>Ga0070741_10012033_pt1 | contig 15763 bp, 15 predicted proteins | sample Coa_R1_4_FD_66440 | JGI IMG/M metagenome (GOLD analysis project Ga0070741, IMG submission 66440) | Surface soil microbial communities from Centralia Pennsylvania, which are recovering from an underground coalmine fire - Coalmine... | ecosystem: Environmental > Terrestrial > Soil > Unclassified ...
CTCGATATCCTCTATCAACGGGTTGTCTTCTTCCTGGACGTGGCGCATCTGCTCCAGCAACAGGCCATCGGAGATATAGAGGTGATAGGCTATCTGTAATGGCGACCATTCACCTTCTGCTGCTGGCTGGCTCAATGCTTTTTTACTAAATTTTGCAAGCTGTCCCATGAACCCGATGCGTGCCGCTACCAGTTTGCGCCGTACTTTGTCAAACGAAGTCTCGTCTACGAACCCGCTCTCTTCTGCGGTCATAAATCCCTCCAAGCCAAATTACTCTTCGTGCCTGATCACCCACAAGGGGTGGCGCTACTCTTCGTGTTTCACCAATCGACTATATAAACTTTCCAACTCCTCTTGATTGTTGAAGTGCAGGACCAGTGTACCCTTCCCTTTGGGATTACATTTGAGATCGACCTTTACCATCAGCGCGTTGCGAAAATGGCTCTCCAGATCTTCCAGTTCTGGTGGGCGGCGTGGAGGAGTACTGATGCGTTGCACAGCTGCTTCGAGGTTCTCCGAGGCTTTGATGCGTCCTGCTAATTCTTCGGCCTGTCGTACTGTCAGACCAAGCGCGATGATCTTGTTCATAGCGAGAATCTGATCTTCTTCCTTCTCGATGCCGATCAACGCACGAGCATGGCCTTCAGTAAAGTTATCAAGCTGGTTGATCAGGGCTTCTCGTACTTTGGGGGCCAGTTGCAGCAATCGCAGCGAATTGGAGATCGTGGTGCGATCTTTGCCAACCTGCTTTGCCACCATCTCGTGCGTCAGACCGAACTCCTCGACCAGTGCTTGATAGGCCAGAGCTTCCTCTATAGGATTGAGGTCGGCGCGTTGAATGTTCTCAATCAGCGCCAGTTCAAGCATCTGTTGTGGCGTGACATCCTTAATGACGACGGGTACTTTGCTCAAGCCTGCCAGACGCGCGGCACGCCAGCGCCGCTCGCCCGCGATAAGCTGGTACTCTATTGGCGTTTCCTGGGAAGGTGCCAACTCCTCCTCATCGCCAAACCACGAGTTACTGTCTTGCGGAGCGCGTTTAAAACTGCTGGCCTGCGGATCAGGGGCATTCAGTCGCATGACAACAAGAGATTGGAGCAAGCCATGCTCTTTAATTGAGGCGCTTAATTCAAGCAACCTGGGATCATCTTCGCGAAAGATCCGGCGTGGCTGGCGCGGATTAGGAATGATGCTGTCGATGGGCACCATGCGAATTGCCTCTGCATCGCTCGGTAGGGGTGCCTGATGCTGATGTGTGGAGATAACCTCAGATGCGCCGGAGATAAGGGCGTCCAGGCCTCGCCCCAGACCGGATTTGTGCTTAGCCACGAGCCATTACCTCCTCGGCGAGTGCACGATAGGCCAATCCACCCGGTGAGGTGGGATCATAATCAAGGATTGATTGTCCAAAACTAGGTGCTTCGCTCAAGCGCACGTTGCGGTTGATGATAGTCTGAAACGTCTCGCTGGGGAAGTGGTTGCGCACTTCTCGCACGATATCGCCCGCCAGGCGCGTGCGCGGATCAAACATCGTCAACACAACTCCTGCTATATGCAGGGCCGGGTTGAGCTTACTTTTCACAATATTGACAGTATTCAGCAACTGGGTCAAACCTTCCAGTGCCAGGTACTCGCATTGGATAGGAATGAGCACCCCATCAGCCGACACCAGGGCATTGATGGTCAACAAACCAAGCGAGGGAGGGCAGTCAATAATAATATAATCGCAACGGCGGCGAATTGGCTCCAGCACTTGGCGCAGGCGTTGTTCGCGAGCCAGCGCTCCTACCAGTTCGATCTCAGCAGCGGCCAGATCGACCGTACAGGGAGCCACGACCAGTTCACGGCGTTGCGATGCTACTATAACATCAAATATCGTCAGTTGATCGTCTTCTTGCACTAGCAGATCATAGATAGTTTGGGGCCTAATATTCTTTGCTGCTCCGATTCCGCTTGTTGTGTTGGCCTGAGGGTCCATATCCACTAGCAGTACCTTGCGCCCGGCGGCTGCCAGGTACGTAGCAAGGTTGATTGCAGTGGTCGTTTTCCCCACGCCACCCTTCTGGTTGGCGATTGCATACACTTTTGACACAGGCTGCTACCGTACCTTTCCGATCTCCATGCCAGCATTAACAAAGCTCCGCTTCGTACCACATTGTAACAAATGTGCCAGAGAGAAGCAACATAAGGATAATTATTCCTCCTTTCGCGCCCAGCGCGAAAGGAGGAATAATTATCCTTATGTTGCTTCTCTCTGACTGATCAAGATTTAGACAGTCTCGCTCAATTTCTCTAGCTCTTTCTCCTGAGTATCGAGTGGCAAGACCAAGCAGGCTACGGGAGGGAATGAGAGCAATACGCGCTGTCCGGTCTCGTAGCCCTGAGCTTGCTGGCTGGGAATGTCAGCGATTAGACTTGCATGCTCATTACTATTGATATGAAAACGCGTGAATGGTCCCAGGAAGGTGCGTAGCTCGATGTCGCCAGCAATACGATTGCCCACACCATTTGTGTTCTGTTCACTGGCTGCTGCAGCGTGTTGGAGCGTGACTGCTTCGGGCCTTACAACGATCAAAACACGGTCACCTTTCTGATAACGAGGCAGAGGGGAAACATGCAATGTATGGTCTCCCACCTGGCATAGCCCTTCTGTCGGCGATTCGACCACCCCGCGAAACTGGTTGCTGTTCCCTACAAAGGTTGCGGCGAAGGCGGTCTGCGGTTGACTATAAATCTCCTCGGGAGGGGCGAGCTGCTCGACTTTGCCCTTTGCCATGACTGCGATACGGTCGGAAATAGCCAGCGCCTCCTCCTGGTCATGCGTAACATAGATCGCGGTCATCTTGAGTTGCTGTTGGATGCGACGAATTTCGTTGCGCAACGAGATACGAACCTTGGCATCGAGTGCGGACAGCGGCTCGTCGAGCAGCAACACTTTGGGTTCGACGGCCAGGGCGCGTGCCAGGGCAATGCGTTGTTGCTGACCACCCGAAAGTTGATGTGGGTAGCGCTTACCCATCTCGCTCAGGCCCACTAACTCCAGCAATTCTGCGCAGCGCTGCTGAATATGTTCTTTTGGTTGGCGCTGAATCGTCATGCCAAAGGCTATGTTCTGCTCGGCGGTCATATGCGGGAAGAGAGCATATGACTGAAAGACCATGCCCATTGGGCGCTTGCTGGCAGGGCGATGGGTGATTTCCTCGTCTTCTAACAGGATCTCCCCCTCGCTAGGGGTCTCAAAGCCTGCCACTATGCGTAGAATGGTCGTTTTACCACAGCCGCTGGGACCAAGCAGTGTCAGGAATTCGCCCTGGTTGATCGCGAGGTTAACATGATTAACGGCGGTGGTCGATCCGAAGCGTTTGGTAATGCCATCCAGTGTAAGGAACGCCATGTGTTTACTCCCTAATATCATTTCAATAGCTATTTCGCGGCTGCAATTTCGACCTCGCCCTTTTGTCCGGGTTGCCGCCTTACCAGGAGAATGATGCCAAGCACGCAGATAAGCGTGAAGATAAAGCTGAGGATTGCCAGAGATGCAGCTTTATGGGCATCGGCCTGCCCCACCTGGTTCAGGTAAATCGGGAAGGTATAGATGCTGAAGAGGGATGCCAGCGTAAATTCGCCCATCGCCGTTGAGAAGGTCAATAGCGCCGCGCTGATCACGCCCGGCCAGATATTGGGCAAGATTACGCTGAGAAATGTCTTCCACCAGCCACCACCGAGGCTATATGCCGCCTCTGTCAGCACACGTGTATTGATCGCGCGCAGGTTGTTGTCGATGGGACGATAGACGAATGGGAGCGAGATAATCACGTAGGCGCAAACAAGCAGCGGGTGTGTATTCGCAATAGTAAATGGAGGATTGCTGAGCAGCGGTACCAATCCTAACGAGAGGATGCTGGTAATCGGGTTGGGTGCCGTGTAGACTTCGACCAATCCCAGTCCCATCAGGATCGCGGGTACGGCAAAGGGCACAAGCGAGAGAAAATCTAGCAATGGGCGTGCCTGGGGAAGCCTCAACTGTACCCAATATGCCGTTGGCGTCACCAGTACTATCGCGAGAATAGTCGAGGCAAGCGCTAATGCCAGGGAGACCAGCAGCGTTTGTGTGAAGTCATGATCGTTGAAGATGTTTAGATACGTGGTGAGCGCGCCGTTAGAGAGTCCAAAAACCAGTGTTGCCCCCAGCGGGACCAGCAGGTACAGCAGTACCAGGATCAAAAAGATTTTATCTAGCCCGAAACCGCCCAGTGCCTTCATTGGCGCTGGCGCAGTGACCGATTCTCTGATGCCTACGGGAGTACGATTTTGCATCACGTATTACCTCCCCTGCCAGGTGCTAACCCGGCGCAGCATTGCTGTATAGAGCAAGACAGCGACAAAGAGTACCACGATCATGCCAACTGCTAGAGCATTGCCCAATCCATAATCGATACTGACGTTGCCGTTGACCACAAAGCTAATCAAGATCGGTACGAGATTGATATTGCCCTGCGCGAGTGCAAATGCAGTGGCGAAAGCTCCAAATGAATTGGCGAAGAGCAGCATGAGTGCCGCGACGATGGATGGCAGGAGAATGGGAAGTGCCACGCGCCTCCAGTAGGTGAAGTTCGATGCCCCCAGGTTCGTCGCAGCCTCGCGCCATTCCGGTCGCAGTGCCGCAAGTGCGGGCACAGTTATCAGGATCATCAAGGGGAACTGGAAATAAAGGTACACGAGCACAAGGCCCCAGAAGGTGTACAGGTTGAACCCCAGGTCGTAGAGGTTCACGTGGAACCAACTGTGGAAAAGTACAGTGATAAATCCCGTTGCTCCCAGCGTTGCCACAAATGCGAAGGCCAGAGGCACACCTGCGAAATTGGCCGCGATACTCGAAAAACTGATCAAAAAGTTGCGCAGCCAGTGTGGACGCAGGTTATAGACGCCGTAAGCAGCCAGGAAGCCGAACAATACCCCCAGGAGTGCCGTCACCAGCGACAGCATGATACTGGTCTGGAATGCGTGCAGGTTGCTTACCTGTGAGAAGACGCGCTGATAATTGTTCAGCGTGAAAGCGCCGTTCTGGTCAAGAAAACTTCCCTGAAGAATGACCACAGCGGGTAGCAATTCAAAAAGTAGACAGAAGAGCAGAAATGGCACTAATCCTAACCAGCTTGTTATTGCGTAACTCCAACTGCTATTGCGCACCCCACCTGCCCTGGCCTTTGCCCTGCTGCCAGACGCAGATATTTGCATCGTATCGTCTCCCTTCTCCGCCGCCTTCAACGGCAAAAATGAAGTTTCAGAAAATCATTCAACAACATACGTCAGGCGTGTTGTTGAATGATTTTCTGAAACTTGCTGTTACTGACCGAGAACTTGAGATTGCCAATTCTGCGTCACGACGCTGGTGGCCTTGTCCTGCAGCGTCTGATCGGTAACGAACTTGACGTTATTGTATTGCTCCGGCGGGGGGAGCTTGGCGGCCAGATCGGCGGGCACTTTGCCAGCCGCGACCAGTTTCTTATAGCGAGCCGGGTGTGCATAGCCGGTCAGGTAGAAAAGTTGCCCCTCATCAGAGAAGATATATTCCATCCAGAGGCGTGCTGCGTAGGGATGTGGAGCCGTTTTGTTAACGATTGAGACGTAGGGGCCTGCAATCGAACCATCGGATGGAATAATAACTTTGAGGTTGGGTTTACCTGCAAGCTGATCACGATAGCCCAGACCCAGATAATCCCACATGACTGCAATCGCTACTTCACCTTTGGTGATATTGGCGAGGCTTGAACGGGCCGCCGTAAAATTGCCCTTTTTCTTGAGTTGAGCAAAATAGTCGATGCCCGGCTGGATATCGTCTAAGCTGCCGCTCATCGCCAATGCTGCCGTATAGACTGCAATGAAAGCATCGTTGGCCTGACGTGGATCCCCATCGATGCCCACCATATTCTTGTAGTCCCCTGCTAGCAATTCCTTGAAGGAGGTAGGAGGATTCTTCACGAGATCCGTGTTAATCACAAACGCCTGCGCTCCCCAATACTCTGTACACCAGTAAGCATTGGGGTCTTTTAAGGTGTCGTCAACGTCGTCCCAGTGCGCGTGCTTGTAGGGAGCAACCAGACCTTGCTGAATGGCCTGTGGACCAAATTTGAAGCCTACGTCACCGATATCACCATGTGGGTGCAGCTTCGAGTTCTTGAAAGTCTGAAGTTCCTGTGCGGAGGAATATTCTGCTTCGGCCTGATAGGCGACGGGAACACTATAGTTCTTGGTGTAACCCGCCAGGATATCTTTATAATCGGTCCAGTCGGGCGGAATGCCGATTGCCTGGAGTTGACCCTCCTTCTTCGCATTGGTTGTGAGTGTTTGCAGATCTATTGGGCCTGCCATATTTACTGTACTGGTGCTTGTCGTGGTAGTTGTGCTGCCACCACAAGCCTCTAAAAATACACTTAACGCTGCCGTAGAAACGCCGAACCCGGCAGCTTGCTTGAGAAAACGGCGACGACTTTGAGGGGCGCTAGAGGCAAATAAATTGCCAGACACTTCCCGGCTACTCATGCGAGGAGACCTCCTTGATGGTTGAAAGGACACTACTACGCAGGGGAAGATAAGGTGTAAGGACGAGTAGCAATTGACGATATACGGCACTAACTCATGTATAAGTATACCATGTTATCGTCAAATGTGATCGATGTCAGATAGAGCAGAGGTGATAGCGAAGGACTGGCGACTGATTTAGAGTCAGCAATTCGTATCTGCTTGGAGTGTAACGCGCGAGAACTATCATGGCAATGGGCGCTTCATCTATATAGTAGACGTTCATAGTATATGATTTACATATAAAAATTGAAAGGAAATGTTATTTAACATAATTTGAATAGCGCTTAAAAGGGGTTTAACATAGCTTAGCTATAGTCATTAAAGCAGAGGAAGTTAAAAACAGGTAGAGTAGAAATAAAAACAGCCAACAGAGGTTCTGCAAATACGCGCATGCGCGTATTTGCAGAACCTCTGTTGGCTGTTTGCTTACACCACCTCGGGCACGCTAATCAGAACCGAGCGGCCTTCGATTTTCACGGGATAGGTGAAGAGGTCCTGGCGTGCGGGGCCGCGCACAACCTTGCCAGTACACACATCGAAGCGCGCACCGTGCCAGGGACAGGTAATGATGCAACCCTCAAGCTCCCCCTCGTTGAGCGGGCCACTGATATGCGTGCAATTATCAGTGAACGCGTAGATTGTCCCGTCGATCATCGTCAGGCAGATCGGCTCACCATCTACCTCTATCGGGTAAAGGCACCCTTCTTCCAATTCATTCAAATCTGCTACTTTAACAAAATCTGCCATAAGTTCTTCCTGTTATTCATCCTCTTCTGTGGGCTTTTCCAGGCCGGCGATGGCGAGGCCGCGATGGAGGACGCGCAGTGAAAGGAATGCGCATTTGGTACGGGCTGGACTGATCGGAATGCCAATCTCATTCAGGATGTCATCTTTGCCCAGAGCAACCACCTCTTGTACCGTTTTGCCTTCGATCATTTCTGAGAGCATGGAGGCAGCGGCCTGGCTGATAGCACAGCCTCGTCCCTGGAAACGTACAGCGGTTACTCGATCATCTTCTACCTGCATATCCATGCTAAGCTGATCTCCACATAGGGGATTGGAGTCCTCAGAATGAATATCGGGGCTTTCGAGTTTCCCATAATTGCGTGGATTACGGTAGTGATCCAGAATATATTCGCGATAATAATCCATTGCCATAGACATGCCTCTCAGTCAGAATACTCAAAAAGGGCGAAGATTTCGGCTGCCTGACCGACGTGCTCTTTGCCATGATCGATGAAGTAGCGTACAGGAGCTGGCTGGACTTCTCGGGCTTCGTCGATAGCTTGTTCGGTGATGTGCCATAGATTTTCGGCAAAGCTCCAGTGGCCGAAGCGCGGCTGAACTTCCCAGCGCTGCGGCCCCAGACGTTCGCTATACCAGCGTAGATCATCAATCACGGTTTTGATGCGTAAACGGTCATCGTTCGGCGGCAGTTCACGCTCGACGAGTAAGCGATAGGCGTCTTCTAAAAGATCGAGCATGGCTGGCACCAATGGTCGTTCCTGTTCAGTCATGACAGCCGCCTCCTCTTCCAGGTAGGAAAACATATTCCTACAGACTAAAAATTTGTTGCGCTTTAAGCAGTCCCTGTACCAGAACGTCAATTTCCTCTTTTATAGTGTATACGTAGAAGCTGGAGCGTGCGGTTGCTGCCAGGCCAAAGCGCTCCATTAGCGGCTGCGCGCAGTGATGTCCAGCACGTATGGCAACCCCTACCTCCTGATCGAGGATGGAGGCGAGGTCGTGCGGGTGAATATCGCCGAGCGTGAAGGAGACGACACCGCCGCGCTTGCTGGCATCGGGACCGTAGATGGTCAGGCCAGGCACAGCTTGCAATTGCTCCAGCGCATAGGCCGTGATCTCGCGCTCGTGCTGGCGGACGAAATCCATACCGAGCGAGTTCAGATAGTCAACCGCTGCTCCCAGGCCAATCGCTTCGGCGATAGCTGGAGTACCGGCCTCGAATTTCCAGGGCAGATCGTTCCAGGTGGATTCGCGCAGGTGGACCATGCGGATCATTTCGCCGCCTCCCATGAAGGGGGGCATGGCCTCTAGCAGGTCACGTTTGCCGTAGAGCACGCCGACACCCGTTGGTCCGAGCATCTTATGTCCACTGAAGCAGAAGAAGTCAGCATCGAGCGCCTGCACATCTACAGGCATGTGTGGAGTACTCTGAGCACCATCGATCAGCACAATCGCACCGGCTGCATGGGCTTGCGCGATCATCTCTTTAGCCGGGTTAATCGTGCCCAGGACGTTGGATACCTGCGTAAAGGCAACCAGTTTGGGTTGCTGCTGCAACAGTTGCTCGTAAATATCGAGACGCAGTTCGCCTTCGTCGCTTACGGGAATAAATTCCAGGCGCGCGCCGGTACGTTGTGCGAGCAGTTGCCAGGGCACGAGATTGCTATGGTGCTCCATTTCGCTCAGCACAATCAGATCGCCAGCGTGAATATTGGCGCTGCCCCAGGTGTAGGCGACGAGATTGATGCTCTCGCTGGTGTTGCGTGTGAAGATCACCTGTTTGCTTTGACGAGCATTGATAAAGCGAGCGAGCTTGACGCGGGCCTTTTCCATCGCTGCCGTAGCTTCTTCACTGATCTGGTACACGCCGCGATGCACATTGGCGTTATAGGTGCGATAATACTGATTCATCGTCTCAATAACGGCAGTGGGTTTTTGCGAACTGGCTGCGCTATCGAGAAAGACCAGCGGCTTCCCGTGTACCTGGCGCGAGAGGATGGGAAAATCGTTGCGGATATCCTCTACAGAGCGCGCTTCAGTTTGTGCCTGCGCTATATTGTTCTGCGTTTGTGTAGTGATATTATCAGATGTCACCATAAATGCCCTGATTTCTCATGTTTGAAGAACGAGGGGCACCAGCAACGGTGCCCCTACAAGTATTTTACCTCATGCGTGCTAATATTCGGCGAGCTTGATCTCTTCGTTCTCTGGAGCCGTACTGGCGTCGAGATGGATAGCACCTTCGTCAACGCCTTCAATCTCCCAGCGCTCCTGTGCATCAATCCAGGAGTCGGCTTCGCTTTCGTAGCCGCCGCTCATACGACGCACAATACCACGACGCAGGCGAAAACGTAGGTTTTCCAGGGGGATACGCTGCAAAACTGGCTCGAAGAAGCCCTGTACGACGATGCGCTCGGCTTCATCACGCGGAATGCCGCGCACCATCAGGTAGAAAAGCTGCTCTTCGTCGATCTGGCCGGTGGTTGCGCCGTGGCTGGCGCTGACCTCGTTGGCCCCAATCTCTAGACCAGGGATGAACTCGGCACGGGCTTTTTTGCTGAGCATCAAGCCATGCGCTGATAGAAACGAAGCGGTCTGCTGAGCTCCGGGTCGCACACGGATCATGCCATCGAACTCGACGCGCGACTGATCGGTAAGTACTCCCTTGACCTGCGTCTCGGCGTTGGTCGAGAGCGCGACATGGTCCGAGAGCGAGTTGATGACATAGCGCTGATCGTGGTCTGTGAAGAAAACGCCCACCAGTTCGCCCGCGCTGCCGTTGCCCTTGAGTCCTGCACCGATGGTCTCAAAGTGCAGTTTCGCGCCCAGGTCTGCCATCACAAAAGTTACACTGCTATCGTTGGAATGAGTGCTATTTTTATTCGTGATACTCCAGATGTTCTGGCCGAGATCTTGCAGGCTGCTGACCTCGACGCGCGAGAGGCCCTTTGCGTAGACCTCTATGGCATCGCTCAACAGCGTCACATTCTCGCCTGGAACGGATGAATTGTACTCCTCGACGAAGCGCACGCTGCTCTCTTCTTCTGCAATAATCAGCGTGTGCGAGAATATAGCGCTGAGCGGCTGATCAAGCCAGACTTGCGCCAAAATGGGCTGCTCAATCTCCACTTCTTTCGGGACGTACAGGAAGAAGCCGCCGCTCCAAAAGGCCGCGTGCAGAGCCGTATACTTGTTGGCATTGGCGGGCACGCTTTCCGTCATGAAGTACTTTTGCACCAGTTCGGGATACTGGTGTATGGCGGTGTCCAGATCGGTGAGGATGACGCCCTGATCTTTGAGTTCCTGGGAGAGTTCGGTATGTACCACCGAAGAGTTGTGCTGCACGATCAGGCCCGAACGCTCGTTGACCAGCGCCTCTTTGAGCGATTGCTCGATCACGGTGGGCAAGCCAGCGCTTTTATCGGAAGGCGCGTAGGGAGCGAGTTGCTGGAATTTGAAATTTGCCAGGGTGCGCAGCGTGCCCAGATCACTACGACGACCCAGGGGAGCCGGTGTGCTTTCATAGATATCCCAGGCATGCAGACGCAACTGGAGCATCCACTCAGGCTCCCCCTTGAGGCGCGATAGCTCTTCTACCGCGCTGCGAGAGAATCCTGTTGCCAGAGTATTAAGCATCAGCGGTCACCTCGTTCTCTTCGGGCTTGAGCCACTCGTAGCCCTTCTGCTCAAGCTCCAGGGCCAGTTCTTTGTCGCCGGATTTGACGATGCGACCATCGAACATGACGTGAACGAAATCGGGCGTGATGTAGTTCAACATGCGCTGGTAGTGGGTGATGAGCAGGATACCCAGGTTGGGTCCGCGCAGCGCATTGACGCTCTCAGATACAATTCTGAGCGCATCGATGTCCAGACCGGAGTCGGTTTCGTCCATCAGAGCAATCTCAGGCTCAAGCAGTGCCATCTGGAGGATTTCCGCACGCTTCTTCTCGCCACCAGAGAAGCCATCGTTGATCGAGCGGTTAATGAAGCTATTATCGACTTTGAGCAAGCGCATCTTTTCCTGCAAGAGCTTGCGGAACTCGCCGGGAGGAACGGTCTTGCGCTTCGTCATACGACCGGTGGGGTTCTCACCTTCGTCGAGCGGTTTGTTGCCTTCGCGCACGGCTTCAAGTGCACGACGCAGGAAGTTGGCGACACTTACGCCAGGGATGGACATCGGATATTGGAACGCCAGGAAGAGACGCATGCGTGCGCGGCGGTCGGGCGAATACTCAAGAATATTCTCGCCCTTGAACCAGATCTCCCCATCGGTCACTTCATATTTCGGGTTACCCATGATCACATTTGCTAATGTGCTCTTACCAGAACCATTGGGTCCCATTAAAGCATGGACCTCACCCTGTCGTACAACAAGATCCACGCCACGTAAAATTGGCTTACCTTCAATATTGGCATGAAGGTTCTTAATAACAAGTTCTGATCCCATTACTGAAAAACACCTTCCTCTTTATGTTAAAGGGTGAACATTGGATTCTTCCTCGGTGGGTAAATAGAACCCTTTTGATTGTGTAGTAGGATGTACATGAATATCAGTGAGTGCGATAAACTGCGCGGCAGGAGAGGAATGGTCCTCCGAAACGTCAACCAGCTCTGCTAAGGTAATAGAATCGAGCGTTTGCGCAACAGCATCGCGTACTTTCGCCCAAAGATATTTTGTTTTGCAAGAATCGAGAAAATTACAGATCTGGCTCATCTCACCTTCGGTAGCACAGATCATAGGAGCAATGGGGCCTTCGAGTACGCGCACAACCTCGCCCATCGTGATTTCTGATGGATGGCGATTCAAGCGATAGCCACCGTGCGCCCCGCGTGTACTGACGACCAGCGGGGGATCAGCTTCGCGCAACAGTTTGACCAGTTGCTCCAGGTAGGCCAGGGGCAACGTCTCCGCCTGAGAAATGTCGGTAAGTGAGCGAGGACGACCACCATAATGCCGTGCCAGATCAACCATGATCCGCACGCCATATTCACCTTTTGTCGATACTCGTAACATCATGGCCTCTCCCTTCGCATGTATCTCCCGGTGATACAGTTTGTCGCATTGCTATGTCCACGGAATTAATCCGACCTCTTAACTAGGATATATTCTACACCAGGAAGGGGATAGCGTCAACCAGGAAAATCTCAGGATGGTTGTATTGGCAATCATTCGGCAGCTACTCTGCCTCCAACCGATGAAATGATACTGGCAATCAGCGCCAGGAGTAAGGCGGGTAGAAAGAACATTCCTACGCTGAATATAGCCAGCAATGTAATAATTGTAATTACTATTGTTGATAACCAGAGGATAATATGCCAGCCCCTACCTTGAGTGCGGCTGTAGGACAGTGCGGCGATGGCGACTCCAAACATTGCGAGTAGGAGTATGCAGAATATGATTAGCGTTATGGGATGTATGCCTACCTGCCACAAACTGGCGTCGTTGTTTCCACTTGTGCTATTACTTTGTCCGCCGGGACCTATTGTGCCACTGGCGTATTGATAGATTGGCCCAAAGGTGGCGTAGCCCAGACCAAGGATGCCGAAGATGAGGGAGAGTAATCCACTCCAGGCTTCGATGCGTTGACGCGTAATCATAATAGTTTCCTTTCGCTCTTTCTGTAAGTACCAGCCCCAATACACTGCGGATTGGGACGATTGTGACAGATGGGTTAAGACTTTTGCGGGAGACATTGGAAAAAGACAATGAGAATAGAATAGTTGGGATGATTGTGACGGTTGAGACAGGAATTTTGCCTGAGATATTGGAAAGGAAAGACGAGAATGGGGTAGTTGGGATGGTTGTGACACTTGTCGTCGTGTTTTTGTGATGAATATTCGTTTTTTTGAGGATGAACTGTGGCATTGTGACCTTTGTGACAGTTGGGATAACGAAGGTGATGAAAGTAAGAAGAGGTAGCTCCAGATCTAGGGTCGAACAGCGCTGAACTATTCGACCCTTTTAAGTATACCTGAAAAGAAGGAAAATAGCAAGTTTACATAATTCTTCGGGTGCGTATCAAATTTTTGCAATCGATATGTGGAAGGATATGGGTGTGATGGGGAGACGCGGGCGTACCCTCATGGTCGCCCGCTTGCTGAAAAAATAATGAACGGCGTCTATGCGAATCTACCAGAGCACACCCTCATAGATGGCTTCCAGCGGCAACTCCAGATCAAGCTGATTAAGCTTGATCTTTTGCTTTTGGGTAAAAGTTTCTCGCTTCCAATCGTTCGCTCGACGAAAAACCTCAACCTGGGGTTCGTCCTGGCTTACCAGGATATACACTTCTAGTGTTGGACAGCGCTTATAACGAGCAAATTTCTCGGTACGGTTATAGTATTCTGTGCTGGGCGATAACACTTCCACAACAATCAGCGGCGACTGAATTTTAAAGGGCTTCAGCCGCTTATCCTCATCCCAATCTGCCAGATCGCAGGTCACGACCACATCTGGAACAACCGCTGGCCTATCTGGAATAAGGACATACTGATCGTGATGGGCGCGACAGGGGCCACTTTTGCCGAGTTGCGCACGAAAAATGTCTTCAATGTTCGATGCAATTGCGCTATGCTCTGGCGAAGAGCCAGTCATATTATAGGCGATCTCGTCGATCAATTCATAGCGATAAGGCGATTCAACACTGATCAGGCGCTCAAACCCCTCCTCTGTCATAGGAATTCCATGTACAGAAGGGGGCATATAACTATGCCATTGTGTCATACGCTCAAACCTCTCCTCCGTCCTGGGAAGCCCATGCATAGAGGGTGGAATATAATCATGCCGTTGTGCCATCTACCACCTCCAAATCTCTAAAATGAAAGCAGACCAGATGATGTCTCTGTTGAGCCATGCTATAGTCTAGCAAATTGGAAAGGATATCCGCAATGTCGTTGCTAGATAAATCAGAGTGTTGTCGTACTCTTGTGTTTTCTTCTGATGTTGCACAATACTTCCTGTGCCCCTTCCACCTATTTTATTGAATTGTAACATATGCACGCTTGATTTACAAGCTTCAACGCAAAGGATACTGGGTTGCTGGGTTTTGCCCTTGACAGCAGGGCTTTGTTCTGGTTATACTTTTTATATGGCTTGTATCCCTCAAACATTATTTACTCACAACGCTTTTGGTGCCATCAGGAGGGGGGAATATAAGTTTTCCATGTTTTGTTTCCTTATATCTTCTCCTCATAAAGAATAGGACCATCTGTTGGTCTTATTTGTAGTCGGTCCTGCGTGAAGTAGGAAGAAAGGATCTTATAGCTATCTGTGGATCGATTTCTGGGCAGATGACGTAACTCCGTGAAGAGATACTTCCCGTTCTTCCAGATATCGATTACTTGCATCTTGTACGCGTACACTGTGACGAGCAGGTGCCCGCATCGCGCAAGTCCACTGCTTGCGACGCGCTCAGTGCTGGCGCGTAACGTGCGGCAGATTCCTGCCGAGAGACAGGAATCTGCGATGGATCAGGTTTCTGGGGGAAAGCTGATTCATCCTGGTAGTATTGTTTTGCTCTTTTCTGGCAGCGAGGCCAGCCATCCCTTCTCCCATCGGGATACCTGTGGCGCTGGTTTTTCCTTTCCATCACCGTTTTCTATTGCTGTCTTTCAACAAGGCAAGGAGGAAGTACATGTCTTCCTTTCGTCGTGCTGACAAACGGATGAGGGAACGTCTGTTTGTCAATACTCCCACACGCCAAGAACGACCCTTCCGTCCCCTACAGGTGCTTTTTGTTGGTGTAGTCAGTATGTTGTTATTGGGCAACGTGTTCAGCAACTGGCCGATGGCGGTGCCACATGTGTTGGCCGCCCAGAGCTTTGCGCCTGCGCCTGGAGTGACCACCTATCAGCAGTTTGTCAAATTGGGACGCGATAGCACCTATCATGGGCCAGTGCGTCAGAATCTCACAGCTCCAGCCACCACAGGTGCGGCAACGGCTCGTGCTGCTACGAGCCTGAAAACGTCGCCCAAAACGGTTAAAAGCGCGGAACCCGCCAAGATGCAACCCATCAAGCTGGCTCTGACAGGCACGCAGTTGACGGCGACGCAGACCGGAACGGCGCTCACGCAACTGGGCAGCGACAAGCGCTTAGAAGTTCAGGTCCCTCCCGGCTCACTGGATGCCTCGAAGGCACAGGTCGCAGGGAACACGACCTCCGCTGGCGTCGTGACCACTGCTGGCAGCGGGCTCACGTTGCAGGTCACCCAGCATTCCGGTCATACGGTTGGAGTATCGAGCGTGCTGGGCGTCTATGACCTCTCCTTTGTGGATGCTCAGGGGCACACGGTGCAAGGAGTGAATCCGCGCAAGGCCATCACCCTGGTCTATCACTACCAGCCCAAAGAACTGCAGTCGCTGGGCATTGATCCTGGTCGGGTCTCACTCAGTTGGCCCACCCTGATTGCTGCGGCAAGGAAGGCCAAGCA
>Ga0070741_10012034_pt1 | contig 15762 bp, 16 predicted proteins | sample Coa_R1_4_FD_66440 | JGI IMG/M metagenome (GOLD analysis project Ga0070741, IMG submission 66440) | Surface soil microbial communities from Centralia Pennsylvania, which are recovering from an underground coalmine fire - Coalmine... | ecosystem: Environmental > Terrestrial > Soil > Unclassified ...
AACGCCCGACTTCGACACCCGACCCGAGCACTCATCCCCGGCGCCCACCAATTCGGAATCACTCATCTAGAGTGGCCTCATGCGCCGGCTCGTCGTCGCCGCGCTCGCGATCGCGGCCTGCATCCCAGTCCGGCTCGCGACCTCGGCGCCGACCGCAGCCCCCGGGTTCGCGCAAGGAGTCGCGGCCGGGGAGATCACCTCGAGGTCGGCCCTCCTGTGGACACGGGCGCCGAGGCCGGGACGGGTGGAGGTCGTCGTCCGCGGAGCGGGGCGGACGATCGCCGCGAGCGCCGCCGCCTTCCCCGGGCGCGACCTGACCGTCTCGATCCCTGTGCGCGGGCTCGCGCCGGGATCGCGCTACGCGTACCGCTTCCGGCAGGGCTCGGCCGCGAGCCCGGGCGGCGCCTTCCGCACCGCGCCTGCGCCGACCGCGGACGCGACCATCCGCTTCGCGTTCTCCGGCGACGCGGACGCGACGCCCGGCCCCGACGGCAGACCGGGTTTCAACCCCTTCCAGGTGTACGGCCGCATGGCCGCGGAGCGGAACGACTTCAACGTCGCTCTCGGCGACACGATCTACTCCGACAGCGAGCTGGGCGACTCTCGGCCGGCGCTCACCGTGGCCGAGAAATGGGGCAAGTACAGGCTCGGCCTCGCGTTGGCGCCGCTGCGCCGCCTCCGAGCAGCGACGGGGCTGTACAGCCACTGGGACGACCACGAGTTCCTGAACGACTTCTCGAGGCCGGAGCACGGCAGCGCCGTCTACCACTGGGGCGTGCAGGCGTTCAGGGATTACGCGCCCGTCACGTACACGGCCGGGAACGGGCTCTACCGCAGCTTTCGCTGGGGCCGGAACCTGGAGCTCTTCTTCCTCGACGAGCGCTCGTTCCGCAGCGCGAAGGCCTCCGCGAACCACGTCTGCGACGTCGGCGGAGCGCCCGACCTGGCGCCGACGGTCCCGCTCGCCGTCCGCACCGCCTTCGCGACGCTCGTGCCCCTGCTCCGGCAACCGGTGCCGCAAGCCTGCCTGGACGCGATCGCGAGCCCGGCCCGCACGCTCCTCGGCGCGCGGCAGCACGCGGCGTTCGTCCGCGCTATCCGCGCATCGACGGCGACCTGGAAGGTCGTTCTCAACGAGACGCCCATCCAGCACCTCTACCAGCTTCCCTACGACCGCTGGGAGGGCTACGCGGCCGAGCGCACCCAGCTCCTGCGCGACCTCGCCGGCGTCGAGAACGTCGTCTTCCTCACCACCGACACGCACGCGAACCTGATCGGCGAGGTGCGGCTGCGGACGCTCGAGCCGGGCGGTCCGATCGGGACCGGCATCTGGGAGGTCGTCACCGGGCCGGTCGCGACCAACACGTACGCGCAGGAGATCGACCGCGCGCTCGGCACGCCGGGCCTCGGCGACCTCGTGACCGCGCTCTTCCTGAAACCGGCGCCGCCGCGGGGGGTGGGCCTCCGCTGCGCCGCCACGGACGTGTACAGCTACGCCGAGGTGCGGGTGACCGCGTCCACGTTCACGGTCACGCCGAAGGACGCCGCGGGCCGCCTCGTGCGCGAGCAGACGGGCGCCGCCTGCGGCCCGCTCGTGCTGCACGCGCAGCGGTAGGCGGACCGACCGAACCGTCGCCGCCGGCTCGGCGAATCAGGGTGGCTCACGACGCAAGGAGGTTGTCCATGCGCAGCAAGCTGATGGTGCTCGCCGCTCTCGCCACGGTGGCAGCGCTGGCCGTCGGATCGGCCGCCCAGGGGAGGACGAGCTCGCCGACGATGCGGGCCCATGCCGCCAAGGCGACGGTCACGGCCGGCGATCTGCGGGTGCTGCTCGACCGGTTGCTCGGGGAGCACGCGGTGCTCGCCATGAACGCCACGAACCTGGGCGTGACCGGCTCGAAGGCGTTCCCCGCCGCCGCCAAGGCGCTCGACCGCAACTCGGTCGCGCTCTCCAAGGCGATCGCGTCCGTGTACGGCGCCGATGCCGGTCGGACGTTCCTGAATGGCAGGTTCATGTGGCGCGACCACGTCAAGTTCTTCGTCGACTACACCGTCGCGCTGGCGAAGAAGGACAAGGCGGGTCAGGCGAAGGCGGTCGCGAACCTGAAGACGTATACGGTCCGGTTCGGCGACTTCCTCGCCGGTGCGACCGGGCTGCCCAAGCTCGCCGTCCGCAACGACCTGCTCGGCCACGTGCTGGAGCTGAAGAACCAGCTCGACGCCTACGCGGCCGGGAAGTACGCGAAGGCGGCGTCGCTGTACCACGCTGCCTACGAGCACATGTTCATGACCGGCGACCTGCTCGCGGGCGCGATCGTGAAGCAGAGCCCGGACAAGTTCCCGGCCTCGTAGCAGGATCGGGGAAGAGGGGCCGCGGGCGGCGCTTGGCGCCGTCCGCGCTGCCCGCTCCCGACTCGTCGACACCCGGAAGGAGGGAGGCCGCCCTCGGCTGGCGCGGGCGGCCGATCCCGATGCGGACGCTGCTCGTCCTCTGCTGCCTCTCCAGCGCTGCCGTCCATGCCGTGCTCGCTCCGGAGCACCTGCGCGAGTGGCCGCTCCTCGGGGCCGGCTTCGCGGCGGCGGCCGCGCTGCTGCTGCTCGCCGCGGTCGCGGTCGTGCGGGGGAGCACGCGCGTCCTGCTGCCCACGGCGTGGCTCCTGATCGCCCTCGTGGCCGCGTACGCCGCGGTACTCCCCTTCGAGGGGGAGCCGGTCACGCTGCTGGCGCTCGCGACCAAGGCGATCGAGCTCGTCGGCGTGGGCGCAGCGCTCACGGCGGCGGGCCGTCGGGTCGCGCCTCGCTCGTGACGCGCACGGAGGCTGCAGGCCCGGCTCGTCCCTGCGGCAGGTGACGGCCGGCGATAGCCGAGCGCAGGGGTCAGACCCCGGCCACGTCGACCCCGGCCATGTCCCGCGAGGGCACGGCCGGGGTCTAACGGCTGGGGTCAGACCCCGGCCATGTCGCGGGAGGACAGGGCCGTGACCCGTCGAGGCGAGCGACCTCCGGCCGGCTCCGTATCCTCGCCGCGTGGAGCGCGTCGTCCGCTTCTCGCCGCGTGCCGTGCTCGTCGTCATCGGGCTCGTCTTGGCGACGCTGCTCGCTCTGCGCCTGCTCTGGATCACCCGCGACCTGGTCATCTGGATGCTCGTGGCGCTCTTCCTCGCCATGGCGCTCAACCCGGCGGTGGAGTGGGTGCAGCGCCGCGGCGTGCGCCGGCGCGGCGCCGCGGTGGGGCTCGTGTTCGCGGCGGCCATCCTCGTCGTCGTCGGCGTCGCCGCGACGTTCGTGCCCACCCTCGTGCGCGAGGTGAACGACTTCGCGAACGCGGTTCCCGGCTACGTCGAGGACCTGACCAAGGGTCGCGGCAAGCTCGGCTTCCTGGAGCGCGAGTACCACATCGTGGAGCGGATCAAGGAGGCGATGTCGACGAGCGGCGTCGCGGGGATCCTCGGCCTCACCGGCACGGCGCTCTCGGTGACGAAGAGCGTGTTCAACGCGATCGTCGCCACGATCACGATCACCTTCCTGACGCTCTTCATGCTGCTCGAGGGGCCGACGTGGGTGGAGCGCTTCTACGCGCTCCTGCCCGACCGCTCGCGCCCACGCTGGCGGCGCGTCGGGCTCGACATCTACCGCTCGATCGGCGGCTACGTGACGGGCAACCTCGCGATCAGCCTGATCGCGGGCACGGCGGCGACCGTCGTGCTGCTCGTGCTGGGCGTGCCCTACGCGGTCGCGCTGGGGCTCGTCGTCGGCATCTTCGACCTGATCCCGCTCGCGGGCGCGACCATCGCGGCCGTGATCGTCTCCACGGTGGGCTTCCTGCACACGACGACGGCGGGGATCGTGCTCGTCGTCTACTTCGTCGTCTACCAGCAGATCGAGAACCAGGTCATCCAACCGGTGGTCTACGGCCGCACGGTGCGGCTGTCGCCGCTCGTGGTGCTCGTGGCGGTGCTCGCCGGAGCGCAGATCGCAGGTATCGTCGGTGCGCTCGGCGCCATCCCGATCGCCGCCGGGATCCAGGTGATCGTGCTCGACGTGCTCGCCCAGCGGGGATCGCGCATCGTCGCGCCGCCCGAGCACTACCGGCCTCCGCCTCCTGCGGATGCCTGACCGGCGCGGGGCGCAGGCTCGCATAGGCTAGGCGGATGGCGACAGCCTCCGCTCAGGCGCCGGCGGCGGAGCTCTCGGGCCTCGGCCGCTACGGCGCCCTCCTGCGCCAGCCGCACGTGGCGGCTGTGCTGGCCTGGAGCATCGTCGCGCGCCTGCCGCTCGGGATGACGCCCCTGGCGCTGATCTTGCTCGTGCGCGCCCACGGCGGCTCGTACGCGGCCGCCGGCGCCGTCGCGGCCGCGTACTCGATCGCGCTCGGGGTGGGCGCGCCCGTCGCGGGCAGGCAGGTCGACCGGCGCGGACGGCGCTCGGTGCTGGTGCCGCGCGCGCTGCTCTACGCCGGCCTGCTCGGCCTGCTCGTCGGCCTCGGCGTCGCGGACGCGCCAGCCCTCGCGCTCGCCGCCGTCGCCGCCGCCGCCGGCCTGACGCTGCCCCCCGTTGGCGCATCGGTCCGGACGCTCCTGCCCGGGCTCGTGCCGGGCGAGCTGCGGTCGACCATCTTCGCGCTGGAGGCGTCACTGCAGGAGCTCTTCTTCGTCGGCGGCCCGCTGCTCGTCGCGCTGCTGTCGGCGTCGAGCTCGGTGGGGCCGCTCGTGGGGGCGGGGGTCGCGGCGGGTCTCGGCACGCTCGCGCTCGCCCGCATCCCGCCGCTCCGGGACGCCGCGCCGCGCGACGCGCACGTCCGCACCTGGCTCGGGCCGCTCGCGGCGCCGGGGACGCGCACGATCGTGCTGCTCGCCGTCTGCATGGGGCTCGGCTTCGGCGCCCTCGAGGTGGCGCTGCCGGCGTTCGCCGAGGCGCACGGCTCGCGCGGCCTCGCCGGCGTCGCGCTCGCGTCGTTCTCGGCGGGCAGCCTCGTCGGCGGCCTGCTGATCGGGCTGCGCCGGGTCGCGGAGCCCCGCCGGCAGCTGCTCGCCTTCGCCCTCGTGCTGCCCGCGGCGCTGGCGTTGCCGCTGCTCGCCGGCTCGATCCCGCTCGTCTGCGTCCTCCTCCTCGGGGCCGGGCTGCCGATCGCGCCCCTGATCACGGCCGTCTACGGGCTCGTCGAGCACGTCGCGCCACGCGGGACCCACGCGGAGGCGTTCGCGTGGATCGGCACGGCGGTCACGGCCGGCATCGCGTCCGGCACCGCGCTCGGCGGCTGGGTCGTCGACGCGCACGGCGTGCGCGCGTCGATGCTCTGCGGCGTCGCGGGAGCGGCGCTCGGGGCTCTGGTGGCGGCGTCCCGGCGGCGGACGCTGCGTCCGCCGGAGCCGGCGACGGCGTAGCCGCCTCCGCGCGCTCCCCTGCGAACGCGCGGACCGGGAAGGACGCCTCCGACGAGCCGCAGCGGAACGGCGTCGAGCCGAACCCGTCCTCGGCGGCGCGCCGAGGTCGCCGAGGCGCTCGACGACGAGGATGCCGCCCCGGGCAGGCCGGCGTGCACGGGCCTGCCCGGGTCGCCAACCGTGTCGTCGACGGAGTAAGCTCGCGGGCGAGTTGGCGGAGATCGAGTACGACGGCGTCTCGAAGATCTTCGAGGACGGCACGCAGGCGGTGCGCGACCTCGACCTGTCGATCGAGGACGGCGAGCTGATGGTGCTCGTCGGGCCGTCCGGCTGCGGCAAGACGACCGCGCTGCGCATGCTCGCGGGCCTGGAGGAGGTGAGCGAGGGCGAGATCCGCATCGGCGACCGGGTGGTGAACGACCTCACGCCCAAGGAGCGCGACATCGCCATGGTGTTCCAGAGCTACGCGCTCTACCCGCACATGACCGTGGAGGAGAACCTCGCCTTCGGCTTGAAGCTGCGCAAGCTGTCGAAGCGAGAGGTCTCGGAGCGCGTGCAGCGCGCCGCCCGGATCCTGCAGATCGAGGAGTTCCTGAGGCGCAAGCCGCGCGCGCTCTCGGGCGGGCAGCGGCAGCGCGTGGCCATGGGACGGGCGATCGTGCGCGAGCCGCAGGCGTTCCTGATGGACGAGCCGCTCTCGAACCTCGACGCCAAGCTGCGCGTGCAGATGCGGGCCGAGATCCATCAGCTCCAGCGCCGGCTCGGGGTGACGACGATCTACGTCACGCACGACCAGGTGGAGGCGATGACGATGGGCGACCGGGTCGCCGTCATGAACGCCGGCCACCTGCAGCAGGTGGACACGCCGCAGGTGCTCTACGACCAGCCGGTGAACGAGTTCGTCGCCGGCTTCATCGGCTCGCCGTCGATCAACCTCGTCGAGGCGCGGCTGGAGCGCAGCGACGGGCGCCTCGAGGTGGCCTTCGGCGAGCACCGCCTCACCGTCGACGACGTGGTCGCACGCAACCGCTCCGGGCTCGCGCAGTACGTCGGCCGCCCGGTCGTGCTCGGCATCCGCGCGGAGGCGTTCGAGGACGCGAGCATCGACTCCGACGCCCCGCCCGACCGGCGGCTGCGCGTCGTCTGCGACCTGACCGAGCCGCTCGGCTCGGAGGTGCTCGTCCACTTCAGCACCGGTGCGACACGGGTCGTCTCCAGCGCGACGGCGGCCGACGTGGGCGACGACGCGGACGTGTCCTTCGCGGACGAGGACGCGGCGGCGGGAGCCGGCTCCACGCGGCTCGTGGCGCGGGTCAGCCCCAAGACGCGCATCGCCGAGCACCGCGAGATCGAGCTCGCCGTCGACACGACCCGCCTCTACTTCTTCGACCCCGAGACGGGGAACGCGATCTAGGCTCGCTACCCCTTGACGGCGCCGGCGGTGAGGCCCGCGAGGATGCGCCGCTGCAGCACGAGCGTGGCCGTGATCAGTGGCAGGGTGACGACCACGGTGGCGGCCATGATCTGCCCCCATGGCACCTGGAAGGCGCTGCCCGACTTGCCGACGAACGAGGTGATCGCGAGCGGCACGGTGTAGTGCTGCGGCGTCTGCACGAACGACAGCGCGTACAGGTACTCGTTCCAGGCGGCGATGAACGCGAGCAGCCCGGTCGTCACGAGCCCGGGGGCGATCAGCGGCAGCAGCACCTTGTAGAAGACCTGCAGCGGCGTCGCGCCGTCGACGTAGGCCGCCTCCTCGAGGTCGCCCGGCAGCGCGCGCATGAAGCTCGTCAGCACCCAGACGGTGAAGGGCAGCGTGAAGATCAGGTAGCTGAAGACGAGCGCGCCCAGCCGGTCGTAGAGGTGGAAGTCGTTGACCATCGTGTAGAGCGCGCCCAGGATCGCGATCTGCGGGAAGATCGTCATCGAGAGCATCAGGTAGAGCACCATCGAGCGGCCGCGGAAGCGGAAACGGCCGAGCGCGTAGGCGGCGAGCGAGCCGATCGCGAGCGAGACGAGCGTCACCGAGCCGGCCACGATCGTCGAGTTGATCAGCGCGCGCTGGAAGAACGACGTGCTCAGCGCCTCGCGGAAGTTGTCGAGCGTCGGGTTCGCCGGGAAGTAGCGCAGCGGCCGCGTGAACAGGTCCGCCTCGGGCGTGAACGCCGAGCGCAGCGCCCAGTAGAAGGGGAAGAGCGCGTAGACGAAGATCAGCGCGATCAGGAGCCAGAACGGCAGCTTCGTCAGCACGCGCCGCCAGGGGCTGCGGCGAGCGGCTCGCCGCCGCGCGGCGGGGCGGGCGGCGGTCGCGCGGGCGGCGTCGGCGGCGCTCGTCATCGCTCCTCGTTCACGCGCATGAAGGTGACGTAGATGACGACGAACAGCGAGATGATCAGGAAGATCGCCACGCTCACCGCCGCGCCGTAGCCGACGTGGCCGTCGCCGACGATGGTGCTCTGGTCGTAGATGGCCATCGTCTGCGTGTCCGGGCGGGAGCCGAAGAAGACGTAGAAGACGTCGAACACGCGCAGCGCGTCCAGCGTGCGGAAGATGAGCGTGACGAGGATCGCAGGCTGCAGCAGCGGCAGCGTGATCTTCCAGAACTGGCGCAGCTTGCTGGCGCCATCCACGTCGGCGGCCTCGTAGAGGTCGCGTGGGATCACCTGCAGGCCCGCGAGCAGGAGCAGCGCCACGAACGGCGTCGTCTTCCAGATGTCGACGGCGCAGACCGAGGCGAGCGACGTGCTCGGATCCGAGATCCAGGCGCGCGAGTGGGAGAGCACGTGCGAGCGCACGCCCAGGTCGTTGACGACCCCGAACACGTCGTCGAGCATCCACTTCCACATCTGCGCGGCGACCACGGTCGGGATCGCCCAGGGCACGAGCATCACCGCGCGCATCACGCCCCGCCCCTTGAAGCTCGAGTTGACGACGAGCGCGATCACCAGCCCGAGCACGAACTCGAACGCGACGGTGATCAGCGTGAACTTCACCGTCGTCCAGACGGAGTCGCGGAAGATCGAGTCGTGCCAGAGGTCGCGGTAGTTGTCGAGCCCGACCCAGCGCGTGGGCTCGATTCCGGCGAGGAACTCCTGGTTGGTGAAGCTCTGGTAGACGGTCTTGCCGAGCGGGTAGATGGCCACGAACGCGACCGCGGCCAGCGCCGGCACGAGCAGGAGCCACGCGAGGCGCGTCTGCCGCCGCTGCAGCTTCGTCCTGCGCCGCCGGCGGATGGGAGCGGGGGTGGCGAGAGAGCCCATGGACGCGGCCGGGGGAGGACGCCGGCGGGCGTCCTCCCCCGGCTCGACTCGGGTCCTCAGCGGACGAGCCGCTCCAGCTTCGACTTGATCGACGGCAACACGCTCGCCGCCGGCGTCCCGTTGAGGATCTGGTTGATCCCCTGGTAGATCGCCTTGGAGCCCTCGTTGTAGCGCGTCTTCAGCGAGTTCGACGGTCGCGTGACGCGGGCCACGGTGGCGATCTGCGGCTTCAGGTACGGATTCGCCTTGACGACGGCCGGGTCCTTCGCCACGGACGGGATCGTGGGCACGTTCGTGTTGAAGATGGCGTCGAACCTCTCCACCGCCGGGCTCGTCATGTAGCGGACGAACTCGATGGCGGCGTCCTGGTGCTTGGAGAACTTCGAGACCGCGAGCTGCCAGCCGCCCACCGTGCCCACGGAACGGCCGCCCGGCCCGTGCGGGAGCACGGTGACGCTGAACTTGCCCCTGATCTTCGAGTCCGGCGCCGCGCCGATCGAGTAGGCGTAGGGCCAGTTGCGCATGAAGGCGGCGTTGCCGCCCACGAAGGCGTTGTGCGCCTCGCCCTCCTGGTAGGAGGTGACGCCGCGCGGCGTGATCTGGCCGATCTGCTGCCGCATCGCGTCGAGGATCGCCCGCGCCTTCGGGTTGTCGATCGTGACCTTGCCGTTGTCGATGAAGTTGCCGCCTCCCGACGAGGCGATCCACTCGAGGGCGTCGCAGGTGAGGCCCTCGTAGGCGTTCCCCTGGAAGACGAAGCCGTAGAAGTCGGGGTTCGACTGCTGCTCGCCGTCCTGGATCTTCTTCGCCATCGCGAACAGCTGCTGCCAGGTGGTGGGCGGGCCGGAGTAGCCGTACTTCTTCAGCAGGTCGGTGCGGTAGTAGAGGATCCCGAAGTCACCGAACCACGGCATCGCGACGAGCCGGCCGTCGACGGTGTCGTTCCGGATGATCCCGGCCGCGTGCAGCCTCGCCTGGGCGCCCAGCTTCGGCTTCAGGTCGACGAGGTAGGGGGCGAAGGCGCCCGGCCAGACGACGTCGATCATCGCCACGTCGATCGAGGACGACTTCGACGAGAAGGCGCGCGCGAGCTGCGAGTACGAGGCGTCCGAGGCGGCGGGATGGGGCACCACGTTCACCTTGATGCCGGTGTCGCGCGTGAAGCGGGCCGCCAGCATGAGGTCGCGCTTGTGCGAGTTGCCGACCGAGTCGCCGACGAAGGTGATCGTCTGGCCGCCGTACTTCGCCTTGATCGCTGCCGCGTTCGGAACCGGCGGCGGCTTGACCGCCACCGCGCCCGTCGCGCGCGTCGTCGCACCGGAGGCGACGCCGAGCGACACGAGCAGGGACAGCAGGCCTACCAGTCCCGCCACGAGGACCAGGAGACGGCGCTTCATTGGCCTCACGTCCTTTCTCTCTCCTCCGTGCTCGTCGCCCGCGGATCGGGCGACGATCGAGGGCAACACTACGCCTGTCGCTGCGCCCGCTCAAGCCGGCGCTGCGCGCGCGCCGGTCGCCTGCGCCGCGCTCAGCGGGCGAGCGTGACCTTGCTCAGCCCGGCGGGCCGGTCCGGGTCGAGGCCGCGCGCCCGCGAGAGCGCGCGCGCGAACAGCTGCCCCGGCACGACGGAGAGGAGCGGCGCGAGCAGCGGCAGGGACGGCTCTGGCACCGGGATCGTGTAGTCTGCCCCGGCGACGTCGCCGGCCGCGGTGCCGCTCGCCACGAGCGTCGCGCCCGCCGCCCGGATCCGCTCCACCGCGTCCGCGACGGCGGGCAGCGTCGCGTCCCGGGAAGCGATCGCCCAGACCGGGAAGAGCGCGTCGAGCGCGGCCACGGGGCCGTGGGCGAGGTCGGTCGCCGTGAGCGGCTCCGCGGCGACACGGCACGTCTCGAGCAGCTTCAGCGCGATCTCGCGCGCGGTCGCGAACTCGGGCCCGCGGCCGATCACGAACATCCGCCCCACGTACGCGAACGGCAGCGCGAGCGCCTCGGCGCGCCGCTCGAGCTCGCCCAGGTGACGCTCGAGCAGATCGGCGGCCTCGTCCAGCCCGGCCGCGACGACGGCTCCCTCGCCGGCCAGGTGGCCCGCCAGCAGCGCGAGCGCGGCGAGCTGCGCGGTGTACGTCTTCGTGGCGGCGACCGCCTGCTCCGGGCCGGCCCCGAGCGTCAGCACCGTCGCGGCCGCGTCGGCCAGCTCCGAGCCCGGCTCGTTCGTGACGGCGACGGTGAAGGCGCCCGCTGCGCGGGCGCGGCGCACGTACTCGACGACGTCGGGCGTTTGGCCGGACTGGGACAGCGCGACCACGGCCGACTCGGCGAGCTCGGGGCCGTGCTCGTAGTAGACGGTGAGCGTGATCGAGTCGCGAAGGGCGGTCCACCGCGGCAGCAGCCCGAACGCGTACACCCCGTACGACGCCGCGTTGTCGGAGGAGCCGTGACCGACGAGGCGGACGAGCCGCGTGCCGTGCGCGCGCACCGCCCTGGCGACCCGCTCGAAGTCGTCGCTCCGCGCCGCCAGCCGCCGCAGCGTCTCCGGCTGCTCCCGGATCTCGGCCAGCATCCGCGCCCCTGGCGCGGCGGGGCGGCCCAGCTCGCCCGTGCGCTCAGGCCGCGACATGCGTCTCTCCTCCGACGAGCACCCGCCGCACCTCGAGCGCGTCGTCGAGCACGACGACGTCGGCGCGCGCCCCCGGCTCCAGCCGGCCGAGGTCTCGGCGGCCGAGCAGGCGCGCCGGGACGGCGCTCGCCGCTGCCAGCGCGTGCGCCAGCGGCACCCCCAGGCGGTGCAGGTTGCGGACGGCCTCCACCATGGTGAGCACGCTCCCCGCGAGCACGCCGTCGCCCTCCCGGCGCGCGACGCCGTCTCGCACGACGACGTCCACCTCGCCCAGCCTGAAGCGGCCGTCGCCGGCGCGCGCCGCCGCCATTGCGTCCGTCACGAGCGCGACGCGTCCGCCGGCCGCGCGCCAGACGAGGCGCACGGTGTCCGGCGCGAGGTGGATGCCGTCCACGATCACCTGCACGACGACGTCGTCCCGGGCGAGCGCGACCGCGGCCACGCCCGGCTCGCGGTGGGCGATCGGCCGCATCGCGTTGAAGACGTGGGTCACCGCCCGCACGCCCGCGTCGAACGCGGCGTGCGCCTGCTCCGCGGTGGCGTCCGAGTGGCCGCACGACACGGCGACGCCGCGGCCGGCGAGAAAGCGGGCCAGATCGAGCGCGCCGCGGAGCTCGGGCGCGAGCGTCACCAGGCGCACGGGGCCGGCGTCGAGCAGCCTCGCGGCGAGCTCGAGGTCGGGATCTCGCCGCGCCTCGGGCGGGTGCGTGCCCAGGCGCTCGGGGGACAGGAACGGGCCTTCGAGGTGGACGCCGAGCACGCGCGGGGCGACCTGCGTCCGCGGTACGGCGGCGAGCGCGTCCAGCAGGCGTTCCTCGGGCGACGTGATCAGCGTCGGCAGGTAGGCGGTCACGCCGGTCTCGAGCAGGCGCTCGCCCGCGCTCCGGTAGGCCGCCTCGCCGGCCCCGAGGAAGTCGACGCCCGCGAAGCCGTTCACCTGCAGGTCGACGAAGCCCGGCGCCGCGAGCCCGCGCCCGTTCGCGGACGGCAGGCCGACCGCGGCAACGGCGCCGTCCTCGATCGCCACGTCGCCGCGCACGAGCTCCGAGCCCACGAGGGCGGCTTCGACGCCGAGCCTCAAGCGAGCGCCCGCCGCACGACGCCGCCCGCCGCCTGCAGCCGCCGGCGGGCGGTGTCGACGTCCGTGCCGCCGAGGAGCGCGACGATCGCGACGGGCGCCTCGCCGCCGCTCGCAGCGAGCGCCGCGTCGACCGCGTCGTCCGGCGCCCCCGTCGCCCGCTGGACGATCCTGCGCACGCGCCCGTGCAGCTTCTCGTTCGTGGCCCGGACGTCGACCGTGAGGTTCCCGAACGTCGTGCCGAGCTCGATCAGCGAGATGGTCGAGATCATGCCGAGGTCGACGCCGCCGACGTCCCACGCCTCGGTCGGAAGCTGCGCGAGCGCGTCGTCGCCGCCGGCATCGGGGTGCTCACGACCGCCAGTGTACGGGTCCACCCGGGTGGTGGCCGATACCGCTCGGACTGGTCTCGACCGGCTCGCGGACAGGGAGCTGCGCTTGTCTGCGCCGGAGCCGGTCGTCGTCGTGCGCCGGCTGCGGCTCGCCGATGGCGATCGAGACGCTGCACGTTCGCCGGCCGCTCGTGCCCGGCCGCGGGGGGAAGCCGCCGCTCGCCGGCGTCTCGCCGCTCGGGCCGCCTCGGACGCGCGCGGTACGCTCTGCGCGGGCGCCCGTAGCTCAGTGGACAGAGCGGCGGACTTCTAATCCGCGGGTCGGAGGTTCGAATCCTCCCGGGCGCACTCGCGGCTGGAGCTGCCCCGCACCGCCGCCTGCGGCTGATGACCGCGATGCTGGGCTGTTGCATCGTGCGGACAACGGTCGCGCTGGACGACGACGTCGCGGCTCTGATCGAGAGCGAGCGGGCGAGCTGCCGGCGCATGCCGCGTCCGGACACGCGCTGCGTGCCGCGATCCGGCATCATCCCTGCGTGACACGTCGCGCGCTCGCCTGGGCGATCGTGCCGCCGCTCGTCGCGGTCGGCGTCGAGTGCGCGCACGCGCTCGCCTACGCGCTGCTCGGCGTGCCGGCGGGGCCCGCGCACGAGTACCTGGCGCACGCGCCGCACGTGCTCGCCGTCTCGCTCCTGCTCGGCCTCGCCTGCGTCGGTGGCGGCCGCCGTCCGGCGCGGCCGTCGCCGCTGCCGTTCCTCGCGCTGGCGCTCGGGCTGTTCGCGCTGCAGGAGCACGTCGAGCGGCTCGCGCACGCGGGGCACCTCCCCTTCCTGCTCGCGTCGCCGCTGTTCCTGCTCGGGCTGGCGCTGCAAGTGCCGTTCGCGCTCGCGGCCTGGCTCGTCGCGCGCTGGCTGCTCGCCGCGCCGGCCCGCGGGCGCTCCGCCCGGCCGCCGCTCGTGCCGTGGTTCGCGGTCGTGCTCGTGCCCGCGCTCGCCTCGCCTGCCCTGCAGGTGGGCGGGCGCGCGACCGGCGCCCGCGCGCCGCCGGCCGCCTCCTGACCTGGCCCGTCCACCGGCCGCCCTCCGGCGGCCAGCTTCGACGCAGGAGGCTCCCATGCACGCACGCACGTCTGCGCTGCTCGCCGCGCTGCTCGCCGGCCTCGCCCTTGCGGCCACGAGCGGCGCTGCCCGTACGACGGCGCCCACGCCGGTTACGATCTCGATCCTCGTCCAGAAAGGCCGGCCGGTCGGCGGTGTCAAGCGGCCGACCGTGCGGCGGAACGCGCTCGTGCGCCTCGTCGTCCGCACCGACGTCGGCCGCGAGGTGCACGTGCACGGCTACGACCTGGAGAAGGAGGTCGTGCGCGGCCGGCCGACCGTGTTCCGCTTCCGCGCGCGCATAGCCGGCCGCTTCGAGGTGGAGCTGCACCATCCCGACGCGCTGCTCGCCGAGCTGACCGTGCGATGACGGGTCTGCTCGGCCACGGGATCGGGGGGATCAAGGATCTCCCCGTTCCCACCTACCTCTTCTACTGGGGCGGGGCGATCGTGCTCGTCGTCTCGTTCGTCGCCCTCGGCGTGCTCTGGCGCCGGCCGCTGCTGCGGCGGCTGCAGGACGGGCGCGCGCTCGCCCGTCGCGCGCCGCGCGGTGCCGGGCCGGCGCTCCGGGTCGGCGCCGGCGCGGCGTCCGTCGGCCTGCTCGGCCTCGTGCTGGCCGCTGCCCTCTTCGGCGAGACCGACGACCCCAACCGCAACCTCGCTCCGACCTTCGTCTACGTGCTCTTCTGGCTCGGCCTGCCGCTCGCGTCGCTCCTGCTCGGCGACGTCTGGCGCTACCTCAGCCCCTGGCGCGCGCTGGCCGACGCATGGGTCTGGCTGCGGGAGCGGCGCGGCGGCCGGGCGCGCCCGCTCGGCGTCTACCCGGAGCGGCTCGGCCGCTGGCCGGGCGCGGTCGCCTACTTCGCCTTCACGGTGCTCGAGCTGGCCTACACGGACCCGGCCAACCCGCGCACGCTCGCAGTGGCGATCGTCGTCTACAGCTACTGGGCGCTGTTCGGGATGGCGGCCTTCGGCCGCGAGGCGTGGACGCGCCACGGGGAGGGGTTCGCGGTCGCGTTCGCCTACCTGGCGAGGCTCTCGCCCGTCGCCTGGCGCGACGGCGGCGTCCGCGTGCGCTGGCCGCTCGCCGGCCTCGCCGGTGACGAGCGCGTGCCGGGATCGCTCGCCTTCGTCGCCGTCATGCTCGGCTCCGTCGGCTTCGACGGCTTCAGCCGCACGTCCACGTGGCAGAACGTGCTCGCCGACGTGCAGAGCCCGTACGCGCTCGACCGGCCCGGCCTGGCCGACCTGCTGACGACCCTCGTCGACCTCGGCGGGCTCACGGCCACGGTGCTCGCGGTCGCCCTCGCCTACCGCCTCGCCTGTGCGCTGGCACGCTACGGCACGCGGGCGCCGCGCGACCTCGTCCCGGAGTTCCTGCTCGCTCTGGTGCCGATCGCGTTCGTCTACGCGCTCGCGCACTACTTCTCGCTCGCCGTCTTCCAGGGCCAGTACCTCGCGCGGCTCGCCTCCGACCCGCTCGGCCGTGGCTGGGACGTGCTGGGCACGGCTGCGGTGCAGCCGGACTTCGCCGTGGTGACGCCCAACACGATCTGGTACGTCCAGGCGGCGGCGCTCGTCGCCGGCCACGTCGCCGGGCTCGCGGTCGCGCACGACCGCGCGGTCACCATCTTCCGCAGACGGGACGACGCCCTCGGCTCGCAGCTGCCGATGCTCGGCCTGATGGTGTCCTACACCGTCGCCGGGCTCTGGGTCCTCTCCCGGCCGTGACGGTCGCGCACGGCGGCACGTGGGGGGCGCTCGCCGAGACAGGCGTCGTGCTCCTGATCGTCCTGCCCTTGGCGCTCGTGTGGGCGAGAGGGCGTCGCCGCCGCGACGAGCCCGCGGACGAGGAGGAGTAGACCGGTGAACGCTGGTCAGTCGCGTGCCGGCGACCGCGCGCGGATGGCCTCCCAGGCCGCGTCCGGCTCCTGGAACGCGCGGACGCGGACGAGCCTCTCGCCCCTCAGCTCGAACAGCCAGGTCATGGTGCC
>Ga0070741_10012035_pt1 | contig 15761 bp, 15 predicted proteins | sample Coa_R1_4_FD_66440 | JGI IMG/M metagenome (GOLD analysis project Ga0070741, IMG submission 66440) | Surface soil microbial communities from Centralia Pennsylvania, which are recovering from an underground coalmine fire - Coalmine... | ecosystem: Environmental > Terrestrial > Soil > Unclassified ...
GTGAGCTCGATCAACGCCCGGCGCGTCAGGTCGAACTGGAGCGGCGCCAGGAGCAGGTCGGCGGCGGTCAACGGCGCCTCAGCCGAGCGGTGCCGAGAGGGAGCGCGGCCGGGCGATCAGTCCGGGTCGCGACCGCGTCGGCGACCTGGTACATCTGCCGCGCTCCGACCGAGCTTCGTCATGGATCGTCTTGATCGAGATCGGGATCGTACGGTAGGTCCAGTGAGATGGCTAAGGCACGATCGATCCGGCGCATGGTCGCGTGGGACACCGCGCCACGCCACCGGAGCAGGCGGCTCGTCGAAAGCACGCGGACTTGTTCGCAGAGCACGACCGATGGGACGGCGAGTCCGCCCTCCGGCGGGTGGACGAGCACACGGCTTGGATAGAGATTGGCCGACCGGTGGGTCGTGCACGGCACGACGATGACCCGATCCAAGACCTCGTTCATCGAATCGCGGCTGACGACGACGACCGGCCGGCGCCCGGCCTGCTCACTCCCTTCTACGGGATCGAACCGGGCGTCGTAGACGTCTCCGCGGCGGGGTGTCACTCCGCGGGGTACGGCTCGAGGCGCTCGATGGTCTCCCGATCCGCCGCATCGAGCTCCCGCATGATCCGGTCGGCCTCACGCCTGTCCGCTTCATCGTGGGCCATCATGCGGATCTGGGCGTCGATGCGCGCACGCTCGCGCGCGGCCAGCTCCCGCCGCAGCGCGGCAGTGACGAGCTCGTTTCGGCTGCGGGCCTCGCCCTGCTTCACGAGCTCGTCTGTGCGCTCCAGCAAGGTGCGCGGCAGGGAGAGCGTGGTGCGCACGATACCAGCCCCCACTGCATCACCTCCCACGCCTACGATGATGCCTACTCTAGCAACACGGAGCGGGGTCAAGGCGTTACTCGCCCGGATCGGGCGCGTGCGCGGCGGCCGCCGCGACCGACCCGTCGGCGCGGGAGCCGGCGGTCGTCGCGACCGCCGGGGCGACGTCGGGCCGGGTGCTCGGCAGGCCGTACAGCTCGATCGCGTTCTCGGCCATGATGCGGCGCCGCAGGTGCGCCGGCATGCTGGGTGGGAAGGCGGTGTGCGGGTTGTCGAAGTCCCAGTGTGGGTAGTCGGACGAGTAGAGCAGCGTCCGCTCGGCCTCGACGATCTCGAAGATCCGCAGCAGGTCGCGCGGGTCCTCGGGCTCCTCGATCGGCTGCGTGGTCAGCCGCACGTGGTCCTTGATGTACTCGCTCGGCATGCGGGTCAGCCAGGGGGTGTCGGAGCGGAGCGCCTTGAAGTTCTTGTCGAGCCGCCACATCAGCGGCGCCAGCCATGAGACGCCGCCCTCGACGCAGACGAACTTGAGCCGCGGGAACTTCACGAACACGCCGTCGCAGACCAGCGACACGACGTGCGCCGCGAAGTTGAGCGACAGGTTGGTGTGCCACTGGATGTAGTTGGTTGGGTAGCCGGCGGGCGTCGGCGGGTTGGCGATGCCGGCGCCCTCTGTGCCCGGGTGGATCGCGACCGGCAGGTTGTTCCGCTCGGCCGCGGCGTAGATCGGGTGGAAGTAGCGCTGGCCGAGGAGGCGCGGCTGGCCCGATCCCATCAGCACTTCGACCATCCGGGGGTGCGAGCCGACGCGGTCGATCTCGCGCGCCGCCAGCTCGGGGTCAGTGGTCGAGACGACGATCGCGCCGAGGAAGCGGGGGTCGAGCGGCAGCCACTTCTCGATCAGCCAGTCGTTGTAGGCGGAGGCGACGGCGCAGGCGTAGTCGGGGTCGGTCAGGTTCGAGACGCCGAGGATGCCGCCGCCGGTCAGGATCGCGTAGTCGATGCCGTAGGCGTCGAGCAGCTGCGCTTGAAGGGTCCGCGGGTCCGAGCCGGCCGGCCCGCCGACCGCGGGGACGGCGTCGCGGCGCAGGACGCCGACGACGCTGTAGTAGCCGCTGCCGGGGTAGCCGAGCCCGCCGTCGGCCATCCGGCTTCGGTGCGGCTCGGGTAGGTACGGCAGGAGCTCGTCGGTCGAGCGGTACGTGTTGTGGACGTCGGCGTCGACGATCCGGACGGCGTTGCTCATCTCCCGGCCAGCCCCGTCAGGTGGATTCCCCGGATGAAGTATCGCTGCGCCGCGAAGAAGAGCGCGAGCACCGGCAGGATGATGACGGTCGAGGCGGCCATCAAGAGCGTCCAGTCGGTCTTGTAGAGGTCCTGGAAGCCGCGCAGGCCGAGCGCGAGGGTGCGCAGCTTCTCGTCGTGGAGGTAGATGAGCGGCTCGAGGAAGTCGTTCCAGGTGCGGATGAACGAGAAGATCGCGACGGTGATGAGCGCCGGCCGGGCGAGCGGCATCAGCACGCGGGCGTAGATCTGCCAGCTGCTGGCGCCGTCGATGCGCGCCGCCTCGTCGAGGTCGTGGGGCAGCGTCATCAGGAACTGCCGGAGCAGGAAGACGTTGAACGCGCCGCCGCCGAACCACCACGGCACCCAGAGCGGCTGCAGCGTGTTGATCCAGCCGAGGTTGCGGAAGATGATGAACTTGGGGATCAGCGTCACCGCGTCCGGCAGCATGAGCGTCGAGAGCAGCAGCGTGAACATGACGCTCCGGCCGGGGAAGCGGAGCCGCGCGAAGGCGTAGGCGGCCATGCTGCCGGTCACGAGCGTGCCGGTCAGCGCGCCGAGCGTCACGATCAGCGTGTTCTCGAAGTAGAGCGGGAAGGGCAGCGTCGTCATCGCGGTGGGGTAGTTGGACCAGACGGCCGGGTACGGGATGAGCTGGAGCGGCAGCTCGAACTCGCGGCCCTCCTCTTTCAAGCTCGTCGAGATCATCCACGCGAACGGCGTGAGCAGGACGACCGCGAAGAACGCCATCGGCACGTGCCAGAGGATGGTCGTGAGTGGAAAGGTGAGCGTCGAGGGGCGGCCGCGGGCGCGTTCGACGGCGCGCGCCTGCGGGAGACCGCCGGACCGTCCCTCAACCCTCACCCTTACCGCCTCAGCTCGCCTTCGTAGAACACCCAGCGGTTCGCGACCTTGAACTGGACGAGGGTGATCGCGAGGATGATCACGAACAGCACCCAGGCGAGCGCCGAGGCGTAGCCCATCTTGAAGTCCTCGAACGCGTTCTGGTAGAGGTAGAGGATGTAGAAGAGGGTCGAGAACTGCGGCCCGCCCTTCGTCATCACGTACGCCTGCGTGAAGACCTGGAACGCGCCGATGAGCGCGACGATCAGGTTGAAGAAGAGCGAGGGCGTCAGCAGCGGGAGCGTGACGGCCCAGAAGCGGTGCCACGCGCCGGCCCCGTCGATCGCGGCCGCCTCGTACAGGTGGTCGGGCACGCCCTGGAGCCCGGCCAGCAGGATCACCATCTGGCCGCCGATCGTCCACCAGCTCATGACGATCAGCGCTGGCTTCGCCCAGGTGGGGTCCTGGAGCCACTGCGGCTGCGGGAGGCCGATCGAGCCGAGGATCTGGTTCACCAGCCCGTACTGACTCGAGAACATCCACGCCCAGAGTAGCGAGTTGGCGACGATCGGGATGATCGACGGCAGGTAGTAAAGCGTCCGGTAGAACGAGGTGCCTTTCACCTGGACGTTGAGCAGCATCGCCGCGCCCAGCGCGAGCAGCAGGTGCGTCGGCACGCCGATCAGCACGTAGAACGCCGAGTTGTAGAGCGCGAGGTAGAAGCGGTCGTCCTGGAACAGCCGGGCGTACTGTTCCAACCCGGCCCACTCCGGGGCGGTCACGATCTCGTACCGCGTCAGCGAGAAGTAGAGGCTCGCCACCATCGGCCCGGCCTGCCAGACGACGAAGCCGATCATCCAGGGCAGCAGGAAGAGGTACGCGTCGCGGTACTCCGACCAGAGGAGACGGCGCCTCCGCCTGGTCGAGGGTTGAGGGATGAGGGTCGCGGGGGCCGGCGCGGCCCGACCCTCAGCCCTCATCGTGCATCGGGGTTCTGTCCCCCACCCTCAACCCTCAAGCCTCATCAACCCTTGGGCTCCGCCGAGATCGCTTCGTTGATGCGGCCGGCGATCGCGTCCAGCGACTCCTTCACCGGCTTCTGGCTCGGCCCGAGGATGCCGTCCATCGCCCCGGTCAGCTCGCGGTGGACGGCGATCCAGTCGCCCACCACCGGCTCGGGACGCGCGTAGCCGAGCGCGTCGAGCCCGATCTTGACGCTCTTCGGCGGCTGGCCCGAGCTCGCCGCGTCGGCGACCAGCTTCTCGGCCACTGCTTTGAACGTCGGGAGCTGCAAGCCCGTCGAGGCGAGGAAGGCGAAGGAGTCCTGCGACTCCAGGTGCTTCATGAAGTCCCAGGCGGCGTCCGGGTTCTTGGCGGCGCCGGCGATGCTGTGGCCGGCCGAGGCGTTGCGGGTGATCTGCTTGCCGACCGAGCCCTTCGGCAGGTGCTGGATGTCCCATTCGAACGGCGCCTTCATGAAGGCCGAGTAGACGGAGATGTTCAGGATCATCCCGACCTTGCCACCGGCGAACAGCACGTCGGCGCCCTGCGGCGAGGCGTTGCTCGAGTCGATCAGGTGCGCCTTGTGCTTGTGCTGCAAGTCGGCGATCCACTGGACGGCTTTGACGCCGTTGGGCTCGTTGAGGGTGTACTTGGTGCGCTCCTGGTTGACGATGTCGGCGCCTTCGTGCCAGGCGCGGATCAGCGTGAACCACGAGAAGCCGGACTGCTGGAACCCGGCCGAGCCCCAGACCTTGTTCGGGCCATCGCCTTTGGTGAGCTTCACCGCCGTGTCGGTGAAGTCGTCCCACGTCCAGTCGGCGCTCGGGTACTTGAGCCCCGCCTGGTCGAACAGCGTCTTGTTGTAACAGAGCACCGTGCTGGTGGTCTCGCGCGACAGGGCGTGCTGCTGGCCGCCGTAGTTGAAATCGGCCAGGGCGGCCGGGAAGAAGTCGTCCGTCTTGAAGCTGTCGCGCTTGATGTAGTCGCCCAGGTCCTTGCTGACCTTCCGCTTGGCGAGGCCCGAGCCGATGTAGCTGTGGGTCCAGTACAGGTCGGGCGGCGTGCCGCCGGCGATGACGGTCAGCAGCTTCTGCTGCACCTCGGCGGCGGAGGCGCCGGCCCAGATCACTTCGACCGAGACGTTCGGGCTCTTCGCCTTGTACTTGTCGATCAGCGGGTTGTAGCGGTCCTCCGAGGCTTTGCCGCTCTGGGTGAGGAAGACGACCTTGCCGCTCGCGGCGCCCGCCGGGGCGCCGGCCGCGGCCGGCGCCGTCGTCGCGGCGGCGGGCTTGGTCGCGGCCGCGGCCGGGGCGGTGGTGGCTCCCGCGGCCGGGGCGCTCGTCGCACCCGCCGCGGGGGTGGTGGTGGCCGCCGAGGCCGGGGCCGTGGTGGCGGCCGGGGCGGCCGCCGGCTTGGTCGGCTCGGCGGGTTTGGCCGGCGCCGGCGTGTTGGTGGGCGGGGCGGCCGGCGCACAGGCGGCCAGCAGCACCGCGGCGCCCGCCGTGGCGTACGTCAACAGGGAACGGCGCGTCATTGGCATGGTGGGCCTTGCCTCCTTCTCGGTTGCAGCAGGCTACCATAGCTGCCCTTGTCGAGCGAAATTCGTTCCCTGGCTGGGCGCGGTGCGTTCGGCGGACCCGCACCAGGGGGCGACGTGAGCAGATGATCGTCCTCGGTCTGATGTCCGGCACCTCGGTCGACGGCATCGACGCCGCGGTCGTCGAGATCGTCGAAGTCGGCGATGAGCTGCGGCTCCGAATGCTCGGCTACCGCGAGACGCCGCACGACGAAGCGGTGCGCCGCCGCGTCCACGCGCTGTTCGACCCGGTCGGCGGCCGGATCGACGAGCTGACCGAGGTGAACGCGCTGCTCGGCGAGTCGTTCGCGGCGGCCGGCCAGGCGGCGCTCGACGCCGTTGGCGTCCGCGCCGACCTCGTGGCCTCGCACGGCCAGACGGTCTGGCACCAGGTGCGCGACGGCGTCGTGACCGGCACGCTCCAGATCGGCGAGCCGAGCGTGATCGCCGAGCGGCTGGGCACGACGGTCGTCGCCGACTTCCGCCCGCGCGACGTCGCGGCCGGCGGCCAGGGCGCGCCGCTCGCCTCCTACCCCGACACGCTGCTTTTCGCCGACCGCGAGAAGGCGCGCGCGATCCAGAACCTGGGTGGGATCGGCAACGTCACCTACCTCCCGCCCGGCGGTGACCCGACGCAGGCTCTCGGCTTCGACACCGGGCCGGGCAACGCGCTGATCGACCACGCTGTCCTGAGGGTGAGCGGCGAGCGGTTCGACGAGGGGGGCGAGCGAGCCGCGCGCGGGCACGTGGACGAGACACTGCTCGCCGAGCTGCTTGCCATGCCGTACTTCGCCATGCCCCCGCCCAAGACCACGGGGCGGGAGCTGTTCGGCGCCCAGCTCGTGGATCCTCTGGTGGGTCGGCTCCCACCCGACGACCTCGTCGCGACGCTCACCATGCTGACGGCCCGCTCGGTCGCCGACGCCTACCGCCGCTTCCTGCCGCGCATGCCCGACGAGGTGGTGCTCGGCGGCGGCGGTGCGAGGAACCCGACGCTGCGCGCCTGGCTCGCGCAGCTGCTCGGTCCCAGCGTACGCCTCCTCGACCACGACGACTTCGGCCTGCCGTCGACCGGCCGCGAGGCGATCTATTTCGCCGTGCTCGGCTACCAGGCGCTCCACGGCCGGCCGAACACCATCCCCGCCTGCACCGGCGCCCGCCGCCCGGTCGTGATGGGTAAGCTCGTCCCCGGGCCGAACTACCCCGACCTCGTCCGCGCGATCCGCCCTGAGGTCAAGATCGGCCGGCTACGCATCGCCGACGAAGCAATCCCTCTCGACGCCCGTGCTACCATGTAGCACGTGGCATCGGTCGGGGTGCGCGAGCTGCGTCAGAACGCGAGCGCCGTGTTGCGCCGCGTCGAAGCCGGCGAGATCATCCAGGTCACGGACCGTGGGCGGCCGGTCGCCCGTCTCGTGCCGATCAAGCCGTTGGGCCCGCTGGATCGGCTCGTGGCGGCGGGCATGGTCTCCGAGGCGACCGAGACGCTCCAGGAGAACATGCGCAGGTATCCGCCGATCGAGCTGCCACCCGGCTCGCCGTCGCTCTCGGCGATCCTCGCGGAAATGCGGGCGGATGAACGGTGACATCGCGTACCTCGATAGCTCTGCCTTCGTCAAGCTAGTCGCACCCGAGGCGGAGACGGCCGCGCTCAGCCGCTATCTTCTGGCGTGGCCGAGGCACGTGTCGTCGAGCCTTCTCCGCGTCGAAGCGCTGCGGGCCGCGCGGCGCGCCACCCGGGACGCGGAGGCACGAACACACGCGAGGCTGCGCTCCATCCTGCTTGTCGCGATCGGCGAGGAGGTCCTCGATCTGGCGGCGCGCCTCGATCCGCCGCGACTCCGCGCGCTCGACGCCATCCACCTGGCGACCGCTCGGCTGCTCGAAACGGACCTCGGGGTCTTGATTACTTACGATCAACGCCTCGCGGAAGCGGCCAGCACCCTGGGCGTGCCAGTCTCTTCACCCGCCTGACGGAGGGTCCAATGAGCTCACCGGTCATCTTCGTCCACAGTGGTCAGGCCACGCCGTCCCAAGTCGAGCAGATCAAGGCCGCCGCCTCCGGCGCCGACCTCCGCGTCTTCGCCAAGCAGGCCGACCTGGAGGCCCAGATCGAGGAGGCCGACGCGGTCGTCGGCAACGTCTCGCGCGCCGCCTTCGCCCGCGCCAGGAAGCTGCGTTGGGTGCAGAGCTGGGCGGCCGGCCCCGACGCGCTGATGTACCCCGAGATGGTCGCCAGCGACGTCGTCGTCACGAGCGTCAAGGGCAACGGCGCGATCCCGCTCGCCGAGCACGCGATGATGCTGATGCTCATGCTCAACCGCGACTACCCGCGGTGGTGGCGGGCCCAGCAGGAGCGCCGCTGGGATCATTGGAACCACCCCGAGCTGAACGGGCTGACCTGCGGCATCATCGGCCTCGGCCACTCGGGCCAGGACCTGGCGCTCAAGTGCAAGGCGTTCCACATGCGCACGCTCGGCCTGCGCCGCACCCACCAGCCGACCCCGAACGTGGACGAGCTGTTCACCCACGACCGGCTGCACGAGTTTCTCGGCCAGTCCGACTTCGTGGTGGTGACCGCGCCGCGCACGCGCGAGACGGTCGGGATGCTGGGCGAGGCCGAGTTCCGGGCGATGAAGCCGACTGCCTACTACGTCTGCTTCTCGCGCGGTGGCATCGCCGAGGACGCGGCGCTGCTGCGCGCGCTGAACGAAGGCTGGATCGCCGGTGCGGGGCTCGACGCGCACTCGCAGGAGCCGCTGCCGCCCGACAGCCCGTTCTGGACCGCCAGGAACACGATCGTCACCCCGCACAACGGCGCCAGCACGCCTGGCACGCGCCAGCGAGCCGCCGACATCGTCGCCGACAACGTCCGCCGCTTCATCGCCGGCGAGCCGCTGAGGAACGTCGTCGACAAGCAGGCGGGCTACTGAGGCTCTGAAGGTGGGGCGGCGCGCCCACCGTTTCGGCGTCGCCTCGCGCGCCGACCGCCTGCCCTCAGCTCCTCGGGCGCATGTAGGCGTGCACGACCTCTCCGTCGAACCACTCGGGGTCTTCGGCCAGTAGCTCGCGCATCTCGAGGTACCGCTGGTGCTGCTCGGAGCTCTCAGCGTTCGCGCGGTAGGCCTCGCGGCTTTCGAACACCACCGCGACCATGTACGTGTCCGGGCTGTCGTCCAATTTGTACACGCACTGCCCGACGTAGCCGGGCATTCCGACGCTGTCCTCTGACTTGCCGAGCTCTATTAGCTTCGATTCCATGCCGGGCTTGACGCGCATCCGGGCTACTGTGCCGTACATCGCACCTCCGTCCTGCTCTAGGATGCCGCCAGCAGGTTGCCTATCCGTTACGCACCTGACGAGAAAGCGGATCAAAAGGAGCGCAGAAATGGCGGGTCGGCTCGAGGGTAAGGTCGCGATCGTGACGGGCGGCGGCGGGGCGATGGGCGGCGCCCAGTGCCGCCTGTTCGCCCAGGAGGGCGCCGCGGTCTGCGTCGCCGACCTCTTCCTGGACAAGGCCCGGAAGGTGGCCGACGAGATCAAGGCGGCCGACGGCCGCGCCATCGCCGTCAAGCTCGACGTGCAGAGGTCGGCGGAATGGGCCGAGGTGGTCGCCGCGACCGAGGCGGCTTTTGGTCCGGTTTCCATCCTCTGCAACAACGCGGGCGCTAACTTCCGGGTCGGGTTCGACGAGCAGACCGAGGAGCAGTGGAACCTGATCGTCGGGACGATCCTGACCGGCTCGTTCCTGGGCACCAAGGCGGTCGTGCCCTCGATGCGCAAGGCTGGCGGCGGCGTGATCATGAACCTCGGCTCGCTCGCCTCGATCCGCCCGGGCGGTGGCAGCCCCGGCTACGGCGCCGGCAAGATGGGGCTCGTCGCCCTTACGCGCTCGACGGCTGCCTCGTACGCCAAGGACAACATCCGCTGCGTGATCGTCTCACCCGGCCACGTCGACACGCCGTTCATCCGCGAGAACAACCCGTACAGCCCCAACGACCCGCGCACCTCCATCGACAACCCGGAGAACTACGAGCGCCGCCTGCGCGCCACCCCGCTCGGCCGCCTCCAGACCCCCGAGGACATCGCCAAGGCGGTCCTCTTCGCCGTGTCCGACGACGCCTCGATGATCACGGGCTCGATGATCACCGTCGACGGCGGCGCCGCCTTGCACTAACCGATCAGTTGCAGGAGCCCGTCGACCAGCTCGCGGAGCGTTCGATCGTCGACCCGCCCGACCTGCCCGCCGAGCCTGTCGACCTCCACTCCCCCGCTCCCACACCCGAGCCGCCACCCCGGCGGGCCATGCTGCCGGGCAGCCGGGCTGCTGCCGGCCGGGGTGGGTACCGCTCTTGCTTATAGTCGCGCCAGTCGAGGAGACCGCCTCCGTGGCGCGTAAGGTCTTGCCAGGGACGCCATACCCGCTCGGTCCCACCTGGGACGGCGACGGCGTGAACTTCGCCCTCTATTCCGAAAACGCGACCGAGGTGGAGGTCTGCCTGTTCGACTCGCTGCACGCCCGGCACGAGCGCGAGCGGCTGCGGCTGCGCGAGGTGACCGCCCACGTCTGGCACGGCTACGTGCCTGGCATCGGTCCGGGCCAGCTCTACGGCTACCGCGTCAACGGCCCGTACGACCCGGCCCGCGGCCTGCGCTTCAACCCGCGCAAGCTGCTCATCGACCCCAACGCGAAGGCGATCGCCGGCCGCCTCGACTGGCGCGCCCACCTCTTCGGCTACCGGGTCGGCCACGCAGACGAGGACCTCGCGATGGACGAGCGCGACGACGCGTGGGGGGTCCCCAAGGGGGTGGTGATCGACCAGGAGTTCAACTGGAACGGCGACCGGCGCCCCCGCGTCCCGTGGCACCGCTCGGTCATCTACGAGGTGCACGTCAAGGGCATCACCGCCCGGCACCCCGACGTGCCGCCCGAGCTGCGGGGCACCTACGCCGGGCTCGCTTCGCCCCCGGTGATCGAGCACCTCAAGAGCCTCGGCGTCACCGCCGTCGAGCTGCTGCCCGTGCACGCGTTCGTGGACGACAAGCACCTGCTCGACAAAGGACTGCGGAACTACTGGGGCTACAACACGATCAACTACTTCGCGCCCGAGGCGCGCTACTCGAGCCAGGGCGACCTCGGCGGCCAGGTGCGCGAGTTCAAGGAGATGGTCAAGGCGCTCCACCGCGCCGGCATCGAGGTGATCCTCGACGTCGTCTACAACCACACGGCCGAGGGCAACCACCTCGGCCCGACCCTATCCTTCCGCGGCATCGACAACCCGACCTACTACCGGTTGTCGGCCGAGGACCCGCGCCTCTACGTCGACTACACCGGCACCGGCAACAGCCTCAACGTCCGCCACCCGCACGTGCTCCGGCTGATCATGGACAGCCTGCGCTACTGGATCACCGAGATGCACGTGGACGGCTTCCGGTTCGACCTCGCCTCGGTGCTGGCCCGCGAGCTGCACGACGTCGACCGCCTCTCCGGGTTCTTCGACGTCATCCACCAGGACCCGGTCATCTCGCAGGTCAAGCTGATCGCCGAGCCGTGGGACGTCGGCGAGGGCGGCTACCAGGTCGGCAACTTCCCCGTCCTCTGGACCGAGTGGAACGGCAAGTACCGCGACGCCATCCGGCGCTTCTGGAAGGGCGACATGGACACCGCCGCCGAGCTCGGCTACAGGCTGACCGGCTCGAGCGACCTGTACCAGGACGACGGCCGCAAGCCCTACGCCTCGATCAATTTCGTGACCTGCCACGACGGGTTCACGCTCGAGGACCTCGTCTCCTACAACGAGAAGCACAACGAGGCGAACGGCGAGGAGAACCACGACGGCGCCGACCACAACCTGAGCTGGAACTGCGGCGTCGAGGGCCCGACCGACGACCCCGCCGTCCTGGCGCTGCGCGACCGCCAGAAGCGCAACTTCCTGGCGACGCTCTTCCTCTCCCAGGGCGTGCCGATGCTGTGCGGCGGCGACGAGATCGGCCGAACCCAGCGCGGCAACAACAACGCGTACTGCCAGGACAACGAGATCTCGTGGTTCGACTGGGACCTCGAGCCGCGCGACGAGGCGCTCCGCCGGTTCGTCGGCCACCTGATCTGCCTGCGCAAGCGGCACCCCAACCTACGACGCCGCAAGTTCTTCCAGGGCCGCCACATCCGCGGCTCCGACGTCAAGGACATCACGTGGCTGCGCTCCGACGGCGCGGAGATGACCGACGAGGACTGGGCGGCCGGCTGGCTGCGCTGCTTCGGGATGCGGCTCGGCGAGCAGCTCGGCGAGGTCGACGAGCGCGGCGAGCTGGTCGTCGACGATACGCTGCTCATCCTCCTGAACGCCCACCACGAGCCGCTGCCGTTCGTGTTGCCGCGGGAGCCCGGGCCGACGTGGCAGCTGCTGCTCGACACGCGCAGCGCCGACCAGCCAGGCCCGCGCCGGTGCGTGACCGTCGAGGGTCGTTTCGACCTGGCCGAGCGCTCGGTCGCGCTGCTGCGCTGCGTCGAGCCCCGCCAGCACCGGCACCGCGGCCGACGCCGCTAGCGCTAGCCCGAACTCGAGGCGCACGGTTTTGTTACATAGAGGCACAGACGTGGTCGGCGTCTGTAAAGGGGTGGCACGCCGCTTGCGTTGTTTGGGGCGGCGCGCAAGCGAACCTCCGAGTCAGGCAGGTCGTCCAATGGCCCGTCACGTCTGCCGGCTTTTCGGCCACCGGTGGGTGTCGATGCTCGTCGCGGCCCACCGGGATTGGTTCAAGTGCCGGCGCTGCGGCATGGTCCATTGCCGGGCGCGTGCGTAAGCCCGCCCCTCCTTCGCGGTAAGATGGTCCGGCGAGGGAGGGTGCTTGTATGCGCTATTCACGCCGTGCCCTGCTGGGCCTCATCCCGGTCGGGGTCGTCCTGGCCGCCTGCACCGGCAACGTCACCGCGCTGACGCCAGCGGCGGCGCCGGCCAAACCGACCGAGCCGCCGGCCAAGCCAGCCGCCGAGCCGACCAAGCCGGCCGCGTCCGCGGCCCCGACGGCCCCAGCTGCCCAGGCGCCGGCCAAGGCAGGCGGCGGCAAAGTCCGCTACCTCTACAACGCGACGCCGGGCCCGAACGAGAAGGTACACCTCGACCTGATCGACCTCTACGGCAAGCTGTACCCGGGTGTCGAGGTCGAGAAGATCCGCGTGCCGGACGACGCGGAGCTCACCCGCAAGCTGCTGGCGATGATCGCCGCCAAAGACCTGCCCGACTTCTACTGGAACCGCCAGCGCACGGCGACGCCGTTCTTCGACCGCGGCGTGGTCCTCGACATCAACCCGCGCGTCGCCGCCGATAAGGTCGACCTCAAGGACTTCTGGCCGAGCGCGATCAAGACCTACACGCGCGAGGGCAAGCTCTACGGGCTGCCGAACTCGGCTAGCTCGCACGCCTACTACTTCAACGTCGATATGTACAAGAAGGCGGGCGTGCCGCTGCCGACCGAGACCGCGTCGAAGGGCGCCTGGAACTGGGACGCGATCGTCGACCAGGGCAAGAAGCTCAGCGGCGGCGAGGGCCCGACCCGGACGTTCGGCTTCAACGCGGTGACCAGCATCTACCAGGTCGACCAGTTCATCTGGCAGAACGGCGGCGACCTTTGGGACGAGAAGGTCACGGTCTGCAAGCTGAACGAACCCGAGGCGGTGGGCGCGATCCAGTGGCTGGTCGACTGCGCCCAGAAGCACAAGATTATGCCGACCAGCACCGACACGAAGGCGGGCGGCGACATGTTCGTCGCCGGGCGCTGCGGCCTCGTCGCGGCCGGCCGCTACATCCTCGACACGCTGCTGAACAGCAAGTTCGAGGTCGGCATGGTCGTCGGGCCCAACGGCCCGAAAGCGAACACCGTGCGCGGCGACGACCTGGCCGCCTCGATCCTGAAGGACGCGGCCAACCCGGACGCGGCCTGGAACTTCGCGAAGATGTGGACGTCCGACGACGGCCAGAAGCTGGTGCTGGCGAGCCGGCGCTCGTTCACGGCCCGCCGTTCCTTCGCGCAGGGCGACTGGATGAAGACCAACCTGCTGCCCTGGGAAAACCTCGAGACGTACATGCAGGGCCTGGAGCGCACCGGCGTCTACATCGCCCCCGGCCAGACGGGCGAGGTGAACAGCGTGTTCGACCGGGAGCTCGACCTCGCCTACCTGGGCGAGAAGAGCGTCAAGGACGCCACCGACGCCATGAAGCGCGACATCGACGCCGCCCTCAAGAAGCCGTTGTAGCGTGGGGAGCCCTCACCCCCTGGCCCCCTCTCCCGCGCGCGGGAGAGGGGGAGGGCTCATTTCTGGCGACACGCCGGGCCCTGGCAGGGTTTCCCTGCGCCCTCTGCGCCTGACGCTTCGGCGCCAGGCGACGCTGGCTGGATACCTCTTCCTGCTCCCAAACATCGTGGGCTTCCTCGTCTTCTCCTCGATCCCGGTCCTCGTCACGCTCGGCATCTCGACGCTGGACTGGGACATGATCCGCACGCCGACGTTCGTCGGGATCGGCAACTACGCCGTCCTCCTCACCCAGGACGCGGTGTTCCGCCAGGTGCTGGGCAACACGGCCTTTTACGTGGTCGGCACCGTGCCGGCCGGGATCGTGCTCAGCCTGCTGCTCGCGCTCGCCATGAACGCTCAGCTCCGCGGCATCACCTTCTTCCGGGCCATCTTCTTCGTGCCGGTGATCACCTCGGCCGTCGCGGTGGCGATGGTCTGGCGGTGGCTCTACAACCGCGATTTCGGCCTCATCAACCTGGCGCTCCACGCGGTCGGCCTGCCGGCCATCCCGTGGCTGTCGTCGAGCGCCTGGGCGATGCCGGCGATCATCTTGATGGCGATCTGGAAGCGGGTCGGCTACGACATGGTGATCTACCTGGCCGGCCTGCAGGCGATCCCGCCGCAGCTTTACGAGGCGGCCCAGATCGACGGCGCGGGTCGGTGGCGCCGCTTCTGGCACATCACGCTGCCGCTGCTGACGCCGACGACGTTCTTCATCTCGGTCATCTCGATCATCGGCTCGTTCCAGGTGTTCGACCTCGCCTTCATCCTGACGTCGGGTGGGCCGGGGAACGCGACGAACACGATGGTGATGTACGTCTACAACCAGGCGTTCCAATTCTTCCACATGGGCTACGCCGCGGCGGTTGCCTGGGTGCTGTTCCTGATCATCCTGGCGATCACGCTGGTGCAGTGGCGCATCCAGAGGCGCTGGGTGCACTACGAATGACGCTCCGGCTGGTCCCGGCCTACGCGCTCTTCGCGGTCGGCTCGGTCGTGATGCTCGCGCCGTTCCTCTGGATGGTGTCGACGTCGCTCAAGGCGAACGCCGACGTTTTCGTCTACCCGCCGATCTGGATCCCGGACCCGCCGCAGTGGGGCAACTACGTCTACGTCCTCGAGCTGCTGCCCTTCGGGCGCTACCTGCTCAACACGACGTTCGTCGCGACGACCGTCACGGTCCTCGAGGTGCTGACCAGCTCGCTCGCCGGGTTCGCGTTCGCGCGCGTCGACTTCCCCGGCCGCGACCGGCTCTTCCTCATTTACCTGGCGACGCTGATGGTGCCCGGGCAGGTCACGATCATCCCGAACTTCCTGGTGGTGAGCTGGCTCGGCTGGAACAACACCTACCTGGCGCTGATCATCCCGGCCGCGTTCAGCGCGTTCGGCACGTTCCTGCTGCGGCAGTTCTTCCTCTCGATCCCCGCGGAGCTCGAGCAGGCCGCGCGCATCGACGGCTGCGGGTACTTCGGCATCTACCGGCACATCATCCTGCCGCTCTCCGGCCCGGCGCTGGCGACGCTCACCATCTTCGTGTTCATGGTCCAGTGGAACTCGTTCCTCTGGCCGCTGATCGTCACCAACAGCGAGCAGCTGCGCACGCTGACCGTCGGCCTCAGCTACTTCCGCGACGAGTACGCCAGCCAGTTCAACTACCTGATGGCGGGGACGGTGATGAACGTCGTCCCGATCCTGATCGTCTACGTGGCGCTCCAGCGCTACTTCGTCCGCGGCATCGCGCTGACGGGCCTGACGGGCCGCTGAGCCAGGCCCTCCCTCCTTCTCTTGGGGAGGGCTAGGGTGAGGGCTCCTTGGCTAGAATGCGCTCCGGCATGCGTGTGCTCTTGGTCGACGATCATCGCCTCGTGACGGAGATGCTGGCGGACGCCCTCGGCGCGGCCGACGGCATCGAGGTCGTGGGGATCGCCGCCAGTGGGGAGGAGGGCG
>Ga0070741_10012036_pt1 | contig 15761 bp, 14 predicted proteins | sample Coa_R1_4_FD_66440 | JGI IMG/M metagenome (GOLD analysis project Ga0070741, IMG submission 66440) | Surface soil microbial communities from Centralia Pennsylvania, which are recovering from an underground coalmine fire - Coalmine... | ecosystem: Environmental > Terrestrial > Soil > Unclassified ...
CTCGCCGATTTCCCCTCGCCCTCTGGCTTTGCTAGTGTCCCGGCCCGAGAAACCTGTCCCTTCAGCAACAAGGCCTTGCCCCATGCTTCTCAACACGCGCCGCCGCGCGCTCGGCCTCATCCTTGCCGCGGGCGCCGGCCTGCGCTGGCCCCTTACCCGCCTCGCGCACGGCGCCGAGAAGGAATGCTTCGATTCGAAGGCCTTCGGCCCGTGGAAGGGCCTCGCCACCAATTCGCAAGCCGGCGCGCGCATGAGTCAGGTGCAGTTCGATAACGATCAGGGGTGCGACCTGCACGCCGACGTCCAGGTGGCCACGAGTTACGACGCCAAGATCGTGCTCTACGGCGACCGCGATAAGATCAAACTGCCGAAGAAATTCCTCATCGATCCCGCGAACCGGCTGATGGTGAGGAGCGCCGACGGCAAGGAGGCGGTGAACGAGCCCCTGTGCGGCAACTGCACCGACATTTTCGACAACAAGGTGAGCATCGTTCTGCCGCTCGCCACCGCTCCCCTCTTCCGCGAGAGCGCCAACATGCAGATCCTGGTCAAGATGGGCGACAAGGAGGAATGCCACCTCAAGCTCGATTGCGAGAGCCTGCGCAAGGCGCTCGACTGGGCGGCACAGCGGCAGAGCGAGCTTGCCGCGCAATATGACGAGCAGAAGTGCACCCCGCCCGAAAGCGGCTGCTTCATCACCACCGCCGCCTGCGAAGTGCTCGGCCTCGACGACGATTGCTTTGAGCTCACGATCTTGCGCCGCTATCGCGACGAGGTGCTCGCCAAGCGGCCCGGCGGCGAGGTCGAGATCGCGAGATATTATGCGATCGCACCGCTGATTCTTGCCCGCATGCCGGAAAGCACCCGGCGCGCGCGGCTTCTCGGCCTTTATGCGCGCTTCATTCTGCCGGCGGCGCTGGCCGCGCATTTCGGCCTGAACGCGCTTGCCTATCGCCTCTATCGCCGCATGGTCGCAGGACTCGCGCGCGACTTCGCTCCCGAGCTTAAGCCCTGACACAAACGGGCGCGGGGAAAACCTCCCGCGCCCGCTGCTTTGGTCTCGCGTTCCCGCGGTGGGCGGCTAGCTCACCTCGGGCTTGCTGTCGAAGGAGAGCGGCTCGCCGATCGGCTCGAAGGCCCAGACGCCCGCATCGCCCGTCGCGTTGCACAGGAAAGTGTGGCCGGAACCGTCTTTGACGAACACGATGAAGCCGGGCGAGAGCTCGAGCCCGTCCTCGGCGATGTTGACCACCTCGCCGCCGTCCTTGAGATAGGCGACGCACACCTTGGCGGCGATGTCCTGCGGGCTGCCGTCATAGGTGCCGTCGGAGGTGAGCTGAAGCCCGATCAAGTCCGCGCCGGTGCCCTTGAGGAGGTCGCTCGCGACGATGGTATAGGCATAGACGTTGCCTTCGGCGTCGGCGTCGCACATCCAGAGATTGTTGGCGTTGTCGGTGAGCCAGACCAGGCTGACGCCGATGCCGCTGCCGTCGTCCACTGCGTTCATCACTTTCACCGGCTGCGACGGGTTGACGGTCGAACAGGCCTTGATCGCGGCCTGATGGTCTGAAACGGCCTTGGCGGGGACGATCCCGAGCGAGGCGAGAGCCAAGGCGGCCAGGCCAGCCGTCATCGTTGCAAATCTGCGTTTCATCTGTCGTCTCCTTAGGAATGCTTGGCTAGAGCCTGATCGCCCTCGCCTGTCAGCGAAATGGCGTGGGACCGAGAGAGCCATTGTGCGCTCCCTCACTGTGCAAGGTCGCTCCGCGCGGCCGGAGCCCCCGGTTCGCCGCAATCGGAACCACATGGCGCCCCAGTCGCTGGTTAACCTTGGCGCTAACGATAAGAAGACCACCTCGCCCGGTTACGGGCCGCGCAAGACCACACGCACGCCTCTCGGTGCTCTGTCCGGAGCCGGTTACGCTCGCGCGACCCGCGGTGAACGTCCGACCCCGGAACCTCTGTCGGCGTCAGAGCGTTGGACGCCAAGCTTTCGGGGTGGTGTCAGTTGCGTATCAAACACATTGTGGCGGGAGCAGCCCTCCTCGCGTTGGCGGCGGGCGGAAGCGCCAAGGCCGGCGGGCCTGAGGCGGACACGCAAGACAAAACGGTGGATTGGCTCGGGCTTGCGGCGGGTTCCGCCGCGGCGGCCGAGACGGTGCTCGCGGCCGACCTGGCCGGCTTGTTCGCGACCGGCGCGCCTCTCTGCGTCCTGCCCCTGCTCGGCGATGCCGGAGAAGGGAATGTCACGCTCCTCATCGATGCGCCGCATGTCGATATCGCCTTCGTCTCGACCGACGCGCTCGCCGCCGCCGCGTCCGCCCGCAAGGACCTGCCCGAGCACGTCGAACTGGTCGCGCGCCTCTATCCGCAAGAAGTCCACGTGCTCGCCCGGGCCGATATCAGGACCATCGCCGACCTCGCCGGCAAGAAGGTGAGCTTCGGACCGGCGGGAAGCGCCTCGTCGGTCACCGGCGCCGCATTGTTCAAGGCGCTCGGCATCGAGGTCGAGCCCGAGAACCTCGATGCGGGTCTCGCCATCGAACAGCTAAAGCAGGGTTCGATCTCCGCCGCCGTGATCGTCAGCGGCAAACCCTCGCCCCTGCTCGAAGGCGTTCCTCCCGATCTCGGTCTTCACCTGCTGCCGGTGACGTTCGGCGCTTCGCTGCAACAGGCTTATCTCCCGACCCGGATCGAGGCGGCCGACTATCCCAATCTGATCGATGCCGGCGAGGAGGTGTCGACGGTTGCGACCGGCATGCTGCTTCTCGCCGCCAAGAACAAGAACGATCCGGACTCGGCCGCGAGAGTAGCCCGCTTCGTCGACACGCTGTTTCCGCGCTTTGCCGAGCTTCAGGCCTCCGGCCGCCACCCCAAATGGCGCGAGGTCAATTTGGCGGCGACGTTGCCGGGCTTCGCCCGCACACCTGAGGCAGAGTCGTGGCTCGCCACCCGCGCCGCGATGACGCCGAAGCCGATCGCCGCCACCCCGGGGCCGGTGGCGCCCCAGCCAGGTGACATGGCGACCGGCAGCGATCGAAAAGAAAAGTTGTTCCGCAAGTTCATCGAATGGAGGCGGACGTCGTCCAACTGAGCCCGGAACAACAGGTTCGGTTCTCACACGCAATTTTTTGCGGAAGCAGGGAACGGAAGACGGGATTGGCAGTTAATGTGCGTTGGGTGCGCCTTGGGGTCTGGCGTACCAGACGGGGAACGGGGCGTAACCGCGCACGGATGGGGCACTCGGGCGCGGGCGAGTAGAGGGAGCAAGACCATGTTTGGTTCCACCACGCCCGTTTCGGAGCACCCTGTTCACCGAGCGAACGCCATGTTGCGCTCTGCCCTCATGAGCGAGGCATCGTTTCCGCGGCCCGACTTCATCGAGGATTTCGCCACCCTCGCCGGACCCGACGACGGCCCGATCGGCATCGCCTATCCGCAATCGCTCGTGGCGCGCCTCAACGACCTCGACGTCGGACTCGATGCGTCCGGCGGCATCAGGGTGCCTCTGAGCTTCGTCGCCGAGCCGCTGACCGAGGAGGCGACCGATCCCGTCCCGCGCGCGCAAGAAGAGGTGAGCGATATCGCACCGAACCGAGAGATTATCGCGCACGACGATTCCATGGACGAGGCTGACGCGTTCGATAAGCTCGACTCGGCGACTCAGGCGCACATGCTCGCGCTCGTGCGCGAATTCCAGCGGCGGCAGCGCCAGGCGAACCTGCTCGTTGCCGGCTCGATCGCGGCGGCCCTTCTGCTGACGATCGGAGGCTTCTTGCTGATCGCCCACCTCGCGGGACGCGACGCTGGCAAGGCCGATCAACCCGTCCCGATCCGCTCCACCTCGATCGCCTGGCAGCGGCCGGAGCGCGAAGCAAGCGCCGCGCCGAAACGCCCAAGCACGGACGAACCGCTGCCGATTGCCGCGAGAAACGCGAGACCGCCGGCGTTGGGCGATGAGATTTCGACCGCGCAGGTGATCCTCGCGACCCAAGACCGCAAGCTTGCGCTCGCGCCGCTGCTCGGCCAGCGTCATGCGCGCTACATGCTGCTGCGCGGGTTGCCCGGGGAAGCCGAGCTTTCCGCCGGCGAGCGCATCGGGAGCGGCTCGTGGATGATCAAGGACGAAGAGCTCCGGGACCTGTCGCTTTCCGTCGGCGAGGCGGCAAGCGGAGATTATCCGGTCGAAATCTATCTGCTCGATGCCGGCAATGCGCCGCAGGCTCGGCGCACCCTCATCCTTCGCGTCGAACCGTCTCGCCCGCGCGTCTATCAGGCCGGGCTCTCGCTCTCCTGGGCAAGCGCGCTTCTCGATGCCGCCGCCAAAGCCCCGGCGACGGCGGAGAAAACCGCCCCAGCCGATTCCGCAGTTCTCTTCGCCCGCGCGCATGAATTGCTCGCCGAGGGCGATATCGCCGGCGCGCGACTCCTTCTTCTCCATCTCGCCGAGCGCGGCGAAGGCGAGGCTGCCTTCGAGCTTGCCCGCACCTTCGATGCGGATGCGCTCGCCAAGCTTGGCGCGAGCGGAATCGCGAGCGATCCAGCCGCCGCCCGCGGTTGGTATGAACGCGCTTCGCGGGACGGCAACGCCGAAGCGGCCGAGCGCCTGAAGATCCTCGCTAGTCTTCCGGTTTCAGACCCGTCCGACTAGCGTGAGGTAGGCCGCAGCCGTCCGACCGAGGGAAGGACATCGGGGGGACCGGGCGGCTGCGGCCTTTCAACTGACTAGCGAACGCGCATGCCGGCGGCAGAGTCGTAGTGCAACGGCTTGTCGGATTTCGGCAACGGCGCGTCGGCGGGACCGATGGTCGTGCCGAATGGCCAGTCGGGCGGGCAAACCGCGACGTAGCGCGCATAGCCGCCAAGCCCGCCGCCGAATTTCGGATAGCCAATGATGACGAGCGCGCCCGCTTCCGGCACCTGATCGAGATTGGCGACGCCCTCGGCCTGGGCATAGCCGTTATGCATCAGCCACTGCTCGCCCTCGAGAGTAGGCGTCGAATCGGTGTCGAGCGGCTCGTGTCCGTGGAACAGAATATGGCGCTGCTCGTGCAGGAACTTGAGCGCATCGAGGCCGACGCCGGGAAACTCCTTCAGCGTGGCGAGCCGCCGGTCAGGCCACGCCTTGGACCAGTCCGAGCGCACGAACACGACCGACCCTTCCGGGATGCGTCCATGCTCCTTTTCCCAGGCCTCGATGTCGGAGACCTGGAGTGCGTAATTGGGGTTGGTCTCGAGCTGCTTGACGATGGAGATGACGACCAGCGGCCGGATCGCATAGGTCGCGGGCAATTCGTCGATGGCGGGATACTCCGGCGCCCAATGCGCTGGCGGATCGAGCTGCGTGCCGAGCTGGTCGGTCTTGAGTCTATATTCGGTCGCCTCGAAGCCGTGCTTGGCATAGGTGTAGACCTCGCCCTTGGTGGCAAATCCCTCGGTATCGCTGCCGGCCTTGGCAGGCGCGAAGGTCGAGTCGGCAAATCCTGCCCACACCGGGATGTTCGGCGTGATGGTATGGGTCAGGTCGACATATTTGGCGCCCTTGAGCGCCTGCTCGTACACCGACCAAAGTCCCTTACCGTCTTCGGCACGGCCCCGGCTCGGCATCGCCACCGCGACGCTGACCGCAACCGCGGCAAGAGCCGCAAAGAACACACTCCGACGCACGACGACTGGCATAGCTCTATCTCCTTCCCTCCGGCGGGATGCGCGTGGGAAAGATTAGCTCTGCAGCCTGATCGTTTCTAGACCACGTGGCGGCGCCTAAGCTCGACCAGCACCGCTTCCACCAGCGCCTCGGGATTGCTCGCCCTCGTGTCGAGCTTGAGCTCGGGATTCTCGGGCGGCTCGTAGAGCGAGTCGATGCCGGTGAAATTGGTGATCAGCCCGGCGCGCGCCTTGCGATAAAGCCCCTTCGGATCGCGCTCCTCGCATACTTCGAGCGGCGTATCGACGTAAATCTCGATGAACTCGCCGTCCTGCAACAGGTCGCGCGCCATGCGCCGCTCGGAGCGGAACGGCGAGATGAACGACACCATGACGATAAGGCCTGCGTCGACGAACAGCCTCGCCGCTTCGGCGACGCGGCGGATGTTCTCCACCCGGTCGGCGTCGGTGAAGCCGAGGTCCTTGTTGAGCCCGTGGCGGATGTTGTCGCCGTCGAGCAGATAGGTGTGCCGGCCCATGGCGTGCAGCCGCTTCTCGAGCGTATTGGCGATGGTCGATTTGCCGGCGCCGGACAGTCCGGTGAACCACAGCACGCACGGCTTCTGCCCCTTGAGCCCCGCCCGCGCGCTCTTGTCGACGAACAACTCCTGCCACTGGATGTTGGTGGCCCGCCGCAAGCCGAACTCGATCATGCCGGCGGCTACCGTCGCATTGGTGAAGCGGTCGATCAGGATGAAGGAGCCCGTTTCGCCGTTATCGGCGTAAGGATCGAACACGAGCGGCTTCACGGTGCTGATGTTGCAGGCGCCGACCTCGTTCAGCTCGAGCGTCTTCCCTGCGACGTGATCGAGATTGTCGACGTTGAGCTTGTATTTGAGATTGAGAACCGTGGCGGTGGTGGTCTGACTGCCGCATTTGAGCGTGTAGGGCCGTCCCGGCAGCATCGGTTCATCGTCGAACCAGATCAGCCGCGCCGCGATTTGGTCGGCGATCGACGGCGCCGCCTCGGGCAGCGCGATCACGTCGCCCCGGCTCACGTCGACCTCCTCGGCGAAGGTAAGGGTGACCGCATCGCCCTGCCGCGCCTCCGCGAGGTCGCCGTCGGCGGTGACGATGCGCGCGATGTGGGCGCGCTTGCCGGATGGGTGGATCACCACCTCCTCTCCCGCCCGCACCCGTCCGCTCGCCACGGTTCCGGCGTAGCCGCGGAAATCGAGATGCGGCCGGTTCACCCATTGCACGGGAAAACGGAACGGGCGCTCTTCGGCTTCCCGTCCGACCTCCACCGTCTCGAGATGGGCGAGCAAAGTGGGACCGTGATACCAGTGCATATGCGCGCTCGGGTGGATCACATTGTCCCCCTTGAGGGCCGAGAGGGGGATCGAAGTCACCCCATCGAAATTCAGCGGCTCGACAAAGGCGGAGAAGTCGGCGGCGATCGCCTCGAACCGGGCGCGGTCGAAATCGACGAGATCCATCTTGTTGACGGCAAGCGCGACCTTGCGGATGCCGAGCAAGGACAGGATGCAGGCGTGACGCCGCGTCTGGGTCAGCAACCCGTTGCGTGCGTCGATCAGGAGCACGGCGAAATCGCAGTTGGACGCGCCGGTCGCCATGTTTCGCGTGTACTGCACGTGTCCCGGCGTGTCGGCAACGATGAATTTGCGCCGCGGCGTTGCGAAATAGCGATAGGCGACGTCGATGGTGATCTTCTGCTCGCGCTCGGCCTCCAGTCCGTCGACGAGAAGCGAAAGATCGAGCTCGCCGCTCACCGTGCCGGGACGCCGCTGGTCCCGCTCGGCGCTCTTCAGCTGGTCCTCGTAGACGAGCGCCGAATCGTAGAGCAGGCGCCCGATCAGCGTGCTCTTGCCGTCATCGACGCTGCCGCAGGTGAGAAAGCGCAGAAGCGAGCGGTTTTCCTCCGCGGCGACACGCGCCGCGACGCGCTCGGCCGCGCTTTCTCGCTCGCTGCCGACGAGGCTAAGACGCGCCATCAGAAATACCCCTCCTGCTTCTTCTTCTCCATCGACCCGGACTGGTCGTGATCGATGACGCGGCCCTGACGTTCCGAGAACCTCGTGGCGACCAGTTCCTCGATGATCTCCGGCACGCTCGCGGCATCGGAGCGGATCGCGCCGGTCAACGGATAGCAGCCCAGCGTGCGGAAGCGCACCCGCTCCATTCTCGGCGTCTCGCCCTGATCGAGCGGCAGCCTGTCGTCGTCAACCATGATCAGCATGCCGTCGCGTTCGACTACCGGGCGTTCGGCGGCGAAATAGAGCGGTACGACCGGAATCTCCTCGAGATGGATGTAGGTCCACACGTCGAGCTCGGTCCAGTTGGAGAGCGGAAACACGCGCATGCTCTCGCCCGGTCTGACCTTGGTGTTGGCGAGGTGCCAAAGTTCGGGCCTCTGCCGCTTGGGATCCCAGTTATGCGCGGCATTCCGGAAGGAAAAGACCCGCTCCTTGGCGCGCGATTTCTCTTCGTCGCGCCGCGCGCCGCCGAAGGCCGCATCGAAGCCGTGGGCCGAGAGTGCCTGCTTCAGCGCCTCGGTTTTCATGATGTCGGTATAGAGCGCGCTGCCGTGGGTGATGGGCGAGATGCCGTCCCTCACGCCCTGCAAGTTGGTATGCACGAGGAGATCGAGCCCGAGCCGCTTCGCCTCGCGGTCGCGGAAGGCGATCATCTCGCGGAATTTCCATGTCGTATCGACATGCAGGAGCGGAAACGGCGGCTTGGCGGGATAGAACGCCTTGAGCGCGAGATGCAGCATGACCGAGGAGTCCTTGCCGATCGAGTAGAGCATGACCGGGTTGCGGAACTCGGCCGCCACCTCGCGCAGGATGTAGATGCTCTCGGCTTCGAGCTGGCGAAGATAGGTCGACAATCTTTGCTTCATGGTTTGGCGCTCAAACCCTTGCCCGTCGAACGCGATTTCGCGCCCATCTCGACCACTTTGCCGCTCTCTCCGGCGTCATGCTCGCGCTCGCTCCCCTTCGCCGGCTGTCCCTTCGCCATCGCCTCCACCTTGCGCTCCTGCGCGAAATAGCGGTAGGCGCTGAGCGGGATCACCGCAAGATAGAGCAAAGACCCGACCGTGAGCGTGAGATAGGGGTAGGTGACGAGCATGGCCATGAACAAGGCCGCCGCCACGAATACCGGCGGGACGTATTCGCGGGGAATTTTCTGCCCGATCAACTTGCCGGAGAAGGTCGGCACCTTGCTCACCATCAGAAGCGCGATCGTAAGCGTATAGAAGAAGACGAGCGGGGTCAGGCTCGGCAGATGCAGCCCGAGATTCTGGGCATAGATCGGCAGGAGCAAAGTGATGGCGCCGGCCGGCGCCGGCACGCCCACGAAATAATTGCTCTTCCATGCCGGGACGTTGGTCTGGTCGAGCGCCACGTTGAAGCGCGCGAGCCTCAGCGCCGAGCAGACCGCGAACACGAGCACCGCGATCCAGCCTAGGCTGTGCAGATCCTCGAGCGCCCAGTTGTACATGATGATGGCGGGAGCCACGCCGAAATTGACGAAGTCGGCGAGGCTGTCGAGTTCGGCGCCGAAGCGCGACGACGCCTTGAGCAGCCGCGCGATACGGCCGTCGATCCCGTCGAGCAGCGCGGCGAACACCAGCGCCGCGACGGCGAGGTCCCAGCGGCTCTCGATGCCCATGCGGATGGCGGTCAGACCCGCGCACAACCCGACCAGGGTGAAGATGTTGGGGATCAACACCCTGACCGGCACCTGGCCGCGGGCGAACGCGATCTGACGGCGTTTGCGCTCGTCGCGTTCCGGTTCGAAGGGTGGGAACATGGCGGCTATCCCTTCATCAGCTCTGATTGAACGGCGGCGTTCGTCTCCCGCGCCGGGCCTGCGGGCAACGCGGCCAGTACCGTCTCGCCGCCGATCGCCGTCTGGCCGACGCTGGCGAGCACCTTGGCCCCGGCCGGCAGATAGACATCGACGCGACTGCCGAAGCGGATCAGCCCGACGCGCTCGCCTCTCGCTACGCTAGCCCCCTCGCCCACGAATGTCACGATCCGCCTTGCGATGAGGCCCGCGATCAGCATGAGCCCGAAGGATTTGCCGTCCTCGGCCTCGACCACCAGCGCGAGACGCTCGTTCTCCTCGCTCGCCTTGTCGAGCTCGGCGTTGAGGAACTTGCCCGGCACGTACACGCTCCGGGCGATGCGCCCGGCGACGGGCGTTCGCACGATGTGCACGTCGAGCACCGAGAGGAAGACCGAGACCCGCGTGAGCCTCTCGCCGCCGAGCCCAAGCTCGCGCGGCGGAACGAGTTCGGCGATCGCGCTGATCTTGCCGTCGGCCGGGCTTACCACCAACCCCGGGCGCTGCGGAACGACGCGGTCCGGATCGCGGAAGAAGTACGCGCAGAACGCGGTGGCAATCGCCCCGATCCAGCCGAGCGGCGGCGCAACCAGGAACAGGAGCACGGTGACCCCCGCCGCGATCGCGACGAATTTGTGCCCGTCCCGGTGGATGGGGACGAACGCGTTGGTCACGCTGTCAAGCACGCTTCTGCTGTCGGTCATGGGCCTATAGAGCGTTCAGATCACGTCGAGGCAAGGGCCTCGTCCTCGAGCCGCTCGGCGGCCCGCGATTCCGGCAGATTCTCCTCCTCGAGCGCCTGCGCCAGCCGCTCGCGCGCCTCGTCAGCCTCGCGCTGCCGCGCCCACAGGCTCGCGTACAGCCCGCCCTTGGCGAGCAACTCCGGATGCGTCCCCTGCTCGATGATCTCGCCTTGGTCGAGCACGATGATGTTGTCGGCATGGACCACGGTCGAGAGGCGGTGGGCGATGACGAGGGACGTGCGCTCGCGCGCCACCCGGTCGAGCGCGTCCTGGATTTCCTTCTCGGTGTGGGAGTCGAGTGCCGAGGTCGCTTCGTCGAGCATCAGGATCGGCGGCGATTTCAGGATCGTGCGGGCGATCGCCACGCGCTGCTTCTCGCCCCCCGAGAGCTTGAGCCCGCGCTCGCCGACAAGGGAGTCGTAACCTTGCGGCAGGGTCATGACGAAGTCGTGGATCTGGGCGTTGCGCGCCGCCTCGCGCACCTCGGCCTCGGTTGCGTCGGGCCTGCCGTAGCGAATGTTGTAGTCGATCGTATCGTTGAACAACACCGTGTCCTGCGGAACCATGCCGAGTGCGGCGCGGAGCGAGTCCTGGGTCACGTTCTTGATGTTCTGCCCGTCGATCAATACCCGCCCCGAGGAGATATCGTAGAATCGGAACAGGATGCGCGAGATGGTCGATTTGCCCGCACCGGACGGGCCGACGATGGCCACCATCTTGCCGGCCGGCACCTCGAAGCTCACATGCTTGAGGATCGGTCGCTCGGGATCGTAGGCGAACGACACGTTCTCGAACTTGATCTCGCCCTTGGTGACGCGCAGCGGCTTGGCGCCCGGGCGATCGACGATTTCCGACGGCTCGTGCAGCAGCGCGAACATGGTCTCGATGTCGATCAGCCCCTGCTTGATCTCGCGATAGACCATGCCCATGAAATTGAGCGGGATGTAGAGCTGCATCAGGATCGCGTTGATCATGACGAAGCCGCCCACGGTGAGCGCGCCGCGTGTCACGTCGCGCGCCGCAAGCAGCATGCAAACCACCATGCCGAGCGTGAAGATCACTGCTTGACCGGTATTCAGCACGCCGAGCGAGGTGTAGGTGCGGATGGCGGCCTTCTCGTAGCGCGCCATCGAGGAATCGAAGCGGCGTGCCTCGAGCTCCTCGTTGCCGAAATATTTGACCGTCTCGTAATTGAGCAGGCTGTCGACCGCCTTCGAATGCGCTTCGGTGTCGGACTCGTTCATGTCGCGGCGGATGGCGATGCGCCGCTCGCTCGCCGCGAAGGTGAACCAGACATAGAGCGCAACCGTCGCCAGCACGACCACAACATAGATCCAGCCGAAATAATAGGCGACGAGGCCCGAAATCATCAGCAGCTCGACCGCGGTCGGCACCGAGTTCAACACCGCCATGCGCACGATGGTGTCGACGCCGTTGACGCCGCGCTCGATGACCCGGCTCAAGCCGCCGGTGCGGCGCTCGAGATGGAAGCGGAGCGAGAGCCTATGCAGATGGCGGAAGGTCTTGTTGGCAAGCTCGCGTACCGCATGCTGGGCGACGACCGTGAACCACACGTCGCGGAACTGGGCGAACAGGACCATCAGCACGCGTCCCACGCCGTAGGCGATGATCAGCATGGCCGGCAGCAGCGCGAGGCCAAGCACGCTCTCACCGCCCGGCGCGCCGCTGCCGTTTCCCGCGCCCGTCAGCAGATCGACGATCTGCTTGTAGGCGATCGGCACGAGGAGCGTGATGGCCTTGGCGATGACGAGCGCGGCGAGCGCGAACACGACGCGCAGCCGCAAATCGGGACGGTCAGCCGGCCAGACATAGGGCAGCAACTGGCGGAGCACCGCGATCTGCCCCGACCGCGCCCTGAGCACGGCGTCGCTTCGAGTTTGCGGCAGCCGATCTTGCATAAAGGATTGTTCTTTCAGCGCATCGACGCATCAAAAAAGGGCAGCGTGAGCCGCTGCCCTCGGCCCCTCAGACATATAGTCCTCATGTCCTAAAGCGCCAAGCGCATCAGGAGGGAGGCATTTTTACCTTCTGCGAGGGCAGGATCAGGTTCGGATTCTTGATGGTCTCGCGATTGCCCTGGAAGATCGAGGTATAGCGGAAGCCCGAGCCGAAATAGCGCTTGGCGATATCCCATAGGGTATCGCCGCGGCGGATCTCGTAGACATCGGGCCGCCCCCCACCCTTCTGGTCTGCCGTGCTCGACGCGTTGTTCGCTTCCTCGGCCGCCGCCACCTGGGGCGAGGAGGGCGCGGGCTCGGGCGCCTTGGCCACCGCCGGTCTTCGCTCGATTGCAATCACTGCCTCATCCGATGCGCTGCCCGCCGGCGCAGCCTTGAGGCTGTGCGCGCCCTCGCCGAGCTTCATGTCTGACTCTGCCTTCCAGACCCCGACGGCGTCCGCTTTCGCCGTGGCGAAGGGCTTGCCGTCGAAATAGAGCTGGACGGTGGCGCCCGGCGCGCTCGTGCCCGCGAGCTTCATCTTGCCGCTGTCAGTGCCGGTATCCTGGTAGTCCACGGTCTTGAAGGTCACCACGGGCTTGGCCGGGTTTTCTTCCGGCTGTCCAACGCTTGCCGTCGCCTGAGACGCGCCCTGTGGTGAAGCATCTGCAGGCTGCTGCTGAGCTTCGAGCGCCCCCGCGCCGGTCGCGCCGCCGCTGTGTTCGGCTGCCGTCTGCGCAGGCGGCGAACCGGCGGTACCCGGCTTCGCCGCGGCTGTCGGCGCATCGCCGGCCTGAGACACCGAAGCGGCCTGCTCCTTGGCGTTGCCCACCGCGACGGGCACGGTCTGCTGCGAGGTGAGCGCGCGCGTGCCGTCGGGCGAGATCGTCCGCAGTTGCAGCCGGTAGTCTCCGGGCGCGAGCTTCTTGTCGAGGATGATGTTCCACTCGCCCTGCCGGTCGGCCGTGGTCTCGGCAATCTTGCTCCCGCTGCTGTCGAGTTCGACCGTCCACCCGGGAGGCGCGCGGCCGGCCAACACGCCCTCGCCGCTCGGCTGGACCAGGACCACGTCGAAGCTCGGAACCACCATCGGATCTTCGGGCGGCGCGCTCGCTGCTTCGCTCTGCGGAGCCGGCTGCGGCTGAGGCGCGGCAACTTGAGGCACGGCCGGTGCCGGCGCGGGCGCAAGCGCGGCCGTGCCGCCACTGCCGTCGCCCTGGGGTACGGGCATGGCCTGCCGGTAAAGGTAGACGCCCGCGACGCCCAGCAGGATCACGGCGAGAAGAGCGACAAGCGAAGCGACGGCATTCCGGCGCATGATTCGTCCCTCCCAGCGCCGCTATTCTAGGGCACGGGAAAGGCCAAAAAAGGTCACGCCGGGTTAGAGTTAAACCCCCGCGTGGCGATTTCGCGGCAAGCTCGCCCTAGTGCGGGCCGGAAGACTCCCCCTGCCCCGCTTGCGGCGGTGCGGCATCCTCCGGCGCGCGCGCGAGCGTCACCATCGCCCGGCCGCTCACCATGCGCGTGGTCATGTCGTATTGCTCGGCGCGCAGCATGTGGCGCTCCTGATCGAGCTTGCCGACTTCCTTCTCCGTCGACCAGTTGCCATCCTTGTCGGCCATCACCTTCACGAAAGGCTGATCGTCGAAATAGATATAGACGGGGGTCTCGGGCGGCGCCGTGCCGGCAAGTGTCAATTTGCCGGTGTCGCCCGCGTCCTGATAATCCACGGTCTTGAACCGGATCGGATACTTGGGCGCATGCGAGCCGGTCTGAGACTGCTCGTCGGACGGCGAAGTAGGCTCATCCTGGATTAAACTCTTGTCGCCGGGCACGTCATCCTCGGCGAGCCTGATGCCGGCCGTCTCGGCCTTGGCCAACGAGGCGCCGATCGCGACGCCGGCGAGACCGACGCAGGCAAGCGCCATAAGGGCCGCGAAGCCGGAAATAAATCGTCTTACCGTCATGTCCTTCTTCCTTGAGCGTTCCGTCCTTATTCTGTTTAAGACGCTTTCTATACGGCGCGGAAGGCGAAAAAACGTCCGGCCCGCGCCTCTCTCGCCACAGCGTAAACCATGGCGATCCGTCGAATTCTCGTCACCGAAGCAAGCCATGCCTGGGTTTCCTTGACGCCCGCTCGACGGCAATGCCACATGAGGTCATGAAAGACACCCCCACCGCCATCATCCAGAATATCTGCGTCTATTGCGGCTCTGGCTCGGGATTAAATCCCGCCTTCGCCGAAGCCGCGCGCGCGCTCGGCCGCATCCTCGCGTCCTCGCGCATCGGTCTCGTCTATGGCGGCGGCAGCCTCGGGCTCATGGGCGAGATCGCGCGCGCCACCCTCGAGAACGGCGGCCACGTGACCGGCATCATTCCCGGCTTTTTGAGCGAGCGCGAGCACATGCTGCTCGAGGCGCAGGAGCTGATCGTGGTCGACGACATGCATCAGCGGAAGCAGCTGATGTTCGCCAAGTCCGACGCCTTCGTCGCGCTCCCCGGCGGGCTTGGCACGCTCGAGGAATTCGTCGAGCAGCTCACCTGGACTCAGCTCGGCCGCCATACGAAGCCGATCGTCCTCGCCAACATTCATGGCTTCTGGAACCCGCTGCTTGCTCTGTTCGACCGCATGAGCGGCGAGACCTTCATCCGCAACGGGCTCGAATTGAAGATGAGCGTGGTGGACGACGTGGCGAAGATCGTCCCGGCCATCGAGGCGGCGGTGAAGCCCTACCCGGTCGAACTCGCCGACCAGTACGACGCCGAGGTCGCCGCCAAGTTCTGATCTTTCAACGAATCGAGAGACCGCAAAGAGGTTTAGGTTAGCGCTACTGCGTGTTGATCAGGACGATGCTTTCCGGCAGGTCGAGCCAGTGATGGCGCCGCGAGGCCCAGTACAGCTTCGCGGGACGCGCGAAGCTCGGATCAGCGAAGCAGCCGACCGGCACGCCGACCGCTCCCGGGAACCCCTCGGCGCGAAACAGGACTGCCGTTCCGCAGGTGGGGCAAAAGTAACTCTCGATGAAACGTCCCGAGTCTCCGTATTGCCGGTACGTCCGGCTATTGCCGGCGCTGCTCACCGCCGATTCGGGGAAGATCGCCGCATAGGAGAACGCGCTGCCGGTGCCGCGCTGGCAGGCAAGACAACTGCAAATATAGACATCGATCGGCTCGCCCCGCGTGGTGACCTCCAAGTTGCCGCAAGCGCAACGCGCGACGCGCTCTTGTTCGTCCTGCTGGCTCGCCATCGCCAACTCCAACTCAGGCCGCGCTAGCGCCGTCGCGGATCAGCTTATAGTTGATCGAGTCGAGCAGCGCCTCGAACGAGGCATCGACGATATTCGGAGAGACGCCCACGGTGAACCAGCGGTTCCCCGCCCCGTCGCGGCTCTCGATCAGAACGCGGGTGACGGCATCCGTTCCGCCGGTCAGGATGCGCACCTTGTAGTCCACGAGCTCGAGGTCGTCGATATAGCTCTGATACGGTCCGAGATCCTTGCGCAGCGCGTTGTCGAGCGCGTTGACCGGGCCGTTGCCCTCG
>Ga0070741_10012037_pt1 | contig 15760 bp, 18 predicted proteins | sample Coa_R1_4_FD_66440 | JGI IMG/M metagenome (GOLD analysis project Ga0070741, IMG submission 66440) | Surface soil microbial communities from Centralia Pennsylvania, which are recovering from an underground coalmine fire - Coalmine... | ecosystem: Environmental > Terrestrial > Soil > Unclassified ...
CACCGCCCTCCGCATCGTTTCAAATCGGCTGCAACCGCCCGAATCCATTTGGCATCCGAACTGTTCGGCCCCGTCGCCGAAACCCCAACCGCGGCGGCTAAATCCTGCGCAAACGCTCCGATCGCCGACGGCTTCAACGCCAATCGGTGATCCGCTTTGCCTCCCGTGATCGAGTGTGCGCTCTCGATCACATAAAGCCGATTCATCTGCTTGTTGCCGCCGACCATCTTGCGCCGGCTCATAAAGTCGCGCGTATAACGGATATGCCCGGAACCCGCACCGAAAATGTTCGCATCGAGCGAAACCACAACATCGGCGTTCGTGAAGTCATATCGAACGCGAAGCGGCTTTCCAAACGCCATCTCAGTACCGGCAAACTCGTTGTCGGTGCTCACAGGCTGATACTGATGCAACTCTACGTTCGGATTCGCCTGCTTCAGTTTCTGAATCTGACCGAACAGCGTCGGCGAACAGATCGGTTCGGAAAGGATTTTGATTTTCTTCCCGCTGCCTTTCATCGCCGCGTTCACCGCGTTCGTCAGCTGATCCCACGTGCTCGGCTCGCCCAAATACAGAATGCTCGAAAGCCGATCAGGATCATACAGTTCCAACATCGCGGCCTGAGCAAAAACGTCCGTAGAACCGAGCGAGGCCGGATGATCGGAATTTCCTTCCACCTTCAGCGGCCTTCCCGTATCGCTCCTTACCAACACCCCAAGCGCCGATCCATCGAACCGAAGCGACGTGGCGTAATAGTTCGAAAGCCCAGGGGTGATCTCTTCGGGCATTCGCACATAAGGCACGATCTTATCGGCATATTTCGGACGGCACGCCGAAAGGCTCGCCATCGCAAGCGTCGCCGCTGCAAGCTTCACGAACGTTCGGCGATCTAGATCCGATGCCCACGGCGCGGTCTGCTTCGGAAACTCGCGCTCCAATGCTTCTCGATACGCTTCGGTTTGAAGCGCATCCTCGATTCCGCGCCAATGCTGACCTTCGCGCCTCGATATCTCCGCGCGAACCTCATCCAGATTCAGCGGTTTTTCAATGCTTTTTTTTGGTTCGGCCTGTTTCAAATCGCTGCCTTTTTATCTGTGACAAATCCAGCAGTTCGTCAACTGCTCCTTCTTGATCCCATACTGTTCGACCAGCTGCTTCCCCAGCGTTTCGTGCTGAGAATAATCGTAATTCGGATTGAAAATTTCGCTCTTCGGCCTCACCTGCGCTTCGGGGTTTCGGTGGCATCGCAAACACCAGATCATCTCAAACGCGTTCTCTTTATACAGCAGGTTCATCTGATCAACCTGGCCGTGGCACGTGTAGCACGAAACGCCTTTCGCAACGTGCACACTGTGATCAAAGTAAACAAAATCAGGAAGGTTGTTCACGCGGTTCCACTCGATCGGAGTGTTCGTGGTGTAACTATCGCGCACCACTTTCAACAGCGGACTGTTCGTCCAGATCTGGCTGTGACATGTGTAGCAAGTCTCCGTCGGCGGCAGACCCGCAAACGGCCCTTTCTCCACCGACTGATGGCAGTACCGGCAGTCAATCCCAAGTTCCTTCACGTGGTGCTTGTGACTGAAAGGGGCAGGCTGCTGAAACGCAACGCCCAAATCGTGGGTATAGGCCGTAACGTTGTGGCTGATCAAAACGATCAGAACGAACACCACCCCGGTCATCACGATGCTCCCGCGCGCCAGGTAGTTCGCCTTCTTGCTAAAAATCTGGGGCATTCTGCCTCCCAACGCCGCCAGCGGCTGACTGAGATGAAAGGGTTGGCTCTCGTCGAGAACCGCTGCCAGCCCACATTCCGTTGCACCTTTTCATCCGCGCACTGTCTTCGTCAGCCGATCCTTCGTCCCTATTCCGCACCGCCAACCCGGCGCGCCCCACCTTCGACTGCGTTTCCAAATCTTATCCCCTGATTCATCATTTGCGCAACGTTTTCGGCAGACTTTGTGCAATTTTTCACGAAGTTTTTAGCCGCCGGGGGGCCAAATCCGGTACAGCATCAGATAGATCAGCACCCCCGTCACCGAGACGTACAGCCAAAGCGGAAAGGTCCACCGGGCGATCGCCTTATGCCTGTCGAACCGCTCCCTAAGCGCCCGGCTCAGGGTGATCGCAACCATCGGCACGATCACCCCGGCCAAAACCGTGTGCGTGCTCAAAATGGACAGATATACAACCCGCGGCCATCCGGGATGGGTGAACCGCGTCGTCCCCGCCTGCGAGTGATACGTCAAATACCCCACCAAAAACAGGCTCGAAGTCACCACGGCAGTCAGCATGCACGCCCGGTGCCGCCGCCAGTCCCCCTTGCCGATAAACCACCTTCCCAGCAATAGCAGCACCGCGCTGGCCGCATTCAGGCAGGCGTTGAGCGCGGGCAGATCGTGAAATTTCACCGAGTACTTTTGTTTGAGAGCAGCGCCAAGTCCGACCGGAGACGCGCGATCTCATCCTCATCCGTGCCGTGGTAGTAGCCCCTGATTCGTCCCTCGGCATCAACCAGAATCAGCCGATCGCTGTGCAAAATCGCTCCGGGAACTTCCGTAGCGCCCAGTTTGAAGCCGTTTCGGGAGATTCGCTGCACTTCTCCCGGCTTGCCGCACAAAAACAGCCACCGCTCAGGTTTGGCTCCTGCCTTTTGCGCATACCGTTCGAGCACGCTCGGCGTGTCGTGTTCTGGGTCAACCGAAAACGAGATCAGTTTCACGTCGGTGGTGTCTTGAAGCGCCTTCATGCTCGAAGTGAGTTTCGGGCAGATGCCTTTGCACGAGGTAAAAAAGAAATCGCAAACCCACGGCTTTCCCAGCAGGCTCCGGTTTGAGATCATGACCCCGGTGTGCGCGGTCATCTCGAAATCCGGCGCCCAGCCGAACCTCTCAGGCTGGTGCTGCTCGGCAGCCTTGTTGGGAGCACGAAAAGCCAAAACTGCCCAGCCCGCGGCCGCGATGACCAGACCCACGCCCAACAAAACGAACAGCGCGCGCTGCAGCGAACTCATCGAACTCATCGAAGCATCAACACTGTGAACAGAATCAGCCAGCCTACATCCAAAAAGTGCCAATAAACCGCGCACAATTCGGGGCCGAGTTTTCTTTTGGAAGTATACACGCCGGCGCGCGATTGCCAAACCAAAACGCCCAGCCACACCAGACCCACGAACAGGTGCGCCGCATGGATTCCCGTTACCACATAAAACAGGTTTCTGATCGGCGCAGGCGATGCGCTCACAATCTGCTGTCTCACATGCCACCACGCATACGATTGGCTGGCCAAGAAACAACAGCCCAGCGCGAGCGTGAGAACGATCATCGCAGAAAACATTTTTTGATTTCCGCGCTGAATCGCCCTGATTGCCCAAATGCACGTGAAACTGCTCATCACAATGAACGCCGTGCTCACCCACAAACTTTTGGGTGTGGTGAACGGATAACTCAACTTGTCCGAAGTGCGCAGAATGTAAATGAGCGCAAGCGCCGCAAACCCCACCGAAAGCGAGCACACCAGCAGATAAATCAGCAGTTTTGCGGTCGAGATCCGATGCTCGAATCCTCCGGTTCCGTCTCCGCCGTTACGCCATCGGCCATGGTCGTCGCCGTTGTTTCCACCGTTTCCCTTACGCGGAGGCTGGAGTTCTGTTTGAGCCATCTGTAGTGTGCACACCGATTGTACCGGCACCCAGTAAATGAACTTGGAGCGAACGCTCAAAACCCTGGAATAACCGGGGAAGCCGCCCCGGCGCTTCGGGGCAATCTCTGGAGGTAACGAAGATGAAGAGGAATATTCTCGCGTTTCTTGCGTGCGGCGCGCTCATGGCGACCGCCGCGGCATCAGGCAAAACGGTTCAAGGCGAAATGGGCGGAGTGAAAGTGCCGATTTCGTCGGGCTTCAAAAAGGGCGCCAAAGTTCAAGTGCTTTGGCACAACAAGTGGTACAACGCCACGATCATTGACATCAAGGCGCCGAAGTTCAAAGTTCACTTCACGAAGTTCAGCGATGCGTGGGACACCTGGACGACCAGCGACAAAATCCGCAAAATGCCCACCGCCAAAACCAAGGCAGCTGTCTAAAGCACCATCCCACCCCCTCCTTTCGCTTGCGAGAGGAGGGGGCAGGGGGTGGAGAGCCGGCCCGGCTTGCGCACAAAGATCGGATTTCCACAAGCCATGCGACAAACTTGTCATGGTCGCGTCGAAACAGATCTAACGAAGGCACCCGCACGGTAAGAATCCCGAACTGTGCTAAGTACTCATCGCGTTTTGAATCCTTATCCGCGCGAAGTGCGTGCTGCTCACCGTCAACTTCAACGCAAAGTCTCGCCGCGGGCACATAAAAATCCAGAAAATACGGCCCGATGCGGTACTGCCTGCGAAACCTGAAACCTAACACATCTTTCCGCACGGCCGACCAAAACCATTTCTCGCTCACGCTCATATTCGATCGAAGTTCACGGGCTGTCAACTTCGCGTGCAGACTTCTATTGATTCGAATGCGCCGCACCCTCTCCCTCCCCCTGCCCCCTCCCTCTCGCAAGCGAAAGGGAGGGGGTGTCACTATTATGCCTTCGTCTTTCCTGACGCTTTCGCTATCCGCGCCCTAAAGTTGGCAGCCAGCTGATCCCACGTGTTGAACTCAGCCTCCATTCCGGCGCCTTTCGCCAGCATCAAGCCCGATATCCCGGTCGCCTGAAGTTGATCGTGGTTCTGCTCCAACACTTTCAGCCAAAACTGAAATTTCCCAATCCCGCTCGGCGGCGGAGAGTTAGGCGGCACCTCCGCCGAGCATGCGTTGAAGAAAAGGCTGCTCATAAGCGCCGTAACCTTCGGCCCATCTTCCGACTCCAACGCCGCGATATCCAATGTTATCGTCCTTCCGTCGGGGTTGCTCATCTTTTGCCGCAGCTGAACGATTCCCTGGAATTCGAAAAACGTCTCGATCGGACGGCCCACGGCTGAAAATCCCGAAAGTTTTGGCTGGTAGTATGTTTTCAAAAACATATCCAGACGGTCGCGGCTCAGCCCTTCCATCTGCCGTTCATCGTCTCGCACATAACGCATCAAAACTGGCCACACTGATTCGCGGATCCGCTGCTTCTACAGCATGCAAGTGCCCCTTCAAAAGAAAAATCGTAATCTAAACGGGCTCAGGCTCGACATCTGGTTCGATGAACTCCGACCGCATTCTTGCAATCTCCAACTGCATCGTTACCAGTTTGTGATACGTCCCGCCCAGTTCCATCAACTCTTCGTGCGTCCCAGATTCCGTCAGCCGTCCTTCTTCCAAAACGATGATCCGATCGGCGTTCCTCAGCGTGCTCAATCGGTGCGCGATCGCGAACACCGTCCTCCCACTCACCAAAGCCTGAATTGCGTCTTGAATCATCCGTTCAGTTTCTGTGTCAACGCTCGAGGTCGCCTCATCGAGCACCAGCAGCCGCGGGTTGTGCAAAATCGCGCGCGCGATCGAAATTCGCTGCCTTTCTCCGCCCGACAGCCTTTGTCCCCGTTCTCCGACATACGTGTCGTAGCCGTCGGCAAACTTCGTGATGAACCCGTGAGCGTTCGCAGCCTGCGCCGCCGCGATCACCTCTTCGGGAGTCGCGCTCGGCCGACCATAGGCGATATTGTAGTAAATGCTCCCTGGGAACAGATACGATTCTTGCGGCACAACTCCCACGCTCGATCTAAGCTGTTCTAAATCCAAATCCCGCAAGTCCACGCCGTCCAATTCAATCGAACCCTCGCTCGGGTCATAAAACCGCAACAGCAGACTCATTAAAGTCGTCTTTCCGCTGCCGCTTGCCCCCACGATTCCGATCATCTCGCCCGCATGCACCTCAAGGTTGATTCCATGCAGAACTTCGTGCGCCTTGTCATATCCGAAGTGCACGTTGTTGAATCGAACGCTCCCTTCGAACCGTGAAACTTTTCGTGCGTCTTTCGACTGCTGAATTTCGGGCACCGTATCCAACACCTCGAACACCCGTTCCGCAGCGGTCAATGCGCGCGAAGTCCAATCAATCAAACGCGTGAGCGTCTGCTGCGGCCCTTGCAGCATGGTAAGGAGTGTCAAAAACGCCACAAATGTTCCGGTCTGAATCTCAGAATCCAACACGGCAACCCCGCCCACGAACCACGCCAGCGCCGTGCCCACACTCACGCTGAATGTAATCATCGGAAAAAACGTCGCCCACGCGCCTTCGGCGGCAAACGCAGTGTCTGCCAAATCTTGTATCCGACGTTGAAACCGATCCACTTCGCGCTCTTCTCCCCTGAACGCCTTCACAACTCTCATTCCGCTCAGAACTCCGTTAAGCGCGCCGCTCAATCGCGACCAGCTATGCCAAAACCTCCGCCAAACGCGCATGATTCGCGTTCGAAACTTGTGCACAAACCAGATCACAAACGGCACAGGAACAAGCGTCCACAACGCAACCTTCCAATCCAAATAAAGCAGCAGAATCGGAATGCCGACCAACTTCAATCCGTCGCGAAGAATCATCGGGATTCCGTCCACCAAAACCTCATAAAGCGCTCCAGTGTCGTTGGTCACCCTCGACATCGTGCTGCCGATCGTCCGCTTATCATAAAAAGCCAACGACAACGCTTGCAAATGCGAAAACAGTTTCGCGCGGATGTCTACCGTAACGCGGTTTCCCAAAAATGCGTTCAGCCACAGCCGCGCGCTGTTCAATGCCGACGAAAGCGCATACGAACCCAACAGCAAAACGCAAACCCAAACAAACCCAGAGGTCATCCGTTTCTGCGGCAAAACGTCGTCAATCAGATGTTTCAAAAGCAGCGACGGATACATCTCGACATACGTCAGCGAAATCAGAAGCGCGCAGCTCAGAACCACAAGCCATTTGTAAGGTTTCAGGTAGCCGAACATCCGCCGCAGAGTCCGGCCTCGATTCAAACAACCCTCGCAAATGTCACTGTCTTTCGGAAGCGGCCTGTGGCATTTCGGGCACACGCGCTTCGTTTCGAAATGCGCATCCGTAACGCCCGATTCCTTCAGCTTGTTAAGTTTTTTGGCAATGGCGGCGATCTGAGGCGCATGCGACGTCGAGCCGCGAATCAACTCGACATCTTTGCCGTTGTCGCTGGCAATCAAGCATCCGGCATCTACCAACTCCTCGTACCGAAAATCTCGCAGACGCGAAAGATCCCACACCGAGTGAACTTCCGCCGATCCGTCCAGATGAATCCGGCCCGCAGGCGGCTCGATCCGCGCAATTCGACGAGGGGTCGCCGCGAGCCAACACTCCCCAAACCTGCCCGAAGAAAGCAGATCGGACTGAAGCGCAACCGCTATCTCCTCTCCATCTTCAAGGTCAACCGCGCGCGCGAGCGTCTCGCGCAAATCCAAAGACATAAAAAAACATCCTGAGTTTACTCCCGCGATCTTGCCAGCCCGCACCTTTGCGAACTTGCTGCCAAACAGACCATTACCTGTCAATTCCGCATGCCCGTAATCAGGCGAGACACGGCAAAACGGCTTTACACGCATGAGGATTGGGGATGGCAAAAAGAGAACTGAAAGTAGTCCGACTGATCGAGCCTGACTTGTGTCTGGACTGCCGATTCGCAAAACAAGCCGACGTTGCCACCTCCGATGGCAGGGTGCAAAAGATGTTGTACTGCCGCCGCCTCGATTGCGATAACTGGGATTATTCCAGCGCCGAACCCGCCGTCAGGGTGGATGTCCAACAGACCGACGAAGCGCCCTAACCCAAAGGGAACACTGCCGCCTTCGGAGACGTCAGCCTCGGTACGCGCTGCGACGAGGTCGCAGCCTGCACGAGGCGAAGGCGTCTCCCAAGCGCGGCACTTACTGATTAATACTTAGCCCCTGGACAAAGGTTAGCGAGCCCCTTGCCCTGGCAGGGGGCTCGATTAATTTCTGTTTCCCACCGCATACAGTCCCGCCACAAACGCCCCTTCACCTCGTCCCGCGCACTGGGTGGGTAAGCCCCGATGGCGATTTGCCTGCATCGGCTCCGCGAATCTTATCCAATCTCGCTGCCCGATGGCCGAATGGAGTAAACTCCCCCTCACTTTTCCTCTCTGCCGCCCGCACAAAACGGCGGCCAGAGACCAAAGGGAGGACTATGACTGAAGGCATCCGCGCCTATGAGGCGATCTACATCCTGCCGGGAAGCTTCGACGAAGCAGCCGTAAACTCGGCCATCGAAAAGCATTCCAAACTCATCAGCGATCATGGCGGTTCGATCGAAAAGGCCGAGCTGTGGGAGCGCCGCCGCTTGGCATATCCCATCAAAGGCCACCAAGACGGCAACTACTGCCTGATCCTTTTTACCGGCCCGCCAAAAGTTCCCGCCGAACTCAGCAGGTTATTCCGAATCTCCGACGAAATCATTCGCGGTAGAGTGTTCAAACGAGAGGGATAAATCCATGTCAATCAACCGTGTCGTTCTAACAGGCCGCCTGGTGCGCGATCCCGAAATGCGAACCACGCCCAGCGGTCAGCAGGTCGTCAACTTTTCCATCGCCGTTCAAAAACGAATCAAACCTACCGATCCCAACGAACGCGATGCGTTCTTCTTTAGAATCGTCGCCTGGAACAAACAGGCCGAATTCATGGCGAACTATGCGACCAAAGGCCGCATGGTCGGCATCGAAGGCCGCCTGGAGCAGCGAAGATACACCGGCAATGACGGGATCGAGCGCGAAACGGTCGAGGTGATCGCCGACAACGTGGCTCTGCTCGACCGCCCGCGCGACGATCAAAGCAGCGGCGAATATCAGCCAGCAACCGCGGCCGCCGCCGTATCCACAAGCCCCGAAGCCGAGGTTGACGATTACGATCCGTTTGCCGAGGAGTAAACCTTGAGCCATCTTGACGACCCTTCGTTCGTCGCAAAAAACGACCCGAAGGGGATGATGGCTCTTGCCGAACAGTTTCCGGATCAGTGCCGCCGCGCGTTATCGCTCGCATCGCAGCTTCAGCTGCCGCACGAACTTTCGGATTGCGAGCAGGTCGTCGTTCTCGGTATGGGCGGCTCGGCGGCAGGCGGCGATTATCTGCGCGAACTGCTGCACGAAAAAGGCACCGTGCCGTGCATCGTCTGCCGCGATTATACGATTCCTGCATTCGTTTCTCCAAAAACGTTGGTGATCGCGTGCAGCTATAGCGGAGCAACCGAGGAAACCGTTTCGGCCGTCCGATGCGCAATGGATCAAGGCGCGCAAATCATGGCCGTTACTTCGGGTGGAGAGTTGGCAGATTTGTGCGAAGAACACGGATATCCGTGCGTAAAGATTCCCGGCGGACAGCCGCCGCGAACCGCCCTCGGCTATCTATTCGTTCCAATAGCCTATGCGTGCGTGATGTTGGGCTATCTTCCTGAGCAGGATTTCGACGGTGCATTTCGACTTCTGGAAACATGCCGCAGCGATTGGATGGTGAAAACCGAATCTAAATCCAATCCCACAAAACTGCTCGCAATGTCGCTCTATGGCAAACCGATTCTGCTGTACGGCCTCGGCGGTTGGCAGTCGGTCGTGGCGTCGCGCTGGAAAGGTCAAATCAACGAAAACGCTAAGAACATGGCGTTTTGGCACGCCTTTCCCGAACTGTGTCACAACGAGATCATGGGTTGGACGCTCGCCGATAAACAAGGCGTGGACCGGTGGGCGGTTGTGATTCTCGCATCGGGCGATGAATCTCTTCGCATGCGTTTGCGCGCCGATGTGGTGAGAGAACTGATCGGTTCGAAAACCGACTTGCACGAAGTTCATTCCGTCGGCAGCGATCTGCTTTCGCGAATGCTTTCGCTCACCTATTTCGGCGATTTTGTAAGCCTGTACCTTGCGGCTCTAAACGAAGTGGATCCAGAAACCATTTATTCCATCAACATTTTGAAGAAACGCCTCAGCCAGGCTTGAACGAGTGTCGGGTTAGCCAACCGCAAATTGCCAACGGGTTACACAATTCTGCTCCCCCGGGACGGCGGGCTTCAAGGTCTTGCCGCGGCCGCCCGCGCCTAACCCCCATCTTTGAACCGTTTGCCATCGGAGGCGATCGCCGACGTAGGTTTCCGCTCGATGCCATCCAACTTTGCGATACTAAACGCCACCACCTCGCCGTCCGTCCAACAATAGATGTAATTCCACCAACTGCGATGCGGTTCATCGTTAGGGTCGTACTCACAATTCAACGCAGCGCTATAAACGGCACGCGCCTGAGACCTCGCTATCAAGGTGAGATGAAGCGCCGCATTCCTAAACTTGCCATCGGGGAAATATAATAGGTCATCGGCATATCGCTTGATCAAACTTTCAAACTCTGCCTGCGGCGCATCCGCGGGAACTGCAGTGGTGTGCGGCCGCACCAGAAAATCAATCCCGCCGATGTCTTCAATCACTTGCACATCATAGGCGCCCTTTGTGTATCTGCCCACAAGAACGTCCGCTCCCAAACCTTGTCATTATGGCTTTGGCACATCGGACTGCACAACGTATTCGACTCGGTGCCGCCCAGTAGACGTTGGAACACACCACTTACCTGACGCCCGATCACACATCGAGGTTTTGCAAAGCACGCATCGTCGTGACATTCAGCGCTCTTTGGGCCAAAGAGGGGAAATGTAAGAAGCACGTTTCAATCGCAAAACTCACCCCACCGCCCCCTATTACGCTCCCCCCTTACCACGCTGCCCCCTGCCATGCAGGGGGAAGCCCCGTGAGCGAAAGCGAACGGTGAAGGGGGTTCTCGCACCGGCGCACCCGCAAATAAAACACAACGGATCTTTGCGGGACGCAAACCGTCGCGAAAAAAGAAGGGGCATCTCGTCTCGGCCAAACGAAATGCCCCATGTCAGGAGGTGTCATAGCCGGCCCGGGGCTCCTTCCCGCCCCAAAGCCAACAGCGACGCTTCACGATGACCGTGCCTGACTCAACGATAAGCCTCACTTCTACGTGGCCGACAAAAAAGCCGCGCTCGCCATTGGACGAAAACGCAGCCGTCTCGACCACTCGGCAACGCTGCCGATGTTCGGGCCCTCGCTTCGTCTACGGGGTTAGCTGCCGGGCTCGGGCCAAGAGTTACCCTATCCGCTCTCGCGGAATTCGCCCCAGGGTCTGGGTCCCCCGTTTTCCCCGGTCAAGGGAAATTAGACGTCGCCGGTGTCTCACCGGCTAATAGGATAATACCGCACAGTTTTCCAATCCGTTCCGGCTCAAACAAAAAACTCGCATCTATTTCGAGGCCGAACCGGGTTCGTCATCATCTGACCCCCAGCTTCGTTCGAACAGCTCCTTCAAACGCCGGCGCTCGTCCTCGGCTTGGCGGCGCTTCTCCCAGCTGATCCCTTCGTAATCGCCTTCTTTTGCGGCTCGGCGTGCCCTCTCCGGCACCCTAAGACGGCCGCTGGCATAAGCCCAAACCCCCGCAAACGGCAGTGCATAAAACGGAGCCTGAATCGGCGCCGAATATGAATACGCCATCACCGTGATGACCGCAACCGCCCAGCCGATCCACCTGGCCCCGACAGGAATCGCAAAATAGAGCAGCACGCGGGCCCTCGGATTCCGAACCGCCCATGCAACCACGCAATAACCCGTCAGCAGAGCCATCGAGCCGATGACCTTCGGGTTCCCGAACAGAGAGCATGCCGCCGACGCCAAAACCCCCGTGAAAACCGTGCTCGCAAAAGTAAACCCGACGAATCTGACCGTCCCCCAAGCGCGCTCGATCGGAATCGCGAAAAAATACAGCCCCATAATAATGAACAGGGTGCCTACCGGCTCCATCCCAAGCAGCGGATAGGTGACCAGCGTCCACGGCCGCTGAAAACCCTCTGCCGTGTTCAACCCGACTGCCCAAACGAACGACGCAAGACGATCCGGCGACCCCGAAAGCGAAAACGACACGAGCATTCCCGCCGCGGCCAGAGCCATCAACACATAGGCGGCAGGGCAGCCCGAACCGGCGAATCTCCTCAAGTTTTTCATCGAACCTCAGGGGGTCAAAACTCAGACTACTGTATTACTTACGCGTTTTGGGCCTGGGGTATCCCGGCTCCAAGATTTGGCGTCTAAAATAGTCCGTTCAAGAAATCCGGGGAACGTCCCAGGGTTGAGTGCGTTAGGAAATGAGTGAGTATTCAGGCGGGGCGATATCTGAACTCTCCGATGGAGAGTTGTTGGGGCTGGCACAGTCGGGCCAGCGCGCCGCCTTCGAGGTTCTTTTCCACCGTCATCAAGATCGCGTATATTCGATCGCATTGGGGATTCTGGGAGACGCAAACGAGGCGCGCGACGTGGTGCAGGAGACTTTTCTCAGGGCGTACAAGCGCCTGGGTTCGCTGAATCAGGACAAAGGTTTGTTGGCATACATCTGCCGAACTGCGAGCAACGCCGCCATAGATATTCTTCGAAGTCGAAGGCCGGCGAGAACCGTATCGTTGGACGCGCGGTTCGAACTGGGATTCGATACCGCCGATCCGCAATCAACTCCCGATATTCAAGTCATCCGCGACTCGCAGGCAGACGTTGTTTTGGATGCCGTGGTGAGCTTGCCCGAAGAGCAGCGATTGGTGATCGTGCTGCATCATTTGGAAGGTTTACAACTCGATGAAATCTCTTCGCGGCTCAAAATTCCAGTGGGAACCGTAAAAAGCCGCTTGGGTCGAGGACGCGAAATGCTGCGAAGAAAACTGGTGGGACGGGTTTAGAATGCAAACGTTAGACTGCGCAAGAGTGAGACAGATGATTGCCGAGGCATCGTCGCAGCAGCTTGCCGCCGGAATGCCCGGTCTCGCCAAAGATCACATCGCAGATTGTGCGCAATGCGCGGCATATCTGAAGTCGCTGCAAGCGATTTCCGACACGCTTGGCAAATCCATCGTGCCTGCGCCGCCGGAGGTTTATCCAAACGTTGTGAGCGCTTTGAACCCCAGTCCAAGCATCTTCACTCGAAGATTGATTGTGCTGCTGTGTGTGCTCGTGGCGATCATGGCCGCAGCCGCTTACGTTTGGCATTACTATTACAAAATCAACAACCCCGAACCCGACACCATGGCTAATAAGGCAGGGTGCTCACTGCTTTCGAAGCCAACGCAAACGCAATCGAAAGCATCGCCATCAAACCGGTCCCGCAGCTGAAGCCCGCAAGAAGTACCGGCGCATACATGCTCCACCTTTCTTCGCCAAACTTCTTGGCGAAATACTTCTTTCCAGCCAGCGCGCCCAGCGCCTGCGGAATTGTGTTTGCGGGCCAAAGTCCCACGCCCCCAATAAACCCGTAATACGTTAGCATCGGAAGTTTCAACGCCGCAAACAAACCATACAGCGCCAGCCCCGCCGCAGCTCCGCCCGATATCAATTCCGGCTTCACCACATTCAACACCTCGGTGTGCGCGCCCAAAACGCTCGACTGCTTCCACACCGCTTCCGACTGCGCGTAATATGGCCACATCGCCTGAGAAAACGGATACTGACCGCCATCCAAAGGTGTGGACTTCCAAAAGTACGCCCAGTAAACAAAACTCGCGATCATCACCAGCGGAAACATAACGATTTCGGCCTTGATCAAACTGCCAAACTTTGTCCCAGTTAGCTCCACTTCGCGGAACCTTTGTGCCGCCCAACCGAAATCGTTCAAAGGAAGCGGCGCATACCAAACATCCAGTTTCCGATAGCCGGTTGTTACAATCGCCGTTTCACGCAGATAAGGAAACGCAACGCCGCGGCCCGTAAGCGCAATCATCCGCGCCGAAATGTAACTGTTTAGGGGGCTCCATAAAAAGCCGAAAAACAGTACGATGCCGATGGGAAACGAAGGAACGAGCAGCCTGCACAACACGCACAACACCGTCGTGGCGCCAGCCCAAACCGCAACTCCGATCCAAACAGGAACATCACCCCGGCCAGGCGGCGGAGCCAACGTGGCGCGCGATAACTTCTGATTTCTGCAGCTTTCGCGCAAATGGCGGATGATCAGCCAGATTCCCAAAATTGCAACGGCGATGTTCAACCCGATGCCCACGCTCACCCAAAAATCCATGTCTACGATCAGTTTCGTGGTAAACGCATTGCCGCTTTTCCAATGAGGAAACATTCCTAACCTAAACAGCACCGGATTCAACAGAATTTGGCAGACCACCGACCCAAGGCACGAGCCGAGCACAATCTGCCACGGCAGAACCGATCCCATGAGAACGTTGCCGAGCGAAAAACTCAGCCCAACGAGCGCGGTCGGCATCACGTTTTCTACCGCTTTGGTCGCATCGGCAAACGGAATCGGAAAGATCTGAAAATCCTGCCCCAACACGATGTACGAAAAAATCGGAACCGCCAGATAGAAAAACCCGAAAATCAGTCCCACCACGGCGCCGGTGCTGAAAACTGTCCACCGCCATCCTTCGCGCTGCGTCCCCGCTTCGGCAAGCGCTGTGGCACCGCTTGCAGCAATCGGCGCGGTTGGAAACGGAAGTTGTTCAACATCGCTTGTCAAACGAAAAAGCGCGTAGCCCAACCCCATCCAGCTGGCGCGATTGCACGCTTCCACAACAATCAAAAGCAAAATCGGAACAATCCAATCTATGCGCAATAAAGACCGCTCCACCAGCGACACGCTGTGATGGTTCGGCGCAACCCAACTTGGAATCTGATCGGCGATCGGCTGAAACGCGCTGGATTGCGAAGTGTATGCCCTCCAGATAAGTTCGCCGAAAGGCCCGCCCGCAATCCCTTTTTCTATCGCAACCGCCGTGGTCAGCGACGCGGCAATGTAAAACAGAATGTAGATCTCCTGCTTGCCAAGCGGACGGAAGCTTCGCCGAGCAATTTCTGAAAAAAGAACGATCGTCACCCATTCTGCGGCCTCTCCGATTCCCTGCCCAGCAACCAAACCCAAGAAAATCCCGCCTGGAAGCATGATGAACGCCACAAAAATCGCACCCACGAACGTGCGGACCGTGAACCCTTCGCGGTATTCGATCGCGCCTTCCCGCGCTTGTGCTTCGGCGCGCCGCCGCGCAAGTTCAAGATCGGCGCCGAACTCAGGCATCGCGATTTCGAACCATCATCACGGCGTCGTGATATTTTCCGCGCTTGAAATACCTTGCCGGAATCACTCCGCGATTCACATATCCGCTTCTTTCAAGCATCTTGATTGAAGCCACGTTCTCGGCCATCACGTCGGAAGTCAAAATCCGCAAACCCAGCACGTCGAGAGCGTATTGCGTCCGCACCGCAACCGCGTCGGAACCGAACCCTTTTCCCCACAGTTCGCGCCGTCCGATCAGCGTGCCCGTACTGGCATGCCCGTGCCTCCACTGAATGTTGTGAATTCCGCAAAAGCCGATATGATCCCCTTCGAGCGTCTCGATGGCAAACGGGATGTTCGTTTCGGTCTGCGCTCTTTGAAAGTATTCGCGCTCCATCACTTTGGTCAAAGGCATGTCGCCAACCAGCAGAAACCTTGTCACCTCAGGATCATTGAGCCACAAAACCGCGTTGTCGAAATGTCTGCCTTCGTCCAACGGAACCAATCGAACCAGATTCCCTTCCCAACCGAATGGCATGGCTTATCCTCCTCTTTGTGCGAAATGCTTCTGAATGAGAAACGCCAACGCAGCCGCGCTTGCCACAATCATAGGTATCGCTGGCCACACATGCGCCGACCTGATGAACCTAAAAGTGAAAAACGCCAACAGCGCAAACGCAACGAACGCACACAAACCGTATCCCAAACTTTCATTCCTTTTTGAAACGATAA
>Ga0070741_10012038_pt1 | contig 15759 bp, 10 predicted proteins | sample Coa_R1_4_FD_66440 | JGI IMG/M metagenome (GOLD analysis project Ga0070741, IMG submission 66440) | Surface soil microbial communities from Centralia Pennsylvania, which are recovering from an underground coalmine fire - Coalmine... | ecosystem: Environmental > Terrestrial > Soil > Unclassified ...
AGAGGTTCACCACCGGCCGCCCGCTCGCCGTCGTGTTCGCCGGCGGCGCAAACAACACCCGCCCCACCGGCCACAGCCGCCGAATCGTCAGATTCTCCACTATCGCCGGCCCGTCATCGAAGGTGAAGACACCGGAATAACTGTCGGCGTAGGCCGCCGCCCCGGCGAGGACGATGGCCGCAATCGCCAGCGGCAGGACGGATCGGCCCGCAAAGGAAGACCATTTTGCCCGCCAGGCTACCGCGCTCGCAGTGGCGTTCTGTCCTCGCATGGATGATTCCATCACATTCAAGGATCGGACCTGGGCGAGCAAAATTAACTTTCAACGGTTTGCATCGCCGCCCCGCGCCCCGTTGACAGGCTTCCGCCGGTCCTCGTATGCTTGGCCGCTTCATGGACAAACCTGCCTATACGCTTGAGTTCGAAAAGCCCCTGCGCGAACTCGAGAAGCAAATCGAGCATCTTCATCAGCAGACGCTCGAGAACAACCTGGACGTTTCGTCCGAGATCTCGGCCATCGAACGCAAGCTCGCCGAGACCCAGCGCGCCATTTACACCAGCCTCACCCCCTGGCAACGGGTGCAGATCGCCCGGCATCCCAAGCGCCCCTACGCGCTCGATTACGTCAGCATGATCTGTGAAAACTTCCAGGAGCTGCATGGCGACCGGCAATTTCGGGACGATCGCGCCCTGGTCGGCGGCACGGCCTTTTTCGACGGGCATCCCGTCGTCGTCATCGCCCAGCAGAAGGGGCGTGAAACCAAGGAGAGAACCGAACGCAATTTCGGCATGCCGCAGCCGGAAGGCTACCGCAAGGCGCTTCGCCTCATGCGCCTGGCGGAAAAATTCGGACTGTCCGTGCTCAGTTTCATCGACACCCCCGGGGCCTATCCCGGGATCGGCTCGGAGGAGCGCCACGTTTCCGAGGCGATCGCCGTCAACCTGCGGGAGATGGCCATGCTCCGAACCCCGACGGTCTGCGTGGTGGTCGGCGAGGGCGGCTCGGGCGGCGCGCTTGGCATCGGTGTGACCGACCGCGTGCTCATCCTCGAGAACAGCTATTATTCCGTGATTTCGCCGGAAAGCTGCGCGGCGATCCTGTGGCGCGACGCCAAGGAGGCCCAGAAGGCGGCGGAGGCGCTCCAGCTCGGCCGGAACGACCTGCTGGAAAAGTTCGGGATTGTCGATGAAGTCATCGCCGAGCCGTTCGGCGGCGCGCACAACAATCCCGAGCAGACCGCCGCCGCGCTGAAACAGTCACTGCAAAAGCACCTCGGCGAACTGGGCGCGCTGTCGCCCGAGCAGCTGCGGGAGGCGCGCTACCAGCGCTACCGGCATCTCGGCGTCTACGAGGAAGGCGGCGCCGTGCACACCTGAACCGGACCTGCACCGTGACGGAATCCCTGGCGAAGCACTACGACGACCGTTACTTCGCCTGGCAGGCCCCCATCGGCGAATTCGGCGGCTGGGCGAACCTGACCAAATTTCAAGCCCACGTCCGGGAGACGGATGACGTCCTGGATTTCGGCTGCGGCGGGGGCTTTCTGCTGAAAAACATGCGGTGCCGGAAAAAGGTCGGGGTGGAGCCCAATCCTTCCGCCCGGGCCACGGCGCAGGCGAACGGGATCGAATCGTATTCGAAAACTGAATACGTTCCGGACGGGTATGCCGACGTGATCGTGTCCAACAACGCCCTCGAGCACACCCTGGCCCCGCTGCAGGAATTGACGGCCCTGCACCCCAAGCTGAAACGAGGCGGAAAGATCGTTTTTGTGGTCCCTTGTGAATCGATCACCCATGCCTACCGGCCGCGCGATGTGAACCATCACCTGTATAGCTGGAGCCCGATGTGCCTCGGCAACCTGTTCACTGAGGCCGGCTATACCCTGATCGAATCGAAACCCTACATTCATAAATGGCCGCCCCGTTACCGGCTGATCGCGCGTTTGGGCGGACGCCCGCTGTTCGAGGCAGCCTGCCGGATCTACGGGCGGCTCGAACGTTCGTGGTTTCAGGTCCGGGCAGTCGGCAGGCGTCCGGAATAAGGTCGGGCCGCGGCCGGGTCCGGCTGGGCGGAAAAGCAACCTGCTGGCGGAAAATTTTGGTTCGGTTTTGCCCAAGAAATGTGGGGCCGGGCGGCGTCATTTGGCCTAGAATCCGGCCATGGCGTGCATTCCCGCCCGATCGGGGCCGTTTCCAGCCGCCCCGCGCCGCGTTGGCCGGTTTTTTCGTCGGCTTTTGACCGCCGGCGCCGCCCTGGCCGTTGGCGTGGCCAGCCCAGCCGCGACCGGACCGGACGCCGCGGCGGCCAACCAGGCCTGCATTGATTGCCACAGCGACAGGACCGCGACGATGGAGAAGGAGCATCGCGCGATCTCCCTTTTCGTCGACGCCGCCGCCCTGGCCAAATCCGCGCATGGCGACTTCAAGTGCGTGGACTGCCATGAGGGTTTCGATCCCGACAGCCTGCCGCACAAGCCCCAGATCACGCCGGTGGATTGCGCCTCCTGTCATTCCGACAGCGGCGCCCGGCATGCCTTTCATCCGCGGCTCAACCTCAGCCCGCCGCCGCGCGGTGACGATACCTCCTGCGCGGCCTGCCACGGCACGCACGCCATCGCCACCACCCGTTCGCCGGATTTTCCCTTCCGCCGCGCCCGTCAGGCCGAGTCCTGCGGCCGCTGCCACCCGACGGAGCGCGATCATTTTGCCGCCTCGGCCCACGGGCGTTCGCTGGCGGTCTCGGCCGACGCGCCCAGCTGCCTCTCCTGCCATGAAAACGCGATCGTCGATCATCAGGCCGGCGGACACGACGGGATCGCCTTGAAGCTGGCGCAAGCCGCGCTCTGCGAGTCATGCCACGTCGGCAAGCCGTCCGTGGCCGGACAGACGGCGCGGGGCGCGCACTTCGTGGCGGCGTTCGAGCAAAGCGTGCACGGCGCAGCCCTGAAGAAGGGAAAGGCGGAGGCGGCCAATTGCGTCGACTGCCATGGGGCGCATGAGATGAACAGCGCGATGGCGGCCGGCGACCGCATGAACAAACTTCATCAGGCCGAGACGTGCGGCCGGTGCCATCAGGCCATCATGGCGGACTTCGCCACCAGCGTGCATGCGGCGGCGCTGCGCAAGGGCAACTCCGATTCGCCCGCCTGCACCAGCTGTCACAGCGAGCATGATATTCGGGCCCACACCGACCCGGCCTCGCCGGTCTATGCCGGCAATGTCGCCCGGCAGGTTTGCGCCAGCTGCCACGCCTCGGTGGCGCTCACGCAAAAATACGGTCTCAACACCAGCGCCTTTCAGACCTTTACCGACAGCTACCACGGCCTGGCGGTGCGCGGCGGCTCGGTCGAGGCGGCCAATTGCGCGAGCTGCCACACCGCCCATGCCATCAAGTCGCCGCTCGATCCGACCTCCACGGTGAACAAGGCCAATCTCGTCCGCACCTGCGGTCAATGCCATCCCGGGGCCAATACCCGCTTCACCGTCGGCCCGGTGCACGCCAATCCGGCGGCGGGCAAAGGCGCGGATGGCGCCAGCCCGGTGCTCTATCTCGTCTCCACGCTTTATGTCTGGCTCATCATCGTCGTGGTCGGCGGCATGGCGGTGCACAATGCGCTCGATTTTCTCAAGAAAATCCGGCGCAAGCTCGCCATCCAAAAAGGCCTGGTCGAGGAGGAGCACGTGGCGCACCGCTTGTACCTGCGCATGACGGTGCACGAGCGCCTGCAGCACGGCACGCTCGTGATCAGTTTCATGCTCCTGGTCGTGACCGGCTTCATGCTGCACTATCCCGAGGCGTGGTGGGTGGTGACCATCCGCAGCCTGAGCCAGCGGGCCTTTGAGTGGCGCGGCCTCCTCCACCGGATCGCCGGCGTGGTCCTGCTCGCCGCCGGCGCCTGGCACACCGGCTATCTGGCCTTCACCGCCGCCGGGCGCAGCCTTTTCCGCGACCTGCTGCCGCGCGGTCGCGACATCACCGATCCCTGGCGCGTGATGAAGTACAATCTCGGCCTTGCGTCCGACAAGCCGCGGTTCGGCCGCTTCAGTTACATCGAAAAAAGCGAGTACTGGGCGCTGGTCTGGGGCACGATCATCATGGGCCTGACCGGTGCCATCCTCTGGTTCGATAACACCTCGATGGGCCTGCTGACCAAGCTTGGCTTCGATATCGCCCAGACGGTCCACTTCTACGAGGCGGTGCTGGCCACGCTGGCCATCATCGTCTGGCATTTCTACTTCGTCATTTTCAATCCGGATATTTATCCGGTCAACCTCGCGTGGCTGACAGGCCGGATGTCCGAGCGCGAAATGCTCGAGGAACATCCGGCGGAACTGGAGCGGCTCAAGGCCGCCGAGGCCGGCCAAAAAACTCCGCCGTCCCCGGATCCGCCGAAAAAGCCGGCCGAATAGGTTTTATCCGTATTCAGATTTTAACGCAGAGGGCGCAGCGTTCGCAAAGATCGGGCTTCCCCAGAATCAAGGCGTGTTCTCGAAATGGTTCGTCATTCTGAGCGCTCGCTTTTCTCCGCGTTCTTTGCAGAAAAAATTTCTGCTTTCTTTGCGCCCTTTGCGTCAAAAGCTCACTTCCGCACCGTCGTCAGTTCGCAGCGCGTGGCGCGCTTCGTCGCCGGGTCGAACTCCACCCAGGCGCCGGACAGCCGCACGTCGCCCTCCGCCACGTCGAATTTGCGCGGCATGCCGTCGAGAAAACGGCCGATGACCGGTTTCACCTCGCGGCCGAGCACGCTGGTATAGGGCCCGGTCATGCCGGCGTCGCACATAAACGCCGTGCCGTTCGGCAGGACGGTCGCATCCGCCGTCGGCACGTGGGTGTGCGTGCCGACCACCGCCAGGGCGCGGCCATCGAGATGCCAGCCGAGCGCCTGTTTTTCCGATGTCGCCTCGGCATGCGCCTCGACGAAAAACCCGTCGGCCTTGCCGGCGAGCTGCGCCAACAGCCGGTCGGCGCACAAAAACGGGCAATCGGCCTTGAGGTTGAGATATTGCCGACCGAGCACGGTGAAGACGGCGAGCCGGAAGCCTTTCGCCTCCAGAATCAGGAACTCCCGGCCGGGACACGCCGTCGGCAGGTTGGCCGGACGGCAGACGCGGTCGAGCGCACCGATCTCGCTTTCAAAACCTTTTTGGTCCCAGACGTGATCGCCGAGCGTGATCGCGTCCACCCCGGCGGCGAGCAGCGTTTGGGCGAGCGCGCCGGTCAGGCCGGCGCCGGCGGCGGCATTCTCGGCATTGGCAATGACGAAATCGAGTCCCAGCTCCGCGCGCAGCTTCGGCACGCGCTCGATCACGATTTCCCGGCCGGGGCGGCCGACGATGTCGCCGATGAAAAGGAGCTTCAGCACCGCTCCAGCCTCATGCGCTCCCGAGCGACAAGGCAAACGCAAAGGCGTTGGCTTGGGCTCGCCAAGGCCGGCCGGATGCGGCTGACTCTCCAGCCGATGGACGTTTCCGTTTCTCCTGCGACCATGCCGTCCGGCTCTGCTCGCCGTCCGGGGTTTGCACTGCTGGCGGTGGCGGCGGTGTTTATCCTCGGACTGATCCGGCTGATCGGATTTGTGCAGGACAACGCCGTCGACCTTCTGTTTGAAGACCAGTGGGCTTTCTTGACGCCGATGTTTAAAGGCGAGGGTCCGTGGGCCAGCTTTGAATACCAGCACGGACCGCACCGGCTGGGCCTGGGGGGACTGATCGAATGGTTTCTTTATCGTGCCACCGGTTGGGATGTGCGCGCCGATGCCTGGGCGGCGATTGTAGTCCTGGCCGTCGCCACGGCGGCCGCGCTTGTGCTCGCCGCACGCCTGCGCGGGCGCCTGAGCTGGAGCGATGCCGCATTTCCGCTGCTGCTGCTCGGGCCGCTCCACTGGGAGACCATGACCTTCACGCCCAGCCTCGCTCATTCCATCGTTCCCCTGGCCCTGGTTTTTCTGCTCGCGTGCGCCTGGACGCTGCAGCGGCCGGCGGCGCGGGTGATCGCCGTCGGGGTTTGCAGCACGCTCGTCATCTTCACCGGTTATGGCGTTTGCGCCGCGCCGGCGGCGGCCGGCCTGGCGCTGCTGCGCGGGCTGCGCCCGCCCGCGACCAGCGGCACGACGGAGCGTTGGCCGGCCGTCCTGATCCTGCTGCTCCTGGCCGGGGCGGTGGTTGCCTTTGCCTGCGGTTATCACTGGGACCACGGCACCTCGGTCACGCGCCCTCCGGCCCTGCAGTGGTGGGACTATCCACGGTTCTGCGCCCTCATGTACACGAGTCTGCTGGGATTTCGCTCCCTTTCGCCCCTGCCAACCGCGGCGGGCGCCGCCGTGCTGGGGCTGGTGCTGGGCGCGTTCGTTTCCGCCGCCGGCCGGCTTTGGCGGCGCGAGGCGGACATGCGGGCCGGGGCGGTCTGGCTCCTGACCGGCACCTCGCTGGCCTATGCCGCTCTCACCGCGCTCGGCCGTTTGCCGATCAATATCGAGGCGGCTTTTATGTGGCGGTACATGACCTTGATGACCCCGGGCATCGGTGGCGTCGCGCTTGCCTTGGAATGGTGGGGAAAAAAATTCGGACCGGCCGGCCGGCGCGGGTTGATGGTCGGCTGGGTGGTCCTGGGAGGGATTATCTGGGCAAACTTTTCGCCGGAACGGAACGCCGCCACCATCGCCTTGGGAAAGCGCCGCTGGATTGCAAGCTACCTGCAGACACGGGATCTCTCCCGGGCAAATCGCGAGTCGGGCTACTGGGTTTTTTTTGAAGCACCGGATTCGCCGCGCATCGCGGAAAAGCTGCGCTGGCTGGAACAGCGGCATCTGTCGTTTTTCCGGACCACGGACGGTTACGGTCGGGAAAAAACTCCGCCTGTCTCCCCTCGTTGAGCCGCGCCAGGCGGCGCGGATCGAAACCTAAGCTTGCCCGCGGGAAAAAACCGCGCTCTACTGGCAGATTCATTCTGCCATGAAAACGTCACCTACGCCCACCACCTTCCCCCAGGCCGAAATCGGCCGTGAAATGAAAGGCGCCGACTGCGTTGTCGAGTGCCTCATTCGCGAGGGCGTGGACGTCGTCTTCGCCTATCCGGGCGGCGCATCGCAGGAGCTGCACCAAGCGCTCGCCCGCACCGACAAGATCCGGACCATCCTGCCCCGCCATGAGCAGGGCGGCGCGTTTGCCGCCGGCGGTTTTGCCCGCGCCACCGGCAAGGTCGGCGTGTGCATGGCCACGAGCGGCCCCGGCGCAACCAATCTCATCTCCGGCATCGCCGATGCGTTCATGGATTCCATCCCGCTCGTCGCGATCACCGGCCAGGTGTATTCGAAGTACATCGGCAAGATGGCGTTCCAGGAGACCGATTTCTACGGCATGACCCTGCCGGTGGTGAAGCACAGCTACCTGGTGATGAACGCCCAGGACCTGCCGCGCATTTTCAAGGAGGCCTTCCAGATCGCGCGCAGCGGTCGGCCCGGCCCGGTCGTGATCGACATCCCGAAGGATGTGCAGCAGGCAAAAATCACCCCGGTCTTCCCCGGCGCGGTGGAGTTCCGCAATCCCTACATCGGCGCCGTCCATCACGCCGACGACGCCCAGCTCAAGCAGATCATTTCTCTCATCGCCGAGGCAAAAAAACCCGTGCTCTACGTCGGCGGCGGCATCATTTCCGCCGGCGCCCACGCCGAGCTGAAAACCTTTGCGGAGAAAACCAACATTCCCGTCGCCTCCACCCTGATGGGCGTGGGCGCCTTCCCCGAGACCCATCCCCTCTCCATGCAGTGGTTCGGCATGCACGGCGCGGCTTACGGCAACTGGGCGGTGGACCAATGCGACCTCCTCCTCTGTTTCGGCGCCCGCTTCGACGACCGCATCACCGGCGACGTCGGCAAGTTCGCCGCCGGGGCGAAGATCGTCCACATCGACGTCGACACCTCGGAGCACAACAAGAACAAGCGCGTTCAGTATCCGATTTCCTCCGACATCAAGTTCGCCCTGGGCCGCCTGAATGAGCTCATCGCCGTGCTCAAGTTCAGCCCGCCCGACACCGCGGCCTGGCATGCCCAGATCGCGCAATGGAAAAAGGAAACCCCCTTCGACAGCTCGGCCGGCTTCGGCAAGACCCCGCACATCCTGCCCCAGGAGGCGGTAGCCGCGCTTTATGAACTGACCAAGGGCAACGCCATCATCACCACCGGCGTCGGCCAGCACCAGATGTGGGCCGCCCAGTTTTACCGCTTCAACGAGCCGCGCCGCTACATCAGCTCGCTCGGCCTCGGGGCGATGGGCTTCGGCTATCCCGCCGCCCTCGGCGCCAAGGTCGCCTGCCCCGACAAGGAGGTCATCGACATCGACGGCGACGGTTCCTTTGCCATGAACGTGCAGGAGCTCGCCACCGCGCACATCGAGAAGATCAACGCCAAGGCGATGATTCTGAACAACCAGCACCTCGGCATGGTCGTGCAGTGGGAAGACCGCTTCTACGGCAGCGTGCGGGGCAACACCATTCTCGGCGACGAGAAAAATATCGGCGGACCCGACAATCCCGCCGCGCTCTATCCCGATTTCGTCAAGATCGCCGAAGGCTTCGGCGTCAAGGGCCGCCGCGTGCTGAAGAAGTCCGAGCTGCGCCCCGCCATTCAGGAAATGCTCGATCACCCGGGCCCCTACGTCCTCGATGTCATCGTGCCCTACACCGAGCACGTGCTGCCGATGATTCCCGCCGGCAAGACGGTGAAGGAAATGATCCTGAAATAACACTGGCCGAGATGGAGCGCGGCCTCCGGACGCGCTTGAAAATCCAAGGGTCGTAAAACGAGCGCATCGCGGATGACTGCGCTCCGACGCATGAAAAGTTATCCCGGCCGGCTGCATCACAACACGCCAGGCTGGGTAAAAGCCGGTGCAACTTTTCACATTCGCGTTCGCTGTGCCCGGGAAAACCGAGTTTCGCTCATGGAGCCTGTCCTTGCGTCAAAGCTTCTCGAGTCCGCCCAGCTCTACCATATTTCCGGTAAATGGTTCTGCCGACTGTTCCTGTTGATGCCGGATCACATCCACGCCCTGCTTGCGTTTCCGCCCACGGGTTTGATGACAAATACCATTGGAGCGTGGAAAGGTTTTCATGCCAAAAGGCACGGTATCCTATGGCAGGCCAATTTTTTGGCCATCGTTTGAGAAACGACGCGGAGCTGGCCGAAAAAGCCTGTTACATCCGGAGAAATCCCGTCGCGAAAAATCTGTGCCTGGCCGAGGAAGATTGGGCATGGCTTATCGAGCCCGACTTCGGACAATAGTGGATTTCGTGCTTGAACATAAGCAAGCGCGTCCGGAGGCCGCGCTCCACCTGCTCGGCTTTCCTTGCCAAAAGTTTTGCTCCCGCCGGCGGGAATCCTTTTTATGCCGCCGTTCGTCTAACGATGTGAGTCTCGTCACATCTCAACCCCGATCGTTTTCATGAAAACCTTTTTTGCTTTTGCCTGCGCCCTGCTGTTTGCCGCTTTCTTCTCTCCTTTGGTTGCGGCTCCCGCCGCCTCCGCCGCTCCGCCCTTCGCCATGAACGGCTGGCAGTTTCACGACTATAACGTTCCCAAGCTGGAGGAAGCGGTGCGGCGCGCGCCCGACTACGGCGTCAACTTTTTCATTTTTTCGCACGAATGGTTCCGCTCCGTCGAGGGCTTCCTCGCCTCGACCGACGACCTCGATCCCCAGCATCCGCCCGCCCACCTCGATGACATCAAGAAAGGCGAGTACTTCCGGCTCATTCCCGGCTGGCAGTCCGACCTCCGCCATATCGGCGACATGGCGACGGCCGAAGGCATTCCTTATTATTTGTGGGTCCATGAATTTGATGATGTGCCGAAGCGATTCCTCAAGAACGGCCGGGTCGACATGGACGACCCCGCCCTCTTCCCCTACCTCACCGATCGTTACGAGAAGCTGCTCCAAGCCGTGCCCGGCACCGCCGGCTTCGTCCTCACCTTACACGAGAGCGATTACCATGTTTTCAACGACAACATGGTCGCGAGCAAGGACCCGGTGCCGGAGCGGATCTACCGGCTCATGACGTTTTTTCACGATCTGCTCCAGCGCCACCACAAGCAGCTCATCCTGCGCAACTTTTTCTATGAGCCGTGGGAAATGAAAGATTTCAATCAGGCGCTGGCCCGCATGCCCGACGATGTCATCGCCATGTGCAAGGACACCACACACGAGTTCGATCCGTTCTATCCCTGGGATCCGCAGCACGGCAACGTCGGCAAGAAGCGCCAGATCATCGAGGTCGACCTCGGGGTGGAGAAAGCCTGGTCTTCGCACGGCGCCTACGCCCAGGTCGATTATCTCCACCGCCTCGCCCTCCACGCCCGCGAAAAGCATTTGACCGGCATGGTCGGCCGCGCCCGCCTGCACTGGGACCATCCCTTCGAGGACATGCATGAGGTCAATCTCTACGCCTTCTCGCGGTTCATGGCCGATCCCGATCTTTCCGTCGACACCGTGCTGCACGACTGGGCGGCGAAGCGATTCCCGGCGGGCGCGGTGCCCTACATCGCCTCCGCCCTCAAACGCTCGGAGTTCATCAACCACCATGGCCGGTGGCCCCTGGGCGAATGGATGACTAAATCAATCGGCGAGGAATGGGCCAACTACCCGTATTATTTCGGCCACGTCCTGGAACGCGCCCGTTCCAAATGGACCCACGACCCGGCCGATCAGGAGCTGGAGGAAAAATTCTACCATCCCGACATGGAATTTTTCCACCGCATTGTCGGGGAAAAAGACGAGGTTGTGGCCCAGGTCCGCGCTGCGCAGAACGATCTGCGCCAGGCCGCCCGCTATGCCACGGCCGAACAGCTCGCCCCGCTGCAGGAGGACTTTCGCTTCCTCCTCGACGCCGCCCTGCTTCAGCGGGAATGGATCCGTGCCTATTTTGCCCAGCGCATGTACATCGACAAGCCGTCGGAGGAATCCCGCATGATCATGGAGGATGCCCTGGCCAAGCTTGAGCAATATGAGCACACGCCCGGCGTGACCTACGGCCTCAATCCCGGGACCGGCCGCCGCTACAACATCGACGCTTTCGAGCTGGAGATGCGCTGGCGGGTGGCCAACCGCGCCCGCGCCCGGGCCGAGGATGCGCGCATCCTCGAAGAGGTGCACAAGCGCACCGACGAGGCCAGCCACGGCGACGCCGTCCCGTTCACTTTTCCTTCATGACGTAAACGCCGTCCCAGTCCGGACCGGGCGGCGTGGTCTTCATCTGCGCGACGATTTGCTGGTAGACGAGCGAGGGATTGCTCTTCACGCCCGGCGTTTTGCCCGGCTGGTTCGGCTCGAGTCCGGCGCTTTCCTTGAATTTTGCCAGCGCGCCGTCCCAGTCGCGCGCATGGTACCTGGCCAGGCCCTCGCCAAAAAGGCCGAGACATTCGCGCATCGGCGAAGCGGCGTCCTCTTTCAAGGCGGCGATTTCAAAAACCGGCACGGGCTGGGAGCGGCCCATCACCACGATCTTGCCGAGCGGACGGAAAATGACGCGGTCGCCGCCGTGCTGCTCGCAGGCCAGCCTCGTCGCCTCGGTGCACATGGAATAAACGCCCCAGCTCTTCGCCCCGCTCTCCATCCGGGCGGCGAGATTCACGTTGTCGCCCATCATGGTGTAATTGAAGCGGGTATGGCTGCCCATGTTGCCGACGACGCAAAGCCCGCTGTTGAGGCCGATCCGGGTCTGCAGTTTGTGGACGATTTCGGGCCACTTGCCGTCCTCCTGCTTCCACTTTTCACGCAGCTCGGCGATTCGTCGGTGCACCCGCAGCGCCGCCACACAGGCGCGATAGGCATGGTCGGGGAGTGCGAGCGGCGCGCCGTAGATCGCCACCACCGCATCGCCGATATATTTGTCGAGCGTGCCGCCCTCGGCCTGGACGATGTCGGTGCAGGCGGTGAGGTATTCGTTCATCAGCTCGACGAGGTGTGACGGATCGAGTTTTTCGGAAAAGGTGGAGAAGGACTGGATGTCGCTGAAGTAGGCGGTGATGTTTTCCTCCACTCCGCCGAGCTTCGGCTCCTCGCCTGATTCGACCATCCGGTCGACCAGCGCGGGCGAAACATAGGTGCTGAACATGCCCTTGATCCGGCCCTTGTGCTTTTCCTCCTCGATCAGCTGCCAGCCGACGGCGACGAAGCTGGTGGTGAAGGCCGCGCCGAGCGGCGCCGCCATGGGCAGGACGATGTCGTAATGCGCGAAGAGCAAAAACCCGGCGGCGACAAACGCCGTGAGCACGGCGATGGCGAGCAGCTTGTAGCGCACGCCGCGCGCGCCGCCGGCCACGGCGAAAAGGACGACGGCAAAGGCCAGGCCGAGCGTTTCCGCCCCCTCCGCCCAGGGCGGCGGCCGGCGGAGAAAGCGGCCGGAGACGATCGTCTTGAGAAGGTTGCCGTGCAGCCCGACCTTCGGCACCGGTGCATCGTCGAACGGCGTGGGGGCGAAATCCTGCAGCAACTGGTCGGTCGGACCGATCAGGACAATGGCGCCGTTGAACTGCCGGAAAAAATTTTCCGCCGCCGTACGCACCTCCGGCTTCGGCGAGGCAAGATCGTCGCGATAAAGCAGCACGTCGGCCAGGCTGGCTCGCGGATTTAGCGCGTCGTTTTTCCAGCGGGAGAACCAGTTGATCTCGACCAGCTGCCGGGCGGTGAGGGGAATGGAGCGCGCCACCGTTCCGTCCGGCCTGGTCAGATCGATGCGGTCGGGCGAGATCCTGACACCGGCCGGCTTGAGCCCGAAATTGATCAGGGCGAGTTGCAGCGCCATGTGATAAAAAGTCGGGTTGGGCGTTTGGGCGAAAAGCGGCACCCAGCGCGGCACTTCATCGCCACCATAGGCATAGTCGACGTCGATCAGGCCGACGGTGCCCCAGGTGGGACCGAGCAGCGGGTACTGCGGCAGCTCGGGCAGATCGTTCTTTGCCCGGTCGGTGAAGCCGAGGTGGAGGAGCGGGAAGTTGCGCAAGCCGCTCTGCAGCGGGCCCTCGCCCTGCGTGTACTGCGTTCCGAGCACGATCGCCGGATGCTGGTGGATGACCCGGGCAAAGGCCCAGTTGCCCTTGTCGGCCTTGGCCGCATCGACCAGGTCGGAGTAGCTCAGGCCGGAAAAAACGAAATCGAATCCCACCGCCTTGGCCTGGCCCTGCTCGAGCAGGGCGGCGGCGGCCAGGCCGAATTTTTCCCGGTTCCACGGCTTTTCGCCGATCGCCTCGATGCCGCGGGTGTCGACGTCGACATAGCGCAGCGTGACCGGGGCGGAAATCTCGCCGCGAAAATGATAGCGCCAGCTTAAAAGGCGGTTCTCGAAAAAGGCCAACCAGCCTCGTTCGGCGGCGAAAAGCCAGAGGAGCGGCAACGGCAGGAGCAGAAACCAGCGCCAGAAATGCCGTTTCGCCTTAGCGGTGGCCACGATGAAGGGTTGCGGCGCTCAGCCGGTACGCGGGAAGATCAGCCGCCGTCGCCCGGCGTCGTGCGCGGCGCGGGCGGCGTGGGCGGCGGGCTGTTGGGCGTGTTGTGCGGATTGAAGATCACGTCCTCCGCTCCCTTGACCAGCTGGGTGATGGCGTCGGCCGCACCGGCCGGCAAGGCCCCGGGCTGGACATTGAGCTGGACCGCGCCGGTGGCCGGATCGACCGTCACGTCCACCGTGATCTGCTGGCCCACCGGTATGGGAATGGTTTGATTGGTGACCGAGGAAAATACCACCGTGCCTTCCGCCGTGCTGATGGAGAAGAAGGCCTTGCCGTTGCCCTGCGGCTGGTAGGTGATCTGGAAAGTCGTGCCGCGAATTCCGGCCGCTCCCACCGGCGTGTCCACCTCGAAGGTCGAGCCCTGGTCCTGGTGAAGGTGGCGGACGTGGCCGACAATCTCGCCGTGGGTCAGCTTCAACTTGGTGGCGGACGTCGTCGGTTCCTCCTGCAGCTCGGCGACCTTGACCTCCTTGCTGAAGGGGTCCTGCAAAAACTGGTCGATGGAAACCTCCGTGTCCTCGCCGACGTTGACGGTGGCGCCGTTGGAAAACACCAGCATGGCGCTGGCCCCCTTGGCCGTCCGCACGGCGAAGCCCTGGGTGAGGGTGTCGCCGTTCTGCAGGCCCACCGTGGTGTTGTCCGCCAGGTTGACGCTCAAGACGCTGCCCGTGACACGCTGGGCCACGATCTGGCCCGGCTCCTGGGCCGCGCCGGCGCGCGCGGCAAAAATCGCCCAAATTCCGGCGAGCAGAAGCGTGGAAAAAAGGTTTTTAGGCATGGACCTCAGCGCGGCGGACCGTTCGTCGTCAAACGCTGCGCCAACGCTAGGGCGGCGCGATTTCCCGGGTCAAGCTGCAAACAGCTCTCCACCGCCAACTTCGCGTCCGACTGGGCCTTGAGCGACGGTTCGAGGCTGAGATGGTAGGCTTGATAAAACCAGGCGGTGGCACTGTGCGGCGCCAGCTCCAGCGCCCGCCGGAAGTCGTCTCCCGCCGCCCCGTGCCGGCCCTGCAGGTCGCGGGCCACGCCCCGTCGTATCCAAAATTCTATTACAAAAGGCGAGGCCGCCAGGGCCCGATCCGCCACCGCCTCCGCCGACCGGCCGAGGGCGCCGGCGCGGGCGGGCGCACCCCGCGCCTGCAGCGCGGTGACGTAGGCCAGGTCCGCCCAAGCCTGGGCATTCGACGGGTCGCGTCCGGTCGCGTCCGCCAGTGCGGCTTGGGCCGCAGCCAGGACGGCCGGCTCCGCCGCCGGGTCCGGCGCGGCGGCCAGGCGGTCGATGCTTTCGCGCGCCGCCTGGCGCTCCGCCTCCGCCCGGTAGCGCGGCAGGACCATGCAGGTTTCCGCCGCCAGCACCGCGACGGCGGCGGCGGGCAGGAAAAATTTCCACCGGGCGGGAAAAGCGCCGTTTTTTTCAACGGGCCACGTGGCCCGCACCAATGCCGCAGCCAGCGCGGCGGCGAGCAGGGCAAGGGCGGGGATCTTCAGATTGAAATCGGTGAACGTCTGCAGAGCGAAGGCCGTCAGGCCCACGGCCAGCCCCGCCGCCCAGCCTGGCGCCTCCCCCAGCCCGCGCACGCACCGACGCGCCATCAGCGCGGCCGCACCCAAAAACAGGATGAATCCGGCCGCGCCGTAATCCGCCAGAGTGTTGAGGTAATCGTTGTGCGCCCAGACCGGCTCGTCGCGGTAATTTTTTGGCCGGTATTTTTCAAAAAGCACGTCGAAGGCACCCGCGCCGCCGCCCAAGAACGGATGGTCGCAAAAAATGCCCCAGGCGCCGCGCCACATGATCGGCCGCGTCCTCTCGCCGGCGTTCCTCACCAGTTCGTCAAAACGGCTGTGCACCTTCGGCACGACAGCATAAAGCGCCGCGCCGGCCGCGATCGCCGCCGCCGCCACCCGCGCACTGACGACGGCCCGGCGGCGCCAGGAGCCGTTGCCGGCCAGCAGTGGCCAGGCCGTCAGGGCCAGGCCGAGCGAGAGCCACGCGCCGCGGCTCACCGTCAGCACCAGACCGAAAAGAAACATGACAACAAGGTAGCCGCCCAAAATCAGCCGCGCCGCGCCGGCCCCGCGCCGAAAAGTCCAGGCGATCGCCGGCGGAATGAGCAGGCCGAGCATCGCCGCCAGGCTGTTGGGAATGCCGAACGGCCCGCTGGCGCGTCCGACAAACTGCGCCGCCTGCCTCCGCCCGAGCATGAGCCAGTCGGGTTGGATGAAGCGTTGATAGCCGGCCAGCGCCACCGCCGCCACACCC
>Ga0070741_10012040_pt1 | contig 15756 bp, 14 predicted proteins | sample Coa_R1_4_FD_66440 | JGI IMG/M metagenome (GOLD analysis project Ga0070741, IMG submission 66440) | Surface soil microbial communities from Centralia Pennsylvania, which are recovering from an underground coalmine fire - Coalmine... | ecosystem: Environmental > Terrestrial > Soil > Unclassified ...
CGACACGGCTTATCACGCGGCCGGGGCGACGGCGATCTTCGCCGGGGGCGCCTTCGAGCGGCGGTTCCGCGACATCCACGCCGTCACCCAGCAGATCCACGGTCGCGCGGCGCACTACGAGGCGGTGGGGCGCTACCTGCTGGGTCTCGATCCCGCCTCAACCTTCGTCTGAGCGCCGGGTGCCGCCCGGCGACCGCCCGCCCGAAGCGGGGAGGGGAGCGGGATCAAGGGCCTTGCGAGATGGCGATGCTGCCGCTGCCGGTGCGCACCTGGACCAGAGGCCCGCCGCCGCCCAGCGTATTGCGCACCTGGCGAGACGTCCCGCCGCCACTGCCGGGCACGCTGATCTGGCCGTTGGCCGTCACCAGGTCGAGCTGCGCCCCGGCACCGGCCGGCAGGGTGACGGCAACGCTGCCATTCGCCGTCTCCACCTGCATCGGCCCCGGGGCGTTGTAGACGGCGATGCTGCCGTTGCTCGACGACAGGGACAGCGGCGCGGCGACGCCCGTTACGTTGACCGTCCCGCTGGCAGTGCGCAGCTCGAGCGCCAGCGCGCGGGGCACCCGGAGCGTGAAGTCGGCGCTGACGCTATCGGACGCCGGCGTGGGGGCCTGCACCTCGAGCCGCAGCGCCGAGCCGTCCTGGCGCGGCACGATGCGGGTGGCATCGATCCGCCGGCGGGTCTCCGGGCCGGGTGGCAGGCCCGCTCCGATGATCACGCGCGCCGCGACCTCCGGGCTGTCCCAGGCTTCCACGGCGATGCTTCCGTTCAGCGTGTCCACGCTCAACGTCGTCAGGCCGTCCGCTGGAAAGCTCTGTTCCCAGATCGCTTCCTGGCCGGCTGGTCGCGCGAAGGCCGGGAGCGGGCCGCTGGCCAGCACGGCGAGGGCGACCACGACGATCCGATATAGCGCCGAAAGCCTCATCTGGACCTCCTCCTGCTGGTCAGCGACAGACCGTGCGCCAGGCCAGGGCACCCGCCAGCCGCCGCCCGCCACTGCGTGCCGCCCGCCGCGGGCCGTTGAGGCTGACCCGGCGGTGCCAGATAGTGTAGGGATGGCGGAGCAGGCTGGACAAGTAAGCGAGATCGTCTGCGCTAGGGCGCGGGCGGCTCCGCACCGAAGCGCAGTGGCTCGGGTCTTGCCACACGGGTGTATACTGGGCGCCGTGGCGAAGCGTTAGCCGACAGGTGCGACAGGTAACGCACAGCCGGGATGAGAGGCGTGGCGAGCGTCCAGGGCGCCGCGCCTGCACCGCCGTGCAAGGGGAGAACGATCATGGCGACGGCGACGACGCGGAGCGCAACCAAGGTCATCGACGGCGACGGCCACATCATCGAGCGCGACGCAGAGCTGTTCGAGTTTCTGGAGCCGCCCTACCGCGGCAACACGGCGCTGTTGAGCTTCCCCTTCTTCCCGACCCTCGACGGCTACCAGCGCGGCGCGATCCTCGCGCGCACGGGGATCTTCAAGAGCCACGACATCGACGCCCGCGCCTGGGTCGACTTCCTCGATGAGGTCGGTATCGAGAGCACCGTGCTTTACCCCACGGCGGGCCTCGCCTTCGGCTGCATCCAGGACCCGGAGTGGGCCGTAGCGCTCGCCCGCGCCTACAACAACTGGCTGTACGAGCGCTATTACCGCCACGACCAGCGCCTGCGTGGGGTGGCGCTGGTGCCGCTGCAGGACGTGCCCGCGGCGATCGCCGAGATGCGGCGCGCGCTCGACGAGCTACACATGGTCGGCGTGGTGCTGACCGGCAACAGCGCCGACATGGGCACCCGCAAGCTGCTGGGCGATCCGGAGTTCTGGCCCTTCTACGAGGAAGCCGAGCGCCTGGGCTGCGCGGTCGCCGTCCACGGCGCGGTGTCGATGAACATCGGGCTGGCCGCCTTCAACGGCTTCGCCCCCGTGCAGGCGCTCGAACATCCCTTCGCCCAGATGATCCAGCTCACCAGCATGATGTTCGAGGGCGTGTTCGAGCGCTTCCCCCGCCTGCGCGTCGCCTTCCTCGAAGCGGGCACGAGCTGGGTGCCGTTCATGATGGATCGGCTCGACCGCTCCTACAGCGCCTGGAGCGGGCGCGCCCGCCGCGAGTACAGCGAGCTGCTGAAGCGGCCGCCGAGCGAGTACATCAAGTCGGGCAACGTGTTCTTTAGCTGCGAGGGCGGCGAGGTGAGCATGCACCACGCCATCGACCGGATCGGGAGCGAATGCCTCCTGTTCGCCAGCGACTTCCCCCACGAGACCAACGTCGACCGCGCGAAGCACGAGATCCACGAGCTGTGGGAGCGCACGGACATCTCGGAGCAGGACAAGCAGAACATCCTGCGCGGCGTCGGCGTGCAGCGCTTCTACCAGCGCTAGGGGGAGGCACAGGGAGTCTGATGACAATTGGTAAGTCAACCCGGTCTCAATGCGATCTGTATCCGCACGTGATTCAATGACTGGGGAGCTGGAGAAGTATGTCGATTCGCTCGAGCCTGCATCACCTGGTGGACTGCCTGGGCGAGGAAGAATCCGCTGTGGTTCTCGCGTACGTGGGGTCGCTGCTAGCCCTGGGCGACGCTGACGTCCGCGGTTTTACGGCAGCCCTCCCGACTGCCCCCTCGCGGCACCGGGGCGCGGAGCCGAGCAAGTATTCAGCACCGTCTCGTGGCTCTGGAGGGCTGGCCTCTTCTCCGCAGAGCCTGGATGCCGAGCTCATCTCATCCAGCCAGGCCGCGGATGATCCTCTGGCAGGCGTTCCAACGGACAGCGTGGTGGACCTGCTGCTGGCCCTGGAGCCCTGGCTGCGGTCTCCCCCGCCGGCGCTCTACGAGCTCGCCGCGGAAGCCCGGCAGCGCTGGCCGAGCGACTGGGGCCAGCGGCTTTGCCACGCCTACAAGACCGCCAAGCCCGTGATCTGGGAGCAGGCCTTCGTCCCGCGCCTGCACGAGCAGTTGTTGGGGGAGAGCCGTCCGCCAGACGATGGTCGTACTTCTCGACCGTCGGATACCCCGCGCAGAGGGTCCCGGCGCTAACCCGCCCACGGCCAGGCGCCAGCGGCCGATCGTGGCGCCGCGGGTTAGAACTTCTTGCAGAACGCCAGATACAAGGTGTGGGTCGCGGACCCACACCTTGTATTGAAATACACGCTTAGTCTGGCTTCGCCTGGAGCAACCGGGGCCCTTGAGCCAGGGGCAGCTCGAACCAGACGGCCGCGCCACCCCCGCGCCGGTTGCCTGCCCCGACCCGCCCGCCGTGCAGCCTCACCACCGTCCGCACGACGGCGAGGCCCAGTCCCAGGCCGTCATCGCCGCAACGGAACGCGGGATACCTCCGCTCGAACGGTTCGAACAGACGCGTGTGGCGCCCCGGCGGGAAACCCGGCCCGCGATCGGCCACCGTGACCCGCACCACGTCCGCCATCGTGCGAACCAGCAGGTCGATCGGCTGTCCAGCCGGCCCGAACCTGCTCGCATTGGAGATCAGGTTCGCCAGCACCTGGCCGAGACGACGACGGTCTGCCGAGACCCAGGACGCGCGCCCCCGCACCGTGACGCGGAGCGTTTGCTCGCGCTGGTGCAGGATCGGCGCGACCGTCGGCTCGACCTCGGCCAGGACGTCGAGCAAGCGAATCGGGCGGCGCTGGAGCTGGAACCGCCCGGCGTCGATACTCGCGACGCAGAGGAGGTTCTCTACCAGCTCCCGCATCCCGAGCGTCCCCCGATGAATGGCCGCCACCATGTCCCGTATCTGGCGCGGATCGGCCGCCTCGACCTGCTCGACCAGGCACTCCGCACCGTCCACGAGAGCCTGGACCGGCGCCCGCAGCTCATGGGCCACCACCGAGAACAGCGAACGTTGGTCGGCATCATCATCCAGAGAGCCGGGAGCGTCGCGACCCGCCAGTCCCACCTGCGACGCCGCTCCACGGCTTGAAAGGTCACGTCCCAGCATTTGCTCCCCCTCCACGCCAGCCAGACGCGAGAGCAACCCCCGCGTCGGACAGTGGTCGGCGCTCAGTCCCGGGCAGTGGATGGGCCCCTCGTGGGTCCGATTATTCTTCTGGTACCTGATTGCGTCAAGTAGTAGCCGCGCACAGATCGCTCACAGAATTCGCTGAGGCCGCGAACCGCTGGAGCTGCAGCACGCTGTCTCGATCTGGCCCGCCCGGCCCTGCCGCTGCCGAGACGCTAGAATGTGGTCGGCGGGGCGTGCCTGCTGCGAGGCCCGATGGGGAGAGACGATGGCCATTCAGGACAAGCTCATGACGGCGGACGAGCTCTGGCACCTGCCCAACGACCACCTGCGGCACGAGCTGGTGCGGGGGGAGCTGCGCACGATGGCACCACCCGGGGAAGAGCACAGTTGGCTGACGGCCAACATTACCGTCCCATTGTCCCTGCACGTGCGAGCGCACGGCCTCGGTCGCGTGTACGGTGAGCTGGGGTGCAAGCTCGAGCACGACCCCGACACGGTCCGCGCTCCGGACGTGGCCTTCATCCGACAGGAACGGCTTGCCGCGACGCCCCAGCCCTCGTACTGGCCCGGCGCCCCGGACCTGGTCGTGGAAGTGATCTCGCCCAACGATCGCTACAGCGAGGTGGACGAGAAAGTCGCTACCTGGCTCACGCACGGCGCTCAGATGGTGCTGGTGGTCAATCCCCGCTGGCGGACGGTGCTCGTCCACCGCCCAGGCGAGCCGCCGCGCCTCCTCACCGAGGACGAGAGCATCGACGGCGACGATGTTGTGCCGGGCTGGAAGCTCCCCGTCCGAGAAATCTTCACCTGATCGCGCGAGCAGCACCTCTACGCGCCGCAGGGATACGCGTCGCGCACTTCGGGGGGCGCATCGGCGGTAAACCGCGAGCCGCAGAGCGTGCGCGGGGGGCTGTCGCCAACCGACAACGCCGCCATGCCGTACGGCTGGAGAGTCAAGGTAATTTCGCCGTCCACCGGCCAGCCGGCCGGGTCGGTGGTGGCGCGCACCTGCCCCCGGGCCGTATCACCGTCCACCGCGGTGAACGTCACGGCCGCCCTGCCTCCGTTGGTGATGAGATTGCCCTCGATGGAATCGCAAGGGGGCAGGACGCCGGGACCACACCACTGATAGATGCGCCAGCTTGCAGTCGCCTGGCCATCGGCGGCAACAGAAAGGCCGATGCCATGCGCGGCCCAGCCGTCGCGGAAGCGGTCGAACTGGCCCGGAGGCGCCGCGTCCGCCACCAGGAAGTCGGCGACGGCCCATCCCTGAATCCCTAACGCGTCGTAGTTGATCTCGTGCCAGTCGGAGCCCTCTGCCGGAACGGAACCGGACAGCACTCGCACCGCTACGCCATCCGCCAGCACCACGCGCGGGTCGCTGCTCTGGCTGGGTGCCGCTCTGACCGTGAGCCCGCGTCCCTGTGTGCCAGTGACCTGCGCCCGCACGCCGGGGCCGAGCCCGTACGGGTCGCCCTGGGCCACCGCCGGCACCGCCCCACTGCCAGCCAACACGACTCCCACGAACAGGCTGAGGCACCACCGCCGCATGGTCTCACCCCCTTGCCACCTTGCCCTCATGATAGCGGGGTCGGCGGCGAACTCCTTGCTGGTTGCCCAGTCGTGCGCGGAGGAGCGCACCAGGGCTCGTCAGGCGCTAGCCGGTTCCATCCGCACTCGGCGACGCGGCAGGCCGTGCGGCGGACACTTGATCCCACAGCGGGGTCCGGGCGCCAGGCGGCGATGCGGAGCCGTTAGACAGGGATCCACACCGCGGAGAAGGGGCCCATACCGTCGAACTGCACGCGGTCCAGCATCTGCTGGCCGAACTGTGGCCCTGTGCCCGCGGGATTCGCCAGGACCAGTTGGCCCGCGCTCACGCCGCGTACGGCGCTCCAGTGGCCGAGCGACGGACCACCCCAGTTACGGCCGCCCAGGGCGAGAGGCTGGAGCCCCGCCAGGGCGGCGGCTTCATCGAACGAGATCATGTCCTGGTTCCTGGCCTCGACGCCGTACGCCTCGCGGAGAAACTGGACGATGCCGGCGCCCGATGCCTCCAGCAGACCTAGCTCCTGGGAGACGAACCGCGGGCACATCCCGTCCTGCGCCTCCTCAGGGGTGATGGCGATCCCGATGGACTTCAGCATCCACATGGTGGAGCGGATCGAGCAGGTCCAGTCCTGGAGCTGCAACTCTGTCGGCGTGTCCGGGTTGAACACGAATTGCCCCGGACGCACGCCGTCCTCCTGACGGGCGAGGAAGTCAGCGGCGACGTAGCCAACCGTGCCGTTCGACAGCCGCACGTGCCGCCACTGGTGGCCGTCCGCCGCGACGAGCGCGTCGTCGAGCGCCTCCACGATCGTGCCACGACCCAGGTCTGCCACCAGGATCGGCTGTCCGGTGCCCGGCCCCTGCCGCAGCCGCACGCCGCCTTCGGTGAGGCGGTAAGTAGCGCCCGTGAAGGCGGGCACGCTTCCCCGACCGTCGGGCTCGGTCCAATTTGGACTGAGGATGATATCCAGGTACTGCTGCGTTTCCGGCGGCAGGGTCTCTCGCCGGCCGTCCCACGGGGGCACCACCCTGCCGTCCTCTCTGGTGTAGCCGCCCACGTTGCCAGGTCCCCAATTGTAGGCTGCCAGCGCCTTGGCGTAGCTCCCAAACTGGCGCTTCAGGTCCGCCAGCCAGCTCGCGGCATAGTCCAGGCTCGCGATCGGATCGCCTGGATCGACGCCGGGATGCATCGCGGGAACGATCTGAGCGATGCCGGTGGCCCCGCTCCCCACGTTGAATGCCGCCGGATTGAACCCGGACTCCTGCTGGATCTGCCGTTCGAAGATGTCCGGGTCAAGGCCCGCTCGTAGCGCCGTCTCGCGTGCGTACGCTCGGAAGTCAGTCATCGCTCCCTCCGCTAGTGAGGTGGGCAAACGCGCTTCGTTCGCGTCTCGCCCCCGACCGCCCTAGGCAGCAATCCCCCAGGCCCGCCAGCGAGCTTCCATGCCCGCGTCCCACCACTGCCGTCCTCCGTCATCCGCGCCACACGCCACGATCTTCTCCCACCGACGGGCTAGGGATGCTGGCGGGGGCGACAGCTCGGGTTGTAACGGCGATCGTCGGCACCTCGGCGGCTCGGGTGGACTGCAGGTCCTTCTTGTACGTCCGCACCTGCTGCTGCAACTGGTCGAGCAGCAAACCCGGAGCAAAACCAAAGGTAGCCGCTACGACGACGGATAACGGGCTGAGGTTCGTATGGTCGAACACTTTGACGAATTCGGATGGCCCCCCAGAAGGCATACCGAGGGCCCACATCGCGACTACGCCAGCTACCGCGGCCACCCCGGAGATAATTGGCGTCGCCACCAGTCGCTCGCAGGACAGCCCGTAATCGTCGACCACGACCCCGTTGCGCGATTCGACGTAGGCATGGCTAAACAGTCCCACCATGGCGCCGATGAAGAAGAAGAACGCCCCGGCGCCAACTCCTTTGGTCTCTGACTCGACGGTCGGAATGACGAACCACAACAGTGCGTACAGCGTGATTCCGGTCAAGGTCGTCGCTACGCGCAGCACGTTGCGCGCACGGACCAGGCCGGCCCAGCGCTCGTTGCGGAACTGGTTGATCGCGTGCCGCACGTCCCGGAGAATCAGGCGCGCCTCCGCCTCGGACGAGGGGACCCCGTCTACGGCTGCCCCCGGCGCGGCGGCAGCCCCGCGGGTCGGCTGGCTGCTGGGTGGAGACTGCGAGGCGGTGCCGTTCCCGTCGGCCGACGTGGCGGGGATCGGGCTCGGCATCAGCGGCAGGTTCCGCAGGAACTGCACGGCCAATTCCGCTCGAGCGGACAAATTGCTCTGCGCCTCGATGGCCGAGCCGGTGCAGCGCAGCCTGTCGTACCAGCCTCCCGTGATCACGCTCGCTCGCGGCGCGACCTGGATCAGCGCCTCCTCCGCCTCGGCCGCCCGGTGCCAGAGATTGATGTACCCGCTGCCGAGCACCCACTGTGGCCCACCGCACGCTAGCGCGCCGCGGAGCGAGTCGGTCTGGCTCATCGCTTCCTGCAGGGCGATACGTTCCAGGCTGCCCCAGGGGCGTGGCGTCTCGTCCTCTATCGCTGGGCCCTGCGCGATCTCCTGCAGGGAAGCCTGCAGGCTGCGCTCTCGGTCGCACAGCGCGCCGTAGCTGCCGGCGCTCGCTCGGTCGGCCGCCGTAAAGCCGAGCGCGTAGTACCCCAACGCCAGCAAGCTCCAGGCGGCCAGGAAGATCAGCGGCGCGACACTCAGCGACAGCGCGACCGCCAGAGACGTCAGGGTAGGTCCGGTCTGCTCGCCGAACGGATTCAGGAGAGATGCGAGCTGCGCAGCCCAGGCGCCGTGCGTCAGGTGGTGCGCCGCCGTGAACAGCGCAGCGAGGATGGGAGCCGCCGGCAAGGTGGCGATCAGGGCGCCCACAATGGAGCCCGAGCATTTCGGCGTGGTAGCGACGTTATCAGGGGAGTGATAGTCGTCGAACCCCGCCCACCGTACGTCGGGACCGCCCAGGCGGCTATCGGTTCTTGCAGGCGCGGTACTGTTCATCGTTCATCCCTTCCCAGCCTTCCGAGCGTAGCGCAGGGTGACCAGTCGTCGAGGCACCTCGCGCCTCGAACACGTCACTGCAATGCATCCACGCGAGACCATCCATTTCAGCGGTGCGGGACCGCGCCCCGCTGCCTTGCTCGTGTCCTGCCCTTACCCGTGCGGCTGATACTAGGCTGGCTCGGTCACGGCACCAGTCACAAGGCGGCCGGAATTACTCACAGATCGCTCACAACGACGATAGAGATGAACGGTGATGAGGAGTGTTACGCAGTTCACACCGGTGGCGTGAAGCCGGTCACGACATTGCGCCTGGGGCCGTGCTAGTCTTCGTGCGACACAGGCAATGAGCCCGGCCGCGCAGTGGAAGCGTCGGTGGGCTCGCAAGCGAGCAGAGACATGCTCGCCATGCGAGAGAAGCCAGATGCGCTGAACCAGATCCTGCCTATGGTGGGCGCGCTCGGCACGAGCGTCCTGGGGATCCTCGCCGCGCTCCTCGCCCCGTCGCCGCTGCAGCCGCCTAGCGGCTCGTAAAGACGTCCATCACGTTCACCTCCACTCGTGCATCGGTTCGGGGAGCAGGACTCGGCTGGGCTCGGCAGCGGCGGCGGGGGGCTGATACACGAGCGTGAAGGGGCCGCGGCTCCGCGGGGCCGCGAACCAGACCGTCCCCTGGATCCCGCCGCCGGGTGTCAGCGTCCCTTGCCCGAGCGGCGGGCTACCGATCGTCGGAAAATAGTGCGCCGGTAGATGCCGCGGATACTGGTAGCGCGTCCGGTCCTCCAGGCGGAAGTGGTGGGCATCATAGCCGCGGACCACCGCCCCCTGGTTCTCGAGCGCGACCTGGACGACGATGCAGCTCCAGCCCCGATCCGGCATCTGCGACGCGTCGCAAGGCCAGCCACTCTGCCTCGCCGCATCCATTACCTCGACTCGCAGATCGCCGCGCACCACCGGGGTGGTCAGGCCCAGCGCCGGCTCGGCGGCAGAGCGGAAGCTCTCCCTCACGGCGATGAACGTCAAGCTGCCCACGACCACGATGGCCACCGCCAGCAGCAGGCCGCGCATCGCCCTCTCGCACCGCGACTACCCGTACCATCTTGGCACGGGGCAAATCTAACGGACGAGCGCGAGCCACGCCAGGCGTGGGCTCGCGGAAGGAGTGCGCCCACCCCTCGCCTCCAGGCTGCTAAGATAGGGACTCGCGGTGCAGACGCCCGGTCTGTTCTCCGCCTTCCTGGATCGGGAGGTGATGTCGGATGCGACCCGGTCATCTCGTTCTGCTGCTGGTCCTGCTAGCCTTGACCTGCGGCTCCGCGGCACAGGGGGCCGCCCCAGCGCGCGAGCCGCGGATCTATGCCGTGTGGCCGCATTCCGACTACAAGCCCTGGCAAGCGGACGTCTACGCGCGCGATCCCGGCTATGTCCTGCAGGAGCTCGACTGGATGCGGGACGTCGGAATCAATACGTACCTGCCGCTGGCGGTGTCCTCCGGCCGCGTGAACTGGCCGTCGGAGCGCTTCCCGGATACCCGGGCGCTGTACGGCGCGACCTCGCCGCTCGACCTGGCCGTGCGCGGGGGCGACGAGCGCGGCATCGCCACCGAGCTCTACTTCCTCGTGGGCTTCGTCGGCTTTCTGGAGGATCCCTGGGCCGCGCCGGACCTGCGCGCGCATCCCGAGTGGGACGTCGTCGGCGCCAACGGGAAAGGCACCCTGAGCGGGGAGGCGGAGCCAGCCTCCCCCTGGGGCACGTTTCTCTGGTGGGACCTCGGCCACCCGGCCGTGCAGGAGCGGATCCTGGGCATGCTCGCGGAAGCGTTGGAGCGCTACCCGAGCGCCGAGGGGATCCACCTGGACTACATTCGCAGCGCGGCGCTTGGCGGCTGCTTTTCGGACTCCTGCTTGACTCGCTTCCAGGCGACCACCGGCATCAGGCTGCCGGAGACGCTGCCCGATGCGGCGGCGCGGGCGGCTTACATCCAGGAGCATCACAACGACGCGCACATCGCCTGGCGCGCGGACGAGATCACCATGCTGGTGCGCCGCATCCGGGAGCTGATCGACAGTCGCCGCCCCGGCCTGCGGCTGTCGGCTGACGTGTTCGCCCACCCAGGCTGGGCGTACCGCGGGGTGTTCCAGGATTGGCAACGCTGGGCCTCGGAGGGCCTGCTCGACGCGGTCTACCCGATGTTCTACAGCGACGCGCGCAGACTGTGGAGTGTGGACGAGTACGTCCGTGACACCATCGCGGCGCTGGAGCGTCGGGCGGCGGCCGCGGGAGGCAAGCGCGCGGCGGTCGTCGTCGGGCTGTCCACGGCCTGGTACGACCCGCTGTCGCCCGACCAGGCGGCCGAGTTGATCACCAGGGCGCTGGCCGGCGGCGCCGACGGCGTAGCTCTGCAATGCCTGCCTTACTGGTGGCAGGAGCAGTATCAGCAGTTTCGCGAGCACTACTTGCCGCAGTCGGCGGAATGGCCGGCGCTCTGGAATTATGACGCGCTGCTCGAGCGGCTTTTCCGCAGCACCTGATCCTGGCTCAGGAGCCCCCGCTCCGCCACTGCCGGAGCACCGTCCACATCCGCGGGTCCTCGAAGCCGAGCCGCCAGGCCGCCACCCCGCCGGCCTGGTAGCGGTTGGCCAGCTCGAGACGCGCCGCAGCGCTGGCGCTCTCCTCCAGCCAGACCTGGTGCTCCTGGATGGCGTTCGGTCGGGGCGTGGGCCGCGGGGTGCGCGTCGGGGTCGCGGCGGGCTCCGCGATCCGGCAGGGCGGCGCCTCGCGCACCGTCATCTCGTGCTGGAGCGGCGGTCCCTCCTCGGGCTCCGGCAGCGCGTCGGCAGCGGCGGCCTGATAGCGGAAGTTGACCGACCGAGTCCCGGGGTCCAGGCCAAGCGAAATCTGATAGCGCTGGGCCAGCCGCGCGGCCTCGCTATAGCTCAGCGAGCGAGCCGTGCCGGAGGTGACGTTCCAGTCGTAGCCGTAGAAGGCCAGCCCGAGCAAGATCTTGTCGGCCCGCGTCTGGCTGGTCGCGAAGGCGAGCACCTGCTCGACCCAGTCATAGGGGGCGACCGGCCCCGGCTCGCTCCAGGGCCCCCGGTAATCGTAGGCCATGGTCGTGATCAGGTCAGCGTGGCTACCGAGGGCGGCGTAGTCGTAGGCGCCCGCCCAGTCCGTCGTCGACTCTCGGCTCTTGGCCGGCACGGCGAGGGCGAGCGCCTTCCCGCGTGCGTGTAGCGCCGACCCGAGCGCCGCGACGAACGCCGTGTAGGCCTGCCGGTCCGGCGCGTCGATCGCCTCGAGGTCGAGATCGAACCCGTCGTAGCCCTCCGCCATGACGTAGTCCACGATTTGCTGGAGCGCGCGCGCCGCAACGGCCTGATCGGTCAGGAGTTGGTGGTTCAGCCAGCCAGAACTGGTGAGCAGGGAGGGGAAGACGCGGATGCGGTTCGCCCGAGCGAACTGCTTGAGGGTCTGGTCGTCGCGACTGCTGAGGTTGCCGCAGGGGTCGATGGTCACCCACTGCGCCCCGACGATGTCGATCGCCGTCGCGTTCTCCTGCAGCGAGGTCCAGGAAGCGGGATCATAGGGCACGTAATAGCCGAGCACCTGGCGGCTCGCGCCGGGCTGCGGTCCCGGGACTTCCGCATGGCGGGCCGGCGCGGGGATGGGCCAGAGCATCGTCAGGAGCACGACCAGTGCGGGTACGATCAGCAATGAAGACATGGGCCTCCCTCCAGAGCAGCGCTACCCGTTTCCCGAAGCTCCCTGCGGAGCAAGCGCGCCGGCTGGCTTGCTGCCCGGTGCGCTGCCGGAGCGTACAACAGCTCCGGACGGCCGACAAGGGCCATCGCCTGCGGCCTCGCTTAGCCCAACGTGCCACTGCTCGCCGAACTGCTCAGGGACCGCGGTGAAGCAGGGCCACACAGGGGATCAGGCCCGCGGTCGGCCCCGACGCCGGAAGCTACTTTTAGTAGGCTTGTTCTGGGCGCTGCGACGGCTGCACGTGGTGTCCTGGATGCAAACAGGCCCCGGCCTTGCTGGCCGGGGCCTGTGTTACTCGCTCGCCAGCGCTGTGGTTAGTGGTCCCGGTTGAACAGTTGGCTGGAGCTGCTCCCGGGGCAGCCGCGGTGCGTCCTGATTGTCGGCGCGCCGCGCAGGATCGTTCTCCCCGCCCGTCCAGAGACCGCCGGTGGCCAATGCAGCCGCCTAGCGCACGATGATGATCCGCGTGAAGCCGAACGGTGCGCCGAAGCCGCCGAACAGCGGGAAGCCGAACCGCGGGAACACCGGCCGGATGGCGAAGGTCCGGAAGGTGAACACGGGCACCCCTACCGCCACGGTCGTGAAGCCACGGAAGAACGGGTTGAAGAAGAAGCCCCACTGGGGGTTGTCGATCCCGAGCTGGGCCGGGGTCAACACGGAGTCTTCGCCAAACGGGGCGGGACCGAGGATCGCGTCGGGATCCAGGCCCACGTCGGTGGGGCTGACGATCGAGTACTCGCTTACGTACCCGGAGGCCAGCAGCGCGGGCAGGTCCGCCTGGCTGACGAGCACGATGGCGTCGGTGCTGCCCGTCGTCTCGACGCCGGCGGCCGAGGCCGGCGTGGCGAGGGGCAGGGCGAGCAGGCCGAGACTGAGCGTGAGCGCGAGAAGCCGATTGTTCACGGTGACTCCCTCCAGACGAGTGCTGTGAACGCGAATCCGAGCGCTGGCGAGCGAACGGTGAGCCAGGGCCGACCCCGGGGTGGGCCGGCAACCGACCGCGTGGGGCAGAGGCAATCGGCCGGCGTGCCGAGTGTAGCACGTCGAGGGCGACCCCGCACGCGGTCGTGCCGCCCTACCGCAGTCGATGTGTGCGCACACGGAGCACGGTCGGCGTGATACAGTCGGCCCGGTCCACCGGTGAATACGTTCGCGCGGTACGGCCGGATCAGTCGCTTGCATTTGTCGACGCAATACGTAGACTTAGGGCAGCATCGTTGCACGACCCCGCGGGTCCCGGCGGTGGAACCGGCGCCGGCGCGGCCGGACGTGCCACCCGTCGTGGTACAGGAAGGCACCCGCGGCTGGTCCGTGCCCCACCATCCAGCGCGCCGCCAGCAGGCTGGCGCAGATTTCGGAGGAACGCCCGTGGCCATTACCCGCCCACAGCCACTGTCGGCAATCGAGGCGCCGGCCAACGTCCCACCGTACGAGCGCGACCCCCGCTTCGGGTCGGACGTCATCGTGGACACGCTGCGCGCGCTCGACCTGGAGTACGTTGCGCTCAATCCGGGCGCCAGCTACCGTGGGCTGCACGACTCGCTGGTGAACTACGGGGGCAACCAGAAGCCGCAGATGCTGCTGTGCCACCACGAGGAGACGGCGGTCCACATCGCCCAGGGCTACTACAAGGCCACGGGCAAGATGATGGGCGCCATCGTGCACAACGTCGTGGGCCTGCAGCACGCGACGATGGCCATCTTCAATGCCTGGTGCGACCGCGTGCCGATCCTGGTCATGGGCGGCACCGGCCCGATGGAGGCCGGCCTGCGGCGGCCGTGGATCGACTGGATCCACACCGCCAACCTCCAGGGCAACCTCGTCCGCGATTACGTGAAGTGGGACGACCAGCCGCACGCCGTGGGCGACGTGCCCGAGTCGCTGCTCCGCGCCTACCGCACCGCTCTCACGTCGCCGGGTGGCCCCGTCTACGTCTGCTTCGACGCCGAGGTCCAGGAAGGCGCCGTGCAGAACGTGCCGCCGCTGCCGCCGGTCGGCCGCTACCGCCCTGCCCGGCCGGTGCCTGCGCCGGCCGAGTCCATCGAGCAAGCCGCGCAGTGGCTGGCCAACGCCGAGCTGCCGGTGATCTGCGCCGATCGCATGGGACGCAGCCCCGAGGCGTTCGCCGCGCTGCAGGAGCTGGCCTCGCTGCTGGCCATCCCCGTGCTCGAGGGCGATTCGTCGGTGAACCTGCCGACGCGGCACCCGATGAACCTGACTGGCGGCAGCCGGCGCCTCCTGCCAGAAGCCGACGTCGTCGTCGGGCTCGACATGGTCGACTTCGCGGGGTTCACGTCGACGCCGCCGGTGAAGCCGGCGCGCCAGGCGCGCTCGCTGCTCAAGAACGGGGCCCGCACGATCAACGTCTCGATGGACGAGCTGATCCTGCGCTCCTGGACGACCGATTACCAGCGCCTGGCGGCCGTGGACCTGCCGATCCTCGCCGATGTCGGTGCCGTGGTGCCGCAGCTCCTGGCGGCCTGCCGCGAGTTGGTCGAGAAGGGCAAGGTCGACCGCGGCCGCATCCAGCGCCGTGCCGAGCACCTGGCCAACGTCCGTGCCGAGATGCAGGCGGCCTGGGACAAGGAGACCGAGGCGACCTGGAACGACAACCCCATCTCGCTACGCCGCTTCTTCGGCGAGGTGTACAACGCGGTCAAGAACGAGGACTGGGTCCTGGCCACGGGCCGGCCCGGCCGGATGGCGCCGGGCATCTGGGAGTTCAACAACCTCCGCCAGTTCTGCGGCGATAGCGGTGGCGGCGGCCTCGGCTACGGCCCGGGCGCCAGCGTGGGCGTGGCCCTCGGCCACCGCGACACGGGCAAGCTGGTCGTCGCGATCGACGGGGACGGCGACTTCCTCATGGCGCCGCAGGCGCTGTGGACCGCCGTCCACTACAAGCTGCCGATGCTGTTCATCATCCGCAACAACCGCTCGTACTACAACGACGAAGAGCACCAGCAGCTCATCGCCCAGGTCCGGCAGCGGCCCGAGGAGAACGCTTGGATCGGCATGCGGATGGGCGATCCGGAGCCGGACATGGCGACCATCTGTCGGGGGTTCGGCTGCTGGAGCGAGGGGCCCGTCGAGGACCCCGATGCGCTCAAGCCGGCGCTCGACCGAGCCGTCGAGCAGGTGCGCCAGGGCGCCGTCGCGGTGGTGGACGTCGTCTGCAAGCCGCGGTAGCGGCCCGCACGCACCAGGCGCGCCCCGGATCGAGCAGGTGGGGTTTCGCTTCCCGAAACCCCACCTGCTCCTGTTCTACCCACTGCCCCGACCGACCAGGCCGCCCGCGAGCGCTCGCGGGCAGCCTGCTGTTCCAGGGCTTGCTGCTTGAGGCCGGCAGCCTGCGGCATATATCGCATTTCTACTATTGCCCTTCGGGCGATTGTGGCCGGTCGGCCGGAGTGTCAGTATAGCTGCGGAGTTGACACTTTCCTAGCGGGCGAGCCGGCTGCCC
>Ga0070741_10012041_pt1 | contig 15755 bp, 14 predicted proteins | sample Coa_R1_4_FD_66440 | JGI IMG/M metagenome (GOLD analysis project Ga0070741, IMG submission 66440) | Surface soil microbial communities from Centralia Pennsylvania, which are recovering from an underground coalmine fire - Coalmine... | ecosystem: Environmental > Terrestrial > Soil > Unclassified ...
TCTGGGCGGCCCGGATCGGGCCCGCGCGGGCCAAGCGCCTGCTCCTGACCGGCGACTCGATCTCCGGCCGCCAGGCGGCGGAGTGGGGGCTCGCGACCGAGTCCGCGCCGGCGGCGGAGCTGGACGAACGCTTCGAGGCGCTGGTCGAGCGGGTGGCGCGGCTGCCTATCGACCAGCTCGTCATGCACAAGCTGCTAGTGAACCAGGCGCTCTTCGCCCAGGGCCTCCACGCGACCCAGGTGCTGGGGACGTTCTTCGACGGCATCGCCCGCCACACGCCCGAGGGCTACGCCTGGGCGCGGCGGGCGATGGAGGCGGGCTGGAGGGAGGCGGTGCGCGAGCGCGACGAGCCGTTCGGCGACTACGGCCGGTAGCGTCCCCGCGGCGCCATGGCCGCGAACCCCGAGATCACCCCGGACAGCATCCGCGCGCGGATCCGCTCGAGCTTCCCCGGCGACATGGGAGTCGAGCCCCTGGCGGTCGACGACGAGCGCTGCGTCGGGCGCATGGTCGTGGACCGCCGCCACCTGCACCCGGGCGGGCTCGTGCACGGGGGCGCATGGGTGGCGCTCGCCGACTCGGTCGCCGCCTGGCAGACGTACCGCCACCTGCCCCCGGGGCACGACTTCACCACGATCGAGATGAAGCTGAACGTCTTCGGCGCCGGCCGGCCCGGCGACGAGCTCGTCGCCACCGCCGAGCACCTGCACGCGGGCCGCTCGACGCACGTCGTCGAGGTCCGCGTCGAGGTCGCAGGGAGGCTGCTCGCCAACCTGCTCGTCACCCAGTTCGTGCTCCCGCCGGGCCCGGCGGGCTAGCTCTGCCCCTCGCCGCCCGCCTCGCCCGGGGGCGATGCCGGCGCCCGCGGCTGGGCCTGGGGCTGGAGGGCGGCCGAGAGCTGGCTGAGGGAGGAGCGGCCCGGCAGGCGGTCGAGCAGGCGCGCGAGCTGGCCGGCGGCGCCCAGGATCGGCTCGGTCATCTGGCCGAGCAGCTCGGCACTCGCGTTGGCGCGGTCGATCGCCGCGTTGGCGAGCGCCACCACCTCCCGCGTGGCTTCCACGGCCTGGCTCAGCTGCTCGATCATCGCGGGCAGCTCCTTGGCGGCCTGCGCGACCTCGTGCATGTCGTCGAGCGCGCGCAGGAGCAGCCGTCCGCTGATCAGGTCGGCGAGGTCGCTGGGCCGCTCGCTGTCCCGCCCGGGGGCGCTCATGGGCTCACCGCCGCCAAAAGGCTAGTCAGGGGACCCGATGCACCTCGAAGAGGTTGGTGCCGAGCTCCTGCTCGGGCAACCCCGCGGTGACCCCGATCAGCTCGCCGCTTCGCGCCACGCCGACCTCGGCCGCCAGGCGCGCGCAGTCGTCGAGCAGCGCGCGCAGGCTGGTCCAGTCCTCGGCGAAGACGGTGCGCACGCCGAAGAGGGTGTTCAGCCTGCGCACGGTCTCGATCCGCGGCGAGACGGCGAGCACCGGCACCCTCGGGCGGTGCGCGGACACGAGCCTGGCGGTTCGCCCGCTCCGGGTGGGCACGACCAGGGCGGCCAGGCCGAGGGTGTAGGTGGAGCCGACGGCGGCGCGCGCGACCGAGCCGGCGACGTCGCCCGGGTCCGACCCCACGCGGCTGAACACCCAGTCGCCGTAGGGCAGGTCGCGCTCGGTCTCGCGGGCGATCCGGTCCATGACCCGCACGGCCTCGACCGGGTACTCCCCGATCGCCGTCTCCTCGGAGAGCATCACGGCGTCGGTGCCCTGGTAGATCGCGTTCGCGACGTCGCTCACCTCGGCGCGGGTCGGCCGCGGGGACGACACCATCGAGGCGAGCATCTGGGTCGCGGTGATCGACGGGCGCGAGAGCTTGCCGGCCAGCGCGTGGAGGCGCTTCTGGACCACCGGCACGGCCTCGATCGGGAGCTCGATGCCGAGGTCGCCGCGGGCGACCATGATCCCGGCCGTCACCGCGCCCAGGATCTCCTCGGCCCGCTCCGCCGCCTGCGGTTTCTCGATCTTCGCGATCAGCGGCGTGTCCGCCCCGGCGACGCGGATCCGCCGCTCGACGGGCACGAGGTCGTCCGCGCGGCGGACGAAGGAGACGGCGAGCAGGTCGACGCCGTGCTCGACCGCGAAGTCGACCCAGGCCAGATCCTCGCGCCCCGCGGAGGGAAGCGGCACCTCCACCCCGGGCAGGTTGAGCCCCTGGTGGGAGGAGACGGGCCCGCCCGCCTCGACCAGGCAGCGGACGTCGCGCCCGTCGCTCGCCAGCACGCGCAGCCGGATCCGCCCGTCGGCGAGGAAGACGCTCGCGCCCTCGCCCACGGCGCGCGGCAACCCCTCCCAGGAGACCGGCAGTCGCTCGGGGCTGCCCCTCTCCTCCGCGGCGGTCAGCGTCACCTCGCTTCCCGTCTCGAGGTCCACGACGCCGCCGGCGAGGGTCGCGAGGCGGAGCTTGGGCCCCGGCAGGTCGCCGATCAGGGCGATCTGTCGGCCCGCCTCGGCCGCCGCGGCGCGCGCGCGCTCGACGTTCTCGGCGTGTTGCTCGCGCGTGCCGTGGGAGAAGTTGAGCCGGAATGCGTCGGCGCCCGCCCGGATCAGCTCCGCCATTCGCTCGACGGAGCGGGTGGCCGGGCCGATCGTGGCGATGATCTTGGTGCGCCGGTGCTCAGGGCCGCTCATCTCCGGGCCCCTCAGCCGCCCTCGCCGAAGCGCGCGCCGACCGGCGGCGGCTCGCTCGCCCGTGGCGTGTGGGTGGGCGCCGGCGCCTCGCCCTCGGTCTGCGCCTCGCCCGGCGCCTCCAGGGCCTGGATCTGGGGCAGGCGCCAGACGGCTCCGGCCAGGGCGAGGCCGGCCGCGACGCTCGCGAGCGCCAGGAACCACTGGCCCGCGCTCAGCAGCGAGAGGTCGAAGAAGTCGCGGACGGGCGCCGCGGCGAGGCCCAGCGCGTACAGCGCGCCGAGGCCGGCGACGAGGGCGAGCATGTAGCTCTGGATCGTGATGTGCTCGCGGCCCGGCCCGCGCTCCAGCAGCAGGATGAAGCACAGGCCGAGCACGATCAGCGTCGTCGTGGCCGCCGTGCGGCCCTCGTCGAGGCTGCCCCCGAACACGCTGTCCACGAGGAAGAAGGAGAGGAGCGAGCCGGCCGCGATCGCGACCCCGGCGGGGACCGAGAAGGCCGCCAGGGCCCGGAGCAGCCGCCCGCGGTAGAGCGGGCCCTCGCTCGGCGCCAGCGCGAGCACGAAGGACGGGATGCCGATCGTGAGCGTCGCGGCCACCGTGAGCTGCCGGGGCAGGAACGGGAACGTGAAGCCGAAGATCGCGACGAGCAGGATCAGGACGCCGGCGTAGACCGACTTGGTCATGTAGAGGCGCCCGAGGCGGTGGATGTTGCGGGCGATGCGGCGCCCCTCGCTCACCGCCCGGGGCAGCATCGAGAACTGGTCGTCGAGCAGGACGATGTCCGCGATCCCCCGCGTGATCTGGCTGCCCGAGCCCATCGCCACCGCGAGCCGGGCCCGCTTGAGCGCCGGCACGTCGTTGACGCCGTCGCCGATCATGGCGGTGAAGCGCCCGCGGTCGGCGAGTGCGCCCACGAGCGCCTTCTTCTGCTCCGGCGTGATGCGGCAGAAGACGGTGCCGCGCTCGGCCGCCTGGGCGATCGCCGAGCGCTCCTCGGGGAGCTCCGATCCCTCGATCACGACGGCGTCGCGCGGCACGCCCACGGCGTGCGCGACGGCCGTCACCGTCGCGGGCGCATCGCCCGAGATCAGCTTCAGGTCCACCTGCTGCTCGCGCATGAACGCGACCGTGTCGGCCGCGTCGGGCCGCAGGCGCTCCTCGAGCACGACCAGGGCCAGCGACTGGAGCCGGGGCGGGGGCTCGCGGCGCGGGTCCTTCGGCAGCGGCTCCGAGGTGCCGCCGAAGGCGACCACGCGCCGGCCCGCTCCCGCGTGCTCGGCGAGCTTCCGCTCGAGCTCCGGAGGCAGGTCGAGCGCGCCCGTCTGCGCGAGCACGTCCGGGGCGCCGAGGACGTAGCTGCGCCCGCCCCCGCGGCCGTCGAGGGTGAGGCCGCTCCACTTCCAGGCCGAGGAGAACGGCACCTCGGCGGAGACGCGGGCGGCGCGCCCGGGCAAGCGCTCGGCGATCGTCTCCAGCGTGCGGTTGCGCTCCCCGGCCGAGGCGGCGAAGCGGGCGAGCGCGTCGCGGGCGGCGTCGGCACGCGCCGGGTCGGCGGCCTCGATCGCGACCAGCTCGAGGTGGCCGTCGGTGAGCGTGCCGGTCTTGTCCACGCACACCGTGTCCACCGCGGCCAGCGCCTCGGTCGCCGCCATCTGCTGGACCAGCGTCCGCTGGCGGGCGAGCCGGACGGCCGCCACTGCCAGCGTCACGCTCATCAGCAGGACGAGTCCCTCGGGCACCATCGTCACCAGCCCCGCGGTCGCGGTCTGCGCCGCGTCCTTGAGGTCCACGCTCCGGGCGCTCATCGCCAGGATCAGCAGGACGGCCACCGGGGCCATCGCGAGCGTGGTCGCCGAGAGCACGCGGTTCACCTCGACCTGGAGCGGCGAGGGCGGGTGCCGGAACGTCCGCGCCTCGCCGGCCACCTTCTCCGCGTAGCTCTGCTCGCGGACCGCCTCGACCTCGTAATAGCCGGAGCCGGCGATGCAGAAGGCGCCGGAGAGCACCTGGTCACCCTCGCGCTTGCGCACGCCGTCCGACTCGCCGGTGAGGATGGACTCGTCGAGCGTGAGGCCCCGGGAGGCGACCACGCGGCCATCGGCCACGAGCTGGTCGCCCGGCTCGACCCGGACCACGTCGCCGGGCACGACCTCCTCGGCCCGCAGCTCGGCGAGCTGGCCGTCGCGCACCACGCGGGCGCGCGGCGCGACCATGAGCGCGAGCTGATCCAGCGTCTCCTTCGCCTTCAGCTCCTGGCGGATGCCGATGTAGCTGTTGACCACGGCGATGAGGCCGAAGAGCGCGTCGGCGAAGAGGCCGAGCCCCATGAGCAGCAAGAAGAAGGCGCCCAGGATCGCGTTGAAGAGCGTGAAGACGTTGGCCGCGACGATGCTCGCCGTCGAGCGGCTCGTCTTCGGCTCGACCGGCCCCAGGCGCTCCAGCCGGCGCTGCGCCTCGGCGCTGGAGAGGCCGCTGGGGTGCCGGTCCGGGCTCACATGGTCATTGATACAGCACCCTCCCCGCCGCCCGCGCGCGCGAGCGCTAGGGTTCGCCGCCGATGTCGCTGAAGCTCGGCCTCAACCTCGGCTACTGGGGCATCGGCCCCCAGGGCGCGGAGGCCGCCGAGCTCACGCGCGCCGCCGAGGCCGCCGGTTACGACTCGGTCTGGGTCGCCGAGTCCTACGGGTCGGACGCGGTGAGCGTCCTGGCCTGGCTCGCGGCGCAGACTGAGACGATCGGGCTGGGGGCGGCGATCATGCAGGTGCCCGCGCGGCCGCCCGCCGCGGCGGCGATGGCCGGCTGCACGATCGACGCGCTGAGCGGCGGGCGCTTCATCTTCGGCTTCGGGCCCTCGGGGCCGCAGGTCTCGGAGGGCTGGTACGGGGTCCCCTACGCGAAGCCCTGGGGGCGGACGCGCGAGTACATCGAGATCGTGCGCATGATCGTCGCCCGCGAGGGCCGCCTGGAGTACCGGGGCGAGCACTACACGCTGCCGCTGCTCGAGGGCGAGGGCGTGACGGGCCAGGGCAAGGCCCTCAAGCTCAACTTCCACCCGGTCCGCAGCCGCATCCCCGTATTCGTCGGCGCGATCGGGCGCAAGTCGGTCGAGTTCGCGGCCGAGATCTGCGACGGCTGGATCCCGATCTTCTCCTCGCCGGGCGCGTTCGAGACCGTCTGGGCGGAGCACGTGGAGGCGGGGCTCGCCAAGGGCGGGCGCTCGCGCTCCGACCTCGAGATCTCGCCCACGGTCCAGGTCGCGATCGACGGCGACCTCGACGCAGCGCGGGGCATCGTCAAGGCGGGCCTCCTGCTCTACCTCGGCGGCATGGGCAGCCGGGAGACGAACTTCTACGTCGACCTGACGCACCGGATCGGCTTCGGCGAGGTTGCCGATGAGGTCCAGTCGCTCTTCCTCGACGGCAAGCGCGAGGAGGCCTACGCGGCGATCCCCGACGAGCTGGTGGATGCGACGGCGCTCGTCGGCGGCGAGGACGAGGTCGCCGCGGGGATCGAGCGCTTCGCCGCGGCGGGGGTGGATCGCCTGATCGCCTCCCCGATCCAGCCGGACCCGGCCGAGCGCCTGCGGACCGTCGAGCGGCTGGCCGCGCTGGCGGGCGTCGCTCAGCCCGCGTAGCCCCGCTCCGTTAGTCTCCCGCGCCCGTCATGAGGGTGGGTGTCCCCAAAGAGACGGCTGAGGGCGAGCGCCGCGTGGCGCTCGTGCCCGATGTGGCGCGCTCGCTGGCCGGCAGGGAGCTCGAGGTGGTGGTGGAGCGCGGCGCGGGCACCGCCAGCGGCTTCCCCGACGCGGCGTACGAGGAGGCCGGCGCGACGCTCGGAGGGGCCGAGGACGCCTGGGGGTGCGACGTCGTCGTCCACGTGGCGGTGCCCAGCCCCGGCGAGATCGCCGGCATGCGCCGGGGGCAGGTGCTGATCGGCCACCTGGCGCCGCTCACCTCGCCCGGGATCGCGCGGGCGCTCGCGGAAGCCGGCGTCACGAGCTTCGCGATGGAGGCGATCCCCCGCATCACCCGGGCCCAGGCGATGGACGCGCTCTCCTCGCAGGCGAACGTCGCCGGCTACGCGGCGGCGCTCCTGGCCGCGCGCGAGTGCGGGCGCTTCTTCCCGATGATGACGACGGCGGCGGGGACGATCCCGCCCGCCAAGGTGCTCGTGCTCGGGGCCGGGGTCGCCGGCCTGCAGGCGATCGCGACCGCGAAGCGGCTCGGCGCCGTCGTCACCGGCTTCGACATCCGCCGGGCCGCGTGGGAGCAGATCGCGAGCCTCGGGGGCCGGCCCCTGGAGCTCGATTTCATCCCCGACGCCGAGGCCGAGGGCGGCTACGCGCGACCCCTCACCGAGGAGGAGAACGAGAAGGTGCGCGAGGCGCTCACGGACGCGGCCGCCAAGCAGGACGTGATCATCACCACCGCCCTCGTCCCGGGGCGGCCGGCGCCGCTCCTCATCACCGCGGACGCGGTGGCCGGGATGCACCCGGGGGCGGTGATCGTCGACCTCGCCGCCGAGTCGGGGGGCAACTGCGAGCTGACCAAGCCCGGCGAGACCGTGGAGGCGGGCGGCGTCAAGGTGATCGGCCCGCTCAACCTGCCGAGCGAGATGGCCACCAACGCCTCGCAGCTCTACGCGAGGAACGTCGAGAGCCTGCTCGCCCTGCTCGTGGGCGAGGACGGCAGCCTGCGCCTCGACTTCGAGGACGAGATCGTCAAGGCCGCCTGCCTCACGCACGAGGGCGAGATCGTCAACGAGCGCGCGAAGGAGGCGGCCGCGGCCTGATGCCCCTGATCACCGAGATAACGATCTTCGTGCTCGCGGCGTTCGTCGGCTTCGAGGTGATCTCGAAGGTCCCGACCACGCTGCACACGCCCCTGATGTCGCAGACGAACGCCATCCACGGCATCGTCATGCTCGGCGGCCTGATCGTGATCGGCGTGGCCGGCGGCACCCTCGACAAGGTGATCGGCGTGATCGCGATCGCATTCGGGACGATCAACATCGTCGGCGGCTTCATGGTCACCGACCGGATGCTGGGCATGTTCCGGCGCAAGCCGAGGCCGGCGCCGTCCGGCGACGGGACGGGCTCCACGGGGCCGTCCGAGGGGTGAGGCTCGAGGTGCTCGTCCCGCCCGCAGCCCTCTCGCCGACCTCGAACTTCGTCCAGGTCGCGTACATCGCCGCCTTCTCGCTCTTCATCTTCGGCATCCGCCAGGGCACGCACCCGCGCACGGCGAGGCGCGGGAACCTGATCGCCGCCGCCGGCATGGCGATCGCGATCGCGATCACGCTGTCGCTCGACCTGATCCACAACTGGGGCCTGATCGTGCTCGGGATCGCCATCGGCGCCGCCGTCGGCGCGATCGCCTCCCAGCGCGTCCAGATGACGCAGATGCCGCAGATGGTCGCCCTCTACAACGGCGTCGGCGGCGGGGCGGCGGCCCTGATCTCATGGGCCGAGTTCCGCCACCACCTCGACGCCGGCGGCCCGATCCCGCTCGACGTGATGATCTTCACGCTGTTCTCGCTCGTGGTCGGCTCGGTCTCCTTCTGGGGCTCCAACATCGCCTTCGCCAAGCTCCAGGAGCTGATCTCGGGGCGCCCGATCCGCTTCCCCGGGCAGCACGTCTTCAACGGCGCGCTGCTGGCCGCGATCCTCGCCGGCTGCGTGGTCCTGTCCGCCGACCACGCCTCGGGCCCCTCGCAGGCCCTCTTCATCGCCGTGCTCGTGGGCGCCGCCGTGCTCGGCAACCTCTTCGTGCTCCCGATCGGCGGCGCCGACATGCCCGTCGTGATCTCGCTCTTGAACGCCTTCACGGGGCTCGCGGCCGCCTCCGCCGGGTTCGTGCTCGACAACGTGGCGCTGATCGTGGCCGGGACCCTGGTCGGCTCCTCGGGAACGATCCTCACGATCGAGATGAGCCGGGCGATGAACCGGTCGATCGGGAACCTGCTCTTCGCCGGCTTCGGCGCCGGCCCCGCGGGCGGCGCCGCCGCGGCGGAGGAGCGCCCCGTGACCTCGATCAGCGCCCAGGACGCGGCGATCAAGCTCGGCTACGCCGACTCAGTGGTCTTCGTCCCCGGCTACGGGATGGCGGTCGCGCAGGCCCAGCACGCGGTCAAGGAGCTCGCCGACGAGCTCGAGCGCAAGGGCGTCCGCGTCGCCTACGCGATCCACCCGGTCGCCGGGCGCATGCCGGGGCACATGAACGTCCTGCTGGCGGAGGCCGACGTGCCCTACGAGCAGCTCAAGGAGATGGACGAGATCAACCCGGAGCTGCCCCAGACCGACGTCGCCGTCGTCATCGGCGCCAACGACGTGACCAACCCGGCGGCCAAGAACGACCCCAGCTCGCCGATCTCGGGCATGCCGATCATCGAGGTCAACGAGGCCAAGGAGGTGATCGTGATCAAGCGCTCGCTGAACCCCGGCTTCGCGGGCATCGACAACGAGCTCTTCTACCAGCCGAACACCTCGATGCTCTTCGCCGACGCGAAGCAGGCCGCCGCCGACATCGCGGCCGAGGTCGAGAAGCTCTAGCCGGGCGCGCCCGGCGCGACGCCGCCCGGCGATTCGCCCCGTCGCCCGCGGCTGCCCTCAGTCTCGCCGCAGCCGCGGAGCGAGCCACCCGATCAGGGCCCCGAGCAGGCCGGCGATCAGGAGCGCGAAGATGAGCGGCGTGGTCGTGTGGACCCAGAGGAAGTCCACCTTGACCTGCTGGGCGTTCTGAGCGACGAAGATCACGAGCAGCAGGGCGGCGACCGCGATCGCCCAGCGCTTCCAGTTGCGGCCGGGCTTGGCGCCGGGAAGCTGCTCGTCTGCCACGGCGCGACTCTACCCGTCGCCGGTCGCTCGCGCTTCCCGCGGCCCGCCCGGGCCGGCTCGCCAGCGCGTGCAGAAAGGCCCGCGGCGGCGCGCGATCCGGCACGGGCTGCGCGCGACGCGTGACCGGAGCGCGCCTAGCGTCGGCGCATGGGCCGCTCAGCGACGGCGCGCTCGCCGCGAGGCCAGGGGACGGTCGAGTGGCTCGGGCTGCTGCTCATCGCCGGCCTGCTCCTGGCTGCGCTCGCCGCCGCCGGCGCCCGGCTACCGGGCCTCGGGCTCGCCGGCGACGTCTACGGCCGGCTCGCGTGCGCGGTGGACCTCTCGGACGTCTGCGCCGAGGATCCGGAGCTCGTCTCCGCCTATGGGATCGAGCTGGCGGAGCTCGTCCGCGCCAACGCGCCCGAGATCCGCTACGAGCCCGGATCGAGCGCGCTCCCGGTGGACTTCCGGGATTGCCGCGGCCCGGCCTGCGGAAACGGCCCGCGCAGGGGCGCGGTGACCGCGTCCGCGACCGGGATTCCGCCGACCGCGTTCGTGCACGTCGTGGACTGCCGTCCCGGCGCGGTGGCGCGGATGCCGCCGCGCGAGGCCTCCGGCTGCGCGGACGGCCTCGGCAACGTCTACGTCCAGTACTGGCTGTACTTCGAGAACTCGACCAGCCTGCGGGCCGTGAACGCGCTGGGCGCGGCGGCCGGCGTGCGCCCGGGATTCCACGAGGACGACTGGGAGAGCTACCAGGTCCGGATCGGGCCCGGCGGCGAGGTGGACGCGCGCGCGAGCTCGCACCGGGGCTACGACTACGGCGGCGGGCCGCGCAACTGGCTCCACGACGCCGGGCTCACCCATCCCTCCTCCTGGGGCCCCGCCACCGGGGACCTCTTCGTGTCCGGCGGCAGCCACGCCGGCCACGTGGCCGACGATGCGGCCCGCGTGCGCTGGACGCCGGCCGCGAGCCTGGTCCTGGTCCCGATCGAGACCCTCGACGGCGAGGCGCTGGCGACGCCGTTCGCGATCAGCCCGCCGTGGGCGAAGCTCGTCTACGCGTGGCCGGAGGCCACCGGGACCTGAGGCGGTCCGGGCGCTGCGGCGGGGGCGCGGCCGCGGCCGGTCGCTTAGCGCGGCGGCATCCGCAGCGCCCCGTCGAGGCGGATCGTCTCCCCGTTCAGCATCGGGTTGCGGGCGATCTCGCACACGAGCTGCGCGTACTCGGACGGGCGGCCGAGGCGCCGCGGGAACGGGATGCCGGCGCCGAGCGCGGCGCGCTGCTCCTCGGGCAGCGCGGCGAGGAGCGGGGTGTCGAAGAGCCCCGGCGCGATCGTGACCACGCGGACGCCGAGGCTCGCGAGGTCGCGGGCGGCGGGCAGCGTGAGCCCGACGATCCCGCCCTTCGAGGCCGAGTAGGCGGCCTGGCCGATCTGGCCGTCGAAGGCCGCGATCGAGGCGGTGTTGACGCAGACCCCGCGCTCGCCCTCCTCGCCGGCCTCGCCCCGAGCCATCGCGCTCGCCGCGAGCCGCAGCACGTTGAAGGTGCCGACCAGGTTCACCCTGACGACGGTGGCGAAGGCCTCGAGGTCGTGCGGCCCCCGCTTCGAGGTCGTGCGCTCCGCCCAGCCGATGCCGGCGCAGCAGACCGAGATCCGGAGCCCTCCGGCGAGCTCGCTGGCCGCCTCGACGACGGCCTCGACCGCCTGGGCATCGGTCACGTCGGCGGCGACGAAGCGGGCCCCTTCGCCCAGCTCGGCGGCCAGCGCCTCGCCGCGCTCGGCGTTCAGGTCCGCGATCGCGACGCGGGCGCCGGCGGCGTGGAGGGCGCGGGCCGTCGCCTCCCCGAGCCCGGAGGCGCCGCCCGCGACGAGGGCTCCCGCTCCTTCGATCCGCATCGGCGCGCCACTCTATTGATCGCGCCCGCCTCGATACCCTCTTCCCATCCCGGCTTCCGCCCAGGCACAGGCCTCCAGACAGGCGATCGAGAGTCGCCTCGCGGAGGCGAGAGAGCGCACCCTGCTGCTCGTCTCGCCGCTCGGCGACGAGCAGCTGAACCGCGTCTACAGCCCGATCCTGAGCCCGCTCGCCTGGGACCTCGGCCACATCGCGAACTTCGAGGAGCTGTGGCTGGTCCAGCGGGTGGGAGGGCGCGAGCCGATGCGCGGCGACCTGGGGCGGATGTACGACGCGATCGAGACGCCGCGCGCGGTGCGAGGCGAGCTGCCCATCCTGCGCGGGGCCGAGCTGCGGGAGTACCTGGCGCAGGTGCGCGAGCGGACGCTCGAGGTGCTCGCGGAGGTGAGCCTGGACGGAGCGGAGGATCCGCTCCTGCGCGACGGCTTCGTCTACGAGCTCGTGATCGCCCACGAGCACCAGCACACCGAGACCATGCTCCAGCTCCTCCAGCTCGTCGAGGGCTACGAGCCGCCCGCCCGCGAGGCGCCCGATCGCCGCGCCGAGCCCGGTCCCGAGATGGTCCTGTGCGAGGGCGGGGAGGTCGAGATCGGCGCCGCCGGCGACGGCTTCGCGTACGACAACGAGCGGCCCCGCCACTCCGTTCGGCTCGATCCGTTCTGGATCGACCGCACGCCCGTCACGAACGAGGCCTACGCGGAGTTCCTCGCCGCGACCGGGGCCGAGCCGCCCATGTACTGGGAGCCCGACGGCGCCGGATGGTGGGTTGCGACCCGCTTCGGGCGCCGCGAGCCCGTCGCTCGCGAGGAGCCCGTGGTCCACGTGAGCTGGCACGAGGCCGACGCCTACGCCCGCTGGGCGGGCAAGCGCCTGCCGACCGAGCTCGAGTGGGAGGCGGCGGCCCGGGGCGCGGACCGCGAGCGCGCGAACCTCGACCAGCTGAGCTTCGGCTGCGCGCCCGCCGGCGCCTACGCGGGCGGCGCCTCGGACTGCGGCGCCGTGCAGATGCTGGGCGACGTCTGGGAGTGGACTTCGTCCAGCTTCCGGGGCTATCCGGGGTTTCGCGCCTTCCCCTACCGCGAGTACTCGGAGGTCTTCTTCGGCGACCGCTACAAGGTCCTGCGCGGCGGCGCCTGGGCGACCCGGCGCAACGTGATCAGGACGACCTTCCGCAACTGGGACTTCCCCGAGCGCAAGCAGATCTTCTCCGGCTTCCGCTGCGCACGGGACTGCGACGGCGCCTCACGCGGCGGCGCGGCGGCGCGTTGAGAGAAGCGAAGGGAGCTGGCCGAAGTGAAAGCGAAGCAAGCCACGGCGCCCAGGCGGGTGAGGATCGAGGTCCACCTGCCCCCCGGCGGCCCGCTCTCGGGCATGGCGGCGGACGTGCGCGCCGGCCTGACGAAGCCGTTCAAGGAGCTCTCGCCCCGCTACTTCTACGACGAGCGCGGCTCGGAGCTCTTCGAGCGGATCACCGAGCTGCCCGAGTACTACCCGACCCGCTGCGAGCGCGCGATCCTGGACCGGCGGGCCCCCGAGATCGTCGCCGCCGCGGGCCATCCGGCGATGCTGGCCGAGCTCGGCTCCGGCTCGGCCGCCAAGACCCGCGTGCTCCTGGACGCGATGCGCGAGGCGGGCTGCCTCGAGGCCTACGTGCCGGTGGACATATCGGAGGAGATCACGCGGCGCACGGCACGGGCCATCGCCGCCGAGTACGACGGGATCAGGGTCCACGGCCTCGTCTGCGACGTCGAGCTCGACCTCGAGCGCCTGCCGGCCGGCCGGGCGCGGATGATCGCCTTCCTCGGCGGCACGATCGGGAACTTCCCGCCCGCCCAGCGGGCGAGCTTCCTGCGCCGCATCGCCAACGTGCTCGGGCCGGACGACACGTTCCTGCTCGGGACCGACCTGGTCAAGGACCCGGCGGTCCTGGAGGCCGCGTACAACGACTCGGCCGGCGTCACGGCCGAGTTCAACAAGAACGTGCTCGCCGTCCTCAACGAGCGGCTCGGCTGCGACTTCGATCTCGACGCCTTCGAGCACGTCGCGTTCTGGGACGCCGACAACCTCTGGATGGACATCCGGCTGCGCTCGCTGCGCCGCCAGGTCGTGGACGTGAGCGCGCTCGGCATGCGCGTCAGCTTCGAGGCGGGCGAGGAGATGCGCACGGAGATCTCGACCAAGTTCGCCCGCCCCGGCCTCGAGGGCATCCTCGCGGAGGCCGGGCTCGAGCTGCGCGAGTGGTGGACGGATCCCGACGGGATGTTCGCGCTCAGCCTCTCCGGCCGGGCCGCTTGAGGGCGGGCGCCCGGGGGAGTAGGATGGCGTGGCCGGCGGGGGGCGGCCGCGGCGAATGGACACGAGAGGCGGATACGGCGGCAACGGGCGCGGCGCCCGGGCGCTCGCCGCAGGCATCGCCGCGCTCGGCCTTCTGGCCGGCGCCCCGGCTGCCCACGCCCGCGTGCTCCGAGTCGGCGTCTACCACGGCATCGAGGGCCAGTTCAGGACGATCCAGGCGGCCGTGGACGCGGCCCACCGCGGCGATTGGATCCTGATCGGGCCCGGCGATTACCACGAGCGGGGCGACCGGATCCACAGGCCGTCGGGGGACGTGCCGCCCGCCGCCGTCCTGATCCGGACCCCGCACCTGCACCTCCGTGGAATGAGCCGCAACCACGTGATCGTGGACGGCACCAAGCCGGGGTCCCCGCCCTGTAGCCGCAAGCGGGCCGACCAGGACTACGGCCTGAAGCAGGGCGGTGGCCACCTGGGCCGGAACGGCATCGTCGTCTGGAAGGCCAGCGGCGTGAGCATCGAGAACCTGACGGCCTGCAACTTCCTCGCCGGCAGCGGGAACTCCGGCAACGAGATCTGGTGGAACGGCGGCGACGGCAGCGGCAAGATCGGCCTCGGCGCGTTCCGGGGCCGCTACCTGAACGCGACCTCCACGTTCTTCAAGGACAACGAGACCGCCGCCCAGTACGGGCTCTTCTCGAGCAACTCCCGCGGCCCCGGCGTCTGGGCCCACGACTACGCGAGCAACTTCTCCGACTCCGGCTACTACATCGGCGCCTGCCGGCGGGTCTGCAACCAGCTCATGCGCCACGACTGGTCCGAGTTCAGCGCGCTCGGCTACTCGGGCACGAACTCGGGCGGGAGCATCATCATCAAGCGCTCCGAGTTCGACCACAACAAGGACGGCTTCGACACGAACAGCCAGAACAACGACGACTGGCCCTCGCCCCAGGACGGCCGCTGCCCGCACGGCGCGAAGAGCCCGATCACGCACACGATCTCCTGCTGGGTCTTCCTCCGCAACTACGTCCACGACAACAACAACCCGAACGTGCCCGGCATCGGCGCCGCGAGCGAGGGTCCGGTCGGCACCGGGCTCTCGATCGCCGGCGGCCGCTTCGACACGCTGATGCACAACCGCTTCGTCCACAACGGCGCCTGGGGGGTCCTCCTCGTCCCCTACCCGGACGACGAGACGCCGCCGCCGGGCGAGCACTGCCAGGGCGGGACTTCGGACACGGTCCTCTCGGCCTTCGGCTTCACGTGCACCTTCGACGACTGGGGCAACCAGCTCTTCGACAACGAGTTCTCCGGCAACGGCTTCTACGGCAACCCGACCAACGGGGACATCGGCGAGCTCACCCTGGTGAGCGGCAAGCCGATCAACTGCTACGTCGGCAACTCGCTACCCGACGGGACCTCGCCGCCGGACCTCCAGCAGACCAATTCCCAGTGCGGGCAGACCGGCACGGCCGACAACAACCTCCCCGTCCTCGCCGAGGCTGCCTGCGACTCGCAGGTCGATACGACCTTCTGCCAGCCGACGGACGACTACCCGCGCGGGAGCAAGGTCGTCATGCATCCGCTGCCCCGCAAGGAGCTGCCGTCCATGCCCTATCCCTGCGGCGGCGTCCCCCGCAACCCCTGGTGCCCGTTCCGGCACCGCTGAGCGCCGAGGCGCCTCAGGCCGGGCCCAGGGCCTCGATCAGCTCGCCGATTCGCTCCGGCGGGGCGATCGGCAGCAGCACCGGCACGCTGACGCCGCCGGCGACGAACTGCTCGAGCCGGGCGCGCATCTCCGCCGGCGTCCCGAGCACGAACGTCTCCTCGATCAGCTCCCAGGGGGCCGCCGCCATCGCCGCGTCGCGATCGCGGGCGGCCCAGGCCTCGCACATCGGAGCGATCGCCTCGCCGTGGCCGAGCCAGCGGAAGAACTCGGCGTAGACCGGCACCGTCACGTAGGAGGCGAACATGAAGCGGGCGAGCGGCTCGGCCTCCTCGCGCGGCCCCGGGATGCAGAAGAAGCGGCAGAGGAGATCGAACCCGGCCGGCACCTGGCCGAG
>Ga0070741_10012042_pt1 | contig 15755 bp, 13 predicted proteins | sample Coa_R1_4_FD_66440 | JGI IMG/M metagenome (GOLD analysis project Ga0070741, IMG submission 66440) | Surface soil microbial communities from Centralia Pennsylvania, which are recovering from an underground coalmine fire - Coalmine... | ecosystem: Environmental > Terrestrial > Soil > Unclassified ...
ACGGTCGTGCAGAGGACCTTGATGATCCAGAAGTAGAGGGTGATCTCCGGGACCTTGTTCAGCATCCTCCGGCCTCTGGAGGGCTCGGGGAGCTCACCCGGGTCGTGACGGATCACCGGCTCGTCGCGCGTCAGCGTCGTGCTCATCTCGCGTTCCTGCCTTCGGTCGGGGTCGAGTTCAGAGCGCGGCAGGGTGGCAGCCCTTGCCTGAATTGCTCCTGACTGCGGCCTCAAACCCGTGCATGGCGAGACAGGGCGGCCCAGGGGGAGAAGGAAACCGGCCGCCCTGTCCACGCCTGGGGCGTGGTGCTTCCGGGGGCGCCGCCGTAGGGGGTCGGGTGCGCCGCCCACGTCCCACCGCTTGAAGCGCCCCGGGACCGCGCCGCGGACCTACGACCAATGTCCAATGGCGCCTCTCAGCGGCCGACGGGGCGCGGATTGCTCCCTCGCGTGACGCGGAGGAACGGGCGATCCGCGAGCAGTCCGGCCAACTCGAGGCCGTAGCGGAGCTCTCCGATGGTGCGTATCCGCGGACACGCCCCCGCGACGTTCACCCTGACCCGAGCCTACCCGCGCCGGCGGCTGAGCCGGCGCCGCCCGCCCACCAAGGCGGCGCCGGCTCCCTCAGCCTCAGATCCGGATGATCCGGAACTTGAACGTCTTCGGCAGGCCGAGCTGGTTGCCGTTCGCGTCCCGGGTGATGATCGTGATCGAGTGCTTCGCTCCGGGGTCGGGCGCCGAGTCGAGCCTGACCGAGAACGGGGAGCTGCAGGGCTCGAACGGGCCGCCGTCGACGCTGCAGGTGTAGGTCGCGCCGGCGATCGGCGAGTTGAACGTCAGGTGGATCTTCGCCGAGTTGTGATGCGTCCGGATGATTCGCCGGCGCTTCTTGTGCTTCTTCTTGACGTTGTGGATCTTGGTTCCGAGCGAGCCGCCGCTCGGCGGGGCGGGCGGCCCGGTCGGGAGCTCCACGGCGCCGATGTCGGTGCCGTCGGCCGCGTTGGCGGGGCTGGTGTCGACCGTCCGCGGGTCACCGCGCTGGTCGGTGAGCAGGCGCGCCGGCGCCTTGCCCTTGTCCACCACCGGGCTGTTGATCGAAGGCAGCTGCGTGTCGGTGGGACCGCCGTTGTTCTGCAGGGGGCCGAGCTGCGGGTCGGTGCCGAAGATGTTCGAGCCGGCCGGCGTCTCGGTGGTGGTGGAGTTCCCGGTGTTCTCGACCAGGCTGAACGAGAGGTCGAAGCCGCCGCCATCGGTCGGATCCTCGTCCTCGAGGTCGTTCGGCGAGCCGTTCGCGTTGTTGTCGGCGACGATGGTGCTGGTCAGCGGGATGGGGTTGACGACGTAGTACCCCGCCCTCGAGCCCGTCGCCGCCGGCTGCTTCGCGTCGTAGTAGCCGAACTCTCGGTAGATGCCGCCGCCGTCGTAGTACGCGTTGTTGGAGGCGATCGTCGAGTTGTTGAACTGGACGGCGTCCGGCTGCTGCTGCGCGCCGGTGTCGAGGTACACACCACCACCCTCCCCGGCCTGGTTGCCGGAGACGGTCGAGTCCTCGAGGTTGAACTCCCCGCCCACATAGCCCAGGGAGATGCCGCCGCCGCGGCCGTCGTACGCGTTGTTGGCGGAGATCGTGCTGTGCGTGACCTTCCAGTGATCCCCGGCTCCCAGGTACTTGAAGCCGATGCCGGCCCCGCGACCGGAGGTGTTGCCGGTGATGGTCGTGTCCTGGACGACGTTGTGGCTGTTGGCGTACTTCAGAGAGAGCGCGCTGCCGATGGCGCCACCGGCGTAACGGGCGCCGTTGCTGCCGATCACCGTGCCGCCGGTGATGGTCAGGTCAATCGGGATGTCGGAGCCGGGGGGGCCGGAGTTGTGGCCGTCGTACTTGGTGGAGCCCTGGAAGACGCCGCCGCCCTGGCCCTGCGCGTAGTTGTCGTGGACCTGCGACCCGCTGATCGTCAGCTCGCCGAGGTTGTCCACCCCGCCCCCGCCGTACATCGTGAAGGTGCCGTTGTAGTAGTTGTAGCTGGCGTTCGAGTTGTTGTTGTCGATCTCGCTGTTCGAGATCGTCATCGAGCCGCGGTTGGCGACCCCGCCGCCCGCGATCCCGGTGCTCGAACGGAAGAAGCAGCAGTAGTAGCCGAAGTAGGGACTGGTGCGGAACCCGTTCGCGGTGCTTCCGGTCACCCGCGAGTTGGAGAGCGTGACGTCCGTGTAGCGCTCGGCGTACGGCGTACAGGCCGCCCGCCGGGTCGTCGTAGCCGTTCTGGATCGTTACGCCGTCGATCGTCAGGCCCGGGCTCGAGCCATTGCTGTAGGTGTTCTGCACGTCGAACACCATCTGGTTGCCGTTGCCGTCGATGTAGATCGAGCTCTTGCTCGGACCGCCATAGATGGTGAGTGGGTAGTTGTCGTTGACGACAAGCGGCCCGTAGCTGTTGTTGAGGGTGATCGTCTGGCCCGTGATCGTCGAATCGAAGGTGATCTGGTCGGCGCCCGGGTTGGCGCTCGCCTTGCTGATGGCGTCCCGGAGCTGGCAGACCGCAGTGAGGTCGTTGGGGTCGCAGGTGGTAGTTCCCGTGTCGCCCGTGTCGTTGACCACGAAGGTGGCAGCCGACGAGACCGCCGGCGCCGCCAGAGCAAACGCCCCGGCCGCGACCGCCGCGGCTGCGGTGCGCTTCGCCAGCCTCGCCTGCCGCCGCTTCTCGGTGGCGATCCGGCGCTGATTCTCCCTGCGGAATGACCTCTCAGACATGCACGCTCCCTCGTTCGTCGACCAGACGCGTCGCCCCTCGCGACCTTGCGCGCACCCTATACACACGAGCGGCGGCAGGTCAATCATTTTTTTTTCGCGGCTAGCATCCTCGCGGTGCCGGTAGTCGAATCAGTCCACGAGGAAGACGTGCCCCTCGTCGATCGCCGCTTCTGGGTCTACGACGAGCCCCTCGAGAGCGCGGCCTTCAACTCGGCCTTCGCCGCCCTGGCGGGGGAGTTCGCGAAATCCGGCGCCGGCCCGATCGGCGTCGCCGCGCTGATCGACGACCCGGCCGTCCTCTCCAGCCGTCGGGAGCCGGTCTGGCGGGACACGGATCTGATGTTCGCCGGCTACCTCGAGGACGGCCGGCAGCTGCGCATCCGCTACTTCCGGGACGCCGCGATCGGACCCGGTCTGCCGGACTCACCCACGGTCGAGGAGTCCCAGCGCCGGGATTACTCGCTGGAGGGAGATCACCGAATCGAGCGTCTCGCGGACAGCGCCGACGTGACGGTGGACGACGTGCTCGCCCTCTGGCAGCGCGAGAACGCCCTGGCGCCGGAGGAGGCCCTGCGCCGGGTGCACGAGGTAGAGCTGGTCGCCGTGTCCGGCGACGAGGGCGTCGTCGGCGTCTCGAGCGCCTACCTGCAGCGGAACGCCCGGCTCCGGATGGACCTCTGGTACTACCGGACCTTCGTCGCCGAGTCGCACCGCCGGAGCAACGTCGCCGCCCAGCTCCTCTTCGGCACCAGGGACGTGCTCGAGCGCCGCTTCACCACTGGAGAGGACCGCCGCGCGGGGGCAATGATCTTCGAGCTCGAGAACATCGGATTGATGCGGAGCCGCAACAAGGCTCAGTGGCTGAGGGCCGGGTTCACCTTCATCGGCGAGAACGACTACGGCCACCACGTCCGGATCCACTACTTCGAGGGGGCCGAGGTCCCGCCCCCGCCGTCCGCCTAGCCGCGGCGCGGGCCGTCCTTCGCCTGCCAGAGGGCGATCTCCCCGCCCTGCGGAGTCGAGACGACGCTCCGCCACCCCTCCGGCCCCTCTCTAGGCTCGAGCATCACCTCCCCGCCGAGCCGGGCAGCCTGATCGGTCGTCAGCTCGAGGTCGGGCACCTCGACGTAGGGAAGCCAGAGCGGCCGCTCTGCAGCCGGGCACTGCACGACGCCTCCACCGACGTGCTCTCCCATGGACAGGGCGAGGTAGGAGCCGGAGCCGGCGTGGATCCGCTCGGGCCGCCAGCCGAGCAGACCCCCGTAGAACGCGACGGCGCTCCGCAGGTCGCCCGTGTGGAGCTCCAGGTGCACGACCGGGTTCGGGGCGCCGCGATTCATCAACTGCCACATAGACCGGGCGCCCGGGGCGAATTCATCGGCTGGCCGATGACTTCCGGCCTGCCGCTCGGTCTACTCTGCACGGAGTCGATGGCCGCCGGTCAGAAAGAGTCCGCCGTCGAGCAGCGGAAGCTGCTCGAGACCGCCCGCCAGGGGAACGAAGACGCCTACCGCCGGCTGGTGGAGCCGCACCGGTCGGAGCTCCAGGCCCACTGCTACCGGATGCTCGGCTCGGTCCAGGACGCCGAGGACGCCCTTCAGGAGGCGCTGGTCCGGGCCTGGCGAGGGCTGTCCAGGTTCGAGGGACGCAGCTCGCTGCGCTCGTGGCTCTACCGGATCGCGACGAACACATCGCTCGACGCCATCGAGCGGCGCCCGAAGCGCGTGCTCCCGATCGACTACGGCCCGCCCGCCGACCCGCACGGCGGCGTCGGCGAGCCCGTGGTCGAGTCGGTCTGGATCGAGCCCTTCCCGGACGAGACGCTCGGCCTCGAGGACGGCTACGCCTCGCCCGACGCGCGCTACGAGCAGCGCGAGTCCATCGAGCTCGCCTTCATCGCAGCGCTCCAGCTTCTGCCCGCCACCCAGCGCGCGGTCCTCGTCCTGCGCGAGGTGCTCGGCTTCTCGGCACAGGAGACGGCCGACACCCTCGACACGAGCGTCGCCTCGGTGAACAGCGCGCTGCAGCGGGCCCGTGCCACGATCGAGAAGCGGCTGCCCGAGCGGAGCCAGCAGGAGACGCTGCGCGCCCTCGGCGACGAGAAGCTGAAGGAGATCGTCGAGCGGTACGCCGAGGCGTGGGAGCGCTGCGACGTCGACACGGTCGTCTCGATGCTCGCCGACGACGCCTCATTCACGATGCCGCCGATGGCGCGCTGGTTCAGCGGGATCGAGAACGTCCGCGGCTTCCTCGAGCGCTGGTCCATGCTCCCGGACTGGGGCTGGAAGTCGATCCCCGTCACCGCCAACGGGCAGGCGGCGCTCGCCTTCTACAGCTGGGACTCCGAGCAGCAGGCCCGCGTGCCCTTCGCCGTCAACGTGCTCACCTTCGAGGGCGAGAAGATCAAGGAGGTCGACGCCTTCATCGTCCGGGCCTCGATGGATCCGGACCCGGACGTGCAGGCCCGGACCCCCGAGCAGCCCGCCGACTACGAGAAGCTGGCTGCCGCCTACTCGCGCTTCGGCCTGCCCGACCGCCTCTACTGAGACCTTCGTCACACGGAGGCGCTCGATGAGTTGGCCGGTGATCGCCGGTCTGTACTTTCAAACGACCGGCAGAGGAGGCCAGATCCCGGATGTCCCAGGCACAGAAAAGAACGGCGGCAACCCGAATCAGCGACCGCAACCGGTGGATCGCGCTCTACGTCCTCTGCGCGGGGATGCTGATGATCGTGCTCGACATCACCGTGGTGAACGTGGCGCTGCCGTCGATCAAGGACGATCTCGGCTTCTCGCAGTCGAGCCTCGCCTGGGTCGTCAACGCCTACCTGATCACCTTCGGCGGCCTGCTGCTGCTGGCGGGCCGGCTCGGCGACCTGGTCGGCCGCCGGACGATCTTCCTCTACGGGCTCGCCGTCTTCGTCACGGCTTCGATCCTCTGCGGCGCCTCGCAGAGCGAGGGGATGCTGATCGGCGCCCGGCTCCTCCAGGGCATCGGCGGAGCGATGACCTCCGCGGTCATCCTGGGCATGATCGTGACGATGTTCCCGGAGCAGCGGGAGCAGGCCAAGGCGGTCGGCATCTACGCGTTCGTGGCGTCCGCCGGCGGGGCGGTCGGCCTGCTGCTGGGCGGAGTCATCACCCAGGTGATCAGCTGGCACTGGATCTTCTTCGTCAACGCCCCGATCGGACTCGCCACGGCGCTCCTCTCGCGTCGCCTGCTCGACAAGGACGACGGCATAGGACTGAGGCAGGGGGCCGACCTGCTCGGCGCGGTCCTGATCACCACTTCCCTGATGCTGGGCGTCTACACGATCGTCAAGCCCGCGGCTGAACAGGGCTGGGGCGCGACCGAGACGCTTCTCCTCGGCGCGGGCTCGCTGGCGCTGCTCGGGCTGTTCATCGCGCGGGAGGCGACGGCGCGCACCCCGCTGATCCCCCTGCGGATCTTCCGCTCGCGCAACGTCAGCGGCGCGAACACCGTTCAGGTGCTGACCGTGGCCGGGATGTTCGGGATGTTCTTCATGGGCTCGCTCTACCTGCAGCTCGTGCAGGGCTACGACGCGCTCCAGATCGGACTGGCCTTCCTGCCGATCTGCATCATCATGGGGACGCTGACGGGGCGCTACTCGGAGCCGCTGATCATGCGCTTCGGCGCCCGGACCCTGCTCTTCCCGGGACTGGGCCTGGTGACGGCCGGCCTGGTGCTGTTCACCCGGGCCCCGGTCGATGCCAGCTACGTCACCGACATCCTCCCGGTCCTGATCCTGATGGGCACCGGCATCGGGGTCTGCTTCCCGGCCCTGATGACGATCGCGATGTCGGGTGCCACGCGGGCTGACGCGGGGCTCGCCTCCGGGCTGGTCAACACCTCGGCGCAGGTCGGCGGCGCGCTCGGCCTGGCGGTCCTCGCCACCCTCTCCACCTCGCGAAGCAACGACCTGGAGGCCGCCGGTCACTCCACGGCCTCGGCGCTGACGAGCGGCTACCACCTCGCCTTCTGGATCGCCGCGGGCCTGGTGGTCGCCGCGATCGCGGTCGCCGCGACCGTCCTCCAGCCCGAGGAGAAGGCCGCCGAGCAGTTCGGTGAGGCGGAGGAGTTCCCGGCCGAGGGCGAGGCCGCCTACTCGGAGGCCGTCTAGCGGCTGCGGCCGACCGCGCCTGGCCGGCCGAAGTCCGGCTCACCCGACTTCGTTAGCGTGCCCGCCGTGACCTCCGAACCTGCGGCGGGATGGCGGCGCGCTCGGCCCCTGGCGCTGCTCGCGGCCGGCCTGGTGGCGCTGGCGGCGGCCGGCTGCGGGGAGAAGTCGGAGCCGGCGGTCCATCCGCCGACGACGGCGGCCACGACCACCACCCCGTCCTCGACGGCGCCCCCTGCTACGACACCGGCCAAGCCGGCACCGACGCCGACCGCGCCGGTCCCGAAGACGACGCCCTGAGAGCTAACGGATTGCTCCTCGGCTTCGCGCTGCGGTGCACCTTCGCATTTAGCGCGACTGGGCGCGCAGGAAGTCCGCCAGGTTCCGCGCCTGCTCGGCGGGGTCGCTCGACTGCGGCACGGAGGCGGGCGCCGGCCGGGCGTTCGGCGCAGTGGACCTGCTCGGCGAGCTGGAGCCGCCCGACCCGAGTGCGGCCGCCAGGATGCCGGCCGCGATCGCGACCAGCGCGAAGAGCGCGGCGAGCCGCCGGAAGACGCGGGGCCGGCTGATCGTCGCCGTCGGCGTCGTCGGCTCGGGCCACTGCGCGGTGGCCGCCCCGCGCGCCGTCAGCGCTTCGGTCGGGCGCGACTGGGACTTGATCCGGCGCACGACCGTGGCGGCGCCGTTGCCCTCCACAGTCGCCAGGGCCTCGCCGAGCGCCGCCGCGTCGCTGAAGCGCTGGCCCGGATCCTCGCGCAGGCAGCGCGTGACGATCTCGCGCAGCTCGGGCGATCGATTCTGCGGCAGGAGCTCGTCCGCCACCACCCCGCAGGCGTAGACGTCGGTCGCCGGGGTGATGCTGCCGTCCGCGAGCTGCTCCGGCGCCATGTAGCGGTCCGTGCCGATCACCTTGCCGGGTCGGGTCAGCCTGGTCGTCTCCTCCGCCGCCCGGGCGATGCCGAAGTCGGTGATCTTCAGGCAGTCGTCCGACTCTCGAAGCAGCAGGTTCTGCGGCTTGATGTCGCGGTGAACGAGGTTCTTGGAGTGCGCGTGAGCCAGCCCGTCGCAGAGCTGGGCGAGCAGGCGGAGCGCCTCGCTGCGCGGCAGCGCGCGGCGGCGGCCGTTCAGGCGGTCGGCGAGGGTGCCGCCCGCGACATGCTCCATCACGATGTAAGGCCGGCCGTCGTCCTCGCCGACGTCGAAGACCTGCACGACGTTCGGGTGGTCGAGGCGAGCGGCCAGGCGGGCCTCCCGGGAGAAGCGCTTGCGGAGCTCGTCGTCGCCGGCCAGGTTGTCGGCCAGGAGCTTGATCGCGACCGTTCGGTCGAGCTTCAGATCGTGGGCGCAGTACACGGTGGCCATGCCGCCGTGGCCGATCCGGCGCTCGAGCTCATAGCGGTCGCCGATCACACCGTTCATCCGGACTCACCCTTGAGCTTCGCCTGGCCGGGCGGGAGCTTGCCGTCGTGGCCAGGCGGCTTCGGCCCCTTCTGACCGCCATGCTGGTCGCCCTCGCCGTGCGTGTGCTTCTCCTCGGGGGGCGGAGGCGGCGGCGGGCAATTCACCTCGTCGACCAGGCGACTGGCGACCTCGCTCGCTGCCGAGCGCAGGTTGTCGGGCAGATCGGCCTGCTGGACCGCCGCCTGAAGGTCGTCCGCCGCCATCGCCGCGCTGCAGGTCTCGCCGGCGTCGAGGTCGGTCGCGATCCGGTCGCTGAGCCTGGCTAGGTGATCGACGGCCTGCTTCGAGACGGCGGGAGCCGTGACCGTGCCAGGCCCCTTGCCGGATCCGCAAGCCGCCAGAGCCAGAGCCGAGAGGGCGAGCACGACCGCCGGCCCCAGGGCCTTCGAATTCCCCTTCCACATCGCTCAAGATCTCCTGGTCTCGGAGGCATTACCCGCCGGCCGGCGCTGAAAACCGCGGCAGCTTCGAACCGGCAGGCGCGGATAGCGGGGGAAGTCCGAGTCAGTCCTCGACAGCTCGCAGAGGGAGAAGGTCGAGCCGCGCGTGTTGTGGATCAGGCGCTGGTGCCGGCAGCCGTCGCAGAGGCCGGCGTCGGGCGCGCTCAATGCTCTTCGGCGGCGTCCCTCGCGTCCTCGGCCGCTCCCTCCGCATCCTTCGCCGCGCGCTCCGCCTCCCCGGCCGCCTGCTCGGCGCCGAAGATCGCCTGCTTGAGCCGCTCGCTGACGTACTCCCCGCCGCGCTGAGCGCGCTCCAGGGGCTCGGTCAGCTTCACCACCCGGCTGAGCAGCTGGTTCATCCGCTCGGCTTGCTCGAGGGCCTGGTCGGCCTGTCGCCGCATCACCTCCAGCTGTTCACGCGAGACCTCCATCAACTGGTTCGCCTCGTTGATGCTGCGCTGCATCGAGCGCGGCAGCTCGATCGCGGTGCGGGCCGCGTTGATCGGCAGGCTGATCAGCTCTCTGAGCACGGCTCGCAGGGTAATGGCAGTGATCCCGGGGCCTTTACTTCACTTTGTATAGTCGAGGGATGCGCACCTTTATGCGCCTGCTCGGCTTTCTGCGTCCCTATCGCCGGCCGCTGATCGTCTCGCTGCTGCTCGCCTGGATGGCGATGGGGATGACGGTCGTGATCCCGCCCCTGAGCGGCGCGGCCGTCAACGCGATCGAGCAGGAGCACCGGAGCGACCTCCTGCCCCTCGTGCTCGCCCTGCTCGGCGCGGGCATCCTGCGGCTCGCCCTCACCGTCGGGCGGCGCCTGATCGCGGGCAAGGTCTCGCTGGCGGTGGAGTTCGACCTCCGGCAGACCTTCTACGAGCACCTCCAGAGGCTCGAGCTCGGCTTCTTCGACAGCCAGCAGACGGGCCAGCTGATGTCGCGCGCCACGGTCGACCTGCAGTCGATCCGGTTCTTCCTCGGCTATGGGCTGATCTGGGTGAGCCAGAGCGCGCTCACGATCCTGTTCGCGGCGACCGCCATGTTCATCTACGACCCCCTGCTCGCGGCGCTCGCGCTCGCGCCGGTCCCCGTTCTGGTGGCAACCGCGACTCGCTACAGCCGCCGCAACCGCCCGGCCGAGCAGGAGGTCCAGCAGCGGATCGGCGAGGTGACAGCGAGCGCCGAGGAGAGCATCTCGGGGATCAGGATCGTCAAGGCGTTCGCGCGCGAGCGCCACATGCTGGAGCGCTTCCGCCACTCGGTGAACCGGGTGTTCGAGCAGAGCATGGTCTCGGCCCGCCTGCAGGCCTTCTACACGCCGCTGATGGGATTCCTGCCGAACCTGGGGCTGGCCGCCGTGCTGCTGGTCGGGGGAAACCAGGTGATCAACGGCAGCATCAGCCCGGGAACCCTGACCGCCTTCGTGCTCTACATCGGGATGCTGTCCGGGCCGGTGCGCTGGCTGGGGATGTCGCTGAGCATGGCCCAGCGGGCAACGGCCTCGGGCAACCGGATGTTCGAGATCCTCGACCGGGAGCCGTCGATGAAGAGCCCGCCGGGTGCGCCGGCTCTGCCGGACGGCCGGGGCAGGGTGTCGCTCCAGCGGGTGACGCTCCGCTACGACGGCTCGGAGCCCGCGCTCAGCGGCGTCGACCTCGAGGTCGAACCGGGCCGCACCGTCGCGCTGGTCGGGCCGACGGCGTCGGGCAAGACCAGCCTGGTCGGGCTGCTGGCACGCCTCTATGACCCGAGCGAGGGCAGGGTCGTGATCGACGGCGCCGACATCCGCGAGGTGGACGTCGCCTCCCTGCGACGGGAGATCGCGTTCGTCGCGGACGACAGCTTCCTGTTCTCGGACACCGTGGCGGCGAACATCGCCTACGCGCGCCCGGACGCAACGCTCGAGCAGATCGAGGCCGCCGCGCGTCGGGCACAGGCCCACGGCTTCATCGCCGCCCTGCCGGAGGGATACGACACCATCGTGGGCGAGCGGGGCCTGACGCTCTCCGGCGGGCAGCGGCAGCGGATCGCGATCGCTCGCGCGCTGCTGGCCGAGCCGCGGATCCTGATCCTCGACGATGCCACCTCCTCGGTGGACGCTCGCACCGAGGCGCAGATCAAGGCGGGGCTGCGGGAGGCGATGCGCGACCGGACGACCTTCATCGTCGCGCACCGGCTCTCCACGATCTCGCTGGCGGACGAGATCGTGGTGGTGGATCGCGGGCGGATCGTCGACCGCGGCACCCACGAGGAGCTTTTGGAGCGCTGCCCGCTCTACGAGGAGATCGCCGAGAAGGGCCTGGAGGACTCGGTCTATCTGCAGCGCGATCTCGAGGAGCGCGAGGAGCTGGCGAGGCTGTGAACGAGAGCAACGGGGGACAGGACTTCTTCGCGCTGATCCGGTCGCTCTGGCGGCTGGTGCGTGGCGAGGACAACCGCTGGCGCAAGGTGCGCTGGCTGTTCTCGCTGCTGGGGCCCTACCGGCGCCAGGTGGCGATGATGCTCGGCGCCCTGCTGCTCGCCACCGGCGCGACGCTGGCCCCGCCGTTCCTGATCGGCAAGGCGGTGTCCGCGGCGCTCGGCGGCCACGACACGACCCTGATGCTGCTCGTCGCCGCGCTGCTGGGCGCGGCGCTGGTCGTCTGGGGCACGAGCGCCCTGCAGACCTATCTCGTCGAATGGGTCGGCGAGCGGGCCCTGCAGGACCTGCGGATCCGGATCTTCACCCACCTGGAGGCGATGTCGATCGGGTTCTTCACCCGGAACCGTCCCGGGGTCCTGATCTCACGGATCACGAACGACGTGGACGCACTCGACCAGCTCCTCTCGACCGGCATCGTCACGCTCTTCTCGAGCGGCCTGACCCTGGTCGGGGTGATGGTCGTGATGCTGCTGCTGGACGTCCAGCTCGCGCTGGTCGTCTTCCTGACGTTTCCCGTGCTCGCCGTCGCCAGCGTCATCTTCCGGATCGTGGCCGCGAGCGCGTACCGGATCACCCGCGAGCGGATCGCCGAGGTGACGGCCTACCTGCAGGAGAGCCTGAGCGGGATCCGCGTGGTGCGGAGCTTTGCGCAGGAGGAGCGGCACGTGGCGCGGATGGGAGAGCTCAACGAGCTCAACCGGCAGGCGAACATGAAGACCGTCTATCTGAACGCCTCTTACTTCCCGGCGGTCGAGCTGCTCTCGGCGATCGGCACGGCGGTGATCCTGCTCTACGGCGGTTACCAGGCGCTGGATCTCTCGGATCCGGCCGCCCGTCACGCGCAGATCGGGATCGTCGTCGCCTTCGTCGCGTATCTGACGACGTTCTTCGACCCGATTCAGCAGCTCTCCAACCTCTACACGACCTACCAGCAGGGGATGGCGGCGCTGGACAAGATCTTCGACCTGCTCGACACCGAGCCGGACATGGTCGACAAGCCGGACGCGGCGGACCCGGGAGCGCTGCGGGGCGAGATCGAGATGGACGGGGTCTGGTTCTCCTACGGGCTCGACCAGGCGGCGGGGCTGAAGCGCTCAAGCGGCAAGATCGAGCGGCTCGACCAGGAGGGGGGGTCCGACGACTGGGCGCTCCAGGACGTCTCGATCCGGATCCCGGCGGGACAGACGCTGGCGCTCGTCGGCGAGACAGGCGCCGGCAAGTCCACCTTCGCGAAGCTCGTCTCGCGCTTCTACGACCCGCAGCGGGGCCGGGTCCTGGTCGACGGACTCGATCTGCGGGATCTGCGCGCGAGCTGCCTGCGCAGCCAGCTCGGGATCGTGCCGCAGGAGGGCTTCCTGTTCTCGGGGACCGTTCGCGAGAACATCGCATTCGGGCGTCCCAACGCGAGCGACGAGGAGATTCAGGCGGCGGCCGATGCGATCGGCGCGGGCGACTTCATCCGGCGGCTGTCGCGAGGGTTCGACACCGAGGTCGGGGAGCGCGGAATCGGGCTCTCCGCCGGCCACCGGCAGCTGATCGCCTTCGCTCGGGCCTTGCTGGCGGAGCCGCGGATCCTGATCCTCGACGAGGCGACCTCGAACGTCGACGTGCGAACCGAGCGGGCGATCGAGCTCGGCCTGGAGCGGCTGCTCCGGGGGCGGACCGCGATCGTGATCGCGCACCGGCTATCGACCATCCGCGGCGCGGACCGCATCGCTGTGCTCGAGCACGGGCGGATCGCGGAGACCGGCACGCATGACGAGCTGATCGCGGCCGGCGGCCGCTACGCCGAGCTCTACGGGACCTGGGCTGAGCTCGCCGCCGCCTAGCCCGGGCCGATGCCGCCGGAGTTCCCGCCCCCGGTGCCGCCACCGCCGCCCGTGCTGCCGCCACCGCCGCCGGTCGCGCCGCCGGAGGTGCCGCCGCCGGTCCCGCCCGAGGTTCCGCCGCCGGTGCTCGGGGCGCTGGGACTCACCGTGCCGCCGGTCGCGCCACCGGAGCTGGAGCTGCTCGAGCTGCTGCTCGACGACGAGCTGATCTGCTTGCCGCACTCCTTGAAGCCATAGGCCGAGGCGGCCTGCTCGGCCTGAGCCTTGGCGCTGTCGAGCTCGGTCTCGAACTGGCTCGGATCCTCACCGCGCTGGACGGCGAGGCCGATCTTCTGGCCGGCGGACACCTCGTCGCCCATCGCCTTCAGGAAGGCGTCCAGGTTGGGGTCGTTGGGCGGATTGAGCTGCTTGATCTGGTTGATCACGCCCTGGCGCAGCTGGGCGATCTGGGCGGCCTGGCTCTCGCCCTGGCCCGACGCGGCGAACTGCTCGATCGAGCTGTTCGCCTCGGCGCAGGCCGAATCGGCCTGCTGGATGAACTGGGAGTTGTTCAGGGCGGGCTGCGTGTCGGTCGGCGTGACGATCGGGGTCTCCGGAGAGCTGTCACCGCCGCAGGCCGAGAGGGCGAACCCCGCTCCCACTGCGAGCACGGGGACGAGCAGGTGCCGCGGGCGCCACATACGGCCGGGCAAGGTAGCAGGGATGTCAGAGGGAGCTAGGCCGCTTCGTCCTCGACCAGCCGCAGGTGCCGGCTCCTCTTGCGATGGCCGTTTCTGCCGCCGTAGGTGTCGGTCTGCGAGTGGCAGGTACCGCAGAGGAGCTGAAGATTCTGAATTCGATTGTCGGAACCGTCCCCGTTCATGTGGTGGAGCTGCATGCTCACGGGCTTGCCCATCCAGCGGGTGATGCCGCAGATCTCACAGCGGTTCTCTTTGAGACCGGCAGCGATCAATCGGGCCTTCAGATGACCCCTGCTCGTGCGGCGACCTTTGACAAGCAGATCCTCGAGCGGGATCTTCCTGTCGCGTGGCTTGATGCGCCCGGTCGCCACAGCCTTCGACCAGGTCGCCCTGGCGAATCCGAACTGCTCGCAGCACTCCAGGGCGGGAAGGCCCGCGTCATGGTCACGCTGGACTGCTGCCCAGTCGTATCTTCGGGAGAATCGCTCGTCCGCGGGAATCCCGAGCCCGCGAACGTGATGAGCGATGGTCGCCTTGGAGAGTCCCAGCTCTCGGGCGATCTCGGCCTGGGTCTTATGAGCGCCGAGTAGCCGGGCGACGGCCTTTCGTGTCTCGGATGGCGGCGGATCGGCCTTGGGGCGAGGAAGCACGTCCCCGCGCGTTACCGCGCGATCCCACGCGCCACGAGAGATGCCGAACCGCCGACAGCACTCGGCTATCGAGTTACCGGCTTCGTAAAAGGAGCGAATCGCTCTCCAATCGAACTTGCTTCCGCGCGCGGGACCGAGACGTCGGCCCATTCGTGCCGCGGTCCGGGAGACGGTGCTGTGCGATACCCCGAGCCGATGAGCTATCTCAAGGCCTGAGACGCCCTCGTCCAGCAGTCGCGAGATCCTCTCTTCCCGGTCTTCCATGCGAACATATGTTCGCATCGCTGCCGGACGGAATCGCCTGTAAACCAAGGAAACGACTGCGGGGCGCTTCCTCTAACTGGCGGGGAAGGATTCGAACCTTCGTTTCGCGGTCCAGAGCCGCGCGTCCTGCCGCTGGACGACCCGCCATCGGCGTGAAAAAGATAACGGCTCGAATCGGGAAATCGGGAAAGGTTGGGCCCCTACCGCGTGAGCTCTGCCAGGTCGCTGTCCGCGTCGCCGAGCAGCGCCTTCGCCTGCTCGTCCGCCACGTCCACCCCCTCGGCCAGCAGCGTGCGGGCGTGCCCCAGGTCCTCCGAGCGCTCGACGCTCAGCGCCCCCGCGACCTTGCCGTCCTTCAGGTAGAAGACGGCAAACTCGCCCGAGTCCCGGTCACCGCGCCAGACCACCTCGTCCCACTCGGTCGCCGGCCCCACGTACTCGAGGCTCGCCCAGTCGGCCAGGTCGCTGAAGAAGTAAGGCACGACCTCATACGGCTTGGCGTCCCCCGCCATCGCCCGCGCCGCGTGCTGGCCCTGCTGCATCGCCACATCCCAGTGCTCGACCCGCAGCCGCCGGCCATGCACCCTGCTCTCGTACGAGCACGCGTCCCCGGCCGCGTAGATCCCCTCGACGGAGGTCTGCAGCGTCTCGTCGCAGCGGATCCCGCCATCCCCGTCGTCGATCTCCAACCCCGCCTTCTGCGCCAGCATCACGTCAGGCCTCACCCCCGCCCCGACGACCACCACGTCCCCCTCGATCGTCTTGCCGCTCTCCGTCACGACCGCGCTCGCGTGGCCATCCCCCTCGAACGCGGCGAGCGACTCGCCGCCGTGGATCTCCACCCCCTTCGACTCGAGCAGCTCGTGGAACCACCGCCCCGCCTCCTCCCCGAACGTCCGAGAGAGCGCCACCTCCTCCATCATCACGAGCGCGCAGTCGGTCCCCTTCGCCTTCAGCGACGCCGCCGTCTCGCAGGCGATGTAGCTGCCGCCCACCAGGACCACCTTCCCCGCCTTCTCCGCATCCGCCCTGATCTTGTCCGCGTTGCCGAGCGTCCGGACGTAGTGGATCCGGTCGAGGTTGGCCCCATCGACCCGCAGGATGTTCACGTTGGCACCGGTGG
>Ga0070741_10012043_pt1 | contig 15754 bp, 16 predicted proteins | sample Coa_R1_4_FD_66440 | JGI IMG/M metagenome (GOLD analysis project Ga0070741, IMG submission 66440) | Surface soil microbial communities from Centralia Pennsylvania, which are recovering from an underground coalmine fire - Coalmine... | ecosystem: Environmental > Terrestrial > Soil > Unclassified ...
GGCACGACGACGAGACCGCCCGGCTTGCGGGCGTCGCTCGCGACCTTGGCCACGACCTTGCACGGAGCGACGCCGAGGGAGCACGTGAGGCTCGTCCCCGCGCGAACGGCGGTCTGGACGGCCTCCGCGATCACCCGGGCGGCGAGGAAGTCGCCCGCCACCTCTCCGACGTCGAGATAGCCCTCGTCGAGGCCGGTCTGCTCGACGGTCGGGACGATGCCGCGCACGGTCTCCCAGACGCTCCGCGAGTACTCGCGGTAGAGGGAGTGGCGCGGCCGGACGAAGACGGCGTGCGGGCAGCGGCGAAGCGCCTCCGCGCAGCTCATCGCGGAGTGGATGCCGAAGCGGCGCGCGACGTAGTTCGCCGTCGCGACGACGCCGCGGCCACGTGGGTCGCCTCCGACGACGAGCGGCTGCTTCCGCAGCTCCGGGCTCTCGAGCTCCTCGACGGCGGCGAAGAACGCGTCGAGGTCGAGGTGCGCGACGATCCCAGGGACGGCCACGCGAACAAATGTACGGGGCGCCTCCGACAGAGGCGCCCCGCAACGATCCGGCTCAGGCCGCGGTGACCGGCGGAGCCTCGGGCGGCGTTGCCGCCTCGTGGCGATGCGTGGAGATCTTGCGATCCGGCCGCGCGGCGAAGAAGTACGCGGCTCCGACGACCGCGATGACCACCATCACGGCCAGGGTGATCCAGTCGTAGTTGAACAGGCCGCGCCCGCTCGACAGCCCGCTCGGATAGACGACGTTCACGAGCATCAGCCCGAGGTAGACGGCCGCGATCCAGCTCACGGTCCAACCCCACTTCCCGAGCTGGAAGGAGCCCTCCGGCACCCAGCCGCGGCGGCGGGCGATCATCGCCCCGATCACGGTGAGGAGGAACGAGAGGTAGATCCCGCTCACGCCGAACGAGACGAGCGCGAAGAGCGCGTTGACGTTCGCCGGGTACGTGATGAACCCGATCTTCACGTTGTGGCTCGGCGTGTAGTAGACGAGGAAGACGAACGCGAGCGAGATCACAGCTCCGACGAGGAGCGCGTTGACGGGCGTCCTGAAGCGGGCGTTGACCCGCGAGATCCAGTTCGAGCCCGGCAGCGCGCCGTCGCGACCGTAGGAGAACGCGAGCCGGCTGCCGGCTCCCTGCACCGAGGAGCCGCAGGAGAAGAACGCGAAGATGATCAGGAGCAGCAGGAAATCCTGCATCCCGGTCGAGAGCTGGCCGAGGATGCCGGGCACCCCGCCCGAGACCGCCGCGCCCATCGGATTGGTCTTCGGCAGCGCGAGCAGCAGCGCTCCGGTCAGGATCAGGGACGTGATGCCGCCCCAGATGAGCGCGTGCCGCATCGCCCGCGGGATCTGACGGCCGGCGTCCTTCGTCTCCTCGGCGATGTCGCCGGCGGACTCGAACCCGTAGAAGATGTAGACCGGAGCGAGTACCGCGACGAGAGCGGCGAGCAGCCAGCTGCCGCCGAAGTCGACGCCCCACGGGTTGCTCGCGTGGTGCTGCACGCCCTGCGTCGTGAAGAGGAAGCCGAGGCCGTGGTGGAAGCCGTGGATCGCGAGGATGATCGCGATCCCGAGCGTGCCAAGAATCTCCACCCCGACGCCGAACCGCGCGATGGCGCCCATCACGGCTGCGCCGATCGTGTTGCCGAGCGTCTGGATCGCGAGCAGGACGAGTGTGACGAAGAGGATCGTCCCGTGGTGCGCCGCGTTCCAGTTGGCCCAGCCCCAGTTGTGGAAGAGCGCGCACACGTAGCCGACGACTCCCGTGTCCACGGACGCCACGGTCACGAGCAGGGCGATCCCGTAGAACCAGCCGACGAACCAGCCGTAGCCGGCTCCGACGTTGAACTTCGAGTACTGGAAGAGGGCGCCTGCGACGGGATAGTGGCTCGCGAGCTCGCCGAAGACGAGCGCGACGAAGAGCATCCCGACGACCGGGATGATCGTGAGCCAGAGATATGCCGGGCCGCCTGTGCCCGCGCCGAGGATGAACAGCGAGTAGATGCCGACCATCGGCGACAGATACGTGAAGGCGACCGCGAAGTTCGAGAAGAAGCCGAGCACGCGGTTGAGCTGCGGCGTGTAGCCGAGGCTCTCGAGACGGGCATCCTCATTCCCAGCGACCATCGTCCCTCCTGTCGTGTTGAGCGTTCGGGCGACTTTCGGGGTTCGCCACGTCCGTGTCAATGCCTGGTTAGGCTCCGCGCATGGCCGTCCTCACCTCCCAGCTCGACCGCGACGCCGAGGAGTTCGCACGGCGGCGCGAGCGAATGGAACGGCTCGTCGCGGAGCTGCGTGAGCGCTCGGCGCTCGTCGCTCGCGGCGGCGGCGAGAAGTCGATGGAGCGCCACCGCTCGCGCGGCAAGCTGCCGGCGCGGGAGCGAATCGACCTCCTCGTCGATCCCGGCACCGCGTTCCTCGAGCTGAATGCGCTCGCAGCCTGGGAGCTGTACGACGGCGGCGCGCCGAGCGCCGGCATCGTCACCGGGATCGGCGTCGTCGAGGGCCGCGAGTGCGTGATCGTCGCCAACGACGCGACCGTCAAGGGCGGCTCGTACTTCCCGCTCACCGTCAAGAAGCACCTCCGCGCGCAGGAGGTGGCCGAGCAGAACCGGCTGCCGTGCCTCTACCTCGTCGACTCCGGCGGCGCCTTCCTCCCGTTGCAGGCGGAGGTCTTCCCCGACCGCGACCATTTCGGCCGGATCTTCTTCAACCAGGCAACGCTGTCTGCCAAGGGGATCCCGCAGATCGCCGTCGTCATGGGCTCGTGCACCGCGGGCGGCGCCTATGTGCCGGCGATGTCGGACGAGACGGTGATCGTCCGCGGCACGGGGACGATCTTCATCGGCGGCCCGCCGCTCGTGAAGGCGGCGACCGGCCAGGACGTGACGGCGGAGGAGCTCGGCGGCGCCGACGTCCACGCGCGCCGCTCCGGCGTCGCCGACCACTACGCGACCTCCGACGCGCACGCGCTCGCGATCGCGCGCGGGATCGTCCGCAACCTCGACGCGCCGAACGCCGACCCGGCCTGGGACGTCGCCGAGCCGGAGCCGCCGGCGCTCGACCCGTCCGACCTCTACGGCCTCATCCCCGAGGACTTCCGCCACCAGGTCGACCCGCGCGAGCTCATCGCTCGGATCGTCGACGGCTCGCGCTTCCAGGAGTTCAAGCAGCTCTACGGCGAGACGCTCGTCACCGGCTTCGCCCGCATCGAGGGCTTCCACGTCGGATTGCTCGCCAACAACGGCGTCCTCTTCGCCGAGTCCGCTCAGAAGGGCGCGCACTTCGTCGAGCTCTGCTGCAAGCGCCGGATCCCGCTCGTCTTCCTCCAGAACATCACCGGCTTCATGGTCGGGACGGAGTACGAGGCCGGCGGGATCGCGCGGGACGGCGCGAAGCTCGTCATGGCGGTCGCGAACGCCCGGGTGCCCAAGTTCACGGTCGTCACGGGCGGCTCGTTCGGCGCCGGCAACTACGCGATGTGCGGGCGCGCGTACGAGCCGCGGCAGCTCTGGATGTGGCCGAACGCGCGCATCTCCGTCATGGGCGGCGAGCAGGCGGCGACCGTCCTCTCGATGGTCGGAGAGGTCGACGAGGACGAGATCCGCGCGAAGTACGAGGACGAGGGCAACCCGTACTACTCGACCGCGCGGCTCTGGGACGACGGGATCATCGACCCGCTCGACACGCGCCGCGTCCTCGCGCTCGGGCTCGCGGCGGCGCGCAACGCGCCGATTCCCGAGACGACGTTCGGCGTCTTCCGGATGTAGCTCGTGGTGGCGCGGATCCTCATCTGGAACCTCTTCGACTCGAAGACGACGCTCGACGAGCTGCGCGAGCATCTGCCGGAGCTGCCGGAGGGCGCGTACTGGGTCTCGAACGACGCGTCCGACCGCTTCGGCCTCGTCTGCGTCGGCGACGAGCTGCCGGATCTCGGCACCGTGCCGGACCTGATCGGGGACGAGCCGACGATCGTCGAAGAGTTCGACGTCGTCGAGTGAGCCGGCGCCCGGCCTGGCCTGCGGGGCTCGGCGCGGCGATCCTCTTCGCGTTCTCGTTCTACGTCCTGCAGCGCTGGCTCGAGCAGGGGCAGCTGTCGGACGTGGGCGGCTACCAGCAGTACGCGGAGCTGATCCGCCACGGCGGTGTCCCCTACCGGGACTTCCCGTTCGAGTACCCGCCGCTCGCGCTCGCGCCGATGTACGTCGCCTCGTTCATGAGCTGGAGCTACGCGACCTCGTTCGCGATCCTCATGGGGATCTGCGGAGCCGGCTGCCTCGCGCTGCTCGCCTCGGCGCTGCGGTCGGTCGAGGCGGGCCCGGAGCGAGTCTGGGCGGCGCTCCTTCTCTTCGCCGTCTCGCCGCTCGTGCTCGGCTCGCTCTTCGACACGCGCTTCGACCTCTGGCCGGCGCTGCTCGCGCTCGCCGCCGTCGCCGCGCTCGTGCGGGAGCGGCCGCTGCTGAGCGGCGCGCTCCTCGGGCTCGGCTTCGCGGCGAAGCTCTGGCCCGGCGTCCTCCTGCCCGTCGCGGCGATCCACCTCGCACGGCGGCGCGGCAGCAGCGCAGCGCTCGCCGCGGTCGCGGCGTTCCTCGTCGGCGCGGCGGCGTGCTTCCTTCCCTTCGCGGTGCTCGCCCCGCACGGTCTCTGGTCGAGCGTCAGCGGGCAGCTCGACCGGCCGTTGCAGGTCGAGAGCCTCGGCGCGGCGATCCTCATGGCGGCGCAGCACCTCGGGATGCGTCCACTCGCGACCGTGACCTCGCACGGCGCTCAGGCGTTGAGTGGACGCGGCGCCGGGCTCGCCGCCGACCTCTCCACCGCCGCCGAGGTGGTGGCCGTCCTCTCGGTTTGGGTCGCGTACTCCCGGCGCCGCACGCGCGATCGGGAGGCGGCGCTCCTCGCCGCCGCCGCGACTGTCGTCTCCCTCGTCGCCTTCGACAAGGTCCTCTCGCCGCAGTACCTGATCTGGCTCGTCCCGTTCGTCGCGCTCGCGGCGGGCGCGCGCGGGATCGTCGCGGCGGGACTGCTCCTCCTCGCGCTCGGGCTCACGCAGACGTGGTTCCCGGGGAGCTACTGGCAGCTCGCGACCGGGCACGAGTCGCCGTGGTCGTGGTACCTCCTCGCCCGCGACCTCGCGCTCGTCGCGCTCGCGGGCGTCCTCGGCGAGCTTCAGCCGCGGATGAGGTTGCGCAGGAGGAAGAGCACGTTCGCGGGCCGCTCGGCGAGCCTGCGCATGAGGTAGCGGTACCAGTCCGGCCCGTACGGCGTCGCGACGAGGACGGCATAGCCCCGCCGGACGAGCTCGAGCTGGAGCTTCGGGCGGACGCCGAAGAGCATCTGGAACTGGAAGCGCTCGTTCGGGATCTCCCGCTCTCGCGTGAACGCGATCGCGTGCTCGACGAGCGCCTCGTCGTGCGTGGCGATCGCCGTGAAGCCGCCGCCGGTGAGCGACGTCTCCATCAGGCGGACGTAGGCCGCATCGACATCCTTCTTGTCCGGGTAGGCGACGTCCGCCGCCTCGAGGTACGCGCCCTTGACGAGCCGGAGGTTCGGCGCGAGCGGCAGCAGCGCGGCGAGGTCGTCCTCGGTGCGGTAGAGGTAGGACTGGAGGACGGTGCCGACGTTGTCGTGGCCGCCCTCGCGCAGGCGCCGGTAGATGCGGAGCGTCGCGTCGACGTGGGCGGACTCCTCCATGTCGATCCGGACGAAGTTGCCGAGCGTCGCGGCGTGCTCGACGAGCTCGGCGAGGTTGCGGAGCGCGAGCTCCTCGTCGATCGAGAGACCGAGATGGGTGAGCTTGAGCGCGACGTTCGTCCGGAGTCTCTCGGCGGCGATCCGGTCGAGCAGCGTCCGGTACGCGTCGACGACGGCACGCGTTTCGGCCTCGTCGCGCACGCCCTCGCCGAGGAGCGTCGTGTTCGTCAGGAGGCCGTCGTCGTTCAGGCGGCGGAGGACCGGCACCGCGGCGTCGAGGCTCTCGCCTGCGACGAAGCGGGCGGCGCCGAGCCGGAAGCCGTAGCGCTGCACGAACCGCTGCAGCCCGCGGTTGTCGGCGGCCGCGAGGAAGACCTTGCGGAGGACGCTCAGCCGCCCCACTCCTCGACGATCGTCCGCACCCCGGCGCGCTCGTCGTCCGTCAGTCCCCGCAGCGGCGCGCGCACGTCGGCCGTGACGGGAACGCCGCGGAGCCCGAGCGCCGTCTTCGAGGCGGCGTGGAACGGGAACCGCTGCAGGGCTGCCCGCAGCGCCGTCGCGTGCTCGGCGTTCGCGGCACTCGGGTCTCGGACGAGCGCCACGACCGCGTCCGGGAAGCTCGAGGCGAGCCCGGAGACGGCGCCGGCGGCGCCGGCCGCCAGGCCGCGGTCGAGCAGCGCCTCGGCGCCGACGAAGACGTCGAGCCCGTCGAGGAGATACGGCTCGAGCCGCTCCCACGGACTGTCGGAGACCTTCATCCCCGCGAGGTTCGGGACGCGGTCCCGGAGTCGCTCGATCGCACTGAGCGGGATCGCGTAGCCGCTCCGCGCCTCGAACTCGTAGAGGTAGAAGGGCAGCGGCGCGCAGGCACTCGCGGCCGTCTCGAAATGGGCGACGAGCTCGGGCTCGTCGAGCGGGAAGTACGGCGGGGCGATGACCGCGACCGCGTCGGCGCCGACCGTCGCGGCGTGCTCCGCGAGCGCGACGGTGTCGCGCGTCGTCTGCGCGCCGCAGTGGACGGCGACCTGGAGACGCCCGCGCCCCGCCTCGACGAACGCCGCGGCGATCTCCTGCCTTTCCGCGACGGAGAAGAGGACGCCTTCGCCGGTCGTCCCGAGCGCGAGGATGCCGTCGAGCCCGTGGCCGGCAAGGAAGTCGACGTACGCCGCGACCGCGCCGGAATCGAACGAGCCGCCCCGAAGCGGCGTGACGGCGGCGGCGATCGCACCCTTCAGCATCGCGCTCACTCTAAGCTCCGCGCGTGCCCCAGAACCTCCGTACCGAGCGGGACGGCGACGTTCTCCGGATCACGCTCGCGCGCCCCGACCGGCGGAACGCGTTCGACGCCGCGGTCATCTCCGAGCTCGCCGAGGCGTTCGTCGACGTCGGCCGCGTTCGCGCGGTCGTGCTCGCCGGCGACGGGCCGAGCTTCTCCGCCGGCGCCGACGTCGAGTGGATGCGCTCGTCCGCCGACCTGTCGTACGAGGCGAACGTCGCCGACGCGAACGCGCTGCGCGCGATGCTCGAGGCGATCGACGCCTGCCCGGCCCCCGTCGTCGCGAGGGTGCAGGGCCACGCGCTCGGAGGCGGCGCCGGCCTCGTCGCCGCGGCCGACATCGCGATCGCCGCGCCGGACACGCTCTTCTCCTTCTCCGAGGTGAAGCTCGGGATCATCCCCGCGGTCATCTCCCCCTTCGCGCTCGGGAAGATCGGCCCCTCGGCTGCGCGCCGCTACTTCGTCACCGGCGAGCGCTTCGACGCCGCCACGGCCTTGCGGATCGGGCTCGTCCACGAGGTGGCGGACGATCTCGACGCCGCGCTCGACCGGATCGTCGGCGAGCTGCTGGGCGCCGGCCCGCTCGCCGCGCGCTGGGCGAAGCGCCTCGTGCGCGAGCGGCCGGACGGCCCCGAGACGGCGCGCTGGATCGCGGAGCGGCGGACGAGCGAGGAGGGTCAGGAAGGCCTGCGCGCCTTCCTCGAGAAGCGCAAGCCGGACTGGAAGTAGCTCAGGGCTGGAACTGCTGTGCGAACGACGTCACCTTGTCGACGTCGACCGTCAGCCAGAGCCCCGAGTCGAGCGGCTCGATGAGCTTGGGCGTCTTCGCGCCGCCGACGAGCGCCGCGAGTTGAGCGGCGGTCACGGAGGTGTTCTGCATCTGCTGATGGCCGACGGCGATCACGGTTCCCTTCGTCGTCGCCGGGAGGACGAAGGTCAGGTTCGTGCGCCCCGCGGGCAGGACCCAGCGGTCGTCGGGGACGCCCGGGCACGTGAGCGGCGCGCACGCCGTCCCCTGCTGCTCGGCGAACGCGACGTCCGCGGTCACGCCGACGAGGAAGAACTGCGGCTTCAGCTCGAGGAGGTAGTGGTTCGGGTCGGCCTTCGCGACCGAGACCGGCGTCCCGAAGTAGCGGGCGTTCGCCGTCTGGCTCAGCGCGCCGAACTTCGACGACTTCGGGATGCTCTGCGTCGTCACGGTCCGGGTGACGGTGACGGTCTTCGTCGAACCGCCTACGGCACATCCTGAGAGCGCGACGACGCCGACGAGAAGGGCTGCAACGCGCATCGCGGCGACCCTACCGGTGGCGGCAGTCGGCGCAGATCCCGCTGATCTCGATGCGGTGCTCCGTCGCGACGAAGCCGTGGCGCTTCGCCGCCTTGTCCACCCAGCCCCCGAGATCGCACTTCTCCACCTCGACGACGCGGTGGCAGCGCTCGCAGACGAGGTGGTGATGGTGCGTCTCGCTGCACAGGCGGTAGCACTGCTCGTCGTGGTGGTGAGAGAGGACGTCGACGAGGCCGGCGTCACAGAAGAGCGCGAGCGTGCGATAGACCGTGGCGAGCCCCGCGGTCGAGCCGCCTTGCCGCAGGCGGCTCCACAACTCCTGCGCCGTCGCGTCGTCGGGCTCGCTCGCGAGCTCGCGGAGCACGTCGAGGCGCCGCGGCGTCGCACGGACGCCGTGCCGGTCGAGTCGCGCTCTCAGCTCTTGCGGGTCGGTAGCCATGGCCCGTATGCTAGCGCTCGTGAGAGTGAGAACCGTTCTCGTTTTCATTGTGCTCGGCTCCTGCCTGGCTGCGTGCGGCGGCGCGACGCATCCGTCCAGCACGCTCGGTGTCGTCGCCGCAGAGAACGTCTACGGCAACATCGCGGCGCAGATCGGCGGACCGGACGTCTCCGTCACGTCGATCCTTACGAACCCGAACGCCGACCCGCATCTCTTCCAGCCGGGGACGGCGACCGGTCTGGCCGTTGCACAGGCCAGAGTCGTGATCGAGAACGGGCTCGACTACGACGCGTTCATGACGAAGCTCGAGAACGCGTCGCCGAGCAAGAGCCGGCTCGTCGTGACGATGGCCGACGTCCTCGGCATCCACGGCAAGGACGCGAACCCGCACCTGTGGTACGACGTGCCTCGGCTCGACCGGATCGCCGGCGCGATCGCCGGGGCGCTCTCGCAGGCAGATCCCGCACACGCCGCGGCCTACCGCAAGGGCGCCGTCCGGTTCATCGCCTCTCTCCAGTCCCTGCGGCGCGAGGTCGCGAGCATCCGCGGCCGCTTCGGCGGCGACTTCGTGGCCTACACCGAGCCGGTGCCCGGCTACCTCATCACGGCGGCCGGCCTGCGCAATCTCGCTCCCGCGTCGTTTACACGGCCGATCGAGGAGGGAACGGAGCCGGCGCCGGCCGCCGTCGCGGCGATGGACGCGCTAGTCGCTCACCACCGGATCCGCGTGCTGCTCTACAACAGCCAGGCCGTCTCCCCCATCACCGCGAACCTCCGGGCTGCGGCCAAGGGCGCCGGGATTCCCATCGTGCCGGTGTCGGAGACGTTGCCTCCCGGTCTCACGTTCCAGCGCTGGCAGCTCGCGCAGGCCCGAGCGCTCGCGGCAGCACTCGGCCGCAGATGAGCGTCGTCACGGCGCAAGGCCTCGCACTCCGCTTCGGCGCTCGCACGCTGTTCGAGGGCCTGAGCTTCGAGCTCGAGCCGGGCGAGCTGCTCGCCGTCCTCGGCCCGAACGGGACGGGCAAGACCTCCCTCGTGCGCATCCTGCTCGGCCTGCTCGAGCCCAGCGCCGGCAGCGTCGCAATCGAGGGCTGCCCGCCCCGCCAGCGCTGCCACCGGATCGGCTACATCCCCCAGCAGCGGATCTTCGACCGCGACCTTACGCTGCGCGGCCGCGACCTTGTGCGGCTCGGGATCGACGGCCACCGCTGGGGGTTCGGCCGCCTCGACCCGGCCGGTGCAGCCCGGATCGACGCCGCGCTCGCGGAGGTCGGAGCCACGCGGTACTCGGACGCCCCGATCGGCGTCCTTTCCGGCGGCGAGCAGCAGCGGCTCCGCGTCGCGCAGGCGCTCGTCGCCGATCCGGTGCTGATCCTTGCCGACGAGCCGCTCCTCTCCCTCGACCTCGCTCACCAGCGCGGCGTCGTCGAGTTGCTCGATGGCCGGCGCCGGCGCGCCGGCACGCCGGTCGTGTTCGTCACCCACGACGTGAACCCGATCCTCCACAGCGTCGACCGCGTCCTCTATCTCGCGCCCGAGCACTGGGCGATCGGCCTGCCCGACGAGGTGATGACCTCGGAGACGCTTTCCGGTCTGTACGGGACGGACGTCGACGTCCTCCGCGTGCGCGGCCGGATCGTCGTCGTCGGTACGCCGGACGACCAGCACGTCCACCACGTCTACGAGGAGCACTGATGTTCACGCAGCTCCTCGCCCAGCACTTCGTCCATACCGCGCTCTGGGCCGGTGCGGTCGTCGCGGTCGTGTCCGGCGTGATCGGGGTCTTCGTCGTCGCGCGCGGGATGAGCTTCGCCGTCCACGCCATCTCCGAGCTCGGGTTCACGGGAGGAGCCGGCGCGCTCTTCCTCGGTCTCGATCCGGTGCTCGGGATGTTCGCCGGCTCACTCGTCGTCGGCCTCGCGCTCGGCCTCCTCTCGCTGCGCGGGCGGGAACGTGACAGCGCGATCGGCGCGGTCCTCGCGTTCGGCCTCGGCATTGGCGTCCTCTTCATCACGCTCTACCAGGGCTACGCGACGACGGCGACGAGCCTCCTCTTCGGCAGCATCGTCAGCGTCTCCGGCGCACAGCTGCGCGACCTCGCGATCGTCGCCGGGATCGTCCTGGCGGGTGTCGCCGTCCTCTACCGGCCGCTCCTCTTCTCGAGCGTCGACCCGGAGATCGCCGCCTCGCGCGGCGTGCCTCTGCGCGCGCTGTCGGTCGGGATCTTCCTTCTCCTCGCTCTGACGACGGCGGAGGCGCTCCAGGTCGTCGGCGTCCTGCTCGTCCTGACGCTCGTGATCACGCCGGCGGCCGCCGCGCAGCGGCTGACCGGGAGACCCGGGAGAGCGATCGTCCTCGCCGTGGCCATCGCGCTCGTCTCGACGGAGGGCGGAATCCTCCTCTCGCTTGAGAAGTCCTGGCCGACGAGCTTCTTCATCAGCGCGATCTCGTTCGCCGCGTACGTCGCGGCGCGGCTCGTCGACTGGCGGCGAAACCGCCGACCCTCAGAGCCCCTTCAGCTCGAGCCCGCCACGGCGGACGTGAGCCGTTAGGTAACGGACGCCGTCCGGCCCCGCGACGAGCGCGCGGCGGGCTCCCTTCTCCACGATCGTCGCCTCCCCCGCTCCCAGCTCGCGCGGCTCGCCGTCGAGCGTCAGCGTCGCGGAGCCGGAGAGAACGACGTAGAGGACGTCCCGCGCTTCGTTGACGTGCTCCGCCGGCCCTTCTCCGGCCGGCCACTCGAGGAGCGTCGCGTTGAGATCCTCGCTCGCCGCGCCCCAGACCGGGCCGCGGCTCACAGGACGGCGGACATGTTCGCCTCGAGGTGCTCGACCTTCGACGTGCCCGGGATCGGCAGCATCACCGGAGAGCGGTCGAGGAGCCAGCGGAGCTCGTCCGCCGGGTCGCCGAGCCCTTCGCCGAGCGGGTTCCGGGGGATGAAGGCGATGTCCTCCGCCTCGCACGCCTCGAGCACGGCCTCCGAGGTGAGGAGCCCGCGGCTGAACTCGTTCTGGACGGAGACGATCGTCGCGGCCGTCTGGGCTGCGCGGAGTTGCGAAACGGAGACGTTCGAGAGACCGATCAGCCGGATCTTCCCCTCCTGCCGGAGCTCCTCAAGCGCGGCGACCGACTCCTCGATCGGCACCTCGGGGTCGTGCCGGTGCAGCTGGTAGAGGTCGATCCGCTCGAGCCGGAGCCGCCGCAGGCTCGCGTCGCACGCCTCGCGCAGGTGCTCCGGCCGACCGTCCCGGATCCGCTCCTGGAAGCCGTAGCCGAGCCCGCCCTTCGTCGCGATCACGAGGCCGTCCGGGTACGGATGCAGCGCCTCGGCGATCAGCTCCTCGCTGCGGCCGGCGCCGTAGATGTCCGCCGTGTCGACGAAGTTGACGCCGAGCTCGAGCGCGCGGCGCAGCACGCGCTTGCCTTCCTCCGCGTTCTCGACGATGCGCATCGCGCCGAAGCCGAGGCGCCGCACCTCGATCTCCCCGCCGAGCCTGAAGGTCGGGTTCACGAGAGCAGGCTAGTGCCGGAGGGAGGCGAGCAGGCTGCGCGTCACGCGGAGTCTCCGCAGCGTCGGGGCGAGCGCGCCGTCGCCGCCGGCCGTGATCCGGTAGAGCGTCGGCCGCAGGCGGAGCGGCGTCCTGAACTCGCCGTTCGGGAGCAGCCGCGGTCGCGAGACGAGCTTCCACGCACCCCGCTCGAGCCTCCACACCTCGACCGGACCGGCGGCGTGGGGCTGCACCTCGCCGCCGAGCAGATGCGGCCCGAGCGCCTCGACGCGAAGGAGCGGCGTCACCGCGACCGCCACGGTCGTGCCGCTCGTCCCCGGCAGCGCGAGCCGGAAGGTGCTGCCCGCGCGCGGGACGACCGAGAGCGCGAGACCGTGGCCGACGTGTCCCATCGTCCGCCACGAGCCGTCTCCCGCCCGCTGCGCGAGCACCGCTCCCTTCGCACCGACCGCGCGGGCGGTGAGGCGCACAGGATCGCCGTAGCGCACGCGCGCCGCGCTCTCGGAGAGCTCGAGCTCCCCGATCGAGAACCACGTCGAGCGGAGGCCGAGCGCGCGTGCGATGTCGTCGCCGCTGCGCCGGACGACCGCTCCGGACGCGAGCCGCAGCGCGACGGACGAGACGCGCCAGCTCGAGTCCCGCTCGATCCGCGTCGACACGACCGACCCTCCGAGCCCGAGCCGGGCCGCCAGCCGGAGGCCGGAGAACCCGTACGGGCCCCAGTCGTGGTGCGGCGAGTACGTGTCGTACGGGTCGGAGACCGAGCGGAGATAGGGGATCGGCGCAGCGCCGGGCCAGGCGTCCTGCACCGACTCGGTGCGGCCGCCGGAGCTCGAGGAGTAGTACGTCCGCGCGACGCTGCCGTCCCACATCAGGATCTGGGCACGCGTCTTCGCCACCGCGAGATTGCTGCGCGGCCGCTCGGCCGCGGCGCCGCCGTAGACCTGGTCCCGCGTGTCCGGCAGGAGGTCGTACGGCGATTTCGGCTTCAGCTCGGCAACGGCGTACGAACGTGCGGCGACGGCCTGCGCCTCGAGCTCGGCGAGCGGCCAGCGGGCCGGCGACTCCGATGGGACGACGCCCTGGACGTACGTGTCGAGATCGAGGCCGTTGACGACGGAGACCGTCCGCCCGTTGCTGCGCACGGTGAACGTGCCGTGATACGGGCGGCCGTCGAGGGTCAGCGTCGCGCGCGCGCAGCTGAACTCCGCGAGACCGCTGAACGGCCGCGGGCCGTGCCGGCGCTGCAGCGGGAGGGCGAGCTTCGGCCCGATCCCGTACGTCTTCGCCGGCAGCTTGCCGACGAGGTAGCGGCCGTTCGTCACCTCGATCTGCGCCGCGCAGCCGATCGTGACGAGTCCGGCTCCCTGGACGAGGAGGACGCGGACATGCGGCTCGCCGCTCCTTCCCAGCTGCGTGCCGGGGTAGTAGTGGGAGAGGATCCGCCGGTAGCTCCAGCCGTGCCGCGCGTAGCCGTACGCGCCCCACTGGCTCATCCCGACGCCGTGTCCCCAGCCGTGGCCCGTGACGATCAACTCGGTGCCGGCGCGCGCCGCGGACGCAGCGCCGAGCGCAGCCGCCAAGACGACCGTGAGAAGAGCCAGCCCCCGTCTCGCCCGCACTGCAACCCCCGTTCCACGTACGACTTGCAGCAAACGGAGGAAGGGTAGAGGGCAAACGTAGACTCCGTCGCCATGCGCCGGCTGCTCGTTGCCAATCGTGGGGAGATCGCCGTCCGCATCTTCCGCGCCTGCCGGGAGGAAGGGATCGAGACGGTCGCGGTCGCGGCGCCCGACGACCGCGGCGCGCTCCACACCGAGTCCGCGGACACGCTCGTCGAGATCTCCTCGTATCTCGACCCTGCGGAGCACGTTCGCGCCGCCCGCGAGGCAGGCGCCGACGCCGTCCATCCGGGCTACGGCTTCCTCTCCGAGAGCGCCGAGCTCGCCGAGGCCGTGCTCGCCGCTGGCCTCACGTGGGTCGGCCCGCCGCCGGCCGCGCTGCGGGCGGGCGGGGACAAGCTCGCAGCGAAGGAGACGGCCCGCACCGCCGGCGTCCCCGTCCTCCCGAGCGGCGCGCCCGAGGAGATCGGCTTCCCGCTCCTCGTCAAGGCGGCGGCGGGAGGCGGCGGGCGCGGCATGCGTGTCGTCCGTAGCGAGGACGAACTCGAGGACGCGCTCGCAGCGGCGCGCCGCGAGGCCGAGGCGGCGTTCGGCGACGACACGGTCTTTTGCGAGCGCTTCCTCGAGCGGCCCCGCCACGTCGAGATCCAGCTCCTCGCCGACACGCACGGCAACGTCGTCGCGCTCGGCGAGCGCGACTGCTCGATCCAGCGCCGCCACCAGAAGGTGCTCGAGGAGTCGCCCTCCCCCGCCCTCGACCCCGAGCTGCGGGGGCGGATGAGCGACGCCGCCGTCGCGTTCGCGCGCGCGATCGGCTACGAGAGCGCCGGCACGGCTGAGTTCGTCCTCGACGGCCGCGACTTCTGGTTCCTCGAGCTCAACGCGCGTATCCAGGTCGAGCACCCGGTGACGGAGCTCGTCACGGGAGTCGACATCGTCCGGGAGCAGCTGCGCATCGCGTCCGGAAAGGCCCTGTCCGACTTAGTGACAAGTTGTCACTTGCGGGGTCATGCCGTGGAGGTGCGGCTCTATGCGGAGGATCCGCGGACGTTCCTGCCGCAGGCGGGACGGCTCGAGACGCTACGCCTGCCGGGCGGGATCCGCGTCGACGCCGGCGTCCGCGAAGGGGACGAGATCGGCACCGCGTACGACCCGATGATCGCGAAGCTCGTCGCCGCCGGCGACACGCGCGAGGAGGCGTTCGCGCGGCTCGCCGCGGCGCTGCGCGAGACCGAGGTCGGCGGCATGGCGACGAACCTTCCCTTCCTCCGCTGGCTCGTCGGGCATCCGCTCGTCCGGGCCGGACGCGTCACGACCGCATTCCTGACGGAGAACCCGCCGCTCTCCGAGCAGCCGCGCTCCGCGCCCGCCGTGGTCTGGAGCGCGCCGTGGCGGCTCAACCTTCCCGCCCCGCCGCCGCACGCGGCGCCCGACGTCGACGCCCTCGCCGGCACGCACGCGGGCGGCGCCCAGGAGCAGTCGGTGGTGACGGCCCCGATGCCCGGCACCGTGATCCGCGTCCTCGTCGAGCCGGGCGCCGAGGTCGCCGCGCGCCAGCCGCTCGTCGTCCTCGAGGCGATGAAGATGGAAACGCCGCTCGTCTCGCCGTATGCGGCGACGGTCCGAGCCGTGCACGTGCAGGAAGGGGACCGCGTCGCGGGCGGCGCCGTCCTCGTGGAGCTCGACGAGTGAACGTCGCGTGGTTCACGGAAGCGGGCGAGTTCCTCGAGCGGGCCGAGCCGCTGCTCCTCGCCGACGAGGCGCGCCACAACCTCCTGCTCGGGATCGCCGGGACGATCCGCGACGCGCCGGATCTCTATGCCGAGCGGCACATGTGGCTCGTCCTCGACGGCGACCGTCCCGTCGCCGCCGCTCTGCGGACGCCGCCGTACAACCTCATCCTTGCGCGACCGGAGTCGGACG
>Ga0070741_10012044_pt1 | contig 15754 bp, 14 predicted proteins | sample Coa_R1_4_FD_66440 | JGI IMG/M metagenome (GOLD analysis project Ga0070741, IMG submission 66440) | Surface soil microbial communities from Centralia Pennsylvania, which are recovering from an underground coalmine fire - Coalmine... | ecosystem: Environmental > Terrestrial > Soil > Unclassified ...
GGCGATCGAGGCGCTCTCGATGGAAGGCCGGATGACGATCTGCAACATGTCGATCGAGGCGGGAGCGCGCGCGGGCATGGTCGCTCCCGACGAGAAGACGTTCGACTACGTGCGCGGGCGCCCGTTCGCCCCCCGGGAGATCCCGGCGGAGTGGCGCGAGCTCCGGAGCGACCCCGACGCGGCGTTCGACCGCGTGGTCACGATCGACGTGACGCAGCTGACCCCGCAGGTCACCTGGGGGACGAACCCCGGGATGGTCGTGCCGGTCGACGGCGTCGTGCCCGATCCCGCGGACGCCGCCGACGCCGCAGACCGCGAGGCGATCGAGCGCGCGCTGCACTACATGGACCTTGCGCCGGGGACCCCGATCAGGGAGATCCGGATCGACCGGGTCTTCATCGGCTCGTGCACGAACGCGCGCATCGAGGACCTCCGGGCGGCCGCCAACGTCGTGACGGGCCACAAGGTCGCTCCGAGCGTGCGCGCGATGGTCGTGCCGGGATCGGCGAAGGTGAAGGCGCAGGCGGAGGCCGAAGGGCTCGATCGCGTCTTCACCGCCGCGGGGTTCGAGTGGCGCCAGGCCGGCTGCTCCATGTGCCTCGGCATGAACCCGGACATCCTCGGGCCTGGCGAGCGCTGCGCGTCGACCTCGAACCGGAACTTCGAGGGGCGGCAGGGGCCGGGCGGGCGCACGCATCTCGTCTCGCCGCAGATGGCTGCCGCAGCCGCGATCGCCGGCCACTTCACCGACGTGCGGGAGTTGGGCGCGTGAAGCCGCTCGTACGCGTTACGGCGAAGGCGGCGGTGCTCGATCGCGCCGACGTCGACACCGACCAGATCATGCCGAAGGAGTTCCTGAAGCGGATCGAGCGCACGGGCTACGGCCGGTTCCTCTTCTTCGAGTGGGCGAAGGATCCCGACTTCGAGCTCAACCGTCCCGAGTATCGGGGCGCCGAGATCCTGATCACCGGCCGCAACTTCGGCTGCGGCTCCTCACGCGAGCACGCCGCGTGGGGGCTCGAGGACTACGGCTTCCGCGTCATCCTCGCGCCGAGCTTCGGCGACATCTTCCGCACGAACGCCGTGAAGAACGGGATGGCGCCGATCGTGCTCGCCGGCGCGCAGCTCGCGGAGCTGAAGGCGGCGGTCGCCGGCGCCAACGAGCTCACCGTCGACCTCGAGGCGATGGAGATCACGCACGCGCAGGGCTTGCGCGTGCCGTTCGATCTCGACCCCTACGCGCGCGAGACGCTGCTCCACGGCCTCGACGACATCGCCCGCACTCTCCGGCGCGAGGAGGCGATTGCGGCGTTCGAGGCGGCGCACCCGGCGCGGTTCGACACGCGCGCCGCCGTCACGGCCTGAACAGCGCGCCGAGCCGCTCGAGCTCCTTCAGGAACTCGACCGCGCCGACGCCTGCCGCGGCGGCGTCCGCGACGAACTGCTCCCGGCCCTTGTGGAAGCGGCACGCGACGAAGTCGAGCGCGGCGACGGCCGCAGTCTCCTGCCGCGGCGCGCACGGCGCGTAGAGCCGCGGCCGCTTGCCGTAGGAGAGCGCACCGCTTCCGAGCTCTGCCCCGAGGAGCGCCGCGGCGACGAGCGCTGCCGCGGCCGCGGCGCGCACCCGGCGGACGAGCAGCGCGCCGGCGGCCAGCGCGAACGCCGCGGCGACGAGGAACGAGCCGCGGAAGCCCCGCGTCACCGTCGCCTGCACGACGTCGTCGAGCTTGCGCCCGGTCGCCGTCACGGCCGGATCGTGCTCGCCCGCGACCGCCTTCGAGAAGCTCGGCAGCTCCTTCCGTGCGGGCTCGGCGAGCACAGGTGCTAGATCGATCGCAAGCCGCAGCTTCGCCTCCGCTCCGAACGGCGCGTCGAGGACGGTCGCGATCCCGCGCAGCTCGGCCTTCTGGCCTGCGGCGACGAGATCGGCGGTCAGAAGCGGGGTGACGACGAGCAGGCCCGCGACGAGGCCCGCGTGCCTGATCGCCACGGCGGTCGGGCCGGGCGCCGCCTGCGTCAGCCCCGGGACGGCAAGCCCGAAGCCGGCGCCCGCGACGGCGAGCGACGTCGCGAACCACGGAATGCTCGATGCCGGCAGGAATGCCATCCCGGCGAGCCCGCCCGCGAGAAGAACGGCCCCGGGAGCGATCGCTGCCGCGCCCGCGCGCGCGGCGAGCGGTGCGACGGCGAGTGTCGCGAGCGGGATCACGCTGACGACGGCGCCCGCTCCGAGCGGAGAGAACCGCCACACGTCGACGAGCTGCACGACCGCGAGGAAGAGCAGCCCCACGAGCGCAGCCGAGACGAGCGCGAGTGCGACACTCGCGAGGCCGAGCGGCCGCCTGCGCTCCAGGACCGGCGTCGGGCGCAGTCCCACGAGCGCGAGCGCGCCGAGCGCCGCGACGGGCGCCTGCGCGTAGAAGATCGCCCGCCAGCTGAAGATGTCGGTGAGGGCGCCGCCGAGCGCCGGCCCGAGCGCGGCGCCGAAGACGCCGGCGCCCGCCCACAGCGCCGCACCGCGTCGCGGCGACAGGGTGCACAGGATCGGCAGCGCACCGACGAGGAGCGCAGCAGCTGCGGCTCCCTGCACCGTCCGGAACGCGATCAGCACCCACACGTCCGGTGCCGCACCGCACACGATGGATGCGGCCGCGAACACGATCGCCCCGGCGAGCGCCAGCCGCCGGCCGACGACGAGCGCGGCCGCGGCGAGCGCGAGGTTGTACGCGGTGATCACCCACGCGACCGCGTTGATCGAGACGTCGTAGTCGCGCAGCAGCTCCGGCAGTGCCAGCACGACGATCGCCGAGTCCGCGAACGCGATCGCGACCGCCGCGACGATGGCCGCGATGCGCAGGCGGCGGGCCAACGCGTTACGCCATGTGGATCTCGACGTCGTCGGCGACGTTGCCGAGGATCGTGTAGTCGGTCGGGGCCGTCTGCAGGATCGATCCGGGCACGAGCTCGGACACCGGGCCGTGCGCGACGAGCCGCGCGATGAACCGCTGCCAGGAGACACCGCCGCCGAGGTCGCCGTCGAGCCAGAAGCTGCGATGCCGCGCACCGAGGATCTCGCGCGGTCCGATCGTGTTCGCCTTCGGCGGCACCCACGACCAGTCGCCGCCGAACGAGTGCAGCGCGTTCTGCATGATCGTCATCGGGTGGAGCTCGACGAGCCGCGCGCCCGCCGCTTTGTACGCGTCGAGGTCACCGGCGAACTCCTCTCCGAGGTGCGACTCCCAGAAGGCGATGTGGCCGCACCAGCCGATCCCGCCGTAGCAGACGTCGGCGCCTCCGAGCTCCTCGATCCGCGCGCTGTAGTCCCGGATCGCGTCGGTCGTCGGGAAGTGGATCTGGTCGCCCGGCGGGCGCAGATCGCGGTCGACGAGGCCGAAGAAGCGCTCGAGCATCGCCCGCTGGAAGGAGCCGGGCCACGACTGCGGCGCTGTCACGCCGTTCTCGTTCGCGTACTCGTCCATGTTGAACGTGTGGACGTGTGCGAGCGAGAGGCGCTCCTCGTTGATCGCGCGGGCGGCGATCTCGTACTGCGGCATCGGCCCGACGGGCAGGATCGCCACGAACGTGCGGCCCTCGTCGCGCGCCGCGCGGATCCGCCCGACCAGGTCGTCGGCGAAGGCCTGGTAGAAGGCCCGCGGGTCGTCGACGATCGCGATTCGGAAGTCGGGATTCGGGTGCGCCGTCAGCTCCGACCGCTTGATCCGCCGCACGCGCTCACACGCCTCGCGGTCGCGGAAGCTGATGAAGCGGGCCATCTCGTACTCGAACGTCACGGCAGGAGCCTCCTTGTCGTCGGGCGCAACCACGTCAGGCACGGCACGAATCCCTCGGCGTACGGAACACCGCACTGCAGACCGCGAAAGCGCGTCACCGCTCGCATCTGCTCGACGACGTCGACGCCGTCGTGATCGCGCAGCCATGTCAGCTGGCTCTCGTGTGCCTCGAGCATCGACGTCTTCGTGTCGATCACCCCTGACACGTCCACGTACTCGGTGGGGTGGACGCCGAGCCCCATCAGCGTATCCATGAAGTAGATCGGCGTGACGTTTCCGTAGGCCCGCTTCGACGTCTCGAACAGCGGGAGCGTCGCGTGGAAGCTGCAGTCGAAGACGAGCTTCGACGTCTCGTTGTGGTCGCCCATGTAGTCGTTCGGGTGGTGGGTGATGATCAAGTCGGGCCGTGTCTCGCGCACGAGATCGACGACGAGCCGGCGCTGCTCGGGGTCGGCGGCGTTCACCTCGCCGTCGTGCAGTCCGAGCGTCGCCTCGTCCGCGCCGCAGATCTCCGCCGCCCGCCTCGCCTCGACGCTCCTGATCGCCGTGATCTCCTCGGAGGTGTGGACGAAGCTCCCGCGGTCGCCGCGCGTCGCATGGCACATGACCACGGCGTGGCCCTCCTGGACGAAGCGCGCGAGCGTGCCGCCGCACAGGATCTCGAGATCGTCGGGATGCGCCCCGACGGCGAGCACACGCATCCCTAGACGAGCTCCATCGCCGCGAAGTCGAAGAGCCGGTGCTCGACGGTCTGCAGCGCGAGCCGGACGCCGCCGAGGGCGACCGCCTCGTCGCCGAGCTGCGACAGGATCACGCGCGGCGGCACCGGCACGAGCGCACGGATCCGCTCCTCGAGCGGCGCGCGCAGCTGCTCACCGGCGCGCGAGACGCCGCCCCCGACGATCAACGTCGCCGGGTTGAGGACGACGATCGCAGCGGCGATGCCGCGCGCGAGGCGATCGAGCAGCTCCTCGAGCACCTGTGTGGCGACGGAGTCGCCCCGGGCGGCCGCCGCGAAGACCGCTTTCGCGTCCGCCGCCGTGCAGCCGGCGCGCCGCGCCAGCCGCGCGAACGCCGACCCGCCGGCGGCGTGCTCGAACGGGCCGAGGCCGTCGCTCGGCTCCTCCTCGTCGAAGAGCGGCAGGTATCCGATCTCGCCCGCAGCGCCGCCGGCGCCGCGGTACACCTCGCCGCCGAAGAGGACGCCGCCGCCGATCCCGATCCCGATCTGGACGAAGAAGGCGTCGTCGATCTCCTGCGCGGCGCCGAGCCAGCGCTCCGCGAGCAGCGAGAGCCGTACCTCGTTGTCGACGGCGACGGGGCAGCCGAGCACCGGCTCGAGGTGCGCCCCGAGCTCGATCCCCTCCCAGCCCGGAAGCTGCGGCGCGAGCGTGACGCGGCCCGTGACCGGGTCGACCACGCCGGGCGTGCCGACGCCGGCGGCCTTCAGCGAGGTCACTCCCGCGGCGTCGAGCGCCGCCGCCGCGGCCTCCTCGACCTGTGCGAGCAACGCGCCGGGCTCGGTCCGCCGCCGCTCGGTCGCGACCACGTCGCCCGCGAGGTCGGCCACGAGCACGAGCACCTTGTCGGCGCCGATGTCGACGCCGAGCACGTGCCCGAAGCTGCTCGCGAACCGGAGGAGCCGCGGGCGCCTTCCGGGCCGGGCGGGAGCCGCGAGCTCGCCCTCGGTCACGTAGCCGTGCTCGAGGAGCAGCTCCACCGCCGCTGCGACCGTCGGCTTCGAAAGGCCGGTCGCGCGCGCGAGGTCGGCACGGGAGAGCGGCCCGCTCGTCCGGACGGCGTGGAACACCGCCGCCGAGTTCAGCCGACGAAGGAGACCGGGCGACCCGGCTGGCGGACGCTTCGACATTGACGGGGGTGGCGGAAGACGTTAGAAAGCTTTCCTATCGAATGCAAGCTCCTGCGTTTCTTCGCGCGGCGTTCGATCACGTCGGGCTGATCACGGATGTCGAGAAGCCCGGCGAGAGCTGGGTGGAGGCGACGCGCGTCTGGGTGACGAGCCCGCGCGCGCACCCGTACAACATCGAGTGGCTTCGGTTCGAGCCGGACAGCCCGATCACGGGTCCGCTTCGGACCGACCCGCACGTCGCCTACCGCGTCCTCGACGTCGAGGCCGCGATCGAGGGGCACGAGGTGCTCGCCGAGCCGTTCGACGTCGGCAACGGGTTCCTCACCGCTGCCTTCGTCCTCGTCGGCGGCGGTGTGGTGGAGTTCATGCAGTACGCCGATCCCGACGAGGAGGGCTGGTTCTGAGCTCCGCCAACGGCACGGCCAAGATCAAGGTCGAGAACGCGACGAAGGTGTACGAGGCGCAGACGGGCTCGGTGCACGCGCTCGAGAACGTCTCGATCGACGTGCAGGAGGGCGAGCTCGTCTGCATCCTCGGCCCGAGCGGCTGCGGCAAGACGACGCTCCTGTGGGGGATGTCGGGGCTGCACGCGCTCACGCACGGACGCGTCCTGCTCGACGGCACCCCCGTGACCGGGCCGCGCCCGCTCGAGATCGGGATGGTCTTCCAGGAGGCGAACCTCCTGCCGTGGCGCAACCTCCGCCAGAACCTCGAGTTCCCGTTCGAGATCAAGAAGCGCAAGGCGGACGCGGAGCGGATCGTCGCGTTGCTTCACCAAACGGGGCTCGAGGGCTTCGAGAAGTCGTACCCGCGCGAGCTCTCGGGCGGCATGCAGCAGCGCGCGTCGATCGTGCGCGCGCTCGCGCAGGATCCGGCGGTGCTGCTGATGGACGAGCCGTTCGGAGCGCTCGACGCGTTCACGCGGGACGAGATGAACCTGCTCCTGCTCCGCCTCTGGACGGAGACGGAGAAGACGATCGTCTTCGTCACCCACAACATCAGCGAGGCGATCTTCCTCGCCGACCGCGTCGTCGTGATGACGCCGCGGCCGGGCCGTGTGGCGAAGATCTACGACATCGGCCTACCGCGGCCTCGGACGATCGAGATGACGTTCGAGCCGTCGTTCATCGCGCTCGTGCAGGAGATCAAGGTCGCGGTCGAGAGCGGCGGCCGCCACCTGCTGGAGGTGGAGTGAGTGTCGAACGTGCCGCAGGAGCTGCGCGACGAGATCCCGAGCTTCGAGAAGCAGGCGCACGAAGAGCAAGGCCCGATCAACTGGAGTGCGCTGACGTCGATCCAGGGCGCGCGGTCGCTCGCCGAGATCGCCTCGCTCGTGGGCCTCTTCGCCGCGATCTTCTTCCTCGTCCAGGGAATCGTCGTCTGGACGCACACGCCGACGTACGTGTTCCCGAAGCCGATCGACGTCGTGAAGACTTTTGCGCAGGACTTCACGAGCACCGAGATGCACGCGCTCAAGGTGACGACGATCGAGTTCCTGGCCGGGCTTGCGATCGGCTCGACGGTCGGCCTCGTGCTCGCGGCGCTGTTGACCCTGAAGCCGTTTGTCGAGAAGATCATCGCGCCGTACGTGCTGATCATGGTCACGACGCCGATGCTCGCGCTGGTTCCGTTCCTGCGGCTGAAGATGGGATTCGGCCTGTGGCCCCTGATCATCGCGGTCGCGCTCGCCTCCGGCCCCATGGTGATGATCAACTCCGCCACCGGCTTCAGACGCACCGATCTGGCGAAGATCGCGCTCGCGCGGTCGTACGGCGCGTCGACGTTCCAGATCTTCGCGAAGATCCGCTTCCCGCTCGCGCTGCCGATGATCATCGTCGGCTACATGGTCGGGTCGATCTTCGGCCTGCTGACGGCCGTCGGCGGTGAGATGGTGGCCGCGAGCGAGCAGGGCGGCCTCGGCAAGGACCTCGTCTACTACTCGTCGCTCGCGCGGATGCCGGAGTTCGGGGCGACGATCTTGATCATCGCGATTCTCGGCGTGCTGATCTACGTGATCTTCTACTTCATCGGCAAGCGGTGGGCGAGCTGGGAGGCATGAACACACCCCAAGGAAAGGAGAGGGAGGGCATGGAGGACAGAATCGAGGAGGTGCTCGCGAGCAAGGTCACTCGCGGCGACTTCCTCAAACGTGCGGCTGCCACGGGCGTCGGCCTGTCGTTGCTGTCGGGGCTCGAGGCGGCGGGCGCCCTCGCTGCCGACACCGCGACGCAGACGGTCCGTTGGATCTCGCCGCGCGGCACCCTCGACGTCATGGACGACTTCGATCTGTGGGTGCCGGTCAAGATGGGGTACTTCTCGAAGCTCGGCATCACCGCCAAGCTGATCGGCGGTCCCATCGGCGACGCGCTCGCCTGCACGAAGTTCGTCGCGCAGAACCAGGCGGACATGGGCTACCCGTCGCCGGGCGTCCTCACCGCGTCGATCGACAGCGGGATCGCCGTCAAGTCGATCTGGGACATGATCTCGGGCCAGGTCTTCGACTTCGCGCTGCCGACGAACAGCACGATCAAGAGCGTGAAGGACCTCAAGGGCAAGAAGATCGCACTCGGCAGCGCCGGCTGGAGCACGATCGTCGACCCGATCCTCGTCGGCGCGGGCGTCGACCCGAAGTCGGTCACGTACGTGAACGCCGGCAACCAGTGGGCGCAGGCGACCGAGAGCGGTCAGGCCGACGCCGGCCTTGCGTGGGAAGGCCTGCGGGCCCAGTGGGCCGGGCAGGGCCTGAAGCTGAAGTACCTGATCGGGACCCAGTTCTCCAAGCAGCCGTCGAACGTCTACTCCGTTCGTGCGAGCGATCTGAACGACAGCGCGAAGGTCGACCTGTACACGCGCTTCCTGCAGGGCATGATCATGGGCCTCGAGTTCGCGAAGGCGAACCCGCGGGCCGCCGCACAGATCACGTACACATCCCGCCCGGCGCTGCAGAAGTCGCTGAAGCCGCAGGCTGCGTACGACTCGTTCGTCGAGCTGGCGGAGGCGTACGGCACCTCGCACCGGCAGGGCAAGGGCTGGGGCTACCACTTCCCGGCCGGCTGGGCCGGGTACCTGAAGGTCGTGCACGACCTCGGGCAGACGAAGAAGGCGCTCAGCCCGTCGGACGTGTACACGAACAGCCTCGTGACCGCGGCGAACAGCAAGGCCGACAAGGCCACCGCGATCAAGGATGCGAAGGCGTTCAAGCTGAACGCGACGTTCCAGGCCGTCGATCCGGGCCAGCCGCGCATCGGCTGACGCAAACCGTGGGGCGGCGCCTCCACTGACCGGAGGCGCCGCTCCGCCTGACACGGAGGACCACATGCCGTACCCGCTCGCGGGGCACACGAACTCGTACCACACCTACGGTCTCGACGAGGCGCTCGCCGGCATCGCCGGCGCCGGCTTCAAGGGCGTCGAGCTGTCGGCCGTCCCCGGTTGGACGGAGCACGTCGACCTCGACAGCGACCCGGACGAGGTGCGCAGGAAGCTCGACGGCTACGGTCTCACCGCCGTCAGCCTCAGCGGCCACTCCGACCTGACGACGCGCGAAGGGCTCGCGCACGGGGTCAAGGCGGTCGAGTGGGCCGGCCGCTACGGGCTTACCGTCGTCAACACCGCCGTCGGCGGCCACGAGAGCGCCGACGAGAACGAGTCGGCGTTCCTCGCCAACATCGACGAGCTCGCGGACGCCGCCGAGAAGGCAGGTGTCGTGATCGCGCTCGAGATCCACGGCGACATCATGGCCTCGAGCGACGTCACGCTTCCGTTGCTCGAGAAGGTGGGCCGTGACTCGGTCAAGGTCAACTACGACACGGCGAACGTCGAGTACTACTCGGGCGACCTCGCGGTCGACGACCTGCCGAAGATCACGAGCGAGCTCGCGCACGTCCACCTGAAGGACACGACCGGCGGCAAGGGCAACTGGAACTTCCCCGGGATCGGCGACGGGCACGTCGACTTCGGGCGCGTGCTCCAGATCCTGCGCGACGCCGGCTACTCGGGCCCGCTGTCGGTCGAGATCGAGTTCGAGGGCGAGCCGTGGCCGTCGCTCGACGAGGTGAACGCGGCGATGAAGCGGTCGTACGAGCATCTCTCCTCGCTCGGTGCGAGCTGATGGCGCGTTCGCGCTTCATGCCCGAGATGACGAACCTCCAGGTGCGGGAGTACCTGGAGGGCGGCGGTTCGATGGTGATCGTCCCCGTGGGGTCGACCGAGGACCACGGCGACCACGGGCCGCTGTGGACGGATGTCTACATCCCGATCGAGGTCGCGAAGCGCGCGGCCGCGCAGCTGGAGGCGCTCGTGGGGCCGCCGATCCCCTTCGGCCTCGCGGCCGACCACCGCGGCGCGCACGGCTTGGTGCAGGTGCGGATGGACACGTTCCTCGACCTCGTCCGCGACGTCTGCGTCTCACTCGCCGACGTCGGCTTTCGGCGGATCGTGCTCCTGAACGGCCATTACTGCAACTCGCACGCACTCGAGTTCGCCGCGTCGCGCGTGCACGACGAGCTGCCGGAGGGGACGCGGATCTACCCGTTTCCGTACTGGGCGGGGTTGAAGCCGGAGGAGGCCGAGCAGTACCTGTCCGGCTCCGTCGGGATCCACGCGAACGTGGGCGAGACGTCGATCGTGCTCGCGATCGACGAGAACCTCTGCGACATGGAACGGGTGCGGGACTTCGTGCCCGAGCTCCCGCAGCTGCGCACGAGCGCGGCCGCGCTGATCGATCCGGTCTTCCTGTCGACGCCGGGATCGTTCTGGTCGATCCTCGAGGAGGGCGGCGGCGTCTGGGGGAAGCCGAGCGAATCGACTGCCGAGAAGGGCGAGGAGTTCCTCGGCTGGTGCACGCGGGCGGTGATCGACTTCGTGCACGACCTCGACGTGATGCACGACAAGATCGGAACCTGATGCCGACGGTCGCGATCGTCGGCGCGGGGTTCATGGGCTCGGCGCACGCGTCGAACTACGCTGCGCTCGGCGATCGCGTGCGTGTCAAGTCGGTGTGCGGGCGTTCGCCCGAGCGGACCGCCCGCGTCGCCGAGTCCGTCGGTGCGTCGGTGTCGGATCTCGACAGTGTGCTCGCGGACGACGAGATCGACGCCGTCGACGTCTGCGTCCCGACGCCGGCGCACCGCGACGTCGTGGAGCGGGCGTTCGCGGCAGGGAAGCACGTGTTCCTCGAGAAGCCGCTCGCGCTGACGCTCGACGACGCGGAGGCGATCGTCCGCGCAGCCGGACGCAGCGGGCGGATCTTCATGGTCGGCCTCGTGCTGCGCTTCTGGCCGGAGTACGTCGAGCTCGGCCGCCTCGTCGCGCGGGGCGATCTCGGGCGGCCGCAGGCGGTGTTCGCGCAACGGCTGTCGCCGCCCGCCGACTGGGCGGATTGGCTTCGCGACCCGGCGCAGTCGGGCGGAACGCCGGTCGATCTGATGATCCACGACTTCGACCAGATGAACGCGCTGCTCGGGACGCCGCGGTCGGTCTACGCGAGCGAGGCGGCGCCCGGACACGTGCATGCGGTGGTCGAGTACGACCGCGGCTCCGGGTTGGCGGAGGGAAGCATGGCGATGCCGCGCTCGTATCCGTTCTCGAGCGACATCCGCGTCCTCGCGGAGGGCGGCGTCGCGGAGTACGCGTTCTCGGCGACTCCCGTGGAAGGCGAGGGCAACATCGGCGCGTCGTCGTCGGCGCGCGGGCTGCGCGTCTACCCCAACGAGGGCGACGCGCGGACGGTCGAGGTCGAGAGCGCCGACCCGTGGGGGCCGGAGATCGCGGAGTTCGTCGCGTGCCTCGACGAGGGACGGCATCCCGATCGAGGGACCGGCGAGCAGGCGATCCTGGCGCTGAAGGTCTCCCTCGCCGCGAACCGGTCGCTCGCGAGCGGCCGGCCCGAGCAGATCTGAGCGTCACGCTCGCGGCGAGCGCCGCCACCAGCCGCCGGACGCACTGCGTCCCGGATCCTCGCCGAGCATGCGCGCGGCGTGCTGGAAGTCCGCCGCCGTCAAGGTCACGAGCTCGTCCTCGTCGAGGGCTCGGACCGCCTCCCCGGCGGTGTCGGCGAGCCTGAGTGCCTGCGCGTTCAGCGCCTGCTCGAACAGCGTCCGCGCGAATCGCGCGTTGCCGAACCCCTCGTTTCGCTTCACGCCGTCGAACACGGTGCGGAGCAGCTCGCGGGCGTCGGCCGTGACCGTGTACTGGTTGCGCGCCGCGAACTCCTCGGTGATCGCGAGCAGCTCGTCGGTCGTGTAGTCGGGGAAGGTGATCTCGCGCGAGAACCGAGACCGGAGCCCCGGGTTGGAGTCGAGGAAGCGGTGCATCGGGCCCGGATAGCCCGCCACGATGACGACGAGCCGGTGCCGGTAGTCCTCCATCCGCTTCAGCAGCGTCTCGACCGCCTCCGGCCCGAAGTCCTGCTGTCCCGACGCGGCCAGCGCGTACGCCTCGTCGACGAACAGGACGCCGTCGAGGGCGCGCCGGATCGCGCGATCGGTCTTGATCGCCGTCGTCCCGACGTAGGCGCCGACGAGCTCCGCTCGGTCGACCTCGACGAGATGCCCCTTCTTCAGCAGGCCCATCGACCGGTACATGGCCGCAAGCAGGCGCGCGATCGTCGTCTTCCCGGTCCCGGGATTGCCGACGAAGACGAGGTGCTGTGACGTCGCGACCTCCGGGAGCCCGTGCTCGAGCCGCTGTCCCTGCACCTGGAGGAACGCGGACAGCGCCCGCACCTGCTCCTTCACCGTCTCGAGCCCGACGAGCGAGTCGAGCTCGCGCTGCAGCTCTTCGAGCGGGCGGGCAGGCTCGGGCCCGTTCAGCCGGTCGTTCACCCACTCGAAGGGATCCGCGCTCGCCGACTGGGCGAGGCGGTCGCTGACGGTCTTGACACCGCGAATGACGTCGGCGAAGAAGTCGCCGATCATCCTGCGCCGTCGGCGCTAGCCGGTGACCGGCGGCGTGAAGGCGCTGACGACGCCGACGCGCGCGGTGCTGCAGCTCTTGTGCGATGCCGAGCGGAACGAGATCAGGCCGGGCTTCCGCGGGTGCACCGTCGCGATGACGTTGCCGGAGCCGTTCGTCCGGCCGCTCAACACCTGGATGCCGGCGCCCTTGATCGAGACCGTCGTCCCGGGGATCGGCTTGTTCGAGCCGGTGACGCGCATGCGCAGGGTCGCGGGCTTTCCGACCGTCAGGTTCTTCGGCGCGACCGCGACGACGTAGCACGGCGGGGGCGACGACTTCACCTTCTTCTTCACGTGCGGCGGGGTGAACGGCTTCGGCTTCGGCTTGGCCTTCGGCTTGGGCGTCGTCGCCGCCTTCGGCTTCGAGGGCGTCGTCGTGGTCGGTGTCGTCGTCTTCGTCGTGATCGTCGGCGTGGTCGTCAGCGGCGTGCTCGCCGCAGGTGTGGTCGTCGTCGGCGTCGTCTGCGTCGTCACCGGCGTCGTCTGCGTCTCACCGCCGCCACCGCCGCCGCCGCCGGGGGTCGTGACGACGAGGTGCTCGGACGTGCACACGCTCGTCGCGGGACCGTTGTTCGTGTCGCCGCTGTAGGCGGCCTGCCAGTAGTAGTCACCGGCGGCGTTGAGCGTGACGTCGTTCGAGTTCGGCACGACGCCGTTCGTCACCGTCTTCGTGCCGGCGCTCACGGCCCCGGCGTTGCACGCGTTGTTCGTGTAGACGGTGTAGGTGACGGTCCCGCCGGCGTTTGCGGTCGCGCCGGTCAGCTTCGCCGAGTCGTGGACGGCGGTACCGGTGTTGACGGACGTCGCCGACAGCGTCGTGGCGATCGACGGGGTCGTCCTGTTGACGGTGGAGGTCTCGTTCGGGGCGCCGCACGCGGTGTCGACCTTGTTGTTGTTCGCGTCGCCCGAGTAGTGCGCGACCCAGTTGTACGACGCCGCGGCGGCGGGTGTGTAGTCGGCCGACGTGTAGTCGCCTGCGCCGTTCACGGCGGCCGTCGCGGCGACCGTCGTCAGCTTCGTCGTGCACGTCGAGTCGTAGACGTCGAAGGTGATCGTGCCGGTCAGCGGCGCCGTGCCGCCCGAGAGGTGCGCGACGTCGTGGATCGCTCCACCGACCGTCGCCGGGCCCGACGCGTTCGTCGTCAGCGACGGCGTCCCCGGCGTCGACCCCTGACTGCAGTTGACGATCTGGGTGGCCGTCTGGTTCCCGCCGCCGGCGACCGTCCAGGAGCCGGTGGCCGTGACGGTGTGCGTGCCCGCGGGGACCGAGATCGGGATCGTGTTCGAGCCCTGGACGCCGACGAACGTGAAGTCCTGCGTCGCGACGGTGACGTTGTCGATCGCGACCACCTCGTGGATCGTGTTCGTCACCCCCTGGTCGAAGGCACCGAAGAAGAAGCTCGCGTGGGTGCAGGTGATCTCCGCCTGGAACGAGTGCGCCGACGCGACCTGGACCACGCCGAACGACGCGATGCACACAACCGCCAGCACGAGAAGCCGCCTCACCGCCCGCCTTGTTCCTACCCTTCTCAATTCGCAAACAGCATGTCGTTCCCTCGGTTTGCCGAAGGTCTAGAAGAACCTAGCCGATCGGGAGGACTCGGGCTGCGGCGTCGGGCGCGAGGCAGCGTCCGGAACACCTGCTGAGATGTACCCGCGTTCGCTCTTGCTGCTGCGGGCGCCGGAGCGGGATACTTGCGAGGCACAGGAGGGCGACTGCGGTGAAGAGGCTCGGGTCGGTGGCTTTCGGGGCGGCGACGCTGGTCGCCGTCCTCTCCATGCCGGCGCAAGGAGCCGTGCCCAAGGCTCCGAAGCCGCCGAAGCCGGATCGCGACTCGACGACGATTCTCGTCAAGTTCGCGCCGCAGGCGGACGCGGCACGGGCGGTCTCGGCAGCCGGAGACGAGGTGGTCGGGCGGACGGAGACGCGGGTCGAGATCGTCAAGGTCAAGGCCGGCGCGAGCCTCGACGCGAAGCTCGCCGAGTACGAGGCCCGGCCCGACGTCGAGTTCGCGGAGCCCAACTACATCGCCTACACGAGCGTCGTCGGCACGCCGAACGACCCGTCGTACGGGCAGCAGTGGGCGTTGTCGAAGATCCAGGCGCCCCAGGGATGGTCGATCTATCCCGGCTCGTACGGCGTCGCCGGCGGCGCGAAGGTCGCGGTCGTCGACACCGGCGTCCAGTCGACGCACCCGGACCTCCAGGGGCAGGTCGACACCGCCGACGGCGGCAACTGCGTCAACGGCTCGAGCACGTGTGCAGCCGACCCGGCGCTCGACGACAACGGCCACGGCACCCACGTCGCCGGCATCGTCGCAGCCGCCACGAATAACGGAGCCGGCGTGGCGGGCACCGCGTACTCGTCCCAGGTGATCCCCGTGAAGGTCCTCGGCTCGAACGGGTCCGGCACCTACGCCGCGATCACGAACGGGATCCTGTGGGCGGCCGATCACGGCGCGCGGGTGATCAGCATGAGCCTCGGAGGGTCGAGCTACTCGCAGACGCTCTGCAACGCGATCACGCAGGTGCTCGGCCGGGGCGTCCTCGTTGTCGCCGCCGCGGGCAACAACGGCTCCACCGCCGCCAGCTACCCCGCCGCGTGCCCCGGAACGGTCGGGGTCGCGGCCACGGACCAGAACGACGGCAGGCCGAGCTGGACGGACAGCGGCGTCCCCGACGTCTTCGTCTCCGCGCCCGGTGTCTCGATCTACTCGACGTATCCGACGAACTCGTACGCGACGCTGTCGGGCACGTCGATGGCGACGCCGTTCGTGTCCGGGCTCGCGGCACTGCTGTTCGGGCAGGCTCCTTCGCGAACCCCGACCGACGTCAAGCAGATCCTCGCGACGACCTCCGACAAGGTCGGCGGCGTCCCCTACGGGTCAACCGATCCGTACAACACGTGCGGCTGCAGCTTCAACGACGGCTACGGCTACGGCCGGATCAACGTCTACCGGGCGTTGAGCGCCGCCGGCGCGGCCGCGCCCGTCCAGGCACCGACGGTGACGCTCACCTCGACGCCGGCGTCGTCGACGACGTCGACGAGCGCGTCGTTCTCGTGGACGACGACGAACTCGCCGACGAGCACGACCTGCTCGCTCGACAACGCCGCGGCCACCGCCTGCTCCTCGCCG
>Ga0070741_10012045_pt1 | contig 15754 bp, 20 predicted proteins | sample Coa_R1_4_FD_66440 | JGI IMG/M metagenome (GOLD analysis project Ga0070741, IMG submission 66440) | Surface soil microbial communities from Centralia Pennsylvania, which are recovering from an underground coalmine fire - Coalmine... | ecosystem: Environmental > Terrestrial > Soil > Unclassified ...
GGCCATGAAGCGCTTGGCCTCGCCGATCGTGTGCTCGCCGTAGTGGAAGATCGAGGCAGCCAGCACGGCGCTCGCGTGGCCTTGCCGCACCCCCTCGACCAAGTGCTCGAGCGTACCGACGCCCCCGCTTGCGATCACCGGGACCTGGACCGCATCCGCAATGGCGCGGGTCAGCTCGAGGTCGAACCCCATTCGCGTGCCGTCCCGGTCCATCGAGGTGAGCAGGATCTCGCCGGCCCCCAGCGCCACCACCTCCTGTGCGTAGGCCACAGCCTCGAGCCCGGTCGGCTCGCGGCCGCCATGGGTGAACAGCTCGAAGCGCGGCCTGGATCCGTTGGCGCCGACGCGCTTCGCGTCGATGGCGACCACGATACATTGCGCGCCGAACTTCTCGGCCGCTCTCTGCACGAGGCTTCGGTCTTCGACCGCGGCGGTATTGATCGAGACCTTGTCGGCGCCCGCTTCGAGCAGGGCGCGCACGTCCTCGGTGCTGCGCACGCCGCCGCCGACGGTGAGCGGCATGAAGCAGCGCTCGGCCGTGCGCCGCACCACGTCGAGGATCGTGCCGCGCTTCTCGTGGCTCGCGGTGATGTCGAGGAAGCAGAGCTCGTCGGCGCCCGCCTCGTCGTAGGCAGCCGCCGCCTCGACCGGATCGCCGGCGTCGCGCAGATCGACGAAGCGCACGCCCTTGACGACGCGTCCTTCCTTCACGTCGAGGCAAGGTATGACCCGAACTTTCAGCATGACTCGGTGACTAGGCCTGTTTCCGCTTGCGCGCGCGGCTAACGATGAGGGCGGCGACCGCGGCGACCGCCCAGATGGCAAACAGCACGCCGCCGACCGGGAGCGATAGATAGGAATACCAGATCAGAGAGCCGAGATCGTAGAAGGTTTGCCCATAGTCCTTGCCGCCGATCACGCACGGGACGGCATAGTTGAGATTGACCTCGCAGCCGAACACGCCCTCGGCGATGAGCTCGCTCCCCACCGCGATCAGCGCCGGCCCGAACGCGATCAGGGCGATGAGAACAAGGAGAATGGCGAAGATGGTGTGTGCGCGCATGGTCAGGGATGTTTCGCCAGGCCGCTCGCCGCGATCAATTGCAGCGCCGCGCGGGCATCGAGGCTGCCGTCATAGAGTGCGCGGCCGACGATCGCGCCCTCGAGCATCCGGTAGCGTGGCTCGATCAGGCGCTTCACATCGTCGATCCCGGCAAATCCCCCGCTCGCAATCACCGGGATCGAAACCGCGCGCGCAAGCTCGGCGCTGCCGTCGAGATTGAGACCCTTGAGGACGCCGTCGCGCGCGATGTCGGTGTGAATGATGGCGGCGACCCCGGCGTCCTCGAATCTTTGCGCGAGATCGATCGCCGCGATCTCGCTCGTCTCGGCCCAGCCCTCGATCGCGACCTTGCCGTCGCGCGCGTCGATGCCGACGGCGATGCAGCTCGGAAAGTCGCGCGCCGCCTCCTTCACCAGTTTCGGATCGCGCACTGCCGCCGTGCCGAGGATCACGCGGTCGACCCCCTTGTCGAGCCAGGCCACCACCGTATCGAGGTCGCGGATGCCCCCGCCAAGCTGGACCGGGATATGCACCGCGGCAAGGATCGCCTCGACCGCCGCGGCATTGACCGGTTTCCCCTCGAAGGCACCGTTCAGATCGACCACGTGCAGCCAATCGAAGCCGGCCTCCTCGAAGGCGCGCGCTTGCGCCGCCGGATCGGTGTTGAACACGGTCGCCTCCGCCATCTCGCCTTGGCGCAAGCGCACGCATTGCCCGTCTTTGAGATCGATCGCGGGGAACAGGATCATGGCTTCCATTTCAGGAAGTTGGCGATGAGCTTAAGCCCGAGCTTCTGGCTCTTCTCCGGGTGGAACTGGCTGCCCGCCATATTGTCCCTGGCGACGAAGGCGGTGACCTCACCACCATAATCGGTGCTTGCGATGAGCACGTCGCGGCCGGCCGGCACGAGATGGTAGGAGTGCACGAAATAGGCGTTGAGCCCGCCCTCCCCGGTCGGAATGCCTTCGAACAGCGCGTGCTCTCGCGCAAGCTTGAGTGTATTCCACCCCATGTGCGGGATCTTGAGCGCGGGATCCGACGGGGCGATGGCGCGGACCTCCCCCTCGATCCAGCCGAGTCCCGGCGTCACCCCGTGCTCGAGGCCGCGCTCGGCCATGAGCTGAAGCCCGACGCAGATGCCGAGAAAGGGCCTGTCCTTCCCCTTAACCGCCTCTTCCAGCGCCTCGATCATCCCCGGCACGCGGACGAGCCCCGCCTTGCAGTCGGCAAAGGCGCCAACGCCCGGCAGCACGATGCGCTCCGCGGACAGCACATCCTCAGGGTCTGCCGTCACCTTGACCATAAGCGGCGAACCACTCTCGCGGGCCGCGCGCTCGAAGGCCTTGGCGGCCGAGTGCAGATTGCCCGATCCGTAATCGATGATGGCGACGTGGCTCATTGCTCAGGCTTGCGGGAAGAGGCCGATGACGTCCTCGCCCTCGTTGCGCGAGACAGGCGGAAGGCTTTGCTTGCCGCGCGCGGTCTCGGGCTTGCTCTCCCCGGAGCGGCCAGACTTCGCCTGTTGCGCCAGCCAGCTCTTGAAGAACGACAGCTCGGCCTCGGTCCGGCCCTTTCCCTCGGCCAATCCGATCAGCCGGTAGCCGCGCCGCTCGAGCGCGGCGCCGCGGAGATCGTTGGCCTCGAAGGCAAACAGCGCAAACAGCCCGGCCAAGAGCCAGCCGAGCACCTCGTGTCCCGGCTTGTCGAGGCCGAGACCCCATTGCAGCGCCCCGAACACGGCGATGAACAGGGCGAACTCCACCCACATGCGGCAATAGATGAGCCAAAGCGCCGGCACCAAGAATGCGGGCCACGAGAAGCCCTCCTTCACGAATTGCAGCGCTTCGGCGCGCGCCTCGAGGTCTTGTGCCGCATCGCTGGGCTCATAGACGGAATAGACAGTCATCTCACTCACACCACGACGTCATTGCCGCGCCTGACCCGGCAATCCAGAACAGCTTGCTCCGAGCCTGTTGCCCCCGGATGCCCGGCTCAAGGCCGGGCATGACGTGTTCGTTTTTTGTGCCAAGTCAAGAGCTGCTAAAGCTGGCCCTTGGTCGAGGGAACCCGCCCGCTCTGGCGCTCGTCGAGTGCGATCGCCTGCCTGAGCGCCCGCGCGAGAGCCTTATAGCAGGTCTCGGCGATATGGTGGCTATTCTCGCCGTAGAGCGTCTCGACATGGAGCGTGATGCCCGCATGCTGAGCGAAGGCCTGGAACCACTCGCGGAACAGCTCGGTATCCATCTCCCCGATCTTCGAGCGGGTGAAGGCGACGTTCCACACGAGGTAAGGCCGGCCCGAGACGTCGAGCGCGACGCGGGTGAGCGTCTCGTCCATGGGCAAGTAAGCAGAGCCGTAGCGGGCGATGCCCTTCTTGTCGCCGAGCGCCTTTGCAACCGCCTGGCCGAGCACGATGCCCGAATCCTCGGTCGTGTGGTGCTGGTCGATATGGAGGTCGCCCTTGGCCTTGAGCGTTATGTCGATCAGGGAGTGACGGGCAAGCTGCTCGATCATGTGGTCGAGGAAGCCGACTCCCGTCTTAACGTCGTAGGCGCCGGTTCCGTCGAGATCGACCGAGGCCGTGATCGCGGTCTCCTTGGTCTTGCGCTCGACGGTCGCGGCCCGCGCCTCGGTGTCTTTGCTTCGCTTTTGCATGGGGTCAATCTAGCCCAAGGGCCTTAGCAATTCGCTTCTTTGGGGGTTCGCGCCGACCTTATACGCTCGGTCGCCGAAGAGTGCTATTCCCCTGTCCCGGACCGGAGTGAGACCCATGCGCAAATGGCTGATCGGCGCCATCCTCGGCGTGGCCGCCTATCTCGGCTATCCCTATCTCACCCTTTACTGGATCGACCACGCGCTGCTCACCAATGACGAGCCGGCCCTCGAACGCCTGGTCGACTGGCCGGAGGTGAGACAGGGGCTCAAGGCCGACGTCAAGCTCGCCCTTATCGATGCGGCCCAGACCCAAGCCGGAAAGGACGGCTTCGCCGGCGTGTTCGGCGCGGCGTTGACCGCCCTCCTCGTTCCGACCCTGGTCGACAGCGCCGTCGATGAATGGGTCACGCCCGAAAAGGTGTTGAACAGCGAGGAGGTGGTCAAACACCGGCAGGAGCAGAAATCCTTTGCCGACTTCGTCACCTACGCCTTCTTCACCTCGCCCACCGAGTTCCGCGTCGACTTGAAGGACCCCAAGGACCCGAACTCGCCCTCGATCGCCGCTTTGATGCGGCTCTCCGGGCTCAGATGGCGCGTGATTGCGATCAAGCTGCCGCCGGTCTCCACCTGGCTCAACGGTTCCACCCCGCGCGCCTCCTCGTCCGAGACGTCGCCGCCCTCAACACCGTCAACGCCCTGAAGCCTCGTAGCCTCGCCCAGGCGAACCCGCCCCAGCTTAAATGTAGCCGACGCACTTGAAATATTTGTGCTTGAAGTAATCCTTCTTCTTCGGATCGTCGGTGGCGTTGCCCTTGTCGATCCATTTCTGGCATTTCGTCTGGAGCTCGGCGCTCACCGGAGCGCAATCGTTATGCGACGGCACGCCATCGTAATCGCCACAAGGAAGCGGGCCCTTGGACTTCTTGGCTTCGGCAGGCACGACGGCGAGGGCGAGTGAGCAAGCGACGAGCGCAACAATTCTCCACATGACGCGTCTCCCACGATTGATCGGCCAAAGACGGGGGTCTGAACATTATCACGTCTTGGCAGGTCGCGCTGAGGAAGGTTTGCGCTCGCCAAGCCCGCGTTAAGCTTCGTCAACGAGATGATGCCGCCCCTCAGCAAGTGCTTGACTAAGGCCCGCTCCGCTCCGATATCGCATTGCGACATGGGTAGCCCGCAGTCCTCCCCCGACATTTGGCACGGCACGACCATTCTGACCGTCCGCAAGGACGGCAAGGTGGTGATCGCCGGCGACGGCCAGGTCACGCTCGGCCAAACCGTCATCAAGGGCACGGCGCGCAAAGTGCGCCGCGTCGGTTCGGGCAACGTCATCGCCGGCTTCGCCGGCTCGACCGCCGACGCTTTTACGCTGTTCGAGCGCCTCGAGACCAAGCTCGAGCGCTTTCCCGATCAATTGAAGCGGGCCTGCGTCGAGCTCGCCAAGGACTGGCGCACCGACCGCTATCTCCGCCGGCTCGAGGCGATGATGATCGTGGCCGACCCCGGCGAGAGCCTTGTGCTCACCGGCACCGGCGATGTGCTCGAGCCGGACGATGCGGTGATGGGGATCGGCTCGGGTGGGGCTTATGCGCTCGCCGCCGCGCGCGCATTGCTCGACACCGATCTCGGCGCCGAGGAGATTGCGCGCAAGGCCATGGCCATTGCCGCCAAGATTTGCGTTTACACCAACGACGAGGTGGTCGTCGAAACCCTCGACGCGACGAAGTGAGTGCTAAGTTGCCAATAGAAATCCGCCGCCGGCCGCTTGCACCCCGCTCCCCTCTCGTGGGGGCGCACGCTCGCCTCTTGGGCGAGCGGAGGGGGGTGAACGGCGGGACGAGTCAATCACTTGAACCCCGCTCCCTGTCCCTCCCCCACAAGGGCGGCGGGAAGGGTGAGCGTCGCTTCCCGTCATGACCGCATTTTCACCCCGCGAGATCGTCTCCGAGCTCGACCGCCACATCATCGGCCAGCGCGACGCCAAGCGCGCCGTCGCCATCGCGCTGCGCAATCGCTGGCGCCGCCAGCAGTTGAACGATGAGATGCGCGAAGAGGTCCTGCCCAAGAATATCCTCATGATCGGCCCGACCGGCGTCGGCAAGACGGAGATCTCGCGCCGCCTGGCCAAGCTCGCCGGCGCCCCCTTCATCAAGGTCGAGGCCACCAAATTCACCGAGGTCGGCTATGTCGGCCGTGATGTCGATCAGATCGTGCGCGATTTGCTCGAGGCGGGGATCGCCCTCGTGCGCGACGCCAAGCGCAAGGAAGTTTCCGCCAAAGCCCAGCTCAACGCCGAAGAGCGCGTTCTCGATGCATTGGTCGGCGCCAACGCTGCGCTCGCGACCCGTGACGCCTTCCGCAAGAAGCTCCGCGCCGGCGAGCTGAACGACAAGGAAATCGAAATTCAGGTCGCCGACCTGCCGACCATGCCGTCCTTCGAGATCCCCGGCATGCCCGGCAGCCAGGTCGGCATGATCAATCTCTCGGAGATGCTCGGCAAGGCGTTCGGCCATCGCACCAAGCCGCGCCGCGTCAACGTGCGCGACTCGTTCGACATTCTCATGAGTGAGGAGTCGGACAAGCTGATCGACAACGACGCGATCATTCAGGAGGCGATCAAGAACGTCGAGAACAACGGCATCGTGTTTCTCGACGAGATCGACAAGATCTGCGCGCGCTCGGAGCGGATCGGCGCCGATGTCTCTCGCGAGGGCGTGCAGCGCGATCTTCTGCCCCTGATCGAAGGCACGACCGTCGGCACCAAATACGGGCCGGTCAAGACCGACCACATTCTCTTTATCGCCTCGGGCGCGTTCCACATCGCCAAGCCCTCGGATCTCCTGCCCGAGCTTCAGGGGCGCCTTCCCATCCGGGTCGAGCTCAAGCCGCTGACGCGAGAGGACTTCCGCCGCATCCTGACCGAGCCCAGGGCCTCCCTCATCAGGCAATATGTCGAGCTGATGAAGACCGAGGGCGTCGAGCTCGAATTTACCGGCGACGCGATCGACGCGATCGCCGACATCGCGGTCGAGGTGAACACCAATGTCGAGAACATCGGCGCGCGGCGCCTCTGGACCGTGATCGAGCGCGTGGTTGACGAGATTTCCTTCGAGGCCGCCGACAAGGCTGGCGAGAAGGTGGTGATCGATGCCGCTTACGTGCGCCGGCATATCGGCGATCTCGCCAAGAACGCCGACCTTTCGAAATTTATTTTGTAGCGTCGTCAACCTGTGCGGCGGTCGTGTGAAGCGCCACGAGCATTGAGGTTCCGCTGCGCCGCCGCAACCATTTCGCTGACCGATTGAAAGCGCTTTACGCCGCCCGCCGTTTCGATCTCAACTGATCCGTCCTCGAAAATTACGTATTTGCGTCCGTCGATCTCGCCGGTTGCTTGCGGTTTTGATTCAATCGGCTGCCAACCGTTGCCGGCCACTCCGGTCACTTCCTTTTCCGAGCTTTCGGCCGTTGGCATCCATGCATCTTCGGCATCCTCATCGATCAGCTCTGCTCCTTCAGCCGAGCGCGGCGACTTCGGTGCTCGAAGGTGTTTCACAACCGTCTCGTAAAAATCGAGAATTGCGGATTGAACGGCCTGAGGAAAGCTTTGGGGACCGAACTTGCGATCAAGGTCGGTGGCCGCAACGATCTCGAAGGCCCTGGGCTGCGCTCCCTGTTTTTCGATTCGAGCGATCTCTGGATTCGAGCGGAGTTCTGAAAGACCGGCTGATGTCCTCCGGCCATGTTTCCAAATGACATGAATGCTCGCTGTGGCGTCGCTCTCGGGCGGAAGTTGCTTGAGGAGCCAGTTCAATTTGCCCACGTACTGCTTTGGGCTACTCGGTGCTGCAACCAAGAGGCTACAAATCACATTCCTCTTTTGAACATCAACGGTGACATGCAGTTCGCCTGGCGCATCCGGCACTTCAAACTCGAACGATAGTTGGTTGTTTTCAACAAAGAACGAGAGATCGTCCGCCCAAAGTTGTTGCTGATCGTATTGGTACTGACGGCGTAGCTTCACGTTGAATTGCACTCCAACCTCACGGGTTAGGGCCACACAAAAGCTGGCTTGAGCCTGGTGCCAACTGCGGAGCGCGTCGATGACGTCGGCATCATCCCTCCTGACCGCGGCGCCGGCTCTCAAGCGTTGCACCAGGCCGTTCCAACTTGATGGCATCGAAGTTAAGCCACGAATCTCACTGTTCTGGTGATCGAAATAGCGAATTGCTTCTTTCAGGATGAAGGCCTGCTCCTCGTCGAAGCTCGACGCTTCCTTCACTACGCCAGCTGCAATCATGCAAAGAGTTGGCCACGACCAATGGAAGATGGCCACACCGCCACCGATGTCTGTGGGAAGGTCGTATGGCAAGTGGTCGGGTCTGGTGGTGAGTTCGTTCGAAATCGTGATGATCGCGTCGATACGGTTTGCTTTCGCGATCTTGTAATAGCGAGCGATCTGATCTGGCTTGATCCTGGAAGCGCCGATCTTTGCTTCAATGATGGCGCTCCACTCTGATTGAGTGGAGCGGGCCAAAAGGAGACCATCCGGGCGATCGTCTGCATCATCTGGATCTTGCTTCTTGAAAACGATCTCCGTGTAGGCCTCGATCCACGACCGACGTCCGAGACGGTACCCCATTCGCGAGAACACATGTCGAGCAAACGGGTACACAACACTAAGTACTGCAAGTAGGACAGAACAGGCTTGCCGCTCGCGGTGGCCTGACGGGGCCACCGGAATCAGGCGTGCTCGCTCGCCTCCAACCAGGAATTCGGGCAGATCGCTCACCAAGGCCCTCACTTGGCATTTGAGTAAGTATCGCAGGTTGAGAGAGATCGTGCTACCCGTTGCCGTGCACTAGCGAAAATCGGCTCACTTCTGACGTTCGCACCCGCACATAGGGCGATTAAAACCGCCACGGCGGACGCGCGGCTCCTCGCGCTCTGCCCCGCGCTTGGCTACGAGGTCGCGATCCTTCCCAACGTTGTCGTAAAGAGCGCGCCAATTTCGTGCTCCCCCTGCTGAGACAGCCTTGAGAGGCGGCGAAGGCAAGGTTCGTGTCTTGGCGGCAACGGTGCTATGATCGTTTGCCCGGATCGTCCGCTTGCGTATTTCCCGAAGGCGCAAGCAGCCTTGGCCCGGTATGGAGGCTTCGATGAGGAAGCCACGGATCGGTCTGATCGCTCTTTTGCTCGCCGCTACTTGCGCGGTTTCATTCCCGGATCGCGCCGCACTGGCGCTCAAGGCCACGGGCAGCGGGACCTCGGACGGCGCCTGCACGGAAATGTTCCACGAGTGCCTGAGAGGCTGCGGACCTCCGGGATCCAATCTCGCGTGCGAGAAATACTGCGAAGAGCAGGTGCTTGCGAAATGCAAGGCGGGAGGAGCTGCCCGGGGGAGCGTGGTCAAGCCCGGAACAGTTAAACCCGGGATCAAAGCCGCGCCACGGTAGTAGCCAATCTCGCCCCGCTCAAATCGCTTCGATTTGGGCGTCAGTAGCGCTGAATATTGCCTTTAGGCTTTGGAATTTTCGTTGAGGGTTCGCCTTTGGCGGCGGCCTTCTTTGTGCATGAACAGTAGGAACCGGTGCACGTAATCTTGTCCTTGCAGGAATCCTCCATGCTCTTGCAGTCCGTATACGTGCCGTTGCAGATGCATGTCGTGCCCTCGCAGGCAAAGCCGGCACCTCCACCGCCTCCGCTTTTGACCGCCTGTGCCTGCGAATTGATCAGCGTAAGCAGAACTATCAATGTCGCTCGCCAAGGCATCTCTCTGTCCTCCGGTTAGCTCTCGTGCGAGTGAACGCACGGGCAACATCGATCTCGAAGGTGCTTTCAGGTGGGCCGCGTTCACCGCGCCTTGCGCCGAGCACGCATGGACGGGCTCGGCGCGGGACCATGACGATTCGGCGGCTCAAAGCCGCTTCTGCCGCGGTAAACCCTTAAACAAAGACCAGCAAAAAATCGCAACGACGGCATCTCAAGGCAAGACCGCGCAGGACACCGTGCGGCAAATTCAGTCAGCCTTGTCGATGCACACGGCGTTGCCGTTGGAGAGCTTGCAATATTGATGCGAGGACCCGCACCGGTCGTCTCCGACGTGGATCACCGTGCCGTCCACCTTGCGGCAGTCGGACGTGGTGAGCTCCATGACCGTCGAACCCTTGAGCTTTCCGGTGGCCACGCCGCCGGGGATCTTCTTGGAGGTGGCGTGGGCGAGATCGGGTGTTAGGCTAAAGGCGATTGCCGCTAAAACCAGGACGGCTGCAGAGGTCGCAAACTTCACTTGCATTGTCACCTCCCTAACGTAGCCTTGGCGATGGACTCTCGCGGTCGATGTGCGAGACGACGGCAGTATAGCCCCTGCGCGAGGGTTGAGGCAGAGCAAACCGCCTGCCCCAAGGTCGGTTAACGGCCCTTGCGCAGCCGCACATAGAGCGCGCCCTCGCCGCCGAGGCGGCGCGGCGCCGGCGAGAAGCTCACCACGACATGGGCGAGGTCCGGCGCCGCCAACCAGTGCGGCACGGCTTGGCGCAGCACCCCGCGCGCCTCCTCCTCGTAGAAGCTGCGTGGCTGATCGGCCTCGGCGCCTTTGCCGGTGATGACGAGCACATGGCGGTAGCCTTTGCCTTGCGCCGATTTGAGGAAGCGCCTGAGCGCGGCATGCGCCTCACGCTGCCGCATGCCGTGGAGGTCGAGCCGCGCCTCGACCGGGAGATGTCCGCGCTCGAGCTTGCGCGCCGTTCCGCGATCGAGGGCTTCGCCCTTCGCGATCGGCGCTGGCTTCGGTACCGGCTTGGCCGCTGGCGCGAGGGCGGATAAAGGCTCCTCTACCTCAAGGCTCTTTGCCGGTTTTGGAATCGCGGCCTTGACAGCGGGGCGTGTCTTCTTGAGCGGCCGCGCGCTGCGCGCCACCCGCTCCCACAGCTCCGTATCGCTGTCGCGATGCTGACCGCGCTTGCCCATGGTTGATCATAAGACGCGACATTTTAATTTTCACACACGGCAACGGGAGACGGCTAACGCTTCGGCAGCAGCACGTAGAACCGCGCGGCATGCGCCACCCCGCCCGCGAGCGCGCCGGCCGCCTCGCCCGTGCCGAAGAAGATGTCGCCCCGCTCCGGTCCCCTGATCGCCGAGCCGACGTCCTGGGCGATCATCAGCCGCCGGAACGGTCTGCCGTCCTCGCCCTTGACATCGGGAGCCGCAACGAAGATCGGGAGGCCGAGGCGGTGATAGGCGGCATCGACGGCGAGGCTGCGGCCTGCCGTGAGCGGCACGCCTTCGGCGCCGAGCGGCGCGGAGGCCTCGAGTTCGCTGAAGAACACATAGGAGCGATTCTCCTCCATGAGCGCCCGCGCGCGGCTGGGATCGGCGTGGAGCCACGCCTTCACCGCCTCCATGTTGGCGGCGCCTTTCGCGATCGCGCCGCGTTCGACGAGGAGCTTGCCGATCGAGGTGTAGGGATGGCCGTTCTTGCCGGCGTAGGTGAGCCTCACCCGGCTTCCATCGGGCAGGCGCACCACGCCGGAGCCTTGCACCTGCATGTAGAACAGCTCGACCGGGTCATCGAGATAAAGGAGCTCTAGCCCGCGCCCCTCTAGCGCGCCTCCCCAGATCTCGGCGCGCGTGTAATAGGGCACGCGGCCCTCCGGCGTGTCGCGGAAGCCGGTGATGCGGTCGTTGAAGCGCGCCCGCTCGGTCTCTGTGATGATGGTGACGAGATCGTCGGGCTTGCCATAGACCGGGACCTGGAACGCGCCTGTCTTTTCGCGCGAACCCCTCACCTCCGGCTCGTAATAGGCGGTGACGAGGCCTTGCGTGCCGCCACCTTCGATGCGGTGCGGCGTATAGAGGTCCTCGAAGAAGCTTCGCGCGGCGGCTTCGCTGACGCCGTCGCCGAGAAGAATGGCCGCCGCGCAATAGGGAAGCTCGGGGTCGGCATGGCAGGACTTGAGCAGCGCGCGGAAGGCCGCGGCATGATCGTCCTCTTCCCAGCCGGGAAGCTCGGCGAAGCTCACCGGCTTCAAGTCGATCTTGTCGCTGTCCACGTCGCAGGCTCCGAGCAGGAGCGCGATGGTGGCAGCGAGTGCGGCGCGCGGCAATGCCTTGGGCTAATTGGCCGCTTCGGTGGCGACCAGCTTCCAGTTCGGGTTCTTCGAAGCGACGTCGCGGCAGAAGGTCCAGATGTCGGTGACCTCGCGCACCTTCTTCGGGTCGCCCTCGACCACCTCGCCCTCCGTATCGCGCGTCACCGAGATCAACTCGCTCACGAATTTCACCGTGACGTAGGCGGTGCGGTTCTTGACCTCAGCCTCGATGATGTCGGCCTTGTCGATGCCCACCAAGCTCGACTCCACCTTTTCGCCGCGGCTTTCGCGGTCGGTGATGGCGCGCGCGAAACCGTCATAGACGTCGTTTGCGAGCAGCTCCTTGAGCGTCGCCCGGTCGCCTTCCGCGAAGGCCAACACGATCGCCTCGTAGGCGATCCTGGCGCCATCGAGGAAATGTCCTGGATCGAACGAGGGGTCGGCGCGCATTAGCGTGGTGAGCGACTGGCCGAGCGGGCTGTCCTTCTGAGCATGCCGGCCGAGCCTTGCCTCGATGTCCTCCGCTGAGGGGACGGAGGTCTCGCTCATCGGCGTGGTACGGCCGCGGCCGCGCGGCAGGGCGACGACAGGCTCGTTGGCATCGGCGGGCGAGGGCCGTTTGGCCTCCGGCGCCGAATAGGGATCGAACGGCGGCCGCTCGTTCCCGGTCCTGCGCCCGAGCACGTTGCGCAGCCGGATGAAGATCACGACCGCGAGGACCAGAAACAACAGCGTATAGATGTCGAAAGCTTCACTCATACCTTGCTGCCACCCGCGTTCAATGGATTAGCCCGCGTCCAGTTGCGGAACCCTCCAGGCGGATATGGTGCGCGCCCGGAGATTTGCCAGCGGGAGCCTTGAATACAAGCAGGATTGTCCCACACCTGCCAGCGCCACACCCCACAACTTACGGCATTAGCCCGCTCCAAGCCAACCCTAAACGCCCGTCGCGCTTAATTCGCTCTTGCCGCGGCGGGTCACCCCGGCCCTCTTTGCCCGGCCTGTTGGATTTGCAGCGCGCTTGCCTCCCGTGCTAGCCACCCTGACGCAAGATTTCGAGGAACCGTCATGGCTAAGAAGAGCCCGACCGAGGATCAGCCCGGCAAGGAGAGTGGCAATGGGCCGGAGGCCGAGGGCGCCGCGAGCCCGGGTAGCGCGCCGGCCACCCCGGGCGCCGCGCGCGCAGCCCAACAGGCTCAGCTTCAGGTGCTCGCCCAATACGTTAAGGACCTCTCCTTCGAGAATCCCGCCGCGCCGCAGTCCCTGCAAGGGCCCGGGCAGAATCCTCAGCTCAAGGTCGGGGTCAATGTGGGGGCCGAGCCGCGCGGCGACGACAATTACGAGGTGACGCTCCAAGTCGAGGTCCACGCCAGCAACGACCGCGGCGTGATCTATAACGTCGAGCTGCTCTATGGCGGGCTGTTCCGCCTGCGCAACATTCCGCAGAACCTGCTTCAGCCCGTCCTCTTCATCGACTGCCCGACGCTGATCTTCCCCTTCATGCGCCGGGTGCTTGCCGACGTGACGCGTGACGGCGGCTTTCCGCCGCTCATGCTCGACCCGATCGATTTCGGCAGGCTGTTCGCCGAGAACCTTGCCCGCGCCGAAGCCAACCAGGCCATCAAGAACTAGCTCGCCTTCCCTCAACGGGAGAGGAAGCTAATAGCGCAGCCAGACGGCGCCCGCGCCGAGGCTTGCCACAAAAGCGCGGTGCGCCTCGATCTCGGCCGCCGTGAGCCTCGGTAGAAGCGGCCGGACCCGCACGGGAAGCGCGTGCGTCCTGAGCAGAGCGCCCTGGCCGCCCGCCACGGCAAAGTCGAGCCGCGCCTGATGTCCGCCGACGAGCTCGGCATAGACGCGTGCCAGCAGCCGGCAGTCGAGGAGCGCGCTGTGCTTCTCGCGCTCGGAGAGGTCGATGCCATATCGCTTGCATAGCGCGTCGAGGCTGCACGGCGCGCCCGGGTGCCGCCGCCGCGCGAGCGCGAGCGTATCGACAACCCGGTCCCAGCCAAGCAGCGGCCGCGCGATGCGGTCGAGCTCGGCGTTGAGAAAGCCGAAGTCGAAAGCCGCGTTATGCATCACCAGCATGGCGCTGTCGATGAAGGCGAGCATATCGTCGGCGAGATCGGCGAAGCGCGGTTTGTCGCGCAGGAACTCGGTCGTGAGGCCGTGCACCTCGAAAGCCGCGTAGGGCACGTCGCGCTCCGGGTTCACGTGGCAGTGCCACACCCGTCCCGTCGGGATGCGGTTGATTAGCTCGACGCAACCGATCTCGACGATGCGGTGGCCGTCGAAGGGATCGAGTCCCGTCGTCTCGGTATCGAGCACGATCTCGCGCATTGATTGCTTGTCTCTTTGTTCCTTCGTCATGCCCGGCCGAGCCGGGCATCCAGGGCAACGAAGCTGAACAAGCGGCCCTTGATTGCCGGGTCAAGCCCCAATGACGTGCTCCTATTCCGGTTACGAGTGACGCAATCGCTCCATGACCCGGCCCGGCCGGCCGCGGAGCGACTCGATAAGTTTATCGATCTGCCGGTGCATGTCCGCAAGGCCCGTGCCGCTGTCCACAACGAAGTCGGCGCGCGCGCGCTTCTCCTGATCGGGAAGCTGGCGCGCAAGCAGATGCTCGAGCTTCTCGACCGTCATGCCGGGCCGCGCCAGCACCCGTTCTCGTTGTACGTCATGCGGCGCGCTCAGCACGACCGTGACATCGACGCGGCTGTCGGCGCCCGTCTCGAATAGAAGGGGGATCTCGAGCACGGCGAACTCGGCGCCCCTCTTCTCCTCCTCGATGAGAAAATCAATCTCGGCCTTCACCACCATCGGGTGCACGATGGCCTCGAGTTCTTTGAGACGCTTAGGCCTGCCGGCGACCTCGGCGGCAAGACGCGTGCGGTCGACCTTGCCCGCGCGCGTAACGCCGGGGAAGGCGGCCTCGATGAGCGGGACGGCCTCGCCCTCGTAGAGCCGGTGCACGCAAGAATCGGCGTTGAACACGGGAATGCCGGAACGGGCGAGATGCTCGGCGGCGGCGGATTTACCCATGCCGATCCCGCCTGTCAGGCCGATGACCAGCATCACTTGGCCCCCAGGGAGGCGATGACGTGCGTCCTGAGCTCGGGCGTGACCTCGGGGCGGACGCCGAACCAGCGCTCGAAGCCTGGCGCGGCCTGATGCAGCAGCATGCCGAGTCCATCGACGGCGATATTTCCGCGTTCGCGCGCGTCGGCGAGGAGCCGCGTCTCGAGCGGGCTGTAGACGATATCGGCGACAACCGCGTCGGTCGGGAGCGCGGCGAGATCGACCGCAAGCCGCTCCTGTCCGGTCATGCCGAGGCTCGTCGTATTGACCAGGAGCCCGCAGCCCTCGAAGGCGAAATTGCGGGTGTCCCAATCGACCACCTCGACGCGCGACGGAAAGTTGGATGCGAGCTCCTCGGCCCGCGCCCGGCTCCGATTGGCAAGCAGCACCTTCGACGCTCCGCCTTGGAAAAGTCCGTAGAGGATCGCCCGCGCGGCGCCTCCCGCCCCGAGCACCATGACCGGGCGCCCCCCCTCGTTCCACTTCGGCGCCTGCTCGGCAAGATTGGTCATGAAGCCGTAGGCATCGGTGTTGCTCGCATTGAGCCTGCCCTCGCCGTCGAGCCACAACGTGTTGGCGGCGCCAATCGCGCGCGCCGCCGCGTCCCTCACATCGGCTGCTTCGAGCGCGGCGAGCTTGTGCGGCAGGGTGACGTTCGCCCCCACGTAGCCGTGCTGCTTGAGCGAGCGCATGAAGTCCCTTGCCGCTTCCGGCGGCACGGCCTCCTTCTCGTAGGCGCCGTCCACGCCGTAGAGCGAAAGCCAGTACCGATGGATGATGGGCGAGCGCGAATGCTCGACCGGCCAGCCGATGACGCAGGCGCGCTTCATTTCAGGCCTCGATGACGCCCTCGCGCCGAAGC
>Ga0070741_10012046_pt1 | contig 15752 bp, 12 predicted proteins | sample Coa_R1_4_FD_66440 | JGI IMG/M metagenome (GOLD analysis project Ga0070741, IMG submission 66440) | Surface soil microbial communities from Centralia Pennsylvania, which are recovering from an underground coalmine fire - Coalmine... | ecosystem: Environmental > Terrestrial > Soil > Unclassified ...
CCGGGCCAGCGCAGCACCGGCACGCCCAGCCGGCGCATCGCCTCCAGCACGTCGGTGCGAAAGCCCCGCTCATCGCTCAAGGGCGAGCCGGGCTCAAAGACCCCACCATAGATGCAACGGCCAAGGTGCTCGATGAAATGCCCGAAGATGAATGGGCTTACCGCTCCGATGCGGCGCTTGGGGTCGATTGTCAGCGTGTACTCCATGGCTCCACCTCAATGCACCTCTGGCTCCATCTGCCGCTTTGGTAGCGGCGACAGGGTACTCATCCCTGGGGCTGCGGTGCCAGCCAGTACGGGGGCGAAGCCTACTCACGAGTGCAGCGCGGCTCTCAAGGGAGCGGCTACAATCTGCCGCGCCCGAGCGCAGCCAGAATCAGGATCCCAACATCGAGCGAGAGAGGAGGCCCCCGGTGAACGTGATAAAGAGCTTCTTGCGTTTCTGGTACGACTTCATCGTGGGCGATGCGTGGGAGATTGCCGCCGGCGTGGTGCTGGTGCTGGCGGCCGGCGCGGTGCTGCTGCACCTGGCGGCGGTGCCGGAGCGGGTGCTGCCGCCACTGGTAGGCGCGGGCGTGCTCGTGGTGGTGGGGGCAAGCGTGCTGGCGGAAGCCCGCCGCCGGCAGCACGCGGCGCGTGCGTGAGCCAGCCGGCAGCCGGGAGTTCCGGTCGCGCCCGTTCGTCTGGGCTTCCCTGGCCGCCGGGCTGCTCCCCGGCTTCGGTGGGGGCGTGGCCCTGGTGGCTGGGCTGCTCGCCGGCCGGCCAGTCGACGGCTGGTGGCCGGCCCTGGTACAGGCGCACGGGCACGCACAGCTCTTTGGCTTTGCCGGGCTGCTGATCTTCGGGGTGGGGCTGCACTTCCTGCCCCGGCTGCGCGGCGCCCCCCTCATCGCGCCACACCTGGTGCCACTTGTCCTGGTGCTCTACGGCGGCGGCGTGCTGCTGCGCGTCGCCGGCCAGATCGTCGGCCCGCTCTTTGATGCGCCCGGCTTAGCACCGACCTGGCCGCGCACCGTCTGCGCCGCGGCGCTGGCGCTCTCGGGCCCGCTGACGCTCGCCGGCGCGTGCCTTGGTATCGCGCTGCTGGCCGGCACCGGCCTTTCGGGACCACCGCTGCGGACAAGACCGGGGGTGCTGCAGGTGCTGCCCTTGATGGCGGTCTCGATGGCCGGGCTGGTGCTGGCGCTGGTGATCGATGGAGCGGGCGCGGTCGCGGCCGGAGCTACGGCGCTCACTCTAGTTGCCGACCCCCCAGTGGCGATGGCTACGTGGGCTGTGCCGGCGGCGGCGGATACGGCGGCGGTGCGGGTAGCGTTCCTCGGCTGGATCGTGCCGGTGGCGGTAGCTTTCTCGGCGCGCAACTACCCGCTCTTCGTGCGCACCCGACCCGCCACGGCAACGGGGCTGCGCGGGGGCCTCCTACTGCTGGTAGCGGGCGTGGCACTCGACTTAGCCGGCCGGGCCGCGAGCGGACTGCCTGGCGTGCAGGCGCTCGCTGGCGTGCTCGAAGGCGCTGCGCTGATCTGGTTCACCATGGTCGTTGGCGCGCTTGGACCGAAGGTCCAGCTCCCCGGGCGTATGTCCGATCCGGCGGAGGCGCGGCTGGCCCGGCTCACGGCATCGCCGCTCATCGGCGCGTACGTCTGGCTGGCGGTAGCCGGCACGTTGCTGGTGCTGGTCGCGCTCGCGCCGCTCGCCGGATGGCTGCCCCCGCCGGAGGACGCGCCGCGGCATGCACTCGGCGCCGGCTTCGTGCTGCTGCTCATCGCCGGCATGGCCTTGCGCCTGCTCCCCGGCTTTGCCGGTGCGCGTCCGCGCGTGGTGCGGCTGGGGCCGGCGCAGACTGCAATCGTCGCGGCGCACATCGCTGCTGTACTGCGCGTGCTACCGCCCATCGTGCTCTGGCTGCTGGCCGCGGCCGGTGCGAGCGCACCGCCGTGGCTAGCCGCGGCGGCTAACATGGCCCTGGTGCTGGCCGGACTCGCCGGCGCTGCCTTCGTCGTCGCCCTGGCCCTGGCCCTGTGGCCGGTGCTGTGGGGCCCAGCCTGGAAAGGAGGCAGGTAGCTCCGCTCCTTGCTAGCTGGTAGACTTCCTTTTGCAGCGTCCCGGAGGGGAGTAACTGCCGTACTTCGGAGGCGCGGTCAACATGCTCGGTGCACGCCCGTGCGCCGTGGCCGCGCCGGCAGGTGAGCACACCTGTCCAGCCAGACCTCCGGCCCACCCAGCCGCGGAGCGGCGTGGGGCGGGCCGGGGTACCCAAGCAGCGAGCGCGATCTCCCTGCACCGCTTCCGGCCCGTGGCGCCGAGCCCGGCTCCGCGGGATGGGACAGGTTTTATGGATGCGTTCGTTCGCTCGACGTTGCTCATTGCGCTGGCTGAGATGGGCGATAAGTCACAGCTCGTTTCGCTTGCCTTCGCCAGCCGCTTCTCGTGGCCGGTGACGCTGACTGGCGTGTCACTGGCGACGCTGCTGGTGCACCTCGGCTCGGTGGCTCTGGGTGAGCTGCTGGGCGTCACGCTCCCGACGTTCTGGGTGCGGCTCGCTGCCGGCGTTGCCTTTGTCGCCTTTGGACTGTGGACGCTGCGGGGCGATCGTTACGAACCAGGCAATGGCGGCCCGAGCCGGGCCCGACCGCGCTTCGGCCCGCTCCTCACCGTCACCGGTACCTTTCTGCTCTCCGAGCTAGGGGATAAGACGATGCTCGCCACCGTGACCCTTGCGTCGCAGCTGGAGCCGTGGGTGGGGGTATGGCTGGGATCGACGCTGGGCATGGTGGCTGCCGATACCGTGGCCATTCTGGTAGGGTGCGTACTGGGCCGGCGACTTCCGGAGCGAGCGATCCGTCTGGTGGCCGCTACGATCTTCCTGGGCTTTGGTGCGGTGAGCATTGTCCAGGCTACCCAGACTACCAGCGTACTCTAGCGGCGTTGCCGGCAGCTCCCGTGTGGAGCAGGAGCGGCAGGGAGAGTGAAGAGCATGAGCAGGATCCAGGTCAAGCGAGTGTATGAGCCGGCGGAGCCGGGCGACGGTGCACGCTATCTCGTCGAGCGGCTCTGGCCGCGGGGGATGAGCAAGGAGTCACTCCACCTCACCGGGTGGATCAAGGAGGTGGCGCCCAGCGATGGGCTCCGCCGCTGGTTCGGGCACGATCCGGCGAAGTGGGAGGAGTTCGTGCGCCGCTACCGGGCGGAGCTCGACGAGCATCCTGAGGCCTGGCAGCCCCTGCTGGCAGCGGCGCGGCAGGGCACGATCACGCTGCTGTACAGCGCCCGCGACACCGCGCACAACAATGCGGTTGCGCTCCAGAACTACCTGGAAGAGCAGCTGGCAGCGGCCTCGCCAGGGCCGGCATGAGACGCAGCGGGGTTGATCGACACGTTACGATTGAACACTGGAAGAGCGATCGAGAGGCGGAAGAGAGGGTATGGCGAAACGAGAGCCGCGCGCGCCGCTGCCGGTCGTGGTGGTCGAGGGGGGACATGCTGCCCTTGGTCGGGCAATGGGGCGGGCCCAGGCACGGCCGATCCAGCGCGTGGTGGAAGCGACGCTGCGCACGCTCCACGAGCAGGGGACGACCGAGGCGCAGCTTCGCGAGCAGAACGCGCCGTATGTCGAGGCCGCCGAGTCGATCTTTCCAGAGCTGATGCTCGAGCTGCGCGAGATGGCCCGCGCGGCCGAGGTACCATTCGATGTGCTCTTCCGCCTGAACTGCTACGAGGCGCGTCCGCCCGGCACGCCGGTGCCACCGCTGGGCGTCCAGGCCGGCTCGGCGGGCCCCTCGCAGCCTTTGCCACATGTTCCAGGCGCCGGCGGCGAGCTAGTGGTCGCAGGTGGTGCAGGCGAGGCCCGGGAGCGCGCCACACCCGGGGGTGCGCCGGCCGGCGGCGGCTGCACCACGGTGATCAGCGCCGGCGACGCGGGCGTGGTGGTGGGACACACCGAAGATTCGTGGCCGGAGGCGATCGAAGGGCTCTACCTGCTGGAGGCGACAGTGACCGAGCCGCACGCGGCGGCGGGTGTGGCGCGCAGCCGGTTTCTGGCGCTCAACTACGCGCAGTCGCTGCCCGGCTGTGCCGCCGCCGCCAACGAGCATGGGCTGCACGTGCTGATCGATGCCCTGCCCGATCCAGATCGCCGGATCGGCGCGCCGCGCCACTTTCTCTCCCGCGCCCTGCTCGATGTGCCGTCGATCGAGGCTGCGCTCGATCTTCTCCAGTCGGTCAGGCGCGGCGGCGGCTGGAACTTCCTGCTGGTGCAGGGCACGCGCGCGGTGAATGTAGAGACAACGGCGACGCGGATGGCCATCACCGAGGTCGAGCCCGGCGGGACCTATGCCCACACCAACCACTATCGCGACCCGCTGCTGGCCGCCGCCGTTGGGGAACCGCGGCCGAACTCACTAGCGCGCCTGACGCGCGCGCTGGAGCTGGTGCGGCCGGGGATGAGCCTCAATGAGATGAAGCAACTCCTGGCCGATCGCCAGGGCTTTCCCGATAGCATCTGCCGCGACCGCACCATCGGCGCCTTCGTTGCCGATACGGCGCGCGGAGAGATCGAGGTGTGCTGGGGCGAGCCCGACGACGCCGTGTGGACGAGGCACCGGGTGCAGGCAACGGGGCCTCTGGGGTAATCGAGGCCCGGCCATCGTCGCCTCGGCTACAGGAGCTATGCCGTCCGCGGTGGGCTAAGTATCCACCGGTCTGTTCGTGCAGAGGAGTAGCGTCGGAGTAGCGTCGAGCATCGAAGGACGGCCGTCGCGAACTTGCCAGCACATACTTAGATCTTCGGCACCTCTACTGGCTGGCCGGTGCGGGCGCTCTCTTCGGCGGCGAGGGTGACGGCCAGCGTCTGCGCTGCATCGGGGTAAGGTGAGCGCACGCGGGTCGGGTCGCGCCGCGCCACCGCCTCGACAAACGCCTGATCCTCCGCCAGCATCGGGCTCGACGAGTAGCGCAGCTCCTCCGTCTTGCCGGGCGTGACGACCTTGAGCGTCGTGCCCCACACCTCGAGCCGGAAATCCTGGGCCAGCACGTGAACGCCGGATGGCGCGCTGGCCGCGGTGCCAGCGCCCAGAATCGAGGTATTGGCGACGTTGCCGATCGCACCAGAGGCGAAGTGCAGCGTCGTCGTGGCCACGTCGAAGATGTCGTAGTTTGGCAGCTCCTTGAGCACGCGCAGCGCACCGGCACCATAGACGCGCACGACTTCGCCGGCCAGGTAGCGCATGAGATCGACGGTGTGGGTCGCCTGCTCCACCAGCTGGCCCCCGCTCTGGGCCTGCACGCGCCACCAGGGCGTGCCGGGAACACCGCCGAGGTAGAAGCCGAGCACCATGCCGATCGTCTTACCGGCCAGCAGATCCCGGGCGCGGTCGGTCGCCTCCGAATAGCGCGTCTGGTAGCCCGACGACGAGACGAGGCCTCGCTTTCTGATCGCCTCGGCGACCTGGCGCGCCAGGTCGAGCGAGAGCGCAACCGGCTTCTCGACGAAGAGTGCCACGCCGGCGTCGATCGCGGCGAGCTCGAGCTCGCCGTGGGCGAAGGGCGGGACGCAGATATAGAGCGCGTTCAGGCCCGCCTCGCCGAGCATGGCCTTATAGTCGGTGTAGATCTTCGCCTGCAGCTTGCGAGGCTCTGGTGCGCCGGGGCGCACGAGCTGCTCTTGCTGGCCATTGATGCGCCGCATCGCTAGCTCGCAGCGCTCGCGATCGATGTCGTAAAGGGCAACAACCTCTGCCTCTGGGATGCGCACGAGGTTGATGAGATGCGAGCCGGCGATGCCGCCGGTACCGGCAAAGCCGATGCGTACTACCATGGTCTGAGGTCCTTCCTCCTCTGCGCCGAACTTCTTGCTCCGCATCGCCTGGGGCTGCGAAGCGCGCAGGCAAGGATTGTACTGAAGCGCAGTGGTATCGCCGCTGCACGCCGCTGGCCGGCGCGTGGCCGTGGAACCCCGCTGCTAGAATCGAAGCTTACCTATACCGTAGTGTCGATAGTGTCGATCGGCCCACCATGGGCGAGCGTCAGGTCGAGGGGGTATAGTGCCAGAACGCCCAATCCAAAATCATTACGACGTGCTCGGCATCGAGCGCACGGCTTCGCCGGAGGAGGTGAAGAGCGCCTTTCGCCTGCGCTCGCACATGTTCCATCCGGATAAGTACGAGAACTATCCGGAGCCGCTGCGCAGCCAGCTCAAGGCCGAGGCCGCCAAGGAGTTCAAGAAGCTGACGCTGGCCTATGAGACGCTGCGCGATCCGGCGCGGCGCGCCGAGCACGATCGGGAGCTCGATCGTCTGGCGACCGTTCGCTGGGAGGCGCGGGCCGGCAAGGGCGGTGCGGCGGGGCGCCGCGCACGCCGCGCCGGATCCGGCGCAGCCACGGAGCCGGGCGCACGCCCGCGCGCGAGTGCCCGCCGCCCGGTGGCTGAGGAGCAGCCGCGGCCGCGCGAGCGTGACCCGCTGCTGGTGGTGCGGCCGGAGCGTCTTGACTTCGGTACCTTACTGGCCGGGAGCACCAAGCAGCTACCGCTCAAGATCGCCAACGCCGGCGGACGCACGCTCTTTGGCGAGATCACGGCGAACCGGGCCTGGCTCTCGGTGAGCCGGCGGTCGTTCGTCAGCAGCTCGACGGTGGTGTTCGTCTCGGTGGATACGAGCGGCCTCCTGCCCGGCGAAGAGTACGCCGGCTCGCTCATCGTCACCACGCTCAACGGCGGCGACCAGGTGGTGCCGGTGGCCCTCCGCGTCGCCGCACGCCCCGAGCCGGTGCTTGCCGGCGTGCCGCCGGTGCTGGATCTCGGGGCGGCTCGCGCCGGGAGCACCAAAGCGCGGACGATCAAGCTTGCCAATGCCGGCACTGGCACGCTGATCGGCAGCATTGCCGTCCGAGCACCCTGGCTGGCCGTGAGCGAGACGCACTTCCGTGGCAACGACATCGCCTTCGAGATTATTGCCACCACGGCCGGGCTCGACCCCGGTGCCCACCAGGGCCAGGTGCTGATCTTCTCCAATGGCGGCCAGGCGACGATCGACGTCCGGCTCGAGGTCGAGGCGCTGGCGACCGGCGGTACCATCGGTGGCGTAGGGGCGGAGGACGAAGGACGAGCGACAAGCGACGAAAGACAAAGAGCAAAGGACGAAGGACGAGCGACAAGCGACGAAAGACAAAGAGCAAAGGACGAAGGACGAGCGACAAGCGACGAAGAAGGGATGGAGGATAGAGGGTGGAGGACGCAGGCCAGATCGCCGGCTGGCGCGGAGGAGCGCCGGCCACCAAGCGGTACGAGGCTCAGCAAGGAGGTGCAGCACGAGCTACTGCGCCGCATCCTCCAGATCGAGCCGGAGACTATCTGGGAGCGCGATCTGCTGCGCCGCCTCGCACAGCTGGTGCGCGCCGGCGAGCGTCTGGCGCCGGGCGAGCTGGCCAAGATCTATGAGCTGGAGGCGCGCATGGCCGGGCGCTCGTCGCAGGCGGCGACGTAACGGCGCGCCGTACAATCGCATGTGCAGCAGGCAGCGTCGCCGGAGGGTAAGGCAAGGCAATGGAGCTTCGGCAGCAGCTCGAAGAGGCGGTGCGGGGGCATAACGCCGATTACGTCGAGATCCGCATCGAGGAGACGGAGCAGACGCAGCTCACCTATCGCGGACGGGAGCTGGAGGAGATCAGCCGCACCACCAACCTCGGCGGGTGCGTGCGCGCGGCGTACAAAGGTGGCTGGGGATTCGTCTCCTTCAACGATCTCGGCCGCCTGCGGGCGAAGGCCGAGCTGGCGGTGCGCCAGGCACGGCTGGTGGGCAAGGAGCAGACACAGCTGGCGCCGGTGGAGCCGCACGTCGACATCGTGCCGCTGGTGCTCAAGCGCGATCCGCTCGCCGTGCCGCTGGCCGATAAGAAGCGCCTCATGGACGAGTACATCGAGGTGGCGTGGAGCCGCTCGCCAAAGATCCAGACAATCAATGCAGGCTATGGCGACGTGCGGCGCACCGTGACCTTTATCAATAGCGAAGGGACCTTTGTGCAGCAGGGGCGGGCGCGCGTGGCGGTGCGGCTCCAGGTGCTGGCGCGCGAGGATGGGAACGTGCAGCAGGCGCGGGCCGCCTTCTCGAGCATCGACGATTATGGGGCGATGCTCGGCCGGCACGCGGAGGTGGCGGAGGCTGCCGACCGAGCGGTGGCGCTGCTGGCAGCGCAGCCGGTCAAGGGTGGCGAGTACACCGTGATCTGTGATCCAAAGCTGGCGGCGGTCTTTGCGCATGAGGCTTTCGGCCATCTTTCCGAGGCTGACAACGTCTACGAGAACGAGCGCCTGCGCGAGATCATGGTGCTGGGGCGCCGCTTCGGGCGCCCGATCCTCAGCATTGCCGATGGAGCGGCACTGCCGGGCCAGCCGGGGTCGTTCAAGTACGACGACGAGGGCACGCCCACGCGCAAGACGTATCTGATCAAAGAGGGGATCCTGGTGGGCCGGCTGCACTCGCGCGAGACGGCCGGCAAGCTGGGCGAGGAGCCGACCGGCAATGCCCGCGCGCAATCATATCGCTACCCGCCGATCGTGCGGATGACCAACACGCTCATCGAGCCGAGCACATCCTCGTTCGAGGAGATGCTGGCCGAGACGAAGCTGGGAATCTTCTGCAAGGACTGGTACGGCGGCCAGACGACGCACGAGCAGTTCGCCTTCGGCTGCGCCGAGGCGTGGATGATCCGCGACGGGCGCCTGGCCGAGCCGCTGCGTGGCACCACGCTCTCCGGCAATCTCTTCACCACGCTCGAGAACATCGACATGATCGGCCGTGACTTTGCGTGGACGGAATCGGGCGGCACATGTGGCAAGGGTGGCCAGTCGGCGCCGGTCGGCCAAGGGAGCCCGTACATCCGTATCCAGAAGGCCGTGGTGGGAGGACGCTAATGGCGACGACGCGCTGCGCTGCCCCATGGAGCAGAGTCTCCTCCGGTGCCGTGGTCGTGGTGGTCGTGGGGGGAGGACGCTAATGGCGACGACGGCTACCCCAACGCTCGCCGCGCTGGCCGACCGGCTGCTCGACCTGGCGAAAGGGCGCACCGAGCAGGCGGAGGTCTATGCCTACGAGACCGCGTCGACGCCCGTGGACTTCGAGGCCAATCGCCTCAAGTCGCTGGAGACGAAGGAGGCGCGCGGGGTAGCCCTGCGCGTGGTCAAGGAGGGACGCATCGGCCTGGCGGCGACGACCAAGCTCGACGACCTGCCGGCCATCGTCGAGACGGCCATCGAGCTGGCCGCGTTTGGCGCGGAAGCGAAGTTCGAGCTGCCCGGCACCATCGTGCCGACGCCCGTCGAGGTCTTTGCGACCGCCACCGAGCAGATGCCGGTGGAGCAGATGGTGACGCTCGGCCAGGAGATGATCGACCAGGTGCGCAGCTACGACGCCGACATCCTGTGCGAGGCAGGCGTGCGGCGCACGCTGGAGACCGTGCTCCTGCTCAACTCGCGCGGTGGCGCCGGCTCCTACCGAAAGAGCAGCTACACGCTGGTCATCGGCGGCCAGCTGATCCGTGGTCAGGATTTCCTCTCCATCTGGGAGTACGAGGCAAGCTGTGATACGGCAATCGACCACCGGCGCCTGGCCGAGACGGCCATCCGCAAGTTCGATCTGGCTAAGACGATCGTGCCGGTTGCCACAAAGCGCATGCCGGTGATCTTCACGCCGCGCGGCGTCGCGAGCGTGCTCCTGCCGCGCTTTAGCGTGGCCCTCTCAGGAAAGAGCGTGCTGCAGGGTGCGTCGGCACTTTCTGACAAGCTGGGGCAGCCGCTCTTCGATCCGCGGCTGACCATCGTCGACGACAGCACGATCCCCGGCAAGCCGGCCGCGAGCCCGTTCGACGATGAAGGTGTGCCAACGCGCCGCCTGCCGCTGATCGACCATGGCGTGGTGGCGAGCTTCTACTACGATCTGCAGACGGCCGGCCAGGCGGGCACGCAATCGACCGGTAACGGCTATCGCTCGCCGGAAAGCCTGCCGTCGCCGTCGACCGGGCTGGTGGTGATCGAGCCAGGTGACCAGCCGCTGGAGGCCCTGCTTGCCGGCGTTGACGAGGGACTGCTGGTGGAGAGCATGACGGCGACGTTCGCCGGCAACATCTACTCGGGCGACTTCTCCGGGAACGTGCATATCGGCTTCAAGATCGAGCACGGCCGGCTGGCGGGGCGTGTGAAGGACACGCAGGTGGCGGGGAACGTGTTCGCCGACATGCGGCAGCTGGGCGGTATCTCGAACGTGGCCGAATGGGTCGGCGGGAGCGTGCGCGCGCCGCACATCCTCTTCAGCGAGCTGGGTGTCTCGACGAAGAGTGGATAGGCGGGAGCAGGGGCGGAAGGCAGGCAGAGAGCCAGTAGGCGGGAGCAGGGGCTGGAGGGTGGGTCGAGGGAACCGGGGGAGGCGCGGCCGGCGCTCCTGAGCCGGCGTACCGGCACTGGCGCAATCTCAGCGGAAGCAGCGAGGTGGCATCCCCGGCGGTCCCTTACCCGAAAGGGGGATCGCCGGCACACGCGTGCAACTCCGGCGCCGACGTCTCGTTTTACGTCCAGCGGGGGCAGTAGCCACCAGATACCAGATGAGAGATGGCGGTTGAAGCACATGCCGCGCCGCGGGCTGCGCCGGACGACGGCTCGCGGCGCATCCGCTCAGCGGTTCCCGGTGCTCGCGTCCGTCCACAAGCTCCGGCGCGCCCTCGCGTGGGGGCTGAGCGTGAGCCAGCAGCACCACCTGGATCGATCGCGCCGTATACACATCGCCTCCCAGGGCCAATCCGGTATCCGGGTACCGGCTCCTATGCGTCGGCGGCGTGGCGCCGGCGGCGGAACCGGACGCGGCGGGTAGAGGTAGCGCTCATCGCCGTGGGACTCGCGCTGGCCGCGCTCGTGCTGCGCGGGCTGTGGCTGCGCCATGCGCCTCGCCCGGCAGTGGAGGCAGCGGCCGGTACGCAGCGTGCTGCAGCTGAGCCGATCGGCCCGGTGGGGCCAACGCCGGTTCCTTCCATTGCCTTCTCGTTCGAGAAATTCCAGGCCGATCCGGCGCTCGTCGCCGGAGCGGTGTCGGCGGGCGTGCCGGACCTCTCCGGCGATTCGGCGATCGTCGTCGATCTGGGCAGCAAGAACGTCCTCTACGCCAAGCAGCCGCACAAGCGCCAGCTGATGGCCAGCACGACGAAAATCATGACCGCCATCGTGGCGGTGGAGCACAGCACGCTGGATAAGATCATCACCGTGCCGGCGGCCGCGACCGAGGTCGAGCCGAACCACATGGGCCTGAAGGCCGGTGAGCAGCTGACGCTTCAGGAGCTGCTCTACGGCATGCTGCTCGACTCCGGGAACGACGCCGCCGAGACGATTGCCTACGGCGTGGGCGGCGGCGCTGCCTCCGGCCGGGCGCAGTTCGTGCGCTGGATGAATGAGAAGGTCGTGGCGCTAGGACTCAAGAATACGCGCTATGCGAATCCATCGGGGCTCGACGATCCCGACCAGTACTCGACTGCCTATGACCTGGCGGTGATCGGCGCGTATGCCCTGGGCAAGCCGGAGCTGCGCCAGATCTTTGCCACCAAGGACATTGTCATTGCGCCGAGCACCGCGCCGGGGCACGTCCATGGCTGGTTCAATCCGGGCAACCTGAACAGCCTGCTATGGAGCTATCGCGGCGCGATTGGGATCAAGCCGGGCTACACCGAGGATGCCGGCTACACGCTGGTGGCGGCGGCAGAGCGCGATGGGCGCACGCTGGTAGCCGTCACGCTCAACAGCCGCCGGCACTTCTCCGACTGCGCCGCGCTGCTCGACTTCGGCTTTGCCCATCCGCTCTAATCGATGGGTGGCTCAGCGAGGTCCCGCAGTGAGCAGCCCATCGCGGCGAGGATGCGCTGCAGCGTGGTGAGCACCACGTCGTGGCGGCCGTGCTCAATGCGCGAGAGGCTCTGCGGCGTTATTCCGGCGCGTTCAGCGAGTGCCTTACTGCTCAGGCCGCGGCGTGCGCGCAGCGCCCGGATGCGGCGACCGATCTGTCGGGCCTGCTCGGCCGCCACCGCGGCAAGGTGCGCGCTGTACTCTGGATCCGCCACAGCACGGACGGTCGACCAAGGGATCTCGATCGCGCCGGCCTCCGCTGGCACCGTGATCTCCTGGGGTGACACCGAAAGACGCTCCCAGTGCGGCTCCCCTGCCGCTCGCGGCAGCACCTGGTCCGCCCGCACATCGACCCGCGCGCCATCTTCGAAGAGCACCGTCAGTCTGCCGTCTTGGTAGCTGGCCGAAACGATGCGCCGATACTCCTTCGTATCCCACTTTGCCGGTGCTGCCAGCGTCGCTGCGCTCATCGCGTTCTCCTCTGCGGGTTCAGATGGTCCCAGGCCGCACAGATTTCGTCCAGGTGTTCGATGAGCACCCGGCGGGCGGCCGGTGGAAGCTCGCCGGCCAGTACACGCAGGCTCGGCAGCGCCACCTGACAGTCGCCGCCGCTCCATCGCACCTGGCAATGCGGTAAGTGGTGTGGCTGACCGTACTCAGCATACACATGTACGCTGTACGCCCCCACGGTCACCACCCTTACCACGAGGCAAGTATGAACGTATATGTTAAGTGCGTCAAGCAGCCAGCGTCGCCACGGTGCTGCATCTCTATCGGGCCTGCTCGGCCGCCACCGCGGCAAGGTGCGCGCTGTACTCTGGATCCGTTCGATCGGATCGCCGGAAAAGATTGCGAAGGCGCGGCATTGACGCTTGGTGATGTGGTGTATTACCACTGCGCGGCCACAATGGATCTGCCGCTGGCGGGGTAGTCTCTCCAGCCGCGCGCCCTGCTACGATTCCGGCGTTCGTTCTGGCTGCCGATGTCTGCCGTCTCCACCACGCCACAGATCCTCCTGGCCACCAATAACCCCCATAAGCTCGAGGAGCTACGGGCGATCTTCACCGGCCTGCCGGTGGAGCTGGTCACGCCCGCCGCCCGCGGGCTGGCGCTGGAAGTCGAGGAGACGGGCAGCACCCTAGAGGAGAACGCCATCCTCAAGGCGCGGGTGTACGCCGACGCCGCGGGGCTCCCGGCGCTGGCCGACGATTCGGGGCTGGAGATCAATGCCCTCGACGGCGCGCCCGGCGTGCACTCGCGGCGCTTTGCCGGCCCGAATGCTACCGATGCCGGCCGTATCCGGCTGGTGCTGGAGCGCCTGCGCGACGTGCCCTGGGAGCAGCGTACCGCCCGCTTCCGCTGCGTGATCGCGCTGGCCGAGCCAGGTCGGCTCGTCGGCACCGTCGAAGGCATCTGCGAGGGCCTGATCACGTACGAGCCCCGCGGCCAGGGGGGCTTTGGCTATGACCCCATCTTCTGGCTGCCAGATCGTGGCTGCACCATGGCCGAGCTTTCAGCAGCGGAGAAGAACCGCATCAGCCATCGCGCCCGCGCGGGAGAGGCGGCTCGTCGCCTCATTGCCTGGTGGCTTGGTGGCGAGTGAGTGGGGTAGGCAGCATGGCCGCGGCCCGTCCCCAGTGCAGCAGACGACTCGTACCGCACGCACCCCTTAAGGAGGCCGCGCCGTGAGCGTCGAGCTGCGCCTGCCGGCGGCGCGCGCCGCCGGCTCCGAGTCGGAGGTCGATCCCTGGCGCCTGGCAGGTATAGTCTTTCCCGGCCTGGCTCGCGGCGAGCGTGCGCAGCTGGCCCAGCGGGCCGGGCTCGACCTGTCCCCACGCGAGCCGCGCTCGCCCGATGCGCGCCATGAAGAGGCACGGCGCATCATCGCCGCTTGTCGGGCGCGACTGGGTACGCTCGACCTCCCCCGACTGCAGCAGCTGGCACGGCTCTTCGAGGGATCGAGCCTCTTCGAGGCACGTCTCGTCCAGGAGGTCTTCCGCGAGCGCGCGCGTGAGGCTTTTGGCGACACCACCCGGCCCGGGGCAGGTGGGACGGTCGAGCTGCTTGCGCCGATCACGCCGGCCCCACCGGCGCTCCAGCCATCCAAGGTTCGCAAGCCCGTGGACCCGGCGCGCGTGCAGCAGGCGCTTTCGCCCGGTGGGGCGGTCGCGCGCGCGCTCCCCGGCTACGAGTCGCGCCCCGGGCAGGTCAGGATGGCGCAGGCCGTGACCAAGGCCCTGAACGAGCCGCTGCACCTGATCATCGAGGCCGGGACGGGGACCGGCAAAAGCCTGGCCTATCTCATTCCGGCCGTCGAGTTCGCCATCGCCAACGGCCGCCGCGTCGTGATCTCCACCAATACCATCAACCTGCAGGAGCAGCTCTTTTTCAAGGACATCCCACTGCTCCGCCGCGCGCTACCGGTCGAGTTCCGAGCCGCCGTGCTCAAGGGGCGCAGCAATTATCTTTGCCTGCGCCGCTGGCGCAGCTACCTGCGCGAGGGCATCCAGACCGATGCCGACCGCCTCTTCGCCGCCAAGATTCTCATCTGGCTCGGCGAGACCGAGACGGGAGATCGTAGCGAGCTTGCCCTTGAGGAGCAGGAGCTCGCGCGGTGGCTGACCCATCTCGCTGCCGATGCACTGCACTGCACGGCGCAGCTCTGCCGTGACAATCGCATCGGCCGCTGCTTCCTTTCCCGAGCGCGGCGGCGCGCCGAGGGAGCTCATCTGCTGGTCGTCAATCACGCCCTCCTGCTTGCCGACCAGGCCCTAGAAAGCAAGGTGCTGCCCGACTATGCCGAGGTGGTGCTCGACGAGGCGCATCACCTCGAAGACGTGGCTACCGACCAGCTCGGCGCGACGATCGACCAGCAGGAGCTGGCCTTCTTTCTCACGGCCCTGAGCCAGCCGCTGGCGCCGGGGCGGTACGGTGGGCTCGTCTCGCGCGTGCACGCCACGCTGATCGAGGCCGCCGGCGCGCCAATGCGCTCTCAGGCCGGCGAGCTCAGCCAGCCGGCGCACGATGCTATCGATGAGACGCGGAGCGCGCTGCGCGACTTTTTCGACACGCTCCAGCGCTGCGTGCGCGCCATCTCCGATGGGCCGCTCTTTGGCGAGCGCGACATCCGTCTCACCCCTGGCTTGCGCAACGGCGAGCCGTGGGGCGAAGTCCTGGCAGCCTGGGAGCCGCTGAGCGCCGCCCTGGGCCGCGCCGAGTCGGCCCTCGGCCGGCTGGAGGGTGCGCTCGAGCCATACCAGGGGAGCTCTGACCTTGTGGACGATGCGCTGGCCGACCTGGCCGGAGCGCGCCGGCAGCTTACCGAGACCACCGTTCACCTGGACGCCATCGTCGCCAATCCATCGCCCGAAGACGTCTGCTGGGTGGCCACGCGCGATCGCGGGATTGCCCTGCGCTCGGCTCCGCTGGAGGTCGGGCCGCTGCTGCAGGCGCAGCTCTTCAGCCAGAAAGATTGCGTGGTGCTCACCTCGGCCACGCTGCAGGTGGGAGGGAGCTTCCGCCACATCCGAAGCCGCCTGGGGCTCGACGAGGCGTATACGCTCACCGTGGCGTCGCCGTTCGACTACCGGTCGCAGGCGCTGCTCTGCGTGCCGCGCGACCTGCCCGAGCCTTCTTCGCCGGCCTTCGCCGAGGCCGCGCATCGCGCATTGCTGGAGATCTGCCGCGCCACAGGAGGGCGCACGCTGATCCTCTTCACGTCCAACGCTGCACTGCGCGCGGCGCACGAGTATCTCCGGCGCTGCCTGCCGGGGCTGCTGGTGCTTGGCCAGGGCATCGATGGCCCACGCTGGCTGCTGCTCGACCGGTTCCGCACCACGCCCAGCTGCGTCCTCCTGGGGACGAGCAGCTTCTGGGAA
>Ga0070741_10012047_pt1 | contig 15752 bp, 10 predicted proteins | sample Coa_R1_4_FD_66440 | JGI IMG/M metagenome (GOLD analysis project Ga0070741, IMG submission 66440) | Surface soil microbial communities from Centralia Pennsylvania, which are recovering from an underground coalmine fire - Coalmine... | ecosystem: Environmental > Terrestrial > Soil > Unclassified ...
TCGCCGCCTGCAAAGCGGACATCTCATGTGCTAAATCAACCGGACATATCATGTGCTAACGACAAGCCACTTTTAGGGACTCGCCGCCCTGCACGGAACGGGTTACACTGTTGCCCGCATGTCGCTTTCACTTGAAGTGGCCGGACGCAGCGATGTGGGACGCGTCCGCCCGTCGAACGAAGATCACTTCGGATACGACGCACAGCTCGGTATCTTCGTTGTCTGCGATGGCATGGGGGGACATGCGGCCGGCGAGGTCGCCAGCCACATCGCTGTCGATACCGTGCTCTCTTTTTTCCGGAACCTCCAGCCCGACAATGGAAACCACGACTACCTGGAGGACGCTCCGCCGGGTGCGCGGCTGCTGGCCGAGGCCGTCCGGAAGGCCAACGACGCCATACTCGACTATGCCGAAGAGCACAAGAACACCTCCGGCATGGGCACCACCCTGGTGGCGGCACGCTTCTCGGATGGACTGTTCAGCATCGCCAACGTCGGCGATAGCCGAATTTATCTGTTTCGGGAAGGCCAGCTGCTGCAGCTGACCGAGGACCACTCGCTGGTAATGGAGCAGGTGCGCCGGGGAATGATCACTCTCGAGCAGGCCAAGCACTCGTCGGCGCAAAACATCATCACCCGCGCTTTGGGTACCGACGAAAGCACCCTCCCCGATCTGGGCGAATTTCCCGCGCAAGGCGGCGACATGCTGCTGCTCACCACCGACGGCGTGCTGCGGCACGTGGACGACTCGGAGATCGGCAGTATCCTGCTGCAGCTCCCCTCGCTGCAGGCCGCGTGCGACACGCTCGTCGCAGCCGCCAATGAGGGCGGCGGCGAGGACAACTCGACCTGCGTGCTGATCCGCGTGCGTAACGGCACTGGCGATAACGGGAGTAGTGAGGCGTAATGGCGAAGACGTTCGGCGCTGTCGTACTCGCCGAAGCTGAGGCCTGCCTACGACTTACCTGATAAGAAAAACTGCATTACGGCGTCAGGCCCTGCGAATACGGAGCCGGCAGCCGATGCCGCAGCCGATGCTTGCGCATTTCCGTCGCCTGTTCGGTTCGGATGGTGACGTCCGAGCACGCCTTCCCGGTGCATAAGAGTACGAAACCAGCAGCCCGGTCCGGTTCGAAGAACGCCAGCGAATCCGTCTGATCGACCTTTCCCGGCCCTTCCAGCCGGCCGGCGCAGGTCAGGCACCAGCCCTGATGACAAAGCGCTGGCAGCGTCACGCCTTGCCGGAAAGCCGCGTCCCAGATGTGCTCTTCCGGGTTCGCCTGGATAACCCGTTCACCCGTCGGCGTCAGCAGCGTGATGTTAAGTGATTTTGGCAGAGTGTAGTGCTTTCACTTGTGAGGGGATCGCGGAGGTAACTGCATTCTCGAAGTCCCTTTTCCACAAGCACATCGAAATAAACATCCCAAGGAGGCGCGAAGATCACGGAGGGTTTTGATCGAAGACTTTCCGTGCCCTCCGTGCCTCCTTGGTGAATGCGTTGCTTCGTCTCTAGCTGCCGATGTAGAACGAAGCGTTTTTGCTATAGGGTGCGTGGCCGGGCTCGCCGCGGCGGAAGTGGCCGCCGGGGATCGACTTGCCATCTCGCTCGTGCGCCAGCAGCTCGATAAACCAGGCCTCGTGCTCAATCTCCTCGTTCAGAATACGCGACGCCATGTCGTAGGTGCGCGGGTCCTTGCCTATCGTCATGTCGCAGATTTCGATCCAGCTGCGAATCGCGCAGCGTTCCGACTCCAGCAGCAGCGTCAGGATGTTGACGGCGGTGGGAGGGTCAGGAAGCTTGGCCGCGCGGCAGCCTGCCTGGTCATGAAAGGCCGGCAGGTCGTTGGGCAGCTCGCCGCCCAGCTCGTAAATGCGCGGCACGATCAGCTCAAAGTGTGCGCGATCTTCCAGGCGCGCGTCTTCGCAAATTTCCTTGTAGTCTTCGTGCCCCGCTAGGTGCATGCGCAGAATGGTGTAGTAGTAGTAGGTGCTGGCGAACTCTGCCGCCGCATTGGCGATCAGCATACGAATCAGTTTCTCGACATCGACGCCACGCGCGCGAATCACTTCCACTCCGACCCGCTGCGTGACATCGCCTTCCTTCACAACGCGCTCTTGCGGCATCTTGTCCTCCAAAGATTTTTGCTTTTGCATTGATTTTTGCGGACGGTTGCGGGCCGCAGCTTGCGGCGGCAGGTCCGTCCGGGTTGTCAGATGGCTTAGAGCAGAGACGTGGAGCACGCGTTGCAAAGCGGTGCCCCACGCCCGGGGACGATACGGGATCGGATGAAAATTGTGATCGAAGGATTCCACGCAAAAGGCCGGGCCCTTTTACCCGGCCAGGTGGATCATCTCACCACACTTTGCACACTTTGTCGGCGGGCTTCACCATGGGAGACCCGGCTTTACAGTGGAAAGCAGGGCCGAACTCCGGCATGTTCACCACCACGCCGTTGACACGGTACTTCGCAGGCGAGTGCGGGTCGGTGATGGCGCGCGCGCGCAGGTCCTCGGGACGGTCGTTCTCGCAGGCCCACTGAGCGAACCCGACAAAGAAGCGCTGGTCCGGCGTCAGCCCATCGCGATCGCTGAGCTGCATGTTCTTGTCCGCGTCTTTCCAGGCGATGTAGGCGAGGATCGTTCCGCCCAGATCGGCGATGTCTTCGCCTTCGGTCAGCTTGGAATTGATGTGAATGTCGTCGACGATGGTGTATTGCGCATACTGATCGGCAACGCAATCGGCACGCTTGACGAATTGTGCGGCATCCTGCGTCGTCCACCAGTCTTTCAGGTTGCCCTTGGCGTCATACTGCCGCCCTTCGTCGTCGAAGCCATGCGTGAGCTCGTGTCCGATGGTGGAACCGGTGTCGCCGTAGTTGGGCGCATCGTCCATTTTGGCGTCGTAGAGCGGCGGCTGCAGCACACCCGCGGGGAAGTTGATGTCGTTCATCTGCGGGTCGTAGTAGGCGTCGACGGTGGGAGGCGTCATGCCCCACTCGGTGCGGTCCACCGGCTTGCCTACCTTGTTAAACTCGCGATGGTTTTCGAATTCTGTGGCGCGCCGCGCGTTACCGAAGAAATCGTCGGCCACGATGTTGACCGAGCTGTAATCGCGCCACTTGTCGGGATAGCCGATCTTGTTGCGGATGGAGTGCAGCTTATTCAGCGCCTGTTGTTTGGTGGCCGGGCTCATCCAGTCCAGTTGCTGGATGCGCATGGCCATCGCGTCCTCGATTTCCAGGGTCATCTTCAGAGTCGCAGCTTTCAACTCGGGTGAGAACGTCTTGCGCACGTACTCCTGCCCCAGCGCTTCCCCCAGCTGATCGTCCACGTCTTGCACGCATCGCTTCCAACGCGGCTGCAGCTCGCTGGCGCCGCGCAGGTACTTTCGATAGAACTCGAAGTTCTCGTTCACGAAGGCCGACGACAGGAACGAGGAATTGGAGTTGGCGACGTGATAGCGAAGATAGCTCTTCCAGTCGGCCAGAGATACGGAGGCCAGTTGGTCGTTTAGCCCTTTGAAGAAGCCGGGGGTGGCGACATTGAGGATATCGAACGGCGGCACGGCGCTGGCCGAGAAATAGGGCGCCCAATCGAAGTTCGGGGCCAGCTTCTGCAAATCTCCTACTTTCATTTTGTGGGTGACTTTGTAGGGATCGCGCCGCTCCACCTGGGTAAGCGAGGCCTTAGCCAGCGCGGTTTCGATCCGCATGACGGTGTCCGCTTGCCCTTTGGCGGCATCCGGCGAGTCGCCGATGAGCTCGAACATCTTCTGCACGTGCTGAAGGTAGCGAGCGCGGATCTCTTTCGATTTAGCGTCGTCCTTGGTGTAGTAATCGCGATCGGGAAGCCCCAAGCCACCCTGGTTGACGACCACGATCATCGCGTCCGAGTTGTCGGGATCCTGCTGCGAGCCGCTGCCGAACAGCAGGCTGTCGCCTTGCAACTGCAGGCGCGCGGCAAGCGGGGCCACCTCGCGCACGCTCTTCAGCGCCGCGATCGCCTCCAGGTCCGGCTCGATGGGCTTTGCGCCCAGCTTCTCGACCGCAGCCTCGTTCATGCAGGCCGCATAGTAGTCGCCAATCTTCTGCGTCACCGCATCGCGGTCCTTCGCGGTCGAGGCCTGCTCCAGGATGCCGCGCAGGTACTGCAGATTGTCTTCATACAGCTTGCTGTACACGCCCCACCGGACCTGGTCGGGCGGGATGGGGTTGTCCTTTTGCCATCCGCCGCAGGAATACGTATAGAGGTCGACACATGGGTCGATGGAGCGGTCCATCGCCGGGACGTCCAGGCTGGGGGTGTAGGCCATCGTAGGCTCGACGTACATTTGCGTGGGCGGCGGCGTGGCGCCTGGGGGGTTGGACTGCTGAGCCAAGGCGGCGAGCGGAAGCAGTAAGAAAAAAAACGCTTTGCGAATCATGGGAGCTCTCCGGCGAACGCATGAGCATAGCAGAGGCCGCGGCGGGAAAGCATCGTCGTAGCTGCGGCTGGAACCGTTTCGAAGCGGAAAAGTTTGTCCCACAACAGGCGCACAAAGTTTCAGTGAAGAAGAAAAAACTTGCATTTAGTGACCGTTCGGTTACTCTGCTACCCTATACGAACTTTGCGGTCGCTCAACGACTTGCGCGGCGACTACGGTCGCGGCTGCAGGCACAAGCCGGCCGGCCCCCAAAGTGACGCTTTTATCCAGCTGCTGCAGATTCCACGAGGGAGATTCATGAGAGGCATTCAATCCGTCCTATTGGTAGCGGTGGGGTTCCTGTGCACGATTATGGTTGGCTGTGCGGCGAAGGCGCCTGCCAATGGACCAAGCGCCCTGAATATTGCCCAGTTCACTTTGCAGGGCGGCGCAATCGGTGTTTCCTACAGGCAATTGCTGATCGCCAGCGGAGGCGTGCAGCCTTATACCTGGTCGATTACCTCGGGCAGCCTGCCTGCGGGTTTGAGTGTCACCGCGAACGGAATCATCAGCGGTACTCCCAGCAGCGATCCCTCGCAATATTCCACGGCCGGCTGCCTGCTGAGCAGCTCTCCTTCGCAGTTTCCCATCGTGTGCAACTTCGCGGTCCAGGTAGTCGATTCGCAGGGGCCGGTCCGCGCCGTGGCTACCGCTCCCGAGAGCATCACCGTCAACCAGGACCTGAGCTTCACGGCGGTTTCGCTGGGCCAGGCAACCGTAGGCGTGGCCTATACCGCGATGTTTTCGGCTTCCAACGGCGTTCCGCCTTATACGTACTCGCTGGCTGACAGCGCCAACCATCCCTTGCCGGACGGTTTGTCCTTGAACACGATTCAGCCAATGAACGGAATGCCGAATGCGGCCACGATCACGGGCACCGCGACCACCGCCGGGGTTTACACTTTCACGGTGCAGGCGACGGATGCGGCCGGAGAGACAGCCACTGCCATCTTCAGCATCACCGTGGTAGGCCGGCTGAATGGCCCCTACGTTGTTAGCTTCAACGGCTTCGACACCAGCCAGCCGGCAGGCGCCCAAGCTTACTTCCTGCTGGCACAACTGGTCGCTGCCAATGACATGAACGGCAGCGGAACCGTCACCGGCATCCTTGATCAAAACGGCCCGGGCGCGACTATCGCGAGCAATGTCGCGGTCTCGGGAACTTACAACATCCCGAATGGCACCAACTTCGGCACCATCAGCTTTACTCGTGCCGACAATAATGTCGCTTATCAGTTCAACATCGCTCTTTCCGGGACTAATTCAGACTCGAAGCTGATACTGGTCGATCCCAACAACGTGCAAACCGGCGCAGGCCTGCTGAAGAAGCAGGCAACCACGTCGTTGCCGGGAGGGGTCAGCTACACCTTCGGCTCTTTCGGCACCGACGCCACCGGCGGCCGCTTTGCCGGAGCCGGCGCCTTCGCGCTGAGTTCCTCGCTATCGATTACCGGCGGCGCTGAAGACAGCAACGACAACGGCACGCTATCGGGCGAGATGTTCATCAACGGCGGCAGCTTTGGCACCCCCGATCCAAACACGGGCCGGGCCACCGCAAGCTTCATGGTGGGGAGCAACACGGTCAACTACGTGTACTACGTCGCCAGCGGGTCGGAGCTGGTCGCACTCTCTACTGACGCCGGGGCGCCCATGGTACTGGTGGACCTGCTGCAACAGCAGAGCGCCGGCATCAGCGGCGGCTTCGTGCTGTGCAAGCAGAACTCGATGTGCCAGGGCGTGTTGGAGTTGGATGGAATTGCCAGCAGCGGCAGCAGCTCGGTGCCGGAGGCGCAGATCGGAGTGGCCAGCTTCGACGGCTCGGGCAACTTCATGCGCAGCGATTCCGTTCCGCCCTACTACGTAGACCAGAGCGCCGGGGGCACGGTGAGCACCGTCACCTACACCGGTGGGACCTACAGCATCGACGCCAGCTGCGGCACGCTGCAAAACTCCTGCGGACGCGTAACGATCAATCTAACCGGCGTTCCTGCGGACAAGCAGCCCGTCTGGTACCTGGTGACCACCGGCCAGGCGTTTGTGGTGGGAGGCGACACCGACGTCCTGCAAGGCTCGTTGCAGTCGCAAACACCGCCGTCGGGCGGCTTCGGGCTGCCTTCGATTCTCGGGTCGTACCTAGGCGGTTCGCTTACTCCTGTGCTGCCGAGCATCACCAACGAAATCGACGTCGCCCAGACGCCGCCTCCCGGAGGGATTTGGGCGCAGATGTACGAGACCAGCGGCACCGGCGGGTCGCAGACCGGCCTGACGTTCACTGGTTCCTATAACCTTGACACGGTCGACATTGTCGGAATGTGTGACCCGACCAGCGGCAGCAATTGCCTTGGCGCGGCCCTCGGAAGGTTCGCCATCTGCGCGCCCATGACCACCCAGTACTGCACCTCGTTTACGTTCGATCCGGCCAATCCTCCTCAGTCCATCGTCTACATTGTGGGAGGAACCGCGGTGGGCGCCACCGGCGGCAAGACCGGGCTGGTGACTTTGAACACCGGAGTTGTGCAGTCGAACGGGACTGCCACCCTGGACCCGAACCCGAGGCTCAGCACCTTCGGAAGATGAACTACGCAGGGTGACGTTTTGAGCAGGCGGAGAGCGGCTGTCGAATGGAGCAGCGGCGTCCGCCTGCTGCATTACAGTGCCTCGAAACAGGCCGGAAGCAGGTTCCCTCAAGGTATACTCAAAAGACACTAGGCTTCGGGCCGGATCCCCCCGCCCGATCTCCGCCGGGGAAGGTAGAAGGTACAGGCACTTGGCTGGCAAGTTCGATGGCGCGGCACGACGGGCCCGTGAGGGTACAGGTGTGTCCAGCGGGGACAGCTCGGCCCCGTTGCCGCAGCCCAGCCTGAATCCTGAAGGCGCTACGTTGCCGGGCGTCGCGGTCCCTCGACAAAACGATTCCGCAGGCCAGCCTGCGCCGCCGTCAGATCAGGGTTCCGACGCGCCAACGATTCTCGTTCCCCCCGCTCCGCCAGGCTCCCGCTCAGCCGATCCGCTGTCGGTGTCGCACCCGATCTTTGCCAACATTGGCGCCACCATCTTCCACGAGGGCGACGTACTGGGCGGCCGCTTTGAAATCCAGAGACTACTGGGCATGGGCGGTATGGGCGCAGTCTACAAAGCCCGCGACATGGAAGTGGAGCGCATGGTGGGGCTCAAGGTCATTCGCCCCGACCTGGCCGGCAATCCTGCCATCCTGGCCCGCTTTAAACAGGAGCTGGTGCTGGCGCGGCAAGTGACGCACCGGAACATCGTCCGCATCTATGACCTGAACGAAGCCGATGGCGTGAAGTTCATCACCATGGAGTTTATCGAGGGCGAGGATTTGCGCACCATCCTCACGCGCCACGGCAAGCTCACGCCCGACGAGGCGGTCAGCATCATCACCCAGGTTTGCAGCGGACTGGCGGCAGCGCACGCCGAGGGCGTGATCCATCGCGATTTGAAGCCCGGCAACATCATGCGCGACGCCTCGGGGCGCGTAGTCATCATGGATTTCGGGCTGGCCCGCAGCGTTCAGGGCGACGGCATGACGCAGACGGGAATGATGATCGGAACGATGGAGTACATGTCGCCCGAGCAGGCCATGGGCAAGGATCTGGACGCGCGCTCCGACCAATTTGCCGTTGGCCTCATCCTCTACGAACTGCTGACCGGCTTCATGCCGTATCAGGCCGACAGCGCCATCGCCAGCCTGGTGAAGCGCACGCAGGAGGGTGTGGTTCCGCTGGTGGAAGTTGATTCGAGCATTCCGCCGGAACTTAGCCAGATCGTCTGCCGCTGCCTGGAGCGCGATCCACAGCAGCGTTTCGCGTCCGTCGAGGAGCTGGCTGAGGAGCTGGAAATTTGGCAAGGCAAGAGGCCCCGCTCCGGGCAGCCCAGCCTGCGGCGTCCCACCCCGGCAATTGCGGCATCGCGGCCGGCAAAATCTCTGCCGCTGAAGTGGATCGCGATCGTGGCCGCCGCCGTCATACTGGCGGTAGGAGGATTGGTAGGCCGTCACTACATGACAAAGGGGGAGACCTCGGAGGTGCAGGGACCCACGATGTCGCTGGCGATCGTGCCCTTCTATAACGCCTCCGGAGATGCCGGCTTGAATTGGATGGGCGCCAGCATCGCCGAGGCGCTCAGCTCCGACATTGGACAGTCGGCCCACCTGCGGCTGGTTTCTCCCGGGCGCCTGCAGCAGGTATTACAGGATTTGCGCGTCTCTTCGCAGTCGCAGATGGACCTGTCCATCCTGAAGCGGATCGCGGAATACACGAATGCCGATACCGTCGTCTACGGGCAGTATGAGCGGATGGGCGAGCACACCCGTATCACCGCGACCGTTCACGACCTGAAGAACGATCGCGAGATTTCGCTGAATACCGACGTAGCCGGCGATAAGGAGCTGCTGGGCTCGATGGAGAAGCTGGCCGACGGTGTGCGCGAGAAGCTGGCGGCCAATCCCGAGATGCTGAAGGAGCTGCAGGCGCACTCTCTGCACGTAACCACCAAGTCGATCCCGGCGTTGCGCGCCTACGATGAGGGCTTGCAGCTGTTGCGCGCCGGCAATGACACGCAGGCGGTAAACAAGTTCGAAGAAGCTACGGCACGGGATTCCGGCTTTGCTATGGCGTTCTCGAAGCTGGCGCAGACCTATGCCGCTCTGGGCTACGACGACAAGGCCGAGCAGGCCTCGCGCCGCGCCGTGGAACTCAGTGACAACCTGCCGGCGCAGGACAAGCTTCTGATTGCAGCCGATCATGCAGGCATTCTGCACGATCCTGCCAAGGCCATCGCAGCTTACGAGCAATTGGCAAAGGTGAATCCCGACGACACCGACACGCAGTTCGCGCTCGCCAAACTTTATGAAGATTCGGGCAACTACGATCAGGCCAAAAAATACCTGGCGAAGCTCCTGAAGGCTGACCCGAACTATGTGCAGGCGCTGCTCGCCAGCGGGCGCGTTGACATCAAAAGCGGCGATGCGCAAGGCTCGCTCGACCCGCTTAATAAGGCGCTCAGCCTGACCATTCAATTCGACAACCAGGAGCAGAAGGGAAACGTCCTTCAGGCGCTGGGCAATGCCTATCAGAGGCTGAACAAGCCGGAAGACGCGCTGGGCAATTTCAAACAAGCGCTGGAAATCAGGCGCAAGGTCGGCGACCAGAGAGGTATCGGCACCAGCCTGGAACAAATCGCGCAAATTGAAGACGCGCTCGGCGATACCAAGGCCGCGCTGGCCAGCTATGAAGAGGCTGCAAAGGTCCAGAGGGCCATCGGCGATAAGGGAGGGCTTACCCTCAGCCTGGGATCGCTGGGATCGTCCTATTTAGACCACGGTCAGAACGACAAGTCGCTCGAGTACTCCAACCAGGCCTTACAAATCGCCCGCGACAACGGTGACCAGAGCTCACAGGCGGACATCCTGATCAACATCGGCGGCGCGCACTTCAACAAGAGCGAGTTTCAGGATGCGCTGACCTACTACCAGCAGGCGTACGACATTCGCTCGAAGCTCAACCAGGACACGACCGACGCGCTACACGACCTGGCCAACACCAATGTCCTGCTCGGCCACTACGATGCGGCCCTGGAGCAATACCTGAAGGCGCTGGATGCGCAGCGCGCCAGCGGCAACAAGAACGGCATCGCGCGCGAGTCAGGCGATCTTGGCGCCCTGTTTGCCGTGCAAGGACGCTATGACGCCGCGCTGAAGGCGCAAAAGGAAGCTGTCGATATTTTCCAGCAGCTCGGTGACCGCACCTACATGATGGAAGCCGCGCTCGCCGGCTATGGGCAAACGTTGTCGGCGGTGGGCCGCGAGGACGAAGGACGCCGCAACATCGAAGACGCGCTGAAGCTCGCCGACACCGCAAAGAACAATGCCATCACCGCCGAAGCCATCAACTCGCTCGGCAACAGCTACTTCTTTGCGGGAGACAATGCGTCCGCGCGCCAGCAATACGAAAGAGCGCTGCAGCTTGCGACCAAAAGCAATCTCCGGCAACAGGCGGTCCTTGCCAAATTGAGTCTCGCCGAGCTCGACGTGGTGCAGGGACATCCCCAGGCAGCTATTCCGGCGTTGAAAAAGCTGCAGGACGACGCGAACCAGATGGGACTGAAGGCCGACTCGGTGCGGGCAGCGATCTACCTTGGGCAAGCGCTGCTGGCCACCAATCACGCCGATGCGGCACGTGAGGAGCTGGACAGCGCCGTCGGCCGTGCGGAGAAACTTGGTTTGCGCACTGACCAGGCGCGGGCACAGTATCTGCTGGGTGCCGCCCTGGCCGCTGCCGGCAAAAAGCAGGAGGCGGTGCCGCACTACCGCGAAGCGGTCAGGATCCTGGAGTCCATCAGCAAACAGGACGGCGCCGCTCGCGTGCTGGAGCGTTCCGACCTCAAGGACGTCTACAGCGAAGCGGCAAAGGGTTTCCAGGGCGCAACCTAACTAAGCTGCGACTGCGTCGCCCACAACCTCACACGAAGAAAGACCCCGCATGCTTTCCGGGGTCTCGTTGCAAGCAACTCCTGTTTTCCGCTACTGAATCGCGGGGCAGAAGTTGGAGCCCTGGCCTGGCGCGGGCTTCGGGGTTGTAGTTTGCTGGCTCGTCTTAGTTACGGTGTTGAGATCGGGGACGCACGACGGTCCCAGGCGGGATGCCGTTAGGGTCGCCACGATATCGGAAAAACCCTGGCCTTTTCCCGAGACAATGGGATCGGGCGGGTTCTGCTGCATGAAGCCTGTCCAGATGCTGCACCAGTTGTTGGAGCCGATGGGATCGGCCTTCAGAAAGTCGGTGCTGAGCATCGACACCGGCTCTGGCGTCTCAAACTGCGTGCAAATCGCTATGTCGTCGTCCGACTCCGTGGGACACATAACCTGGTTTCCGTTCTGGTCCTGGCAGGTGACGCTGTAGACCAGGCAGTTGCCACCCGTCTGCAGGTAGATAATGCAATTCTCGTTGGCGAATGGCGTTCCCAGAAGCCGCTGGTTGTAGAACGTCTGCTGGTTGACCGGGGTTGCCGTCACCGTCATGAAAATACATGGGCCATCGGGCTGGCAATTCATGAAGCCGGTGGGGTAGGTCACGCCCATCTGATGGCCGCCAAACGAGAAGTCATTCTCGATGCCACCATTCGGAATCTGTTGCGTGATCTGCGAGGGCGAATGCGGCGTGAATTCCCAGGAAAGAATATCGGTGGTCGTGCCGCCGTTCTCTACCGAGGCGGTGAAGCCCACAAACAACGAATTGAAGTTGGCCGGCTGCAATCCCAGCGGGTTGGAGGCCGAGTACACGAAGTTGTACGGCACGCTTACGACTGTCGGAGCGCCGGGTACGGGAACGTGCGAACCGGGCAAGAACGTCGGATCGAGGTAGATCTGCAATAAGCCTTGCTGCTGGCCCACCGGCGGGGTGTACTCGATCACCACCTGGTGGACGGGCCCGTCGCTACAAGACTCGCCGTTGCAGACCGGCCCGAGGTTGCTGGCCAGGTTGGTGTTGATGGCCGCCGGGCTCAGAAGACAGCTGGTTACGTCGTGATTATTTCCGATCGTGTATGTGCCCGACTCGTGCACCGGGCTGTTGAACAGCGCTGGATTGCCCCCGCAAGTCTGAACCGCAATGTGATTGCCGTTGGGGTCCCAGTCATTGCCCAGGATGTCGAACTCCACCGCCAGGCTGTCATTGATGCCCGAATAACCCAGGCCGCCCATCGCCGCTCCCATGGCAGTCAGGCCTTTGCCAATAGCGCCTTGGAGGGAGTCGGTGCGATTGGAGTTCTGCAGGATGAAGGCAAAGCCGTCCCCTGGATTGCAGCACACTGTCGGGCCGTGCATCTGGAAGGAGAAATATGTGGTGAAGCCCATGGTTACGGGCTGCGGAACGGTGAAGTAGGCGCTGCTGGCGGACTTGGCGGCGGGCGTCAACCGCAACACGTTCTGCTCGTTGTAAGTGGCCAGCTGACTATCGTTCAGCCTTAACAGCGAGGTAGCGCCGGTGAAGTCGGGTACAAACCGAATCTGCTGGGCGGCTGCCGGTAGCAACAGACACGCCAGTATAGGCAGCAAGAGCCGGAAACGTCGCATGATCGCTTCTTTCCACGCCGGGTTACGAACGCACCGGGGTCTATGCTTGCGTACGAGAGGCGCTGTTTCGTTAGCTATCGTCTTCCCACCCGACGATGCAGGTAATTGGCCGCATTGTCCGTTGCTTTAAAGCCCATTGTCAAGGGAATCCCTGAGACATAGCGTTACGAGACCCATATGGAAGTTGTGCGAGGTGAGCTTGAGCGGCCGGGATTCGTCTCCCGCCGGAGGTCGCTCTCGCCCTCCGTTCAATCTCCAGATGCGCCGTTTCGCGCCGAAATCCGTAGGCGGGAGGCGCTCCGGGCGGCCGCAACCGGTTCAGGAGCCGGAATTCGGCTAAGTTGATGTATACTTGAATTGCGTATGTTCGAACGGCGTGTCTAGCAGCCATCCCTCCTTTGTGTCGAGCGATTCCTGCCTGTAGCCTTCCGTCACCAACGCAATATCAAATCAAGGAAATTGAAAAGTCACATGGAACAAGGAACAGTAAAGTGGTTTAACGACGCCAAAGGATTTGGCTTCATCTCGCGCCAGAACGGCGAAGATGTATTTGTTCACTTCTCAGCTATCCAGTCGAGCGGCTTCCGCACATTGCAGGAAGGCCAGGCCGTCAGCTTCGACGTGAAGCGGGGCGCCAAGGGCTGGCAAGCCGAGAACGTTCAGGTTCTGTAAGCCGGACACGAAGCGAGGGCGGCACAGGCCGTCCTCGGCTTTTTTACTCACCAGTATCCGCTGAGTCTTCGGTCTTGACACCCCAAACTGCGCCGCGTGCGACTGGCCTACGAAGGTACGGGCGGCGGCTTATCGAAAAATGAGGACGCTATGAAGAACATTTATGTGGGGAACCTGAGCTTTGATGCGACTGAAGACCAGGTACGCAGATTATTTGAGCAGTATGGCCCGGTCGACCGCGTAAGCATCATCACGGATCGCGACACAGGACAGCCTCGCGGCTTTGCTTTCGTGGAGATGTCGGACGACGATGCCGCCGGAAAGGCCATGGAGGCGCTCAATGGAACCAACCTTAGCGGCCGCAATCTGACGGTGAACGAGGCGCGTCCCAAGGCGGACCGGCCGCGGCGCGAAGGCGGCGGAGGCGGCAATCGCGGCGGTTACGGCCGCGGCGGTGGTGGCGGCGGCGGCTGGGGCAGGCACTAGAATTCTGTCCGCAAGAACCTGAGATTTTTTGTGCCGGTGCAGCCCGACGAGGTTGCGCCGGCATTCTGTTCTTAAGTACCTATTGAAGACCCGTCTTCTCGAGGACGCACCCGCAATTCCGCGCCTCCCGCCATTTACCCTCGCGCCGCGGCTGACTACTGACCTTGACCGCCGATTGCTCTAGACTGATCAACCAGCATGTCTCAAGGCGCCATCGAGTTCGCTGATGCCGGTTTCAGTATTAGCCGAGATCGTTTTCTCGTATCCGGCCTGAACCTGACAATCCAAGCCGGCGAAGCCATGGTGCTGTTAGGCAGGAGCGGCTCGGGCAAGACTACGACCCTCAAGCTCATTAACCGGCTCCTCGATGCTACCCAGGGAGAGGTGAAGGTCGACGGCATCCCGGTCGCCCGTTGGGACGCCATCAAGCTGCGTCGCCGCGTCGGCTACGCCATCCAGGATGTCGGGCTGTTCCCGCATTACACGGTCTTCGAAAATGTCGCTCTGGTACCCAAGATCGAAGCCTGGAGCGCGACGAAGATCGCCGCCCGCGTGGAGCAGGTCATGAGCCTGGTCGGATTGCCCATGGCGGAATTCGCCAAGCGCTATCCTCACGAGCTTTCCGGCGGTCAGCGCCAGCGCGTTGGACTGGCGCGCGCGTTGGCGGCCGATCCCCCGATCCTGCTGATGGATGAACCCTTCGGCGCGCTCGATCCCATTACCCGCGCCGAGGTGCGCAGCGAGTTTCAGCAACTGCAACAGAGGCTGCGCAAAACGGTCGTGTTTGTCACCCATGACATTGCCGAGGCGCTGCAGCTTGGCGATCGAATCGGGCTCATGGACAGCGGTGCCTTACGCGGCATTTACCGCCCGGCGGAATTTCTAGCCAGCCAGGACGAACCGGCGAGAACGTATGCGGAAGTCTTTCGCGCCGGACAGCAGATATTTCGCGAGTCACGATAGCCGCCGGAAAAAACGTGAACTTCCTGCTCACCCACCAACGCGAGGTCGCCACGCTGACCGCCGAGCATCTCTGGCTGGTGGGCGTCTCGATGCTGCTGGCGATGGTAGCGGGCGTACCGCTGGGCATCCTGCTGACGCGGCGGCCCAGATGGAAAGCGCTGGTGCTGGGCAGCAGCAATGTCATCCAGACCGTCCCCAGCCTGGCGCTCTTCGGACTTCTGCTGCCGCTGCCCTGGTTGGGCGCGCGCGCCGATCGGCTGGCGATCATCGCCCTCGCGCTCTATGCACTGCTTCCTATCGTGCGCAATACCTATGTCGGCATCGCCGGGATCAGCGCGCCGGTACGCGAGGCGGCAACCGCCATGGGGCTTACATCCGGCCAGCTCCTGTGGCATGTGGAGCTGCCTCTGGCCCTGCCGGTCATGCTCTCAGGCATTCGTGTTGCGACGGTGATCACCATTGGCGTGGCCACCATCGCTGCCGCGATCGGCGCCGGCGGTCTGGGAGAATTCATCTTTCGCGGCATCGCCATGGTCGACAACGGCGTTATTCTGGCGGGCGCAATTCCCGCCGCCCTGATGGCGCTGGCCGCTGATCTGCTGCTCAGTGGCTGCGAGAAGCTGCTCGTGCGGCATCGTCACTGACATGGACCGCCGCACCTTTCTCTCCGGTTTGGCCCTGACGCTCTGTGCCGGCTGCGCCACGCACAGCAATGAGCCGGCGGTCGGCTCCAAGAATTTCACCGAACAACTCATCCTTGGCGAAATCCTGAAGCAATCCCTCGAGAAGGCTTGCCACACTGAGGTCGGAGGCCGCTTCTACCTGGCGGGCACCTACATCTGCCAGCAGGCGATCCTGGCCGGACGCATCGATACCTATGTCGAGTACACCGGCACCGCACTGGCCGCGATTCTCAAGCAAAAGGCCGCGGGCGATCCAGCCAAGGTCTACGACTTTGTCAGAGCGCAGTATAAGCAGCGCTTCAATCTGGAGGTGATGCCGCCTCTGGGCTTCAACAACAGCTTTGCGCTGGTGATGCGGCCGGACGATGCGCGGCGGCTGAGCGTGACGAACCTC
>Ga0070741_10012048_pt1 | contig 15752 bp, 16 predicted proteins | sample Coa_R1_4_FD_66440 | JGI IMG/M metagenome (GOLD analysis project Ga0070741, IMG submission 66440) | Surface soil microbial communities from Centralia Pennsylvania, which are recovering from an underground coalmine fire - Coalmine... | ecosystem: Environmental > Terrestrial > Soil > Unclassified ...
CTAGTCCGGGTACGCCGCCTCGGCTCGCTCGCCGAGCTCGCGCTCCTTGCGGCGCAGGTACCAGATGCCGGCGAGGATGCCGGCGACCGCCGCCGCTGCGAGCGCCACGTCGATCCCGCCCTGCAGGTGCTTCAGCGTCGAGCCGAACGCGTAGTAGCCGACGCCGAAGATCGTCGCCCAGACGATCCCGCCCGCGGCGTTCCAGGCGAGGAACGTCGCCCAGTGCATCTCGTTCGTGCCGGCGAGGAACGCCGCGTAGGTGCGCAGGACCGAGACGAAGCGGCCGAAGAACACGACCTTGCCGCCGTGGTGGTCGAAGAGGTAGCGCCCGATCTTCAGGCGGCGCTCGTCGACCCGGATGTACCTGCCGTAGCGTTTCAGCAGCCGGTAGCCGCCGACGCGGCCGATCAGGTAGCCGATGTTGTCGCCGACGATCGCCCCGGCGGCCGCGGTGGCGACGACGCCCTCCACGCTCAGCTTGTGCGTCGAGCCTGCGTAGAGCGACGCCAGGATCAGCATCGTCTCGCCCGGGATCGGGATGCCGAGGCTCTCGGCGCCGACGAACAGGAAGACCGCCGGGTAGCCCCAGGTGGCGAGGAGATGGTTCAGCTCCGAGTGGGGGACGATCGCCGCGACGATCACTGCGGGATTCTCCTCGTTGCAGACGCCACGAGCGGTGCGACAATGACGCCCATGACCGCATTCGTCGACAAGCTCGTCGCCGAGGAGCACCACCTCGAGGAGATCGCGAAGGACGGGTACGAGCCCGCCACGCTGCCGATCGTGCTCGGGGTGATCGTGGTGGCGCTCGTCGTGATCGTGGGCCTGGCGCTCGGGGTCACGATGGCCGTCTACTACCTGACGTAGCGCAACTCGGCCGGGAGGTCCCGCGCGTGGACGACCACGAGCGTCCGCGTGGGCCGCGTCAGCGCGACGTACAGCTCGCGCAGGTCGACGAGCGCCGGCTCGACGACGACCACGTGGTCGAACTCGAGCCCTTTCGCCTGCCGGGGCGAGAGCAGCGGCACGCCGTCCCACAGGTCGCCGGAGGGCGCCTCGGCCGCGAGCTCGTCCGGGACGATCACGGCGAGCAGCCCGTCCTCGGCGGCGAGCCGCTCCGCCTCCCGGAACGCCTCGGCGAGCAGTCGTCCGGGCTCGACGCGGCGCACCGTCGGCGGGGCGGCGCCGGTGCGGTAGGCGAGCGGGGGGCTGACCTCGGGCGCGATCGCGTCGAGGAGCGGCAGGGCGACCTCCATGATCTCGCGCGGCACGCGGTAGGCGTGGCGGAGCTCCTCGACCGACGCGAGCTCCGTGCGCGGCAGGTGCGGCAGCACGTCCTCCCACCTCGTCCAGCGCACCGCGCCGGTCGCCTGGGCGACGTCTCCGAGGATCGTCAGCGACCCGTCTCGCGCACGCCGCGCGATCATGCGCAGCTGCATCGGCGTCAGGTCCTGCGCCTCGTCCACGATCACGTGCCCGTACGCGCGTGGAGGCGCGCCGACCACCGCGCGCGCCTCGTCGACGAGCGCGACGTCGGCGTCCGAGAAGCCGCCGCCGCCGCGGCGGACGAGCAGACGCTGCTCGCCGTCGTCGAGGATCCCGTCGGCCGCCTCCGCGAGCGCCCGGCGCGAGGTGAGGAGCGTGCGGACGAGGCGCTCCGGCGAGACGACGGGCCACGCCGCCTTCAGCACGCGGTCGAGATAGCCGCGCGCGCGCAGCGCCCTCTCGACCTCCTCGAAGCTGCGGATCGCGTTCACGCCGAGCACGCGGCCGTACTCCTCGTAGAAGCGCCGCAGCAGGCTCATCCGGAAGCGTTCCCGGGCGAGCGCCGTCAGCCCGTGCTCCTCGCGCGTCAGCGCGACGAGCTCGGCGATCTCGCGCTCGTCGATCCACACGAACGAGCCTTCGAGCCGGACCGCGAGCTCGTGCGGCTGCGACACGAGGCGCAGCTCGGCCGCGCGCTGCACGACGCCGGCGAGCCGCGTGTCGGCCTTCAGCCGGGCGGCGTCCGGCGCCTCGCGGCGCTCCGGCTCGATCCCGTCGACGAGCTCGTCGACCGCGCGCTGCTCGACCGTCTCCTCGCCGAGCGCGGGCAGCACGTGCGAGACGTACTCCATGAACGTGCGGTTCGGGCCGACGACGAGCACGCCGCGGCGCTGCAGCGTCTCCCGCAGCGTGTACAGCAGCCACGAGGCGCGGTGCAGGCCGACCGCGGTCTTGCCGGTGCCGGGGCCGCCCTGGATGACGAGCGGCGCCTCCGGATCGTGGGTGATCAGCCGGTACTGGTCGGCCTGGATCGTCGCGACGATGTCGCGCATGCGGGCGGTGCGGTTCTGCTCGAGCTCCTCGAGCAGGAAGTCGCCGACGGCGGCGTTGTCGAGGATCGAGCCGTCGAGGGCCTCGTCGGCGATGTCGAGCAGGCGCCGGCCGTCGGTGCGGAAGCGCCGGCGCAGGGTGACGCCGTGCGGGTCGGCGGGCGTCGCCGTGTAGAACGGCCGTGCGGCGGGCGCCTGCCAGTTGACGACGACCTGCCGCTGCTCCTCGTCGTGCACCCAGCGCCGGCCGACGTACACGGGCTGCGGGAGCGTCTCGAAGTCGAGCCGGCCGAAGCAGAGCCCGCGCTCGGCGTCCTCGAACGTGCGGAGCCGGCGCGCCGCCCAGGCGTCCATCGCCGCCTGGGCGACCTCGCCGTCGACCCTGTCGGCTGCGCCGGCGACGGCCGTCCGCATGCGCTCCAGGTGCGCGTACGCGCGGTCGACGTACGCCTGCTCGGCCTCGAGCTCCGGGTGGCTCACGGAGCGACCGTAGCGGCTGGGACCTGCGGCGCGCTCGCGGCCGTATCCGCAGCGTGAAGCGCAGGGAGTTCCTCGCCGCCGCCGCGCTCGCACCGTCCGCGCTGCGCGCCTCGCTGCGCCCGCCCGCGGGGCGCGCCCTCGTCACCTGCGACGCCGAGTCCCGGCTCGCGGTCGTCGACCTCGCGTCCTTCCGCGTGGCCGGCTCGATCGCGACGCTGCCCGACCCGCGCTCGATCGAGCGGGTCGGCGGGCTGGCCGTCGTCTGCCACACGTCGGTCGGCGCGCTGTCGGTCGTCGACGGGTCGCGTGTCGTCCACGTGGTGCGCGGCGTCGCCGAGCCGCGCTACACCGCTGCGCATCCCGACGGCGTGCACGCGTTCGTCAGCGACTCGGGCCGCAGCGGGGTCGTCGTGCTCGACGTGCGCCGCGGCGTGCTCGTCGGCCGCGTCCCGCTGCCCGGGTGGGCGCGGCACCTGACGATCGACCGCGACGGGGGCCGGCTCTGGGTGGGGCTGGGGTCGGCCTCCGAGCACGTGGCGGTGATCGACACGCGCCGGTTGCGCCGCGTCGCGCTGCTCACGCCCGGCTTCCTCGCACACGACGTCGGACGCGCTCCGGACGGGCGGCTGTGGGTTACGTCGGGCGCCTCGCGCGAGCTGGCGGTGGCGGGCGCCGTCCAGCCGGCCGACCTCGCGCCGCAGCACGTGACGTTCACGGGCCCGCGGGCGTACGTCACCTCCGGCGACTCGGGAACCCTCCACGTGCACTCGCTCGCGGGGGACAGGCTGCGGACGACGAGGATCCCGCCCGGGTCGTACAACGTCCAGAGCGGCGCCGGGCGCGTCCTGACGCCGTCGCTCACCTCCGGCACGCTCGCCGTGCTGAGCGCCGCGGGCACGCTCCTCGCCGCCGTCCAGGTGGCCGGCTCCTGCCACGACGCCTGCTTCGCGCCGCCCCCCGGGATCTGACCGGCTTTACGAAAGCCTTACGCGTGCCAGGGTGGATCTTGGGAGGGCGCAGGGAACATGGGCGCAGATGAGACGCCTCGTCCTGGTCGCGCTGGTCGCGGCGGCAGTCGTCGGCCCCGGCACGGCGAACGCGTCTGTGCCCTGCCGCGACCGGATCTACAGCGACTGGTACAGGGACGGCAAGATCGCCTCGACCTATCCGCTCGCCTGCTACCGCGACGCGATCCGGCACGTGCCGCGCGACGCGGACATCTACTCGAGCCTCAAGGACGACATCCGCACCGCGCTCCAGGCGGCCGAGGAGCGCGCCCAGGGGAAGCACGTGCCGACCGCCGTGGGGCACGGCCTGCCGGCGCCGGTCTCCTCCGAGGTGAAGGACGCGTCGATCGTCAAGCGGTCGACGAAGCGGCCGGCCGCGCAGGCGCCGAGGACGCACACGACTCCGTCGAAGAAGACGGCGACGACGCTCGCGTCCGCCGCGCCCGCGTCGACGACGAGCGGCTCGAGCGGGCTTCCCGTCCCGATCCTCGTGCTCGGCGGGCTCGCGCTCGTCCTCGCCGCGACCGGCGCGATCGGCGCCGGCGTGCGCCGCTTCAGGCGCTGACGAGCCGCCTGAACCGGGCGCGCTCCGCCGGCAGGTAGAACCCGAGCAGCCCGAGCGCGAGCGGGTAGGCCGCCACGAGCGCGAGCGACGGTGCAAGCGACAGGTGCGCGGCGCGTGCCGCGACCGTCAGGGCGGCGCCGGCCGCGACCGCCGTCACGACTCGCCGCCACTGGTAGCGCACCGGGTACACGCTCTGCGAGTAGAGCGTCATCCCGACGAAGAGCACGACGTACGCGGCGAGCGTCGAGATCGACGCGCCCACCATCCCGTACCTCGGGATCAGCCAGAAGTTCAGGCCGACGTTGGCCGCGGCGCCGGCGCCCGTCACGACCCAGTTCAGCTGTGTCCGCCGTGCGCGGCCGCTGCCGATCGCGAGCACCGTGTAGCCGGCGTAGACCGCGCCCGCGAACGCGAGCAGCGCAACGCCCTTCTCGGCACGCAGATAGCCGCTGCTGCCCGTGAGCAGCCGCGTCCACCACGGCGCGAGCGCGCCGAGCGCGAGCGCGAGCCAGGACGCGAACGCGAGCAGGTAGGTGAGCACGAACGCGTACGCGCGCTTCGCCTCGCCGTCGTCTTCGATCGAGTACGCGAACGCGGGCCAGGCGGTGCGGAAGGCGATCATCACGAAGGTGATCACCGACGCGATCTTCACGGCCGCCGAGTAGACGCCCGCCTCGGCGAGGCCCTTGTACCAGACGACGAACTCGCGGTCGACGAAGTTGATCGTCCACAGCGCGAGCGCCGACGGCACGAGCGGCAGCCCGAACCGCTGCATGCGCCGGAACAGCGCGCGGTCGAACTCGAGGCCGAGCTGCTCGGTGCGGTAGGCGAGGAGCGCGAGGTACACGGCGAGCGTGCCGGTGAAGTTGCCGACGACGAGCCCGACCGCGCCCCAGTGGAAGACCGCGACGAAGAGCACCATCGCGGCGACCGTGATCAGCACGTTCGCGACGCTGGCGATCGCGAACGCCGTCGAGCGCTCCTCGACCCGGAAGAGCGCCGTCAGCTGCTGGTAGTTCGTCTGCGCCCACAGGCCGACGGCGCCGGCGCGCACGAGCCACGGGTCGTGGCCGAGCCCGAGCCAGTGGCCGACCGGGCCGGCGAACGCCAGGCCGAGCACGAGGCCGAGCGTCGCTGCGCCCATCGTGAACCAGAACGACGTCCGGATCACCGTCAGCTTTCCGGCGTGCTCCTTCGCGTCGAAGTAGAAGCGGAAGAAGGCGCTCGCCACTCCGAGCTGCAGCACGATCGCCAGCACCGCGGTGGCGGCGGTGACGATCTCGACCCGCCCGTACGACCCCGGCGGCAGGTAGCTCGTGTACAGCGGCAGCAGCAGCGTCGCGAGGATCCGCGAGACGAGGCCGCCGATGCCGTACACCGCCGAGTGGCGTGCGAGGCGCCGGAGCTGGGCGGCGAGGCTCACGTCAGAGAGAACGGTAGAGGTCGACCAGGCGATCGGCGACCCGGTCGATGTCATGCACGCGCTCGACGTACGCCCGGCTCGCCGCGCCGACCTCCCGCCTGAGCGCCGGCTGCTCGACCAGCGGGCGCAGCGCGGCGGCGAGCGTCTCCCTGGTCGCGGGCACGATCGGGATGCGGATGCCGTAGCCCTCGGCGCTGCGCTCGACCACGTCCTCCTTCAGGTAGGTGACGACCGGCTTGCCGAGCGCCATCGCCTCGAGCGCGAACACGCCGTGCCAGCCCGCGTTGAGCTGGTCGACGACGATGTCGGCGCGCGCGTAGCGTTCGCGCGCCTCCTCGTGCGGCACGCCCTCCACGACGTCGAGCTCGACGGGCAGCTGCGCGCACGCCTCGATCACGAACCGCGTGCCCTTCTTCTCCCGGTTCGACGGCGCGTGCACGATGAGCGGGCGTGCCGCGTCGGACGGCGGCGCCGGGGTGAACGGCCGCAGGTCGAGCCCGGGCGGGATCACGTGCGCCTCGGGCACCCAGCGGATCGCGTCGTAGCTGCCGACGATCTCGGCGTCGGCGCGCTTGCCGTAGGCGAGCTCGGCCGGCGTCTTCCCGCGGATGTCCGAGCCGAGATAGTGGAACACGCTCTTCTTCCGCAGCGCGCGCAGCAGCGGGAACTGCACCGACTTCGGGAGCAGCGTCAGCCCGAAGTAGAAGTGGAAGACGTCGGTGTGCGGCGCGAGCCGTACGAACGCGGCGAGCTGCTGCGCGAGGCGCTGCGGCAGCGGGCCGTGGCGGTCGAGCGACCAGTCGGCCTCGTGGTGCAGCGTGCCGCGCTCGAAGACGACGAGCCGCGCGTCCACGCCCTTCCGGCGCAGCGCCTGCACGTTCTCCCACGGAATCCCCGCCACGTTCACCGGGCAGTGCGTCACCCGCAGCGCCCGAGCCTGTGGACGATCTGTCACGCTCGCGTCACCCTGGTCTGACCAGGTCTGCCGACCTCTCGAGGTCCCGAAGCCGCTTATCAAGGGAGGTTCTCAGGGCTGTGGAGCGTTTGTTGCAGTTCCGTCACCCTGGTCTGACCAGGGGACGAGGCTCGGCAGGCCGTGGCCGAAAGGTGTCGTCACGTGTCGAACTCGAGCTGGTCGAAGTAGCGCAGCGCGGTGCGGCCCGGGCGGATGCGGGACGCGTGCGAACGCAGCTCCTCGTCCGAGAGCTCGCCCAGCGCGCGCTTCACACCCAGGTACGGGAGGTTCAGGTCCTCCTGGTAGACGATCGTCGAGATCCGCGGGTTCACCTCGATCACCATCTCGCCGACGAGCTGGATGTTGAAGAAGTGCTCGATGCCGAGCTCGGCGACGATCAGGTTCGCGAGACGCATCAGCTCCGGGTCCTCGAGCGTCTCGAAGTACATCGCGAGCCCGGCGCGCATCGCCTCGCGCGTCTTCGGATGACCGAGCACGATCTCGCGGCCGTTCGCGATCCCGTCGATCGTTCGCTCGCCGCCGGTCGCGAGCTCCATCACGAGCAGGTCGGGGCCGCCGGTCGCAGGCAGCAGCTCGACCGCTTCCTCGAGCCGCATCGCGACGGAGCCCGGCCGCTCGTGCAGCAGCTGGTGCGCGCGGTCGACCGTCGGGTCGAGGATGCGAAAGCCGCGCGAGCCGGACGAGAAGACTGGCTTGAAGCACACCGCCCGCTCCGGGTAGCCGAGCTCGCGCGCCGCCGCCTCCACCTGCGCCGCCCCGTTCACGCGCCGGAACGCCGGCGCGGGCACGCCGAGCCGGTGCAGGAACGCGTACGTCTCCGCCTTGTCGTTCGAGCGGCGGATCGCGTCGGGCGGCGACACGAGCACCGGCAGCGGGAACCGCCCGACGTGCGCCGCGAGCCCCTCGAGGTCGAACGACGACTGGGGCAGGATCGCGTCGACGCCCTCCCGCACCGCGATGTCGAGCATCGCCTCGGGGAACGCCGGGTCGGAGCCCGCGGGCACGAGGTGGAACGCGTCGCACAGGTGCCGCCCGACGGAGCGCTCGCTCATGTCCGTCCCGACGAGGCGCACCTCGCGCTCGCCGTTCTCGCGGAGCGCGCGCAGCAGCGCCGCCGTTCCCGGCGCGCCCGACGCGGTGACCATGACGGTGATCGGCCTCACGACGTGGCGACGGTAGCGAGCCGGGCGAACGCGGACGGAACCGGCGGGTCGACGAGGGTCCGCGCGATCTCGCGGGCGCACTCGGCCGGCGAGAGCACGGAGGTGTCGACCTCGAGGTCGTACTGCCAGCGATGGACCAGCTCGTGCGCCTCCACGACATCCTTCGGGACGGGGCCGTCTCCGATCCCGAGGCGCTTGAGGATGACCGCGAGCGGGCAGCGAACGCCGACGAACAGCACGTCGTTTCCCGCCAGGCTCTGCGCCAGGGCTCGTGCCTCGGTGCGCTCGGTGAGCGTGGTCTCGACGGTCGGCCAGCGCCCCGCGGCCGCGATCGACGTCCGCCCCGAGCCGGGAACGCCGTTCAGGACGACGACCACATCAGCTCTCACGAGAGGTCGATGCGGTCGGCCCGGAGATGCTCGAGGCGCGCGTCGCGGTCGGCGTCGAGGAACGAGCGCATCGTCTCGTCCATCGTCGCGCCGTCGTACGCCCAGATCTCCGGGTGGGTGAGGAGCTGCAGCCACGCGAAGCCGGCCGCCGCCAGCTCGCCGTGCGGGCAGCCGTGCCGCCAGTGCTGGTTCGAGTCGGAGCGGTAGTGGCCGGGGTCGAAGAACGGCGCCCGCATCACGTTCACCGCGCCCTCGATCTCCGCCTGCATGTACTCGGGCTCCGGGTTGTGCCAGGCGACGACGCGGTCGAAGCGCTCGTCGAGGTCGACGTCGGGCCACACCGCGTGATGAGCGACGCGATGCCCGAGCGCACGCAGCCTTTCGATCGCCGCGACGCCCTCCTTCGAGGCGAGGTTGTAGAACACCGAGCGCGTCATCAGGAAGTAGGTCGCGAACACGCCCTCGTCGGCCTCCACCTCGGCGAGCGCGACCGCCGCCGGCAGCGACAGGTCGACGTCGTGGCGCAGGATGACGACGCCCGGCTCCGGCGGGGCGTCGAAGCCCGCGAACCGGTAGCCGCCGGCCTTCGCCGCCCGCAGCAGCTCGCGGTAGTGCGCGACGGAGAACTCGCAGCTCATTCCACCTCCACGTCGAGCAGCCTAGAGGCGGCCTCCGCCCGCTCGAGCGCCTCCAGGTTCGTGCCGCCGACCGCGAGCACGTAGCCGCGGCGGTCGCCGTCGAGACGCACCGGCCGGATCGTCTCGCCGGGCTGCAGGTACACCTCCGCCTGCACGACGCCCGGGAACGCGAGCACCTTGTCGAGCGGGCCGACGGAGGCGACCCGGCCGGTCGGCAGCGGCCCGGGCCGCGCGGTGAGGAACCGGATCGCGAGCGGCTGCGCGAACCGGGGCCGGACGACCTCGTCGGGCAGCGGGTCGCCGAGCGCGAGCCGCAGCTGCACGTCGACCAGGTCGACGCCGACGGCGACGCGGACGAGGTCGGCCATCTGCCCGCCCGGGATGCGAGCCGCGCACTCGACGACGACGACCCGCCCGTCGGGGTGCGCGATCAGCTGCGGGAACGCGATGCCGCCGCGCAGGCCGAGCGCGCGGACGGTGCGCACCGCGACGTCCTCCGCCTCGGCGAGCTGCTCCGGCGGGATCGTCGGCGGGTACACGTGGATCCAGCCGACGCCGAAGCCGATCCCCGGCGGCCGCAGCCGGTCGGAGAGGGTGAGCGGGATCACCTCGCTGCCGCGGGCGACGAGCATCCCGTTCAGCTCGGTGCCGTCGACGAACTCCTCGAGGATCGCCTCGCCCGTCGGCGAGGCGGCGAGCGCCTCGTGCAGGTGCGCGTCGACGTCGTCGAGCGAGTCGACGCGGAAGACGCCGCGCTGCCCGCCCGAGTCCGCCGGCTTCAGCACCGCGGGGAACCCGACCTCGTCGGCGGCGCGGCGGGTCTCCGAGAGCGTGCGCACGGCGGCGAAGCGCGGCTGCGGCACGCCGCGCTCGCCGAGGCGGCGGCGCATGGCGATCTTGTTTGTCAGCAGATGCGCGGTCTCGACGCCGATCCCCGGCAGGCCGCGCGCCTCGGCGACCGCCGCCACGACGGGGACGGCCCGGTCGGCGCTCACCGTGAGGACGCCGTCGAGCTTCAGGCGCGCCGTCGCCCGTAGCACCGCGGAGACGTCGGCGAAGTCGACCACCTTCGCGATCGCCGCCTCGGCGAAGCCCGGCGCGTCGGGGTTCCGGTCGACGGCCGCGACGCGCAGCCCGGCCTCCTTCGCCTGCGCGATCGCGCGCCGCTGGTGGCGCCCCGCGCCGACGAAGAGGACGGTTCTCACGGGCGAGCCATGCTACTTCGCCGCGGCGTGCGGCTCACGCGGTCACGCGGCGGACGTCGTCGCCGTGCCGCCGGTCCCGTACGGCGAGGCGCAGCCGCTCGCCGACGCTCCGCGGCCGCAGCTCCGCGCAGAGCACCGCGGAGGCGCCCGGGCCGCGGTCGCCGTAGCGGAGGCCCGGTGTCAGCGCGGGCACCGACCGCCACCCGTCGCCGGTCAGCTCGTAGAGCTCGTCCTCGTAGACGAGGAAGCCCGCCGACTCGAACCGCGCCACCCACTCGGCGGGGGCGTACACCGCCTGCTCGGGCAGCAGCTCCCCGTCGCCGGTCGGCACCGTGACGAGCGCGCGCTCCGCGACGCGGCAGAGCTCGCGCAGCGCGCGGTCGAGCGAGCCGTCGTCGTGCTCGGCTGCGAGCCCGTACTGCGTGTTGTCGCGGCCCACGTGTTCGAGCGTCGAGATCGCGACCGCGGCGCCGAACTCGCCGTCGCGGAAGGGAAGCTCGCGCAGATCGGCCTGCACGCCGCGCACGCCCGGCACCTCTGCGGGCACGAGGTCGACGCCGGTGACGTCGCCGAGCTCGCCCAGCGCCTCCAGGTACGCGGGCTCGGCGAACGCGTAGCCGACGTCGAGCACGCGCTCGCCCGGCCGGACGCGGGCGAGGCACCATCCGATCTCGACGGGGCGCTCGTCGACGCCCGGGGGCGCCTCGAGGTTCCGCGGCCGCTCGCCGGCCCGCCGCTGCGCGCGCGCCCGGGCGGCGGCGTCCTCGAGGCGCTTGCGGTGCTCGAACTCCGTCGAGGTCGCGAGCTCCTGCAGCAGCGCGGCATGCGACATCCCCGCCGCGAGGCGCTCCTCGGTCGCGCGGCGCTCGTCCGGCTCGATCGGGCGGCGCAGCACGAAGCGCCAGAGCGCGTCGAGGTCGGTCTGCATCGGCCCAGGCTAACCTTCGCCGGATGCTGGAAGGCAAGCGGATCTTCGTCACGGGCGGCGCAGGCTTCATCGGCACGACCCTCGCGCGCGAGCTCGTCGAGCGGAACACCGTCGTCGCGTTCGACAACCTGCACCGCGACGCCGTCTCCGGCACCGATCTGTCCAGCCACCCGAACTACGAGCTCGTCACCGGCGACGTGCTCGACGCCGAGCAGCTCAGCGAGGCTGCCCGCGGCGCGACGCACTTCGTGCACTGCGCTGCGATCGCGGGCGTCGACACCGTGCTCGAGAGCCCGGTGCGGACGATGCGGGTGAACGTGATCGGCACCTACAACGCGCTCGAGGCGGCGCTTGCGACGCAGGGGACGCTCGAGCGGTTCGTCGACTTCTCGACGAGCGAGGTGTTCGGGACGCACGCGTTCCGCGTGGAGGAGGGGCAGGTCTCGACGATCGGCTCCGTCGGCGAGGCGCGCTGGACGTACGCCGTGTCGAAGCTCGCCGGCGAGCACATGGCGCACGCCTACCACGACGAGCTCGGCCTGCCCACCGTGACGGTGCATCCGTTCAACGTCTACGGCCCCGGCCAGATCGGCGGCGGCGCGATCCGCGCGTTCATCGAGGCGGCGCTCGCCGGGCGCGACCTGACGATCCACGGGGACGGCTCGCAGATCCGCGCCTGGACGTATGTCACCGACATGGTTGCGGGCGTGCTCGCATGCCTCGAGCACGACGCCGCGCCGGGCCAGACGTTCAACATCGGCAATCCGCGCTCGGCGGTCACGATCTACGACCTCGCGCAGCGCATCCACCGTCTGTCGGGCGCGCCGGGCGAGATCGTGTTCCGGCCGCTGCACTACGCCGACGTCGAGCTGCGCATCCCGAACGTCGAGAAGGCGCGCACGGTGCTCGGCTGGGAGCCCGTCGTCGAGCTCGACGAGGGCCTCGAGAAGACGATCGCGTGGTACAGGGCGAAGGCGCTCGCATCCGCCTAGGCGACCCCGGCCTGGGCGCCGCCGAGCTCGCCGAGGTGGCCGAGGTGCTCGAGAGCGGCATGCTCACGACCGGGCCGAAGGTCGCCGAGTTCGAGGCGGAGATCGCGCGGGCCTGCGAGGTGCGGCACGCCCTCGCGGTGTCCTCCGGCACCGCGGCGCTCCACCTCGCCGTGCTCGCCTTCGGCCTGCGCCCCGGCGACGAGGTGCTCGTGCCCGCCTACACGTTCCCGGCGACCGGGAACGTCGTCGCGCTCGCCGGCCTGCGGCCGGTGCTCGTCGACGTCGACCCCGAGACGATGAACGTCGACCCGGCGCGGATCGACGTCGGCCCGCGCACGAGGCTGCTGCTCGGCGTCCACCTCTTCGGCCGGCCGCTGCGGCTGCACGAGCTGCCCGACGGGCTGCCGCTGCTCGAGGACGCCGCGGGCGCGCTCGGCGCCCGCTACCGCGGGCGCGCCTGCGGCGGGCTCGGCGCCGCCGGCTGCCTCAGCTTCCACCCGCGGAAGATCGTCACGACCGGCGAGGGCGGTGCGGTGACGACGAACGACGACGCGTTCGCGGACGCCGTGCGGCAGCTGCGCAACCACGGCTGGCGGACGCTCTCGCCGCCCGACATGCCGGCGCCCGGCCTCAACTACCGGCTGTCCGACATCCTCTGCGCCGTCGGCCTGCCCGGGGCGCGCCGCCTGCCGGAGCTCCACGCGCAGCGGGCGCGCATCGCCGCCGGCTACCGCGAGCGGCTCGCCCACCTGCCGGTGCTCCTGCCCTGCGCCGACGAGGGCGACCTCCACGGCTGGCAGGCCTACGTGCTGCAGCTCGACGACCGCGACCGCGTGCTCGCGGGGCTGCGCGGGCAGGGGATCGAGGCGCAGATCGGCACCTACGCGCTCAACCTGCTCGGCGCCTACCGCGACCAGGGCGCGTTCCCGGGCGCGACGCGGGTCTTCGAGCGCGCCCTCGCCCTGCCCTTCCACACGCGGCTCTCCGAGGCCGACCTCGACCGCGTCGCCGAGGCGCTTGACAAACTTGTGAGTAATCACTAACCTAGGCGCGATGGTCGTCACGCACGAGCGCAAGTCGAAGGAGAAGCGGCGCGAGGAGATCCTCGACGCCGCCCTCGGCGTCTTCGCCGAGCACGGCCTGCACGGGGCCTCGACCGAGGAGATCGCCCAGCGGGCGGGCATCTCGCAGCCGTACGTGTTCCGGCTCTTCCACACCAAGAAGGAGCTCTACCTGGCGGTCGTCGCCCGCTGCTTCCGCCAGACGCTCGACATGATGCAGCGGGCCGCAGAGGGCAAGCGCGGCCAGGAGGCGCTCGACGCGATCGGCCTCGCCTACGGGGAGCTGCTCGCCACCGACCGGGCCTACCTGCGGGCGCAGATGCAGGCCCACGCGGCCTGCGACGACCCGGAGGTGGCGCAGGTCGTCCGCGACGGCTTCGGCGACCTCGTCGCCTACGTCGAGCGCGTGTCGGGCGTCTCCGACGAGGAGATCTCGCGCTTCTTCGCCCACGGGATGCTGATGAACGTGCTCGTCTCGATGCACGCGCCCGCCGAGCCGTGGGGCCGGCGCCTGCTCGCGGCCTGCGCCGAAGACCTGTAAGGACGTCTCTTTTTTTCGCCGGGAGGTAAGTGATGAGTCACAAAGTGAATATGTGGTGGACGTTCGCGATCACGTCGGTCGCGCTCTTCATGGTGACGCTCGACAACCTCGTCGTGACGACCGCGATCCCCGTGATCCGGCGCGACCTGCACGCGGGCCTGTCGGGGCTCGAGTGGACCGTGAACGCGTACACGCTCACCTTCGCCGTGCTGCTGATGACGGGCGCCGCGCTCGGCGACCGCTTCGGCCGGCGGCGCGTGTTCGCGCTCGGGCTCGGCATCTTCACCGGCGCCTCCGCGCTCGCCGCGCTCGCGCCGTCGATCGGCGTCCTCGACGGGGCGCGCGCCCTGCAGGGTCTCGGCGGCGCGATCGTGATGCCGCTGACGCTGACGATCCTCTCCGCCGGGGTGCCGGAGGAGCGCCGCGGCGTCTTCCTCGGCGCGTGGGGCGGCATCTCGGGCCTCGCGGTCGCCTTCGGCCCGCTGGTCGGCGGCGCCGTCGTCGACGGCCTCTCCTGGCACTGGGTGTTCTGGCTGAACGTCCCGATCGGCGTCGTGCTCGCGCCGCTCGCGCTGCGGCGGCTCGAGGAGACGACCGGCCCGAACAACCGCATCGACCTGCCCGGCCTCGTGCTCGGGAGCGCCGGCCTCTTCGGGATCGTGTGGGGCCTCGTGCGCGGCAACTCGCACGGGTGGGGCTCCCCGCAGATCGTCGGCGCGCTCGTCGCCGGCGCGGTCGTGCTCGCAGCATTCGTCGCGTGGGAGCTGCGCGCCGCCGAGCCGATGCTGCCGATGCGCTTCTTCCGCAACCGCACCTTCGCGCTCGCGAACGTCGCGTCGCTGCTCATGAGCTTCGGGATGTTCGGCTCCATCTTCCTGCTCGCGCAGTACTTCCAGACGGTGCAGGGCTACTCGCCGCTCGGCTCCGGGCTGCGCATCCTGCCCTGGACGGCGATGCCGATGATCGTCGCGCCGATCGCCGGCGCGCTCTCCGACAGGATCGCGCCGAGCCGCATCATCGGCACGGGCCTCGCGCTGCAGGCGGCGGGCCTCGCCTGGATCGCGGCCGTGTCGACGCCGACGATGCCGTACCTCGACATCGTGGTGCCGTTCACGCTGTCGGGGATCGGCATGGGGATGTTCTTCGCTCCGATCGCGAACGTGATCCTCTCGTCGGTCGGGACGGCCGAGGAGGGTCAGGCGTCCGGCGCGAACAACGCGGTCCGCGAGCTCGGCGGCGTCTTCGGCGTCGCGGTGCTCGCGTCGGTCTTCGCGCACTACGGCGGGTACCGCACCGGGGCGACGTTCGTCGACGGCATGACGCCGGCCGTCTGGATCGGCGCGGCGATCGTCGCCCTCGGCTCCGTCGCCGCCTTCGCGATCACCCTGCGGCCACGGCGGACCGAGCCGGCCTACGAGGCGGCGCTCGAAGGAGCATAGGCAGGGTGCGCTCCGGAGTCACCGAGCGGCTGGCGCGGGCGAGCGCGACTCGCCCGCGCCGCACGCTCGCCGCCTGGGGTGTCGTGGTCGGAGCGGCGCTCGTTCTCGTCGCAACCTCGCTCCACGGGTTGACCACGACCGCGAACGTGGTCGGCTCGCCGCAATCGACGAAGGCGGCCGATGCGCTCGCTGCCGCGTTTCCGGAGAAGGCGGCGCTCGCCAAGCGCGACCTCGTCGTCGTCAGGTCGCGTCGCTACCGGGTCGGCGACCCGGAGTTCCGTGCGTACGTCTCCCGGCTCGCCGCTGCGCTGCAGGCGACCGGGAAGATCGCCGGGCGCGGCGCGGCGGCGGTGTCGAGGGACCGTCATGCGCTGCTCGTGCCGCTCGTGATCGCGACCGATTCGGCCGCGAAGCAGATCGAGGATGCCGTCCAGCGCGCGGACGGGGGCGGTTTCAGCGCCACGGTCACCGGCTACCGGAGCTCCAACTGGGACTTCGGCACGCTCTCGCAGCGCGATCTCGAGCACGGCGAGCTTGCCTTCGGGCTGCCCGCCGCGCTCGTCGTCCTCGTGCTCGTGTTCGGCTCCCTTGTCGCCGGGCTCGTTCCCGTGCTGCTTGCCGTGCTCTCGG
>Ga0070741_10012050_pt1 | contig 15750 bp, 12 predicted proteins | sample Coa_R1_4_FD_66440 | JGI IMG/M metagenome (GOLD analysis project Ga0070741, IMG submission 66440) | Surface soil microbial communities from Centralia Pennsylvania, which are recovering from an underground coalmine fire - Coalmine... | ecosystem: Environmental > Terrestrial > Soil > Unclassified ...
TGATCCTCAACTCTACTGTGCAGTACTTCCCCGATGAGCAATATCTCAGGAAAGTGCTGGACGTGGCCAGGAGCTTGCTGAGGGAGGGTGGCGTGCTCTTCATAGGAGATGTGCGCCACCTTGGATTGCAGCGGGCATACGCAGCCTCGGTGGAGTCCGCCCTCGCTGGAGCGCAGAGGAGCCGAGACGAAATACGCGAGCGGGTGTTGCAGCGTGTTCAGCGTGAAGAAGAGCTGCTGCTGGCTCCAGAGTTTTTTGTGGACTGGGCAGTGCAGCAAGGGGCGAGCGGGCTGCAAATCCAGTTGAAGCGTGGGAACTGGCATAACGAGCTAACGCGTTTTCGTTACGATGTGTGGCTTCGCTGGGGAGAAGACTACAGCGCGGCAAGGGAGACATTAGACTGGCCGCGAGAAGAAGGTAGCCTGCAAGAGTTAGAGCAATGGCTGGAGAAATGTAGCACGCACTGGCTTGAGGTGAGGGGAGTGCCCAACAAGAGATTGGTACACGAGATGGCCTGCTTGCAGTGGTTGGATGAGGAGAGCGGCCCGCAAACAATGGGGGAATGGCGTGTGTGGTGGCGCGAGCAGGGAGCACAGCAAGCAGGATGGCAAGAGCCAGAGGAGTGGTGGCAATGGGCACAGAGGAAAGGCTATCAGATGGTGCTGCACTGGTCTGAGCAAGGAGAAGGCTACTTTGATGCTCTGTTATCTCGGCAACAGGGCGTGGATGGAGAGCATGGATGGTGGCAGAATCCCAGGGAATGGCAGAAGCAGCAAGAGTATGTATCCAGATTGCTAAAAAAGAAAAAAGGAAACCAGCCGTTAGAGAAGAAGAGGCAGCAAGTATTGATAGACCAATTACGGCAATATGCAGCACAGTGGTTGCCAGATTATATGGTGCCCAATACCTGGATGGTCTTGCACGAGCTCCCTTTAACCCCCAACGGGAAAATTGATCGTCGTGCTCTGCCTAAAGCCAATGAGAATGATACTGATCAGCAAAAGAGGTATGTCCGTCCAAGGGATCTTTTAGAAGCCCAATTGTTTTCCATCTGGCAAGAAGTGTTAGGGGTTGAGCAGCTTAGCATTCTGGACAACTTTTTTGATCTCGGAGGTCATTCCCTTCTCGCAATAGGCTTGATGTCTCGCATACAGGCGGTGCTGGGACGCGATCTTGCGTTATCTGTGCTTTTTCAGTATCCGACGATCTCGGAAATGGCGGCTTTCCTGCGGCAAGAAGCGCATGAAGACAAAGGCTCTATAGTGGTGCCGATCCAGCCTCTTGGGTCAAAGACTCCATTTTTCTGTATGCCTCCGCTTGGCGGCACGTTTTTCCGCTACTACAGTCTGGCGCAGCGTTTAGGAACGGATCGTCCCTTCTACGGAATGCGCTTGCCAGATTTAGGCACCTATACAAGTATCGAAGATCTGGCGGCTTGCTATATTACAGCTATTCAAGCTATCCAACCACAGGGGCCTTATCTCCTGGGTGGTTGGTCTCTGGGAGGTGTAATAGCCTTTGAAATGGCTCGACAATTGTGGAAACAAGGGCAAGAAACAGCCCTGCTCGCTCCTATAGACAGTGTCCTGCCGAATTTCCCTGATACTCCCCCCAGAGAGGTAGGAGAGCTTGATATGAGCGATCCTGCTCTCGCGAGGATGATGCTCGAACACATTGCTGCTATTCAAACCGAAGAAGCTCTCAACCAGTATGAGCCGGAAGAGCAATTCAGATACGTAGTAGAGAAACTGAAAGAATTTGGTCTTTGGACACCTGATGTTGGCATCGATCAAGCGCGCTATATTATGCGCACTATCGCGATGAATATTCATGTGCTCCAGGCATATATACCACAGACGTATCCAGGTCACTTAACGCTCTTCAGGGCGAAAGAAGGGATTACAGAAGCAGAGCCAGGACAAGGACAGGATGCTATTCCTCGCTATCGTACTCTTGTTCGCGGCTGGGAAACAGTTGTGACAGGAGGGATAGATGTTCATGTTGTCTCAGGAAATCATTCCAGCATGCTTGATGAACCACACGTGCGCGTTTTAGCCTCGTTGCTAAAAGACTGTATCAATAAAGCATGCGCTCGAAGCGTTTAGTTCCTTTTCTGCCAAATTGAGCAAGTAAGGATGCTGGTGGCTCAGGTCACTTTTCGCGCTCTGGGTCAAACGTACTCACATTCAAAATGAGCGTCGTTTTTGACCTGGCCACCGGTATCAACAAAGGGAAAGATCCTCAGACATATGGAATGATTGTCTATATTAGTTTGGAAGAAAGGACACTCTATGACAATTTCTCCTGTCATGAACTCGCGGTCGTGGCTCCCATCATTGGGAAAACGTCCCTCTGGACGCCTGCGGCTCTTTTGTTTTCCCTATGCTGGAGGTGGCGCTTCCCTTTTTCATCCCTGGTCAGAGCTGGTGTCTCCTGAGATAGAAGTCTGCCCAGTGCAGTTGCCTGGCCGAGAAGCCCGGTTATCAGAGCAAGCCTTTTCCCAGATGGATACTCTGCTTGATCCACTTGTAGATATCTTACTTCCTTACCTGGATAGGCCCTACGCGTTCTTTGGTCATAGTATGGGGGCTCTGATCAGCTTTGAACTCGCACGAACTCTCCGGCGCAAGGCTTTATCCCTCCAGCCTCTACGCCTGATTGTCTCGGGACGCCGCGCACCACACTTGCCAAATCGCCATCCGCCAACCTATCATCTGTCAGAAGCGGATTTTATCGCGGAACTGCGACGCCTCAAGGGAACCCCAGAAGCAGTGCTGCAACATCCAGAATTACTGCACTTCCTGTTGCCATTTCTACGTGCAGACTTTGCTTTGTGCGAAACCTATTCGTACACACCAGAGCCACCTCTGGCGTGTCCAATTTCCGCTATGGGTGGATTACAGGATAGTGAAGCACCACCAGAAGATATCGCTGCTTGGAACAAGCAAACGATAAATGCGGCTTTCAAGCTACGCTTCTTTGCTGGAGATCATTTCTTTCTTCACAAGGAACAATCCGCTCTTCTGCGGGCTCTTACCCAGGATCTGCTCAACGACCTGTATAATACAGCTTGACGTTTAGCCTGCATGACTACGTCTGACTGATCGCTGCTCATGTTGGGATTCAAGCGAACAACTGTATTCACTTCTTATCCCTTCGATGATACAGATAGTGATATCACAGATGATATTAACTTGGTCCTCATATCTCGGTACAATTTCAAGCATATATATAAGGTCACTGGCGAAATATGATTGGTGACTGACAGAAGGTCAGGAGATCTGGTTTCTCTGTGCTTGTTGTGTCGTTTCAAAATCTCTATGAGAAGAAAGGAAGCAGAATCGTGCCCTGGAATGAAGAGGAAGATAAAACCATTTATAAGGTTGTCGTCAACCACGAGGAACAATACTCGCTCTGGCCTGCCGACCGTGAGAATCCTCTCGGATGGAAGGATGCTGGCAAGAGTGGGCTCAAACCTGAGTGCTTGGCATATATTAAAGAAGTCTGGACGGATATGCGGCCACTGAGCCTGCGGAAACGTATGGAAAAGCTGGTCAGCTAATAGACTACTTAATAGCGTCCATTGATCAACATCACGAGATGTTAAAGTAATTGTTCCATAGATTATGAACAGGAGAGCATATCATGCGAAAATATTGCAAAGCATACCATTTGAAAGATCTGAAGCAGTTCAGTAGCTGGACAGAGAGGCCTGATGAGAACGGGGTAAACCTCTCAGATGATGACGTTGTGTACCTGTGGGATGACTTTACCGTTGTGAGCAGTCCGGTTATTTCTGACAAGGGTCTTATCTTCGATGAAATCACTCCGGAATGGCAGAAATTTTGTACAGAGACATTGAAATTTGAGATTCCTGAGGACTTGCGTTATGCCTACAAACAGCCTGAGAAACAGGACGATACGTCCAGGGAAGCCTCAGATGCTCGGGCCGAAGCGCCTGTGTAAAATGTTCGTGCGCGTCAGGTTGCTTTCCTTCGCCAAAGGAATAGTTAGGAAATCAGAAACGGAAAGGAGTCTTTCTCATGGATGAACTCATACAACGCCTTTCTCACGGAGATCATCCTGTCACTGTCGGTGGTCCAAAGCCCTCTCTTGACGAATTTCGCAAACGAGTCGAAGAGATGGGCTATGTCTTCATCAAGTTTACTGGCACACGTGGTGGGACCGATCTAGGGGTAAGAGTAGATAAAAGTACCACTAAACTGAACAAGGCGTACTTCGATCAAGCCACCGGAGTCGCTCATGTTGAGGGGACGCTGACGCTCAACTACGTCAAAGTTCGCTGTATTGCTGATATTGATCTGGGGACGCTCAACGGCGTTGGTCATCTGGAAGTTCTGGAAGAGGCTCATCTACCATCTGCCATGTGATAGACAGAGCCATCAAGACCAGGGAAGAACCTACTTCGATCAATGAGATCGACAGGCCACCGAGAAATGACCGGTATGCTTGCTGGAAAAACTGAGCTACCACGTCTCGTTCCAGGCAGATGGTCTAAACTTGATAGAGCCTATCAGCGGTGGCCTGGTCAATCCCTATCGCGTTGGCGATGATGGAACAGCCATCGTCCTTCATGCCAACCGTTGGGAGGTGTCGATTTCTTGCTCATCCCTTCTCTCATCGATGTCTGACTTGCCTTCTTTAAAAGATGCTATTTTGGTTGAGATCAATAGAGCAAGAGGATGTAATCTACAGAGGTGGCTAGAAGAAATGGTCGAGTAGACGTATTGGAAAAACTCAGCCTGAAGGCTTCTCTGTGAGGCAATCTTCAATGCCGCAAGAATGATGTCTCTTTCCTGTTCCAGCAGTCGCTCTTCTGCACAATGCTGCTTCACAAAGTTGTGAACATAAGTAACAAGCCGTTTCTCGGCCAGCTCATCCCTATTTTGAATGCGTGCATAGTCTGCAATAGATTGGTGCAATTGGTAACGATCTTTCCCTTTACACTCAATTAATCCGCTGTCCACCAGCCTGTCCAGTACCTCCTCTGACTCTGCTGTAACTGTAAGCACTGCCTCCTCAGAAAATGTAGCGGGCTTGGTAGGAAGCACTGCGAGGGCGTAGAGTGCATGACGACACGTCTCGTCTAGAAGGATTTCGCTCATACCAATAATCGCCTGTATGCTTAACGGCATACTAGCAGCTAGTCGGTGGTCACGGCTGGCTCTACCCTGTGGTTGTGTCAAGCGCATGCGTTCTTCTGGCAATTGTAACTGACTGAGTGCTCTTTGAATGCGACGTTGTTGTCGATGACGCATCTGTATAAGCAGATAGTTGCCCATCAATGTAAGCGTGAGGGGGAGTCCTCCTGTTGCTTGTATCAGTTTGCAAATAACGTCCCATTCCTTCTCTACCAGGGTGGGCACTATCTGTTCTAATAACTGCACACTATCGTCGAAGGTCAATTCGGGCACCTGAATGGCTTGCTTTCCCGCGAAACGTGTTGCCACTTCTGGAATGCGTGTAGTGAGCAGGTATGCGCAATAAGGACCACCCACCATGTAAGCCAGAGCATCTTCGATATTCCAGACATCGTCAAGGACTAGCAACATCTGGCGTGTTCCGATCGACTGGCGCAGTGCGTGGGTCCAGCCATCACAATCCTTCAATAATGGTGCCTCTGACTCCTTAATGCCCAACAAATGACCCCAGCGGCGCAGATGTGTGCATGGCTCGGGTTGAGGTCCGAGTGTTGCCCAGAGGACTCCTCCCTGAAAACGCTTTTGTATATCAGAGTTGCTGGACAATTCCATTGCCAGTGCCGTTTTGCCTACTCCTGGTAATCCATTGAATGCGATAAACCGGCCATCCTCTCCAGAACAGAGAAGTTGCTTGATCTGTTCCAGGATTTGGTTACGCCCGATTAGGGGCAGTGCGCCAGGCACACGTGTAGGAAGAGCAGGATCAATGATGGGCATCTGAGCCTCGACTGACACACGAGGCGACACACGTTTGCGCAGACCGAGTTCTTCATAGCATTTGCCGAAAATGGAACTCAACTTCTCTTGATAACCCGGCCCTGGGGAGGCAGTGCCGTTTTCCCAGCGGCTAATCATGAATGACTGAGGGGCTTCTATTAAATCGGCTAACTCCTTTTGAGACCATCCTCGCTCTTGGCGTGCTTTTCGCAGGAGTACGTTAGGTGACGCCTCGGTAGCTTTTTTGACAGTCAATGTGAAGATCCCCCTTACTTCTTTGTTATCTATTCCTTGTCGCGTAGTCACTACTATGACCAATTGAGCCTGTAGTGCTGTACTTCTCTATGGTGAAGGGCCAGAAAGAGTGATCCGACGTAACTGAGGCTCGCAGCACTGAGGCTCTTTGATCGGAAGGATATATCCATTTGTGCTTCAATGACCTGTACCAGCAATACCAACGCATTCTACCTCAGGCTCTTTCGGTTCTTGAGCCGCCAATAAAGATATGCTGATCACTGGTTGTGGTTTAAGTGTATGAGAAAATACTGATAAGATGAACGCTTCTGTGGGATCTCTTGAGAGAGGTGGGGGGGCTATCAAGGGCTTATGAAGGGGGCTTCCCAACGCATTGCCTCAGTAGAAATTCTCCTTTGTAATTGGTGAGGGCATCACCACTATGCAGCTTGACTCGCTCGAAGGGCTGCTCATGGTCGTCTCTGACGTGCGAGCAGCGCGCGAGGAGTTGCTCAACTAGAGGTCACAACCGCAGAAGGTGTCGTAGAAGAGACTGGTGCAGCAGAGTTTACCGATAATTTTCTAGAAAATTATCGGTAAACTCTGCTCTATCAAAGCCCATCCTGCATCACTACACGCATAATCTCAGTAGTTCCAGGTAAAGACCTGGGCAAATAGAGCACTTACTTTCAGGGCATCCTCCTCTTGACAAACTGATAATTATCGGAAATAATTACATTACTTTGAAAAAACGGTGAATATATTTCTAGCGATGAAACAATCTTTGACAAAACGTAGTACTCTTGCGGAGATTGCTGCAAAGGCGGGCGTCTCTATTCCTACCGTCTCACGTGTGCTGCACAATCGCCCAGATGTAGCACCTGTGACGCGTCAACGCGTGGAGCAGGTAATAAAGGAGAGTGGCTTTATCCACAGCAGGGCGAAGCAGGCTGTGCAGAAAGGGGGCATTGTTGATATGCTCGTGCCGGGGCTGGACACGCTGTACTCGGTCGAAATCGTACGTGGTGTCGAAGAGGTCCTGGCGCGCACAGAGTTTCGCCTGGGGTTAGCGGCCTCCCATGATTCCCTCCAACTCCAACAGAGCTGGATGAACAAAGTTTTCAATGGATCAACCAGGGGAGCCATCCTTGTGCTCGCCTATGGGCAGCGGCAGCACTTTGATATCCTGCGTCGTCACAACATTCCTTTTGTCGTCGTTGACCATCGCGGAGAACTGGGGGCTGATATCCCTTCGGTGGGAGCTACAAACTGGTTCGGTGCCCGTACAGCCATTGAATATCTGCTCTTGCTTGGGCATAGACGGATCGCCATGATTACCGGCCCTTCGACGCATGGTTGTAGCGTGGATCGCGTCGCAGGCTATCGTTTTGCGTTGGAAAAAGCGGGCCTGCCTGTTAATCCTGCTTTCATCCGTCCAGGAGCATTCAGGCATGAGGCTGGTTATGAGCAGACCTGTGCCTTGCTCGACCTGCCAGAGCCTCCCACGGCTATTTTTGCTGGCTGCGATGGGCAGGCGATGGGCGTGTATAGCGCCCTTCGCGCTCGTGGTCTCGACATCCCGCGAGATGTCAGTGTGGTTGGCTTTGATGACATCCCGCTCTCATCGATTGTCACACCTACTCTGACGACAGTGCGCCAGCCGCTTGTGGAAATGGGCCGGGTTGCGACGAACATGTTGCTCCGTCTCATCGCAGGTGAGCCGCTTGATAGCATGCGCGTTGAGCTGACAACCAATCTGGTCGAGCGTGATTCCTGCGCTCCTCCCGTAGGCTAGAGACATTCCTCACTATGCTGGTTGTGATTGAGAGGAGTAAACCCAGAAAGAGATATCCCTGGCTCCATCTCTACGAACAAAATGATCGTTCGCTTGATAGATGTCCGATAACTGAACTGAACATGTTCTTGTTTTTCTTTGTATTTCGTTCTATAGACCAGGCTCAGCAAAAAGCCTGGAGGGCAGAGATGCTGGAGTAGCAGAACAATGCAAGCAAAAATCACACGTCGCTCATTTTTAGGTGCTACAGGCGGGGTTGCCTTATCCGCAGCACTGTCTGGATGTTTTGGTGTCGGCGGAAGCCAGTCAACAACATCGGGAGGAGGCAGTAATGCCACGACCGTGACGATCTGGGAGATTCGCACCGGCAGCGAACAGCAGGTCATCAAGAAAATTACGGATGACTTTAACTCTTCACATCCCAACGTCCATGCTGTCCTGAACTTTTTCCAGAATGATCCGTACAAGCAGAAATTGCAAGTTGCGATGGGAGCACACAATCCCCCCGACATCTTTATTGGTTGGGGCGGCGGCGTCCTGAAAAGCTACATCAACGCCAACGATGTCTACGACCTGACCTCAGATTTTAACGGGGACTCCACCTGGAAAAACCGCTTTATTCCTTCTATTCTGGCAAGCGCAACCTTCGATGGGAAGCTATATGGCGTCCCGTGCAGTGGCATGCAGCCATGCCTTTTCTTCTACAATAAGGACATCTTCAGCAAGTACAACCTGAATCCTCCCCAGACGTGGAACGAGCTTCTCAGTGTCGTCAGTACCTTGACCAAGAACGGCGTTACGCCGATTGCACTGGCCGGTGGGAGCAAATGGCCGTATCTGATGTATGCTGAATATCTCACCGATAGGATCGGGGGACCGGATGCGTTTAATGCAGTGGTTGCTGGTCAGTCCAACGCATGGTCGCAGGATGCTTTTATCAAGGCTAATACCTATGTGCAGCAATTGGTGTCAATGAATGCCTTTGGCTCATCGTTTGCCTCGGTCATCGCCGATACCAACCAGGATGCTGCGCTGGTCTACACAGGCAAGGCCGCAATGGTGCTACAGGGAACCTGGAACTTCCCGGTGTTCCTGACCAACGCGCCGCAGATGGTGAAGGGTGGCAAACTTGGCTGGTTCCCGTTCCCCACTGTTGAAGGCGGCAAGGGCGATCCCAGCAACGTGTATGGCAACCCCAGTAACTACTATTCGATCTCTAAAGCGTCCAAATCGCCGCAGAGTGCCATCGCATTCCTCAAGGATGCTGACCTGGCTGATGAGGAGGTCAAGCAGTATATCTCTATTGGCGACGTACCCCCCGTGCAGGGCATCGAAGCGCAACTATCGAGCGCTCCAAATAGCGATTGGTTGTTGTACGTCTACAAGATGGCCTTGAACGCCAAGAACTACCAGCTTTCCTGGGACCAGGCGATGTTGCCAGCCCCTGCACAGGCGGTGCTCACAAATCTGGATCAGATCTTCCTGAAACAGATCACGCCACAACAGTTCTCAAACAACATGAACAAAGCTATGACGGCGTCGTAGCCTGGCAGAGGTGGGGTGTTTTACTCAGCTTTGGGACGCCCCTGTTCGGCGTATCCTCTCCTGTAAAGGAGGAGAGGATACGTGCAAATAGAAGTATTACGATGCCGCCCGCCTGAGCGGAGCGCACTCCTTGCCAACAGATGGACTTCCGCTCCGCCAGATGGGCGAAGCCAGCCGCGACAGCGTCGTTTCTGTCGATCTGACAAGAAGAACGAAGTTCGTTGGTGGGCGGAATATAGAGATACTACGATGCCGCCCGCCTGAGCGGAGGTAGAACGAAGTTCGTTGGCGGGCGGAATATAGAGATAGGAAAACGTGTATGAGCGCATTGTTAAAGCAGGAAAGGGCAACGGCAGCCCATAGAGCACGGCGGGATACATGGGTAGCGGTGCTCTGGTCACTGCCGGCCCTGGCATTTTATCTCCTCTTCGCGATCATTCCTCTATTCATTGCGCTCTATCTGAGCTTCACAAGCTGGAATGGTCTTTCGTCGGCAACGTGGGTAGGACTGAAGAATTGGCTGGCACTCTTTTCCGATAGTGTCACCGGTCACTCGTTGCTGCTCACGATTGAGGTGATGATTATTAGCTGGGTGGTACAAACTCCGCTGAGTATCTTGCTCGGCGTCTTCATGGCTGGTACCCAACGCTATCGCGCGGTACTGAGTGTGGTCTATTTTCTTCCGCTGCTCTTCTCTGCTGTGGCGATTGGCCTGACCTGGCTTTCGCTCCTTGATCCCAACTTTGGCCTGATTGATACGTTGTTGAAGACCATCGGTTTATCTGCTCTGGCAAAAGGCTGGCTGGGTGATCCTAAACTGGCGTTTTTCGTGGTAATGGCGATCATTTCCTGGCAGTTCATCCCTTTCCACGCTTTGCTTTATCTGGGAGGTGCGCGCCAGATCCCCAAAGAATTGTACGAGGCTTCCACTATCGATGGTGCCGGACGCCTCCAATCCTTTTTCTCGATTACCTTGCCCCAGCTTAAATATACGGTCGTTACGTCTACGACACTGATTTTTACCGGTTCTCTGACGTACTTTGATCTCTTCTGGGTAACGACGGGAGGTGGGCCTGGCTACGCTACCCGTGTGCTCCCGCTCCATATGTATATCACGGCCTTCCCAGACGAGAACGTGGGGTATGGAAGCGTTCTGGCTATTGTCCTGGCACTTTTCGGCGTTGTGCTCTCGTTCGTGTTTCTCCGTTTCACTGGCTTTACCAGAATGGCGAGCCAGCGTGAAGGTTTGTAGCGCCAGCAAAACGGAACAGTTTGCTAGAAAGTAAGGTATGTTATGGGCGTAGGTACATTGCCACAGAAGAGTGCTGAGACCCAGCAAGGCTATAGAAAGCCGCAAAAAGCTCCCTGGCACGGCTGGTGGGAGATCATTCCGATTGTTTTTGGGATCATCTGGTTCATTATAGCTTTTTATCCTGTGCTATATATGTTTATGACCAGCCTGCGTCCACTCACTGATTTCTTTACCGATGTTCCCTGGCTCCCGCCAACGCACCCCACTCTGACGAATTACAGCTCTGTTCTCTCTGGTGACTTCAGCCTCGCTTTCGTCAATACAGTGTTTGTGACGGTCATCAGCGTCTTCCTGATTGTAATTGTCTCGCTTTTCAGTTCGTACTCGATTTCCAGGATTCACAATCGTTTCACGCAGGTAGTCTTCAGCCTTTTCCTCATCGGTCTGGCAATCCCTCTTCAGGCCACGATTATTCCGATCTACGCGATCATTATCAACCTGCACCTTTATGATACGCTGTTTGCACTCATTCTCCCGAGCGTGGCCTTTGGCATTCCGCTCTCTGTGCTGGTGCTTGTTACCTACATTCGAGACATTCCCAAGGAGTTGTACGAGTCGATGCTGCTCGATGGGGCGGGACATTTTCGTATTTTACGCAGCCTGGTGCTCCCGTTATCGCGCCCGGCTATTATCACCGTCGTCATCTACGAAACGATCCAGGTCTGGAATAGCTTCCTCTTCCCGCTGGTATTGACCCAAAGCTCGAACGTACGAGTCCTGCCGTTAGCGCTGTGGACCTTTCAGGGGCAATATACCACCAACGTCCCGGCGATTATGGCAGCGGTTTTCCTTTCAGCCACGCCGATTATTCTCCTCTACATCTTTGGGAGACGCCAGCTACTAGGCGGCCTGATCGCTGGCTTTAGTAAATAGTTTAAACAGCTTAAACAGTTCAAATAGTAGCTGTTCCTGTACCGATACAATCCACTGTTTCTCATGGATGAAAAACAGAAAGAAGGGGATTTATATACTATTATGTCCATTACTGCATCCTATCGTGACCCACAGACTCCGCTAGAGGAGCGAGTGGAAAACCTGTTGGCCCTCATGACGATAGACGAGAAGCTTGCTCAACTCGGCTGCTACTGGAGCACCGCATTCATCAGCTCGGGAACCTTCGATCCTGAAGTTGTCGCAAAGAAGATCCCGTACGGCATTGGGCAGGTGACGCGTATCGGTGCCGCAACCGGTCTACGCCCACGCGAAAGTGCCGAGTTCATGAATGCGCTGCAAAAGATCGTCATTGAACGCACAAGGCTGGGTATTCCACTTATCGTACACGAGGAGGCGACCGGTGGCTTCTGCCATCGTGGCGCAACTGTATTCCCCCAGGGAATTGCGCTGGCTGCAACATGGAACCCGGATCTCGTTAAGCAGGTTGCCAGAGTTATTCGCGCCCAGATGATGGCAGTTGGTGCCCGGCACGCGTTAGCTCCAGTGCTCGATGTCGCGCGCGATCCACGCTGGGGAAGGGTAGAAGAGGCGTACGGAGAGGACCCGGTGCTCATTGGCTGCATCGGAAGCGCGTACGTGCAGGGTTTACAGAGCGACGATCTTGCTCACGGAGTAGCCGCAACCGGCAAACACTTCCTTGGCTATGCTATGTCGGAAGGCGGACGCAACTGGGCACCGGTTCAGCTTGGACCGCGGGAATTGCGCGAAGTCTACGCTGAACCGTTCGCGGCAGTCATAAGAGACGCAGGAGTTGCCACGATTATGAACTCGTATGCCTCTGTTGATGGTCTTCCCTGTGCGGGTAGCCCGGCCATTTTGACGGGTCTGCTGCGCGATGAGCTTGGTTTCAATGGGACGGTCGTTGCTGATTATTTCTCTGTCGAGATGCTCATGAACCATCATCGGGTAGCTGGAACGCGGGGAGAGGCTGCGCGGCTAGCGCTACAAGCAGGACTCGATATGGAATTGCCAGCCATCGATTGCTATGGTGAGCCTCTCAAAGCGGAGATCGAGGCCGGACGTATGCCGTTGGAGATCATCGACACAGCGGTTCGTCGTGTGCTGCGCCTCAAATTCCAGCTTGGCCTCTTCGAGCATCCCTATGTAGACGTGGAGGCCGCCGAGGCAGTCTTTGAGACCCCTGAGCAGCGCGAACTGGCCCGGAAGGTGGTCGCGGAATCGACAATTCTGCTCAAAAACGACGGCGTGCTCCCGCTTCCTCCTACAATCAAACAGCTCGCTGTCATCGGTCCAGGCGCAGACGATGTCCGACTCCTCCAGGGCGATTATCACTACCCGGCCCATCTGGAAATGATCTACGCGTCTCCACCAAACCTGGAAGCCGCGGGACTTAACGTTCCGCAAGCCAGCGGGAAGTATGCGTCCGGCCCGTACTACACGCCGCATGTTACGCCCCTTGCAGGCTTGCGCGCGGCATTAGGACAGGAGGTAGAAATACGCTATGCAAAGGGCTGCGAGGTTCTAGGAGATGACCGCTCCGGTTTCGCCGAAGCGGTGCAGGTCGCTCGTGATGCCGATGTCGCCGTAGTTGTCGTCGCGGGCAAGAGTGGTCTGTTACGCCCGGTGACGGTTGGCGAGGCCAATGACGCAACCAGCCTTGATCTCACCGGTGTGCAGGCAGAACTAATTGAAGCTCTCGCGGCCAGTAGCACTCCCCTGGTCGTTGTTGTGCTTAGCGGGCGTGTTCACACGCTCGCAGCAGTCGAGCAGCGGGCCAGCGCGCTGCTTCAACTCTTCCCTGCGGGGGAGGAAGGCGGCAACGGCCTGGCTGACGTGCTGACTGGGAGAGTCAATCCAAGCGGACGGTTGCCAATCAGCATGCCTCGTGTGGTTGGGCAGGTGCCCAACTTTTTCGGAACGCGTGCCGGGGGAGATCGCGCAATGTTCTTCGGCAGCTACATTGACGCGGCAACCTCGCCGCTGTTCGCCTTCGGTCACGGACTGAGCTATACGACGTTTGCTTACAGCGGGCTTACCGTGCGGGCAAAGAGTATTGCTGATCCCATTGAGGTAGAGCTAGAGGTACGCAACACAGGCGAGCGCGCGGGCGATGAGATCGTCCAACTTTACTGCTGCGACCTGGTTGCCTCTGTCGCGCGTCCCAATGCCATTTTGCTCGGTTTTGCTCGGGTCGCGCTTGCAGCTGACGAGGCACGCACAATCACATTTACCGCGCATCCATCGCGCCTCGCCTTCTACGATCCTGCTATGCGTTTTGTAGTCGAACCGGGGGTGTTTCGTTTTAGCGTCGGCTCCTCCTCGTCCGATATTCGTGTTGAGCAAACCATCACTCTTGAGGGAGAGGTTGTTGAGTACCAGCAACGCGAGGTTGTGAGCACGAAGGTAAACGTCCTCTGAAAGTATATTGGTAAGCAGCTCTTCTCTGCACCACACCGAGTCTTGAAACAACGAAACAATGGTTTCAAGACTCGGTATAGCCTCAAGTCTCAGCAGGAAGGCATAGCCGATACCAACCAGACCCAGAAGCCTCATGCCTTTGCTGGGATCTTGTAGCAGCGCCAGCGGTCGAAACGTTTTGAATAATTGTACTATCCCTCCTGAAGGTTGCTGAACGCGTGCGCTAGTCTGACTTCTTTTGTGGAGGAGGACCGCTATAAATAACAGACAGCCACACCTCCGTGAGGGCATCAATGACCTGCTGCTCATCCCGAAACGCCGGATGTCCAATGGCCGCAAGATAGTAAATACGCTCGCTCATCCAGGTGAGGGTGCTGGCCAGGGTAGACGCATCCACAGAAGTTCGAGGAGCGCGTCCCGCCGCACGATCGCGCTCGATACGATGCATGGCGGCCTGGGTGAAACCATCCATCATTTCCGTCCAAAGCGCCGCGAGCTTTTCGTTAGAACGCCAATGCTCAACGATTGCGCGCAGCACTGGCGCGTGTTTTATCCAGAGCTGTAATCCCTGGCTCGTTCCTTGTCGTAATGTGTGCTCAGGGGGCTCGGCATCCTCCTCAACCCAGGGTCCTGCTGCTGCCTGCGCCTGTTGGACAACGCGTCGAACCAGTTCTCCCAGGACCACATATTTGCTCTCAAAATAGAAATAGAAGCTCGCGCGCGAAACCTGGGCGGCACTCAAAATATCGGCGACGCTCAGTTCATCGAACCGCTGGTGCGCGAGTAACTGTTCAGTAGCGTCCAGGATAGCTTTGGGCACATCCCGTTGTTCTGCTCCCGAGCGCTTGCTCTGTTGATCGTCACGGCGAGCTTTGTGTTGCGGCATAAGAGAAACACCTCCGATCCTCTTTCATGTACTGTACAGCAGCATCCTGCCACAAAGCAAGAGGGAGAGCGAAAACTGGGGATCTGATCTCCCCTTGACGCATGCTGCAAAGATAGTATACACTATGTCCGAACATATTGTATGGATACGATGTATGATTCTTTGTTGCCCGTCCAAAACGGGAAGAATCATACATGACGACAGGGAGCTTTACCTATGAGATATCGGCTTTTAGGAACGAGTGGATTGCGTGCCTCGGAAGTCTTTCTCGGCGCGATGACCTTTGGCGAAGAAGCTGGCCCAGGCGCGTCATTGGAGGAGTGTGGTCGCATGCTTGATGCCTACGCTGAGGCTGGCGGCAACGTCATCGACACGGCGATCAACTACCGCAATGGAGAAAGCGAGAGGATTGTTGGTGAGTTGCTTGAGGGGCGCAGGGATCGTTTTGTGGTGGCAACCAAGTACACGTTGTCCCGCGACCGTGCAGATCCCAATGCCTCTGGCAATCACCGCAAGAATCTCAGACTCTCGCTTGAGACCAGTTTGCGGCGTTTACGTACGGACTACATCGACCTGTATTGGGTCCACATCTGGGATCACAACACGCCCATCGAGGAAACGATGCGTGCGCTTGACGATGCCGTTCGGGCCGGCAAGATCCTCTATGTCGGGATTTCCGATGCCCCCGCGTGGATTGTCTCGCGTG
>Ga0070741_10012051_pt1 | contig 15747 bp, 17 predicted proteins | sample Coa_R1_4_FD_66440 | JGI IMG/M metagenome (GOLD analysis project Ga0070741, IMG submission 66440) | Surface soil microbial communities from Centralia Pennsylvania, which are recovering from an underground coalmine fire - Coalmine... | ecosystem: Environmental > Terrestrial > Soil > Unclassified ...
CATACATTCACGGCGACCATCTTGGCTCGACCAGCGCGACGAGCGGCGCGAGTGTGAGCGCACAGACATATTACGCGTTCGGGAACATTCGCGGAACGACGGGAAATGTGCCGACGGATTACGGATTTACAGGTGACACGCCATCACACATAATGCCCATCGAGTCGCGGGGTGTGTGATGGCGTGTCAGGACAGCGGAGAGATGCAAGCGCAGGGTTGATGTATTATGGCGCGCGGTATGGAGTTTATCCTGAGCGAAGCGAAGGAACAGCGCGCTCGGACGGTTCATCAGTTCAGATTCGATAGTGTCAAGCGCGGGGAATCTGCAGAGTTTGAATCGGTTCCCTTACCATCCCTTTGCCCGCATCACTTGCGGCGCCGCAGGCGTCCCCGCACCATGGCGAAAATTTGGTCGGCTTCGCGCACACGTAACATTTTGAGCGCAAGCACATACACCGCCGCGCCGAGGGCTGCCGGAAGTGCCACACGCAAAAATTCCTGCATCAAGCCATCACCAAGCGCGAACACCGGCAACACCAACATCACCGCGCCCATCAGCGCGCTTGCCAACAATAATTTCAAAGTCGTGCTTCCGAGTCCCTCACCGCCCAGCCCACCCAAACGCGTACGCGTAAACCACAACATGAGCAGCGCATGTCCCGCCAACTGTGCGGAATTTGCCAGCACGAGCGCGAGATAGCCGAACGCGTTGAGCAGCGGCAGCGCGACAAGCAAATAAAAACCGAGCGCCGCAACCGCCACCAAATTCGGCAGCAGCGTATTTTTGCGCGCGTAAAACGCAAATACCAACGGCTGGTCAATCGCCGCAAACACAGTGCCGAGCAAATAAAATTGCAGTGCGCGCGCCGTCGCCGCCGTATCGTCTGCCGTGAACGCGCCGTGTTGATACAACAATTCCACCACCGGCGTCGCCAACACAAACAACGCGACCACACACGGCAGCATCAGCAGCAGCACCAACTTTAGACCGAACGCGAGCGTATGTCGAAAATCAATCTCCGAAATGGTACGCGACAAGCTGGGCAAAATCGCAAACGAAATCGCCGTCGCCACCAAGCCGAGCGGCAATTGCACCAGATACGTCGCGGCTTGCATCCACGCCAGCGATTGGTCGCCCGTGCGCGACGCGAGATTGCGGTCAATCGCCACGCCAATGACCATCACCGTCAAACCGCCCAACACCGGCACATACAATCTGCCGATTTGCTTTAACGCGGGATGTTTCAAATCCAACCGCAAACGCAGCGGTGTGCGGCGCAAACCAATGTATTGCAAAACCACCTGCGCCGCCGCGCCAATGACTACACCAATCACCACACTCGTAATCCCGAACGTCGGCGCGAGCGCGATGCTGCAAACGATAATGCCCAAATTGAACGCGGCGGTAGTGAATGACGGCAGCGTGAATTTTTTCAGCGCATACAAAATGCCGGACAATACACCCGCGACGCCGAGAAAAAAAACGGCGGGCAGAATCAAGCGAATCATGTTCACGCCCGCCGCGCGCAGCGTTTCCTCATAGCCCGCGCCGAGAATTGTAAACAACGGTTCGGCAAACAATTCCAACATCAGCACGGCGAGCGCAAGCAGCACCGCAATCACACTCAACAGCGTACTCGCCACATTCCAAAATTCGCCGCGCCGTCGCGCGTCCGCCGCGTATTCGCTCAGCACCGGCACGAGCGCGGCAGAAATCAAACCGCCGACGAGAAAATCATACAGCGTAATGACAAGCGTCGAGGCAACGCGGAACACACTCACATAGCCCGTCGCGCCGAACAAATCGGCAATCACCAATTCGCGCACCAGCCCGAGCAAGCGCGAAGAAATATTGCCTGCTGCCAAAATCGTCGCCGCGCCGACAATGCCGCGCGTATGCGATTCGGGGGCGGGCGATGCTATCGTTTCGGTTTCAACTGCCATGGGAGATTTAGAGCGCAAAGAGTTGTTTCGGTTTGACTGCAACTTGCTTTGATAAAGCAGGTGACAACTCACCCAACTCGCGTTGCACCAATGTGGTCGTGACAGTTAACAAACGATGCAATCGCAATGCCGAAGCGACGCGCAAACCGGTCTTGGCAAAATCGGGATGGCTTGCATCCAAAATGAGGTCAGAATCAAGAGGACTCGTCGGCAATTGGCTCGTGATAAATGCAATAACTATGTGCCGATGTTCACCGATTGGGTCGGTCCGCACCACCGCAGGACGCACCTTCGAGGAAGTAAGGTCGCCGAATGGAAAGGGAACGAGTACAACTTTATCCTTGGTCATTGAAAGGTTTCCCGTCGTTCACAGAGTAAATATCTTCACGGGCATCATTGAGAAAAGAAAAAGAAGGACTCGTTGCTGCCGCGTGCAGCCATTCTCTTTCTTGAATTTCGGAATCGTCCGTCATCAAAATAATCACACGTACTCGACGTACATCAACAGGCAGCGAAACATCAAGCGCGAGATGTCGCTCGTCATCCACTGTCGCCATTGTCTCAATCGCACGAAAAGTATCCATCGTGTTTCACCTCATAGTCCCGAAACATCCACGCTCTCGGCAACGCGCGTTTCAATATCATCAAACGCGTCTTCACCGCGCACGGCAATATCGGCAGCGGTAATGACTCCATCGCGGGTCGAGGAGATATTCCACATGCGGCAAAACGCGCAGCGTCCGGGCGCGGTCGTCGGCTGTCCGCATACTGCGCACGCGTGGAGCGCGGCGCGGTCGGCGGGCGCGTTGAAAAAGCCCTCGCGGCGCGCCTTGAGGAACTGGACATAGAACTGCAATTTCGCGCCGGGCGATTCCGCTTCGAGTTGATTCAAGAGCGTTTTGTAAAAATTCGTCAGATTGCCGACCGCGTGCGGACATTCGTCATAGACGTAATCAATGCCGCGCACCAGCGCGTACGTTGCGGTCTCGCGTTCGTAGAAACGACAAAACGGTTTTACTTTTTTCGCGAGACCATCGCTCGCTTCGAGCACGGGCGCTTGCCGCGCGAGATAACCCGTTTGCCAGTGCAAGGTGTTTTGCATCAAGACCGCGACTTCGTCGTCGAGGTTGTGCCCCGTCGCCAAAACCGTATAGCCGCGTTCCGCCGCGAGGCGATTCATGACATACCGTTTGGTGAGCCCGCACGCGGCGCAGGGCTTGCCGTGCCCGCGCGAACTTGCGCGCGCAATTTCGGGAATCGTTTTGCCGTACGTCGCTTGAATGTCCACAACATGCAAGGTCGCGTCAGGCACAATTTTTTCCTTGAATTCGCGAATGCGCGCGAGCGATTGGTCCGAATACGCGATGTCGCCTTGAATGCCCAAGCCGATATACAAACCGTCCGCGCGATAACCGAGACGCGTCAACACATCCCACAACGCCAGCGAATCTTTGCCGCCGCTGACCGCGACCAACACGCGCGCCGCGCGGTCGAACATTTTGTATTTTTCAATCGTCCGCTGCGTGGAATCCACAAACCACTCGGCGTAATGTTCGCCGCACAACGCGAGTTTGTGATGCCGCATGTTGATAACGGCGGTTTCGTTACACTTTCGACAACGCATGACAGTTCGATAGTGCGTTAGTGCGATAGTGCAATAGTAGAGCTATCTGACTATCGCACAATTGCACGATTGCACGATTGCACTTCCTCCCGACACCACCGCCACCAATTTCACCACATCGCCTTCGCGCAAAATCACATCGTCGGTGACGAGTTTGCCGTTGACGGTAATCAAGACGCTTTCGGGGTCAATGTTGAGTTTTTTCAGCGCATCACGCGCCGTGATATTTTCTTTGACCTCGAACTTTTTATTGCGAAACGTAATTTCAACCATCGCAAACGATTCTATCCGATAAAGAGGGGCGGGTCAAAATGGACGCGCCGCGCGGGCTCTTGACGCGCGGAGAGCCGTTTTTTATAATTTTCGCATCGTGTGCCTCGCCCTGGCGACTTTCGGTGATTTCGGTGAAAGGAGTCTGCTATGAATTCTTTGCCCCTCCTGCGCCCGCTGCTGTTTTTCCTTTTTGGCTTGGCGCTGCTCACACTTTCGGATGCGTCTGCGATGCCCGCGCGGCGCGTAAGGCAAGTGCCAACACACCACGCGCCGACGGCAACCTTTCTCGTCAACAGCACTCTGGACGAGGTGGATAAAAAGCCCGGCGACGGCATTTGTAAAAGCAAGCCGTCGAAAAAATGTACGCTCCGCGCGGCGATTATGGAAGCGAACGCGCTTGCCGGCAAAGACACCATTGTTTTGCCTGCCGGCGTCTATCCGCTCACCCGCGCCGGCAGCGGGGAAGACCAATCTGCCACCGGCGACCTCGACATCCGGAGCAAAATCATTCTCAAGGGACAAGGCGCGGCGACGACGATTCTTGATGGTGAGAGCTTGGACCGCGTCCTGCATATTGTCAAGGGCGCCGTGAAAATTTCCAAGCTCACCTTGACCAACGGTTCCACCGCCAGTGTCGGCGGCGGAGGGATTTACATCGCCAATGGCGCGAAACTCACCTTGACCCAAGTCGTCGTACGCGTCAACCGCGCCAACCATGGCGGAGGCATTATGAATGAAGGCACATTGGTCATGAACCAGTCCACGCTCAGCGAGAACCAAAGTGAGGGGTTTGCTGGCGGACTCGACAATATAGGGACCGCCACCCTCAAGAACAGCACCATCAGTAATAACACCACCCACGTGAGCGGAGGCGGCATTTTCAATGATTACGCGCAAACGCTCACACTGGTGAACAGCACGGTGAGCGGCAACATAGCCACTGTCGGCTATGGCGGCGGGATTCGGACGGATACGAATAGTGACACCTATCTCTTCAATGTAACGATTGCAAACAATCGCGCCGGAGGGGGTAATGGGGGCGGCATCTCCGCCTCTGGCAATACCTTCCTACGGAATACCATCCTCGATGGCAACAAAGTGAGTACGAACACGTTCCCCTATTTCGATTTTAGCGATTGCGAGGGAAGCATACAGTCCTTTAACTATAATCTCGTTTCCAAGGATTGCGGGTTCGTTCACCGCTCCCTTGATTTAGTAGATACTTCCGCCGAACTCGGCCCCCTCGCCGACAATGGCGGACCAACGCAAACGCACGCGCTCCAACCTAACAGCCTCGCCATTGACTACATTGCCCCGAGCTCTTGCGTGGACGAAAGAACTATCGTCTTGACGACGGACCAACGCGGATTCACGCGTCCTGTGGATGGAGACGGGGATAGCAATGTGCGCTGTGACATTGGCGCATTTGAATATCAACCTTGACGCGCATTCGCCGACCGTGATGACGATTACGAGAATTTGTTATGACGCGCGGACCGTTGAATCACCACCTAAAAAAAGAGCGAGCCAAATTTGGCTCGCTCCATTTTTCTCTAGCTGCTTGGCAATTATGGATACAAACGCTCCACGCTGCCAAAGTAGGAAAAGCGCTGCCATTGCGTCACGTGCGATTTCCAACCGTACGCGGCGACGACATAGCCGCCATATTGCCAGCTTGGTAGAATGTTCACGCGGTAATAAACAAAGCCCTTGCCGTTCGCGTTCACAATGCTTTGCGCCTGCGTCGTTCCGTTCGGCAGACCGACCCAAATCGAAACTTGTTCGCCGGGCGTAAAGCCGCCTTGCCAGAAATCATAGTACGGCGCCGCTTTGGTTATCGGATTGTTGGCGCGCACATCGCTGACAGTGCGAAAGAAACTGAAGGTAACCCAGTCGGTTGTGCCCGAACGCGTGCCGCGTCCGACCAATTGATAACCACCGTACATCCAATCCGGTCCAACCGTAAAGTTGAACGCAAGATTCCCCCAGGCATCGGCATAAAAGTTCTGATAGCCCTGCACCGTTCCGTTCGGCAGTTGATACCACGTGTTGACCAATTCGCCCGCTTGATAGCCCCTGCCGCTAAATTGGACGGTGCGATCCGAAACCGGCGCAATCGTCACAACCGGCGCGGTGGTCGCGCTCGGCTGAGGTTTTTCTTGCGGCGGCGCGACGACGTTGAACTTGACAAAGACGCGTCCCGAAACCCGTCCGTTTGCGACGGCAATGTATTCACCGCCGCCCTGACTTGGCTTGGGTTTGAACGACCAGCTCACACTGCCCGCATCATTCGCGCGCAGCGTGCCCGTGCTCACCGCCGAAAGATTCGGCAATCCCACCCACGTGTCCACGATTTCATTGCGTTGGAAGCCATTGGCGCGAATTGTAAACGTTGTATCAAAATTGCCGTATGTCGGGTCAACCGAAATGCCTGCGGCGGCTGCCGGTGCTGCCGAGATGAGCGTCGCGAAAAGCACTACGGCGGCAAAGGCAAACGCAACCCAACGTACGTTCGAGAAACGAAAATGGTTCCGCTTCATTTTGCCACCTCCACAAAGGACGAACCCGTTATCGGGTTCTACAGGAATGACGCCGCAGCCGCCAAAAAGGTTCCCCGTACAAGCCAAGACCCCAAGGGTTTTCGGAAACCCTTGGGGTCTTGTTACTTGCCTTGCAGTTTCGCAATCACGGCATCTGCCATTTGGCTTGTGCCGACTGCCGTCGGGTCATTGCGGTCGGGTTTCATGTCGTAGGTGACGTACTTGCCCTCGGCGATGACTGCCGCAATCGCTTTTTCCAAACGATTCGCCGCCTCTTCTTCGCCGAGATAGCGCAGCATCAACATGCCGGACAAAATTACCGCCGTGGGATTGACTTTGTTTTGTCCCTTGTATTTTGGCGCGCTGCCGTGCACCGCTTCAAACATCGCGCCGTGGTCGCCGATATTCGCGCCGGGCGCCACACCGAGCCCGCCGACCAAGCCCGCGCACAAATCGCTCAAAATGTCGCCGTACAAATTCGGCAGCACCAACACGTCATACAATTCGGGCTTTTGCACGAGCTGCATGCACATATTGTCCACGAGCACTTCTTCGTACGCGATGTTCGGATAATTCTTGGCGACTTCGCGCGCGACGGCGTAAAAGAGCCCGTCCGTATATTTCATGATGTTGGCTTTGGTGACGGCGGTCACTTTTTTACGATTATTCTTGACGGCGTAATCGAACGCGAATTTGACGATCCGTTCCGAGCCGGGCACCGAAATCGGTTTAATCGAAATGCCGACCGGTTCGCGAATGACCGCTTTGGGCTGCTTGCTGCGAATCCAGTTGACGAGTTCCACCGTGTCCGGCTGTCCTTGCTCAAACTCGATGCCTGCGTACAGGTCTTCGGTATTTTCGCGAATCAACACGAGGTCAATGTTTTCGTATTTGCTCCGCACGCCCTTGTACGTTTTGGCTGGGCGCACGTTGGCGTACAAATCAAATTCTTTGCGGAACGCGACGTTCACGCTGCGAAAGCCCGTGCCAATCGGCGTCGTAATCGGCGCTTTCCACGCGACGTGCGTGCGGCGCATGGACTCTAAAACATTTTCGGGCAGCGGCGTGCCGTATTTTTCCATCGCGTCCACGCCCGCCTCGACCACGTCCCATTCAAACTGTACGCCCGTCGCTTCAATCACGCGCCGCGCGTTTTCAATCAGTTCCGGACCGGTGCCGTCCCCGCGAATCAAAGTTACTTGATGTGCCATAGTGACTCCGTTGAATTAGATTTTGTGAATGCTGCAAAAAACAGCCGCGTCAGGCATCGCGGCGGCGCATGGTCAAGACCAACCCGCCGACGATTCCGGCAGCAATTCCGAACACCAACGCGGCGCGTGTATCAAACAAAGCGCGGACATTGCCGCTGACATTTTGCGCGAGAATCAAACCCACAAACGAATTATTGACTTCGGCGCTGCGCGCCACCATCACGCCCGCGCCGCCTTGGTCCACTTTGATCGCATTACGCGCAAGCATCCATTGCGCGCCGCCCGCTTCGACTTGAATATTCGTCGCCAGCAAGCCCATCGCGCCGCCGGCGGTGAGATTGATTTGGTCGCCGCGCGCGACTAAAATCCCGCCTTGCACGACTTGGATGGAACCGCCTTCGGCTTGCATGATGCCGCCCTGTTTGACGGTCACCACCTCCGCGCTGACGTTTTGCGCGCCGCCTTGTTTGACCGTAACGGTTTGCGCGTCGATGTTTTGCGCGCCGCCCTGCGTAATGTTCACCACTTCGCCGTGAATGGTATCGCCCATGTCGGCGGGCATTTCATCTTCCAGTTCTTGCGCTGTATCTTGTATCCGTTCGTCCATGTGTCCTCTCATTCAAGCGGTTGCAGGTCCTGCGGTTACGATGATGGCATCCTCCAGACGCGCATATTTGTTTACCGCTTCGAGAATTTGTTCGCGCGTCACCCTGCGGAAAAGGTCGGCATAACGCACAATGTAATCCATCCCCAAACCGTACAATTCCATATCTGCCAACGTTGTGCCCACACCGTCGTTCGTTTCCAAACGCAGCGCGAGCGAGCCGGTCAGGAAATCTTGCGCGTGCGCCAATTCGTCTGCCGTCACGCCTTCCGCGCGCAATCGTCGAATTTCGTTGCCAATTGCTTCAATCGCCAAGTCCACGTTGCGCGGATTCACGCCCGTGTTAATCATCCACGCGCCCGCGCCAATGCCCGCATTGAGACTGCTGTACACATAATAACACAGTCCCATTTTATCGCGTACGCTTTCACCCAAGCGCCCTGACAAACCGAGCTGCCCGAAAATCAAATCGGCGGTGCGCAGCGGATAAAAATCCGGGTCATTGCGCTTGATGCCGGGATAACCAAGCACGACATCCGATTGGATTTTGCCTTCCAGCGGAAAATCACGCCGCACCGCGCGCGACGCAAACGGCGCGTCGGGAATCACGAACGGCAAATTCTTGGCGCCTTTCCATCCGCCAAAATGTTTCGCGACCAAATCAATCGCCTTTTGCGCGTCCATATCGCCGACAATGACAAAAATCGCGCCCTCGGGACGATAATATTTTGTGTGAAAATCCGCGAGTTTGGCGCGCGTAAGTTTCTTGACCGTCGCCTCGGTTCCATCGGAGGGACGATGATACGGATGACCCGGCGGAAACGCGAGCTCTTCAAATTTCGTCCACGCCACGTAACGCGTATCGTCGGCGGCTTCGCGCAAGTTGGTCACAATTTGCCCGCGCAGTTTTTCAACTTCGGCAGTCGGGAACGTCGGATAGCGCAAGACTTGTTCGGCAATGCCCAGCAGCATCTCAAAGTCTTCGGTCAACGCCTTGCCGCCGAATGACGCGGTTTCGGTTCCCGCCGAGACGCCGAACGACATGCCCGCGCGGTCGTACAAGTCGTTCAATTTTTGAAACGTATATTTTTTCGTGCCGCGCTGAAGCGCCGACGCGGTAAAGGACGCCAATCCGGCGGTCGCGTCCGTCTCGTACATCCCGCCCGCGCGCAAACGTCCACGTAGTGAAACAGATGCGTTCGTATGATTCTCTTTGACCAGCACTGTGATGCCGTTCGAGAGTTCCGCGCGCGTAACATTTTCGGGGGTAATGGGATGAGTCATGGAGGATTTGGGGTTCTTGTTTTGGATTGCGGAATGCAGATTTCGGATTCGATCTTCAACTCAGGGCGTAGAGCGATAACACGTGTTCGATTTCGATCCCATCGTCGAGGTCTTGCCAATACACCGCGTACCCGCCGGGTTCGATTGTCCAATGCTCACGTTGTTCCGGCGTCGCTTGCGCCAGCCATTTGAGCCACTCGTATTTTGTGAGCGGCAGGGTCAGTGTGCGACCATCGCTCAAGGAGAGAATGAGATTCTGGTCTTGAAACGAAACAGCGGTCGCCGCAACCTGTGGTCGAACTTTATTGTCCAAAGTAATCATTCCACACCTCTAAAAGTCGTGTCTGATTCTCGCGCACCAAACGGACGATTTTATGGAGTTCCGCATCGCGATAGCCATTGTTGCGCTCGACAACGAATGAGATTAACCAAATCTTGGCAACTTTATTGTCGCGCAAGACATGCACATGTGGCGGTTCATTTCTGTCAGTGGAATAAAATCGGAATTTATATCCTTCGATAACAACGGTCGGCAGGGTGATTGAAAGGAGTGTAATTTATTTATTCTTGCGCGCAGGCGTTTTCTTTTGCGCGGTTTTCTTTGCTTTCGCGCCATTCACGCTGCCGTTGGTATTCGTTGGAATAAACCAGCCGAGGGTGCGGTTCGACTCGGCGAGATATTTGTTGGCAACGCGCTGCACATCGTCTTTGGTAACTTGTTCCAGATTGTCCAAAAACGTTTCGTACATGCGCCACGACGCGACCACATCCAACATGCCGAGACGATAGCCGTGATTGCCGACGCCGTCTTCCGCATACACGTACTGCGCGCGCGTTTGCTTCAAAACTTTTTCAAATTCCTGGTCCGTAATCGGCTTGGCGCCAATTTTTTCCAATTCGTCCAAGACCGCGCGTTCGATTTTTTCCAACGCCACCCCCGGACGCGCGGTCGCGCTCACTTGAAACAAGTACGGGTCGAGCATCGGACGATAGAAACAGCCCACGTCTGCCGTCAACTCTTTTTCCACCAACGCGCGGTACAAACGCGACGAACGTCCCGGACTCGTGCGCCCCATTGCGAGACCACTCGCGCCCGCGAGCACGCCCGCCAACATCATCGTGGGATAGAAATCGGGGTCCGTCGCGCGCGGCGCTTTGAACGCGACGACCAAGTACGGCGCAGCGCCGGGACGGCGCACCGTGACGCGCCGTTCGCCCGCTTGCTCCGGTTCTTCAATCGTCAACGTTGCAATGTCCGCGCCGCGCGGGATTTTGCCAAAGGTCGCGTGCAACTTGTCGAGCAGCGCGTCGGTCTCGAAATCGCCGACGACGACGACCGTCGCGTTGTTCGGCGCGTAATATTTTTTGTAAAAATTGTACAGGTCCTCGCGCGTCATGCGCTGCAAATCGGCTTTCCAGCCAATCGTCTCGTGATGATACGGATGGACTTTGAAGGCGGCTGCCTGAATTTCTTCCGCGAGCCAAAACCCCGGGTCGTTCTCATGTCCCTCCCGTTCCGAAATAATCACGGTGCGCTCGGACTCGACTTCGTCCGCATCAAAGCGCGCGTTCACCATACGGTCCGCTTCGATTTGAATCGCAATGTCGAGACGGTCGCTCGGCAGGGTTTCATAGTACGCCGTATAGTCGAGCCATGTAAACGCATTGTTCGTGCCGCCATTGCGCGTGACCAATTTGAACACATCGCCTTTGCCGAGCTGCTGTGTCCCTTTGAACATCATGTGCTCGACCCAATGCGCCGCGCCTGTGATGCCCAACACTTCATTGCGCGAGCCCACGCGATACCACACCCAAAACGTCGCCACCGGCGCGTTGTGTAATTCACGCGTCAAAACTTTTAATCCATTTTCGAGGTGGGTTTCACGCACTCCGCTATCCATGTTGCTCCTAAAATTTCGTGTTTATAAATACTCGATATGGTTGCGCATTTCATCGGGGCTCAAGATTTCGTAAATCAACACCAGCGCGGAAATCATTTCACCGATACTCCGCGAACCTTGTTCACAATACGCGAGTCCGCAATTTGAATTTCCTTGCTCCACGAGAATGATGAAATCCGCGTCTTGCGATACCATGACACGGCGCTCGCGAAAAGCAAACGCAAGATGCACATCATCCGTTACATCCGCGAGGTCAACCTCTTGCGCGCGGAGTACGTCAATGCCGCGACGGCGCAAGCCCATTGCTCCAGCACGCGGAATATGTACATCAAAATAAAACCGAATTTTTTCAGCCACGCGTTTGTTTTAATTTCGCTTGCACCAGAGATGAGGAACGACGTTTCGCAGCAGCGATGAATTTGCGGTCTCGCGCAATGTCCTTTTGAATTTCTTTTCTATGGTCAAAATAAAAAGCCAGCGCGGCATAGACTTGCCCCAATGTCAAATCAAATTGGTCAGCAATCTCATCCGGCGACATACCCATTCGTTCGTGCCAAACAGCGATATCTTGGACGCGCATGCGATGCCCCGCAATGCGCGGACGTCCGCCCGCCACACCGGGCGTGGAAACGATGTGTGCGTCAACGCTGTTTCTAATGGCAGTCGTTCGTGTTGCCATAAACAGAAAAAACTTGGAGATTAGAGACTAGTGCAACAACATGATGAGACTGCGAGATACAGATGCGAAAGCGCGCCGAATTATACGGGCAAGAAAAAAGGTGCAACCCCGCAGTTTCATGTTGTTGCACTACTAGAGTCTGGAGATTGCCTCTCGAGTCTCGAATCTCCAATCTCCCGTCTCAAATCCCCATCACCTTTAGCAATTCTTTTACCGCGCCCGCCGATTTGCGCAGGTCCGCCAACTCGGCGTCACTCAATTTCCACTCGACGATTTTTTCCACGCCCTTTGCGCCGAGTTGTACGGGCACGCCCGCAAAGACGCCGTCCATGCCATATTCGCCCTTGAGCAGAACGGTGCAGGGCAAAATCTTTTTCTTGTCATAGACAATCGCGTCGGTCATTTCCGCGAGCGCGGCGCTGGGCGCATAGAATGCGGAACCGGTTTTCAAAAGTTTGACGATTTCCGCGCCGCCGTCGCGTGTGCGTTGGACAATTTGCGCGAGGCGTTCGGGCGCAATCAATTCGGTGACCGGAACGCCCGCGACAGTTGTGTAATGCGGCAGCGGGACCATCAAATCGCCGTGCGAACCCAAAACGTACGCGTCCACATTTTGCACCGACACGCCGAGTTCCATCGCGAGAAACGCGCGAAAACGCGCGCTGTCGAGAATGCCCGCTTGCCCAAGAATGCGCTCGCGCGGGAACTGCGTGACATGCCACGCGTACTGCGTAATTGCATCCACCGGATTGCTCAAGACCATGAGAATTGTTTCGGGCGCGTATTTTTTGATGGCTTCCGCCCACGCGTGCATGATTTTTTGGTTCGTCGTCACGAGGTCATCGCGGCTCATGCCCGGCTTGCGCGCGATGCCGGCAGTCATGATGACAATGTCCGAACCCGCGAGCTGTTCGTAACCCGCGCCGTCTTGGACCGTTACGCCGGTCACATTGGAATCGAAACCGAGAATCGGACCCGCTTCCAAAAGGTCGAGCGCTTCCCCTTCGGCGAGCCCTTCGATGACGTCGAACAAAACAATATCGGCATAGTTGCGCTCGGCGAGGCGCTGCGCGGTGGTCGCGCCGGTTTTGCCCGCGCCGATAACGGAAATTTTGCGTCGCATAGTGTGCTCCACGTTGAAAGAATAAGATTGGCTGATGGTTTTTCACAACCGACAATCGCCAGCCGTCCGTTGCCGGTCGTTTTTATTTCTTGTGTCCGTTCTTGGTGCCGATCAGATACATCACCGGCGTTATGTCTTCGACATCCGCCCAGTACGATTCATTCGGCTCCAATTCCAACCGGTCACCGGCTTGGAGAACAATTTCTTGTCCTTGTTCGGGCAATCCGACGCGCAGCTGTCCGCGCACCACCCATCGCACTTCCATTTCCTCGTGCTGGTGTACCGGATATACGGTTCCCGGCGCATCGGTCCATTCCGACACCCGAAAACCTTCCTTGCTCAATTCATGCCGCAGTGTTTCGAGTGCGGGCAGCTCGTTCTGTGTCCAACGCGTTACCTTCATTGACGATTACCGCTTTTCCACCGCATAGACACCGCACAGCGAAACGACGGTGCGTAAAACATCCATCGGCGTCGCGTCAGGCGGAAACGTTTTCATTTGAGCAATCACGCCAGCGGGGAGCGCGCGTTCGGCGGCGAGAGATGAAATCCTAACCTCATTGTTACAGATTTTGAATGGAAGGAGCAATCACAACGATTATAACCTGTTCAGTCCGCGTGTCAAAGCAAATTTTGGGCGGCGCCGCGCATCGTCGGTTTCCGCGCGCGCCAAACGCGTGTAGAATGATGAACCACTCACCCTTTCATACGACAATGACCCGTTCCCGATCGGTTTGCTAACGCGAGATTTCTCGCATCCGCTCGCAATGACCGTTCTGCGTAACGAGAATGACCAACCTGCGCGACAGGAGCAGCCGTATGACTCTGCAAAATCCCATCACGCGTTTACACCGACGCGTGCGGCGCATTTGGCATGAAAATTTTTCGCCGCTGCGTCCCGCCAAACTGTTTCCCGCCGACATCCTCGTCCATTTTTCGTATCACAAATGTTTGACCAAATATTACGCGGCGGTCGTGCACACGCTCGCTCGCGAATTTGGATTCGGCTGGGTCAACTGCGAAAAAAATTACGGACGCTTTTTGCACGCGGCAACCGCGCTGCGCGGCAAACGCGTCGTTCTGCTCGACGAGTGGAGCAATATTGCATGGGACAAACTCCCACCGTATCGCGGCACGCATTTCGTCCGCGACCCGCGCGACCTCGTCGTTTCGGGCTATCACTATCATCTCCGCACGCACGAAGCATGGTGCCGAGACGAGCCGTACACGTGGCAAGCCATCGTCGCGCATCCGCTGTTTCCTTACGTCGAAACGAACCCCGCGAAATTTCCGCGCGCGGAAACGTATCAGGCGTATTTGAATTCACTAGACAAGGAGCGCGGGCTCATCGTCGAGCTGCTCTGGCGCGACGGCAAATTCAAGCACATGGCGCGCTGGAATTATCACAATCCCAACATTCTCGAAATGAAATATGAAGACATCGTGGGCAATGAAGCCGCCGCGTTTGAAAAAATCCTCGCCTTTTACCAAATGCATCCCCGTTTGATTGCGCGCGGCGTGGAACTGGCGGAAGCGCACAGTTTGAAACATCAAACCGCCGCGCGCAACCACCACATCCGTAAAGGCACACACGGACAATGGCGCGAAGAATTTACGCCGCTCGTCAAACAATTGTTCAAACAAGAATGGAGCGCCTTATTGATTCAGCTGGGCTATGAAGAAAACGCGGATTGGTAAAGCCGCGAATTCGTTCGCTCGAACCTCCCGCTGTGTGGTATAGTAACGCATATGAGGTGAATCACCATGGAAACCGATGCGTCCGCCCCCCAAATCCCACCCGAACTGCAAGCCCGCCTCACTGCCGCTGGGGTCACCGACGCCGCCTCCCTTGCCGCCGCGCTCGAACGCGACCCCAAACTCTATGCGACGTACGAAAAATTTTTGCTCGAACATCGCGACAAACCGCCAGCCGCGCTATCAGCGCAGCAAATAGACGCGCTCCTCGCCGCGTTCGCGCAAACCGAAAACGACGCGCAGATAATTGAATTTTGGAATCAGGTGCCGCGCGCACTGGAACAGCCCTTTTTGGACGCGGCGCAAAACGTGATTGCGCACGCGGACGCGCAGGGACAAAGCGAAAACGTCGCGGGATTGAAACAGCGGTTGGATGCGCTGCGAAAAATGCTGCGCGAAGCAGAAAATACTCCGCCCGTGATCGGCGCGTTGTTGGAATTTTTGAACGCGCCCGATGATGCGGCAGCGCGCGTTGTGTTTGAGAATCGGCGCGCGTTGTTGCAGCCCTACGAAGCGCAGCGCACGCTCGACGAAAAATTTCAGGGTGACAATGAGGATGGCAAAAAGCGCATTGCGGAACGCAGCGCGTTATTGCGCGAACTGCGCGGCGGCGCGCCGAGGGACCTCACCCCCAGCCCCTCTCCTACAAGGAGAGGGGAGCAAGACCCTTCGCCTCGCCCCTCGCCTACAAGGAGAGGGGAGCAAGACCCTTCGCCTCGCCCCTCGCCTACAAGGAGAGGAGAGCAAGACCCTTCGCCTCGCCCCTCGCCTACAAGGAGAGGAGAGCAAGACCCTTCGCCTCGCCCCTC
>Ga0070741_10012052_pt1 | contig 15747 bp, 16 predicted proteins | sample Coa_R1_4_FD_66440 | JGI IMG/M metagenome (GOLD analysis project Ga0070741, IMG submission 66440) | Surface soil microbial communities from Centralia Pennsylvania, which are recovering from an underground coalmine fire - Coalmine... | ecosystem: Environmental > Terrestrial > Soil > Unclassified ...
GGCAAAGGCGCGTTCATCTCGGTCGCCGCCGGCAACGAGTTCGAAGACGTCATCCCGCCGTTCGGCCAGAATCCGACGAGCGTACTCGCCGAAGTCGCGTCGCGCATTCCCGGCGTCGTCTCTGTCGCCGCCGTGGACCGCCACATCGTCGGTCAGACCGGCGCGCTCCGTTGTCAGGGCACGCCGTCCTCGCCCGACTGCCACGCGTACTATTCCAGCGCGGGTCCGTACGTCGAGTTGGCGGCGCCAGGCGGATCGGAACGCGAGTTCGGACGCGACGGGTTCATCCGTCAACAGACGTTCGACTTCACGTTCACCGACACGTTCGATCTGCTGCCGGCGCAGTACCACGCGCCGCGCTTCGACGTGTTCGGGACGATCGGCTACATCGGAACGTCGATGGCGGCGCCGCACGTGTCGGGCATTGCGGCGATGTTGATGCAGCAAGGGATCACCGATCCGGCGGCGGTCGAAGCGGCGCTCGAGAAATTCGCGATCGATCTCGGCACGCCGGGACGCGACGACAAGTTCGGATTCGGACTCGTCGACGCGCGAGCCGCCCTGCGCGGATTGGGGTTGGCGCGATGAGAGCCAAAATTCTCTGCGTGCTTTGGGTCGCCTGCGGGTGCTTCGCGTCCCCGGCGCGCGCGCAGATGAACGTGCGGGTCTTCGGCGACGCCGCCGAAGAATCCTTCGCCGCCGTCCAGACGTTCGAAGCGGTCTTCGGCCAGTCGATGCAGCCGCTCTTCGGCGGGGGCGTCGAGGTGACGTTGCTCAGCGACAGGGTGTTCGTCGATCTCGGCGCGTCGCAGTTCAAGAAAACCGGCGACCGGGTGTTCCGCAACGGCGCCCAGGTTTTTCACCTCGGGATCCCGATGCATGTGACGCTGACGCCGCTCGAACTCACCGGTGGCTACCGGTTCCACGTCCGTCGTCATTCATGGCTGGTTCCTTACGCCGGGGCCGGCGTGGGATGGTACCGCTACCGCGAGACGTCCGATTTCGCCACCGACGATGAGAACGTCGACACCAGGCATGCCGGCTTCGTGGTTCATGGCGGCCTCGAGTTCCGGGTTCATCGATGGGTTGGCGTCGGGACCGAGCTTGCCTTCACGCACGTGCCGGGAATACTTGGGGCAGGAGGCATTTCTCAAGCGGTGGGCGAGAACGACCTTGGCGGCGTCGCCGGACGGTTTAGAATCGTCATAGGCAAATGACACGACGCCGCTGGGCCCTGATCGGTGCCGCGCTCTACGCCGTCTTCCTGTTGACGACGGCGTTTACGCACCACGACCTCGATTGCGAGCTCAAGAACCCGCAACACTGCACCGCGTGCACGTCGAGCGTCCTCGGCGCGGACACGCATCCGCCGGCAACGCTCGCGGCGCACCAGCTCGTCGACGCCGGCTCGGCGTACGCCGAGCTGCAGACGCCGCATGATCTGCTGCTCGCCGTCCGCTCCACCGGTCGATCGCCACCCGTTTCCCTGTAAACGACGTTTCCATTCCCGACAAACGAACGTTTCCGAAGCGGAGGTAACGATGCGGCCTAGTGGTCTACGCGCATCGGTCGTCACACTGTGTGTGATGCTCGGATCGTCCTCGGCATTCGCGCAGGATAGCGCGCAGACGGTTCAGCAACAGATCGATCAGCTACGGCAGGAACTGCAGCAGATTCAGCAGCGGCTCTCGGAACTCGAAGCGAAAGCGAGCGCGACGGCTCCGGCGCCGTCACCTCAGAGTCCCTCCGCGGCGCCGGCAGCGCCCGCAGCGCAACCCGCGGCGCCGGTTCCACCGGGGGCGGAAGGCGCCGGCGGCCCGTCGGGCGCATTGCCGTTGTACGGCGCGGCCGGCGGTGCGGTGTCCGGCTCGAAGGTCTTCAATCCTGACATGGCGGTCATCGGCGATTTCCTTGGCGCCGCCGGGAAGAACGACATGCAGCCGGATCCCTTCTCGCGCGCGGGCGATCACCCGATGCCGCTCGCGATGCACGAATCGGAAGCGTCGTTTCAAGCGGTGGTCGATCCCTACGCACGCGCCGATTTCTTCATCTCGTTTGGCGAAGAAGGCGTCGATCTCGAAGAAGGATATTTGACGTTCACGTCGTTGCCGGGCGGTTTGCTCGCCAAGGTCGGGAAGATGCGTGCGGCCTTCGGCAAGGTCAACTCGCTCCACAACCACGTGCTGCCGTGGGCCGACCGACCGCTCGTCTTCTACAACCTCGTTGGCGGCGAAGACGGTATCGACGATGCCGGCTTTTCGGTCGCGCGGCTGATTCCGAATCCGTGGCTGTTCCTTGAAGCGACCGGGCAGGTATTTCGCGGCGACTCAGGAGGCGAGGGCAGTCCGCTGTTCCAGACGACGAGGCGCAGCGAGCTGAGTTACGTGGGCCACCTGCGTGCGTATCAGGATATCAACGACGACACGAACATCGATCTCGGCTACTCGTACTCGCGCGGTCACAACGGGTTGTTCGCGAGCAACACGCTGATCAACGACGGATCGCTCGTCACGCAACTGCACGGCATCGACGCCACGGTCCGATGGCGGCCGTTGCAGCGATCGATTTATCACTCGTTCATCGGCCGCACCGAGTGGATTTGGAGCCGCCGCGATCAACCGACGGGCCTCCAGAGCGGCTCCGGCGGCTACGTCTCCGCCGATTATCAGGTTGGCCGTCGCTGGTTCACCGGCGTCCGCTACGACCGGAGCAACCGGCCCGACAACGCCTCGCTCCTGGACACCGGCGGATCGTTCATCGTGACCTACTGGCCGAGCGAGTTCAGTCAGGTCCGCGGCCAGTACCGCCGCACCAACTACGCAGATGGCCCATCAGCCAACGAATTGTTGTTCCAGTTCCAGTTTTCCATTGGCGCGCACGGCGCGCATCCGTTCTAACTTATGAAAAAAGCATTGCTCGTCTTATTCGCGTTTCTTCTTGCGGCGCCGGCGTTTGCGCAGGGCAAGCTGAACGTCATTGCCACGACCGAAGATCTCGCGGCCATCGCGCGCGAAGTCGGCGGCGATCGCATCTCGATCGATTCCATCGCGAAGGGATATCAGGATCCGCACTTCGTCGAAGCGAAACCGAGCTTCATCCTGAAGCTCCAGAAGGCGGACGTGCTGATCGCCGTCGGCCGCGAGCTCGAAATCGGCTGGCTGCCGCCGCTGATTCAGCAGAGCCGCAACGCGAAAATCCAGCCCGGGGCCGAAGGCTATCTCGACGCGTCGCTCCAGGCGCAGATTCTCGAGGTGCCGACCGGGCAAATCACGCGCGCGATGGGCGACGTCCATCCGCTCGGGAACCCGCACTACTGGATGGATCCCGAGAACGGCAAACTGATCGCGAAAGAGATCGCCGACAAGTTGTCGCAGCTGCGTCCGAACGATCGCGCGTACTTCACGCAGCGGCAGGCCGATTTCACCTCGCGTCTCGATACGGCGGAGAAGGGGTGGCTCGCGAAGATGGCGCCCTACAAAGGCACGAAGATGGTGACGTACCACCGGTCGTTCCCGAACTTCGCCGAGCGGTTCGGCCTCGACATCATGGGCTACGTGGAGCCGCGCCCGGGCATCCCGCCGACGCCGCAGCACACCCTGGATCTCATCAACGAGATGAAGCGGCAGAACGTCAAGCTGGTGCTCGTCGAGCCGTACTTCGATCTGAAAACGCCGAACGCGATCGGGCGCGACACCGGCGCCCAGGTGCTGGTCGTGCCGCCGTCGGTCGGCGGCGTCAAGGAAATCACCGACTACTTCAAGTTGTTTGACTACGACATCAACCTGATCGTCGAGGCGATCAAAAAGAGCGGTGCCGGAAAGTAACCCATGGATACATCGATGCTCTCGTTCCTCGTCGCGCCGTTCGCGGCGAGCCTCATCCTGACCGGCATCCACGCCTATCTCGGCGTGCACGTCGTCGAGCGCGGCGTCATCTTCGTCGATTTGTCGCTCGCGCAAATCGCGGCGCTGGGCGCGACGATCGCGATCCTGCTGCCGATCTCCGGCGGCGATCCGCACGCGCCGGTCGTCTACTGGATCAGCCTGGCGTTCACGTTCCTCGGGGCGTTTGTCTTCTCGATGATCCGCGTCAAGCGCGCGCGGATCCCGCAGGAGGCGATCATCGGCATCTGTTACGCCGTCGCGTCGGCGGCGGCGATCGTGGCGATGAGCAAGGCGACGTCCGAGAGCGAGCATCTGAAGGACATGCTCGTCGGCAACATCCTCGCGGTGTCGTGGCCCGAAGTGGGCAAGACGGCCGCGCTCTACGGCGGAATCGGACTGTTCCATTTCATCTTCCGCAAACAGTTCCTCGCGATCTCGATGGACCATCGCCAGGCCGAACGCACCGGCTTGAACGTTCGGCTGTGGGACTTCCTGTTCTACGCCTCCTTCGGCTTCGTCGTCACGTCGTCGGTCTCGATCGCCGGCGTGCTGCTCGTGTTCTGCTATCTGATCGTGCCGTCGGTCGCGGCGATGCTGTATTCGGACAGCGTCGGCAAGCGCCTCGCGATCGGGTGGACGATGGGGACGGTCGTGTCGGCGCTCGGCGTTTATGCGTCGCTGCAGCTCGATCTGCCGACCGGTGCGACGATCGTGTGCACGTTCGGCCTGGTTCTGATTATCATGGCTGCGGTGCGGCCTCTCTTCCCCCACGCGGCGAGCGCTCATGCGGTGCAGGAACTGCGACACTGAAATCGCCGACAAGGCGCTGATCTGCTACAAGTGCGGCGCGCCGACGACGGATGCGAAGTATCAGCCGGCGGAGGTGCGTCCACGTGGCGGCTCGCGATCGGGGATCCTCGCGAGCCTCATCGCCATGGTCATCCTCGTCCTCGCCGCCCTCTACATGGGCCGTGCGTCGGCGAACCAGACGCCTCGCTACGTGACATATGTCTTCGTAGCGATCGCCATCGTCGTTGTCGGCCTGCGAGCCTACGCGCGACGCCGTTAACACCGCGAAGGCCACGAAGACACCCGCTCAAATGTGTTCGTGATCTTCGTGATCTTCGTGATCTTCGCTTTCTTCGTGATCTTCGTGATGGTGCGATAATCGATATGTGGGTGTGCGATTAGCGCGGCTGTTGTGGATTGCGTGGGCGGTCATCGTCTGGAACGTCGTCTTCGACCAGACGATCGTGTTTGCAGGACGCCGCTATATTCGCGCCGCGCTCGCGGCGGTCGGATCGCACCCTCGCATGGACGACTTCATGCGCCCGGCGGTGACGCGAGGGCTGTGGCTCTCGTCCGCATCGGCTGGGCTGATCCTCGTCACTGGACTCGTGCTCATCAATCGGTGTCAGACCGCGTCTGACGCCCACGGGTAGCCGTGCGTCTCGCACCACATCCGCTAATCTTCGACTGGAACCATGACGCCGCAGCGCCGAAGGCGATCGCGATGCTCGACGACGAGACGCTGCGCGACGGCCTGCAGTCGCCGTCGGTGCGCAATCCGTCGATCGACGAAAAGATCGGCATCCTGCATCACATGGACGCGCTCGGCATCGATACGGCCGACATCGGCCTGCCCGGCGCCGGGGAAAAAGTTGCCAAGGACGTCGAGCGGCTGGCGCGCGCCATCGCCGATGCGCGCCTGCATGTCCGCGCCAACTGCGCCGCTCGCACGATGGTCGCCGACATCAAACCGATCGCCGACATTCAGCAGCGTACCGGCGTGCCGATCGAATGCTGCGCGTTCATCGGGTCGAGTCCGATTCGCCAGTACGCCGAAGGATGGTCGATCGGGTTTCTCCAGAAAGCGACCGAGGACGCGTTGACCTTCGCGCAACGCGAAGGCCTGACGACGATGTACGTGACCGAAGATACGACGCGCGCGGATCCTGATTCGCTGCGCGCGTTGTTCACGACGGCGATTCGCGCGGGCGCGAAGCGGTTGTGCGTCGCCGACACCGTCGGGCATGCGACGCCGAACGGCGCACGCGCGGTCGTCACGTTCGTGAAGTCGATCATCGACGAGCTCGGCGTCGACGTCGGCATCGACTGGCATGGCCATCGCGATCGTGGATTCGGCGTGGCGTCGAGCATCGCGGCGCTCGAAGCCGGCGCGACCCGGCTGCACGGCGCCGCGCTCGGCATCGGCGAACGCTGCGGCAACACGCCGATCGACTTGCTGATGGTCAACCTCGCGATGATGGGCTACCGCGAGAACGATCTGACCAAACTGCCCGCGTACTGCCGCGCCGTCGCCCGCGCGTGCGATGTCCGCATCGCGCCGAATTATCCGGTCATCGGCGCCGACGCGTTCCGCACCGCCACCGGCGTCCACGCTGCGGCCGTCGTCAAGGCATTCCGCAAGAACGATCGCGCGTTGATGGACGCGGTGTACGCGGCGGTGCCCGCCAGCCTCGTCGGCCGCGAGCAGGAGATCGAAGTCGGCCCGATGTCAGGACGTTCGAACGTGATCTTCTGGCTCGAGAAACACGGGATCCCGGCGAAGGACGACCTCGTCGACCGCATTTTCACCGCCGCGAAAGCCTCGCGCCGTACGCTCACACACGATCAGATTCAGACGATCATCGACGACGTCAAAGTACGAGCGTAGCCGTCATCGGTCATTATATTGACCGTTTAGGTCGTTTGAATGTATAACGGCCGGAGTGGCGAACGACCGCGAACTCCTGAAACTTCTTTCCGAGCGGATCCAAGCGCGCCGACGCGAGCGTCGGCTGTCGCTCGATCGCCTCGCGGCGCTGGCTGACGTCAGCAAGGGCGCGCTGGTCCAAATCGAAGCGGGCGACGCCAATCCTTCCATCGCGACGCTCTGCAAGCTGGCGGCGGCCCTCGGGGCATCGGTCGCCGATCTCGTCCAGGTTTCGGGACAACATCCGGCCGAAGTGCTGCCGGCGAGCGCGCCACGTTTGTTGTGGCGAGGACCGAAAGGCGGCGCCGCGACGCTCCTCGTCGGATCGCCGGGACCCGACATGCTCGAATTGTGGGCGTGGGAGCTGCGTCCGGGGGAACGCTACGACGCGCAACCGCATCCGTCCGGCACGCAGGAGCTCTTGCACGTCGAGGCTGGTGTGTTGACGCTCGCGTTCGGTGACGTCAGCTACGTGATCAAGCAGGGCGGATCCGCCGTCGCGCATACCGACCGTCCCCACGCGTACGCGTGCGACGGCAAGCGGCCGACGCGGTTCACGATGGTCGTCTCCGAATGGCACCGAGGGCGGACCGCATGACGACGCTCTGGGTGTGGGCGCCGCTGCTGCTCGTCGTCGGGGGCAGCGTGATGTATCACCTGTCGGCGAAATCGATTCCCGCCGCCTACGATCCGATGGCCGCGCTGATTGGCCTTTACGCCACGGCGCTCGCCGGCGCCGTCGCGGTCGTCGCGGTCACACGGCTGTGGCGGACGCCAACGCCGGTGACTCGCGTATGGCACCCGACGATCGCGCTCGTCGGCGTCGGGGCGTTGCTGATCGAGATGGGATTTCTGCTCGCGTACCGAGGCGGCCTGGCGGTCAGCACCACCTCGGTGATCGCCAACGGCATCGTCGCCGTCCCGCTCGTGGCGCTCGGATCGATCTGGTTCGGCGAGCCGTTCACGATCGTGAAAGTGATCGGCGTGCTGTTGTGCCTGGCCGGCGTCACGCTGCTGCAGCACTGATGGCTGATAGCTGTGAGCCGTTAGCTATTTCTTCAAGAGCACTTCTTCAAAAAACGCGACCGCTCTCGGATCTTTCGACTGACCGAGCCAGAAGAACGCTTGTTTGCGCACTTCCGGATTCTTGTTGCCGCGCGCGACTTCGATCAGCTTCGGCACCCCTTCGTCGGCCGGCATCTGGCTGAGCGCGAAGACGGCGCGTCGCTTCACCTCGGTCTCCGGATCGTTGTCGACGGCGTTGGTGATCGTCGCAAGCGCCGCCTGACCTGCACGCTGCGCCAGCCAGAACAGTGACTGGCTTCGCACGTGCGTGCTGGCGTTCGTCTTCGCGAGGGCAATGAGCGCGTTGGTCGCGCGGTCGCCGCCCTCGAACGCCAGCGCCGCCAGCGCCGAGTCGAGGATGCGATCGCGCGAGCTGGTGGAGGCGGGCGCCCGCGTCACAAGCGACGACAACCACGCCACGCTCTCGTCACCGCTGACATTCGCGATCCAGCTCAGCGTCGTGCCGCTCGCATCGATCTCGCAGTCCGGCGAGAAGCTGCGGAGGCGCGACAACGTGCGATTCTCGAATCGCGCGAGCACGAGCAGTTCGTGCGGCGGCTCGAGGACGACGCGCGAGTTGTTGACCGTCACGTTGTCGCCGTGCTGTTCGAGCCGGCACCCGTCGCAGCAGACGCGATGATTGCCGGCGACCATCGGCACGCGATAACCGACCCAGCCAACACCTGCGGTAGGGGCGCTCGCCTGCAAACGATCCGCGAGCGCTTGCGCGCGCAGCGGTGCAGCAGCACCGAGCACCAACGCACCCAGCACCAACGCACCCAGCACCAATGCACGGTGCACCTTTGCACCCTGCACCTTTGCACCACCGATCACTTCAGTAACTCCAGCAAATAGTCTGTGACTTCCTTGTTCTTGCCCATGATCGACATCTTCGCGACCATTTCCTTCTTCATCTGCGGATCTTTTTCCGCGCGCGCCAGCTCGACGAGCACGTGGCCGTTGTTCTGGAGGAAGAGCGCGTTGATCGCTTCTTTCTTGATCTCGGGCGACGTGTCGGCCTGATAAATCGATTTGATGGCGTCGCCCGTCTTGCTCGTGCCCATCAGCCCGAGATTCCGCACGGCCGTTCGCCGCAGCTGCGGATCTTTTTCGCTCTTGGCCAGCTCCAGCAGCTTGTCGGCGCTGCCGCCGACGAACATCGCCTGGATGATCCGCTTCTTCACGTCGACGCTCGTCTCCGACTGATACAGCTCGGCGAGCTCGTTGTGCGCGCCCATGACGCCGAGCTGCTGCACCGCTTCGCCGCGCAGGTCGGCGTTCGTTTCGCCCTTGGCGAGGCCGAACAACCGCGTTTTGTCGCCCGACACCATGAAGCTGCGGATGATCGACCGCTTGACCGCGGGATCGGTCGACGTGCGATAGACGTCGGCGAGGATCTGCCGGCTGTTTTCGCCGCCCATCACGCCGAGGTACTTGATCGCGCGCAGCTGCAGGTCCGGGTTCGCGCTGCCTTTGGCGACGTTCGCGATCACCTCGCGTGCTTTCGCCGAATTCGACTGGCTGAGGACGAAGAGCGCACGGTCCTTCACCTTCGGCGAATTCGTGCCGGTCAGCATCTGTTCGATGATCGGCATCGCGCGCTCGGGATCGCTGTTCATGATGCCGCGCAGCGCCATCAGCTTCGTTTCCTCGTCGGCCTGCGATTCCGGGGCGACGGTTTGTCCCGACGCCTGGCGCACTTCGACCTCGAGCGCCTTGGCATCGCGCAACCAGCGGCTGTCCTTGAACTGCTGCTGCAGATCCGACAGCGTCGTCAGCGCATCGGCGCGGCGACCGAGTTTCGCGAGGCTGTACGCTTTCCAATACAGCGCCGCGTCGGTGCGGTTCGATTTCAGGTCGATCAGCTTGTTGAAGCGATCGAGCGCGCGGTCGTACTTGCCGTCTTCGATCGCTTCGCGGCCGTCCGAGTAGAGCTCGTCGGCACGATCGTCGTCGGCAATGGTGAAGGTGAGCGGCGCCGCTCCCGCCTTCGCCAGAGGCGCCGCGCAGAGCAGCGCAATCAAGAAGAATCGTTTCGTGATCATGGTTCTACCCAATCTTTTGTGTCTTTCGAAGCTCGTCACTCATGATGCGAACTTTGAAGAGAAGGGCGGCCGCATCGATGCGCCGCCGGAGTTGTTCGAGATCCGCCGCCGAGATGTTCGACGGGCTGTGGACGATTTCGACGAGATTGCGTTCGAGGTCGTCGAGGACGCTGGCGATCGACGTTTCGCCCGCGTCGATCGCGTCCTGGCGATACAACCGGCTCGTCGCCAGCAGATCGTCGGCCCACTGTTGTTCCGTCGAGATATCGGTGCTCGCCGACGTGTTGAGGATGTCCGTCAACAGACGATCAGACCGATCCAGGTGATCGGCGACGGCGGTGAGGAGGATCCGCTTTCGCTCGCCGGAACGCTCCGCGAGCGTCGAGGACGCCAGTCGGACGCCGTCGTGCGCGACCTCGCGCGGTGACCACCGGCCGGCCACGAACGCGACGATCGCAATCGCCGCGGCCGCGGCGACGAACGTCAGTCGCTCGAATCGAAACCACGCGCTCCACCCATGGCCGCCGCGCTCCGGCAGCTGATGACGGATCCGCTGCCACACCTCGAGTCCGTATTGATCGCCGCGCTCGGGGACATCCGGTGTTTCGATCATCGCCAGCGTGGCGGCGATGTCGCGATACGTGTGCGCGCACGCGGCGCACTCGGCGAGATGCTGCTCGATCGCGTCGCGTCCGCCTCCGCCAAGGCGTCGGCGCGATTCGCCGTAGTAGTAGAGCGTGAGGTCGTCTTCTGAGTAGTGCTTCATGATGTCTGACTTCGCAGCGGCGCCAACGCGGCGCGCAATTTCTTCACCGCGCGGAACACGCTGTGTTTGGCCGCGCTCGTCCCCAGGTTGAGCGTGGCGCTGATTTCGTCGATGGACCGTCCCTCGTAGTGGCGCAGCGTGAACGCCGCGCGCTCGAGCGGGCTCAGCTCGCCGAGCGCGTCCTGCACGCGGTCCTGGATCTCGGCGCTTTCGGCAAGCCGGTGCGGGTTCGGCAGATCGCCGGCCGGCATCTGTTCCGCCGCATCGAGGCTCTCACCGCGCGACTGGTCGTGACGCGCCTGCCTGGACCGCATCAGATCGACCGAGCAGTTCGCCGTGATGCGATACAGCCACGTCCCGAAGTTCGCGCGCGACTCGAAGCGATCGAGCTGCTTGTAGGCGCGAAGGAGACTCTCCTGAACCACATCCTCGGCATCCTGTTCGTTCCCCGTCATCCGGAACGCCAGCCGAAAGACACTCCGGCTGTGCTGCTCCACGAGCGCGCGAAACGCGTCCTCGTCTCCCTGCCGCGCACGCGCCAGGACGACTGACGATTCGGTCGCGTCCACCATCAACACTCAGCTTAGACGGGACTTAAGGTGCTGGGTTAGCAGGGGATGTAGGCCGAGGCTTTTTAGCCTCGGCGCCGATCGAAGTAGCGCAGCCCTTTAGGGCTGCCGGGCAAAGCAGGCCTAAAGGCCTGCGCTACGGCGGTCTGGGCTAGTTCGAGAGCTGGTGGGCGATTGCGGACAGCTTGCGATGCTTCTTGTGCGAGGCCAGCCGGAGGGTGAATTCCTTCCGCGGCGATCCGGCGCGGCGTTTCAGGCCGGTTTTGCGCACGAGCGCCAGCTGCGCCTGCTTGTTCAGGTGCGTTTCGATGGTCGGCAGCGCGGCGAGGACGACGTCGCCGACGACCTGGAGGCTGCGGGCGCTGACGGCGTCGAGGTTGTCCTTGGCGGTGTGCCAGGCATCGTAATCGAGGTCGATGATGTCGACCGACGGCACGCCTGCGGCGAGGAACGGGAGGTGGTCGTCCTCGATCCGCGTCGAGTCGGCGATGAAGTAGTCGTCGAGGTCGAGGTGCTTCGCCGTCGTCCAGAAAATGTCGGTGAGCCACGGCGTCGAGTTCGTGTCGCGGCGGATGTCGAGATCGCGGTCGCCGATCATGTCGACGAGGATCATCGCCTTGATCGCTTGGATCGAGGCGTCCCGCTTCGCGACGTCGACGTAGTGGCGGCTGCCATACGTGTTGTCGGTGCCGTTCCACTCCTTCAGACGCGCCTCTTCGCCGTCGAGGAAGAGCAGTTCGATCGTGTACTGGTTCTTGCGTGCCTTGAGCACGCGCGCCAACTCGATGAGAAACGCCGCGCTCGACGCGCCGTCACTCGCGCCGACGAACCGGAACTCGCGAAACAGCTTCGTGTCGTAGTGGCCGGCGAACACGATCTTCTCGCGCCGCGCGCCGGGGATCACGACCGACAGGTTGACCAGGTGAATCTTGTCGATCGGCGTCTGGTCGTCCCACACCTGCTCGGTGACCGGCAAGCCGATCGCCGTCATCTGATCTTTGATGTATTTGCGCGTCTGCTCGATGGCCGGCGAACCCGAGGGGCGCGGTCCGATCGCGACCATCTGCCGGAGGTGATCCCAGGCGCGCCCAGCGTCGAACTTCGGCGCCGGCGGCGTCGCCGTCTGGACGTGAAGCGCAAGAGCGAGCAGGGGGAGGATCATCAACCGCGCTTTTCTCGAGCAATATAATCGCGCTGTTTCGGTCCCGTGTAAATCTGTCGCGGACGGGCGATTTTCTGCTCCGGATCGAGGAGCATTTCTTCCCACTGCGCAATCCAGCCGGCCGTTCGCGGGATGGCGAACAGCACCGGGAACATCTCCACCGGGAAGCCCATGGCCTGGTAGATCAGACCCGAGTAGAAGTCGACGTTCGGATAGAGCTTCCGGCTGACGAAATATTCGTCCTGCAGCGCGATCCGTTCGAGCTCGAGCGCGATGTCGAGCAGCGGGTTCTTGCCGGTGACGGCGAAGACCAGGTCCGCGATCCGCTTGATGACTTTCGCGCGCGGGTCGTAGGACTTGTAGACGCGGTGACCGAACCCCATGAGCTTCGTCGCGCCTTCACCCGACTTCACCTTCTTGATGAACTCGGGCACTTTGCTGACGGATCCGATTTCGTGCAGCATCCGGAGGACGGCTTCGTTGGCGCCGCCATGGAGCGGACCGTAGAGCGCGCCCGCGGCTCCCGCCAGCGACGAATACGGATCCGCATGCGAGCTGCCAATCGTCCGCATCGTCGTCGTCGAACAGTTCTGTTCGTGATCCGCGTGGAGGATGAACAGCACGTCCAACGCGCGCGCGAGCACCGGGTTCGGCTGGTACTTCAGCTCGGTCATCTTGAACAGCATGTTCAGGAAGTTGCCGGCGAAGCTCAGATCGTTGTCCGGATAGACGTACGGGCGACCGATGCTGTGCCGGTACGCCCATGCGGCGATGCTCGGTACTTTCGCGATCAGGCGATGCGTCTGCCGCAGCCGCGATCCCTTGTCGAAGATGTTCTTCGCATCGGGATAAAATCCGGACATCGCGCCGACGATGCTCAAGAAGATGGCCATGGGATGGGCGTCGTACTGGAACCCTTCCATCAGCTTCTTGATGTTCTCGTGCAGCATCGTGTGGAGCGTGATCTCGCGCGTCCACGCCTGCAACTGACTCTCGGTCGGCAGCTCGCCGAAGAGGATCAAGTACGCCGTCTCGAGGTAGTCGCTCTGCTCGGCCAGCTGTTCGATCGGGTACCCGCGGTAGAGCAGGATGCCCTTGTCGCCGTCGATGTAGGTGATGGCGCTCCGGCAGTTCGCGGTGTTCATGAACGCCGGGTCGTATGTCATCAAGCCGAAGTCGTCGGGGGACGTCTTGATTTTCCTGAGGTCCATCGCGCGGATGGTGCCGTCCTGGACGGGGACCTCGTAGGTCTTGCCGGTGCGGTTGTCGGTGATGGTTAGGGTGTCACTCATCGCGGCATTCGTCGGAGTTGTCGTCTGGCTTGGAATCGCGATCGCCGGGGACGCGGTAGGCACCGTCCACCCAGCGGGCTAAGTCTTGTAACTTGCAGCGTTCGCTGCAGAACGGCCGCCATACGGGATCGATTGGCTGTTTGTGGCAGAACACACACTTTTGTTGTGTCGCCATCCCGCTATTCTAGTCCTACCGGGCGTTTTACCCACCGCTTGAGCTGATCCAAGTCCCCCCATCGCGTACACGGGCGTGGGGTTACCTACCAAAATTGTTATCTCGAATTCACTTGTGGCATCTCAACAGTACCCCGATAATTTGGCACCCCAAGTACCACTTTGTACTGTCGTGTCAGGTTGTAGCTATATGAAAAGAGCCGCGCTCCTTTCGTTCGCCCTGCTGTTGACTACAGGCCTCAGCGGATTCGCACAGCAGCAAATGACGTGCGATTCGTCGGGATCCAACTGCATCGCCGTCTCGCCCAATACGAACGTCTTACGAACGGGCGACACCCAGTACCGCGGCGACATTTACCTGCAGCGACAGAACGAACCGGCCATCGCCGTGTCGACCCGCAATCCGAACCACATCATGATTGCGGCGAACGACTACCGCACGGTCGACTTTCCGAACGACGCGGCTCCCGGCGATTCGCTGACGCGGCTGGCGCGGTCGATCAAAGCGGGATTCGGCGACATCGTCGCCAAGCTCACGGGACGCGAGCCCTTCTTCGAGAACAAACGCGACGAAGCGATCGAGCGCATCGATTCGTCAGCGCCGGCCGAAGCGTGGATCGGCATCTACCTGTCGAACGACGGTGGCCGCAGCTACAGCAGCTACCTGATGCCGGGGTTCCCGGAAGATTCGACGGCGGTCGGCAAGGCGACGCCGGCGTCGGGGCTGCAGGCGGCGAGCGATCCGGTGATCGCGTCGGCGCCGGCCGGGCGCATCTACCTCGGCGCGATGGTGTTCAACCGCGATGCGGTCACCAAAGAACCGACGTTCAGCAAAGTCGTCGTCTCGCGCTTCACCGATCTGAACAACTCCGACAAAGGATCGAACTTCCACTTCGATCAGATGACGATGGTCGACGACGGCACGGTGTCGGGACGCAAGTTCCTGGACAAGCCGGCGATCGCCGTGGACTTCGATCGCGTCAGTTCCGATCCCGCCGCGTGCGGCACGGTCTGGATCGCGTACACGGTGTTCGACACGAAGGAGAAGGATCCGCTCGAGCGCAGCAAGATTCTGATCGCGAAGTCGACCGACTGCGGCGCGCATTTCCAGGGGTCGAAGAAGATCAGCCACCGGACGAATCTCAATCAGGGCGTCTCGCTCGCGATCCGTCCGTCAGACGGCGCCGTCTTCGCGGCCTATCGCTCGTTCACCGACAAGAAGATCTACATCACGCACACGGACGGGAAGAGCGACGGCTTCAGCCCGCCGCAGGTCGTCTCCGGTCCCAACGCGATGCTCACGTTCGATCAGCCAACGCTGGGCACGAGCGATGGCCCGACGACGGACTTGAATCCGGCGGATCGCACCGACGCGAACGCGTTCCGGACGAACGGCTTTCCGACGGTGGCGATTGACGGCGCGGGCAAGGTGTTCGTCGCGTGGCAGGAGCGTATGACCGCCGCGAACACCGGCAAGCCGGCGATCATGATCACGTCGTCGGCCGACGGCGGGAAAACGTGGGCGACCAAAGCGCCGGTGGAATTGACCCGATCGGTGCTCGACGCCAACGGCAGCCCGACGCCGAAGACCTCCGACTGGGTCGGTCCGCAGGTGATGCCGAGCCTGTCGTTCAGCCGCGGGAAGCTGATGCTCGTCTTCTACGAGGCGCGCACGAAGGACTTCCACCCGGTCCCGACGCAGGGCAACGCGTACTTCATCACGGGCAAGTACGCCGAGTTGAATGTGCGCGTCGCGCAACTCGACGCGAACGGCGCCGTCATGGGCTCGTCGGTCTTCGTCAATCACTACGAAACCGACAAGGACGGCAACATCGTCCCGGTCATCACCGCGAACAGCGACGGCACGCCGGGTCTGCGCGGCGTCAACCGGCCCAACCTCCCGATGTATGCGGGCGGTGGCAGTCCGTTCATCGGCGACTACATCGCCCTCGTGCCGACCTCACCGTTTGTGACGGTGACGGCGCCGACGCTGGCCGACGCAACGACCAAAGGTCCGAAGGATAAGAAGAACACTGGCGGTCCGGCATGGCGGTTCGCGACCGAGGCGACTGAC
>Ga0070741_10012053_pt1 | contig 15745 bp, 15 predicted proteins | sample Coa_R1_4_FD_66440 | JGI IMG/M metagenome (GOLD analysis project Ga0070741, IMG submission 66440) | Surface soil microbial communities from Centralia Pennsylvania, which are recovering from an underground coalmine fire - Coalmine... | ecosystem: Environmental > Terrestrial > Soil > Unclassified ...
CGTTCGCGCGCATCGGCGTCACCCACATCCCGGTCGGCACCGGCTCGAGCGAGCGCCTGCTGCTCGCGATCGAGCAGTTGCGGCCGGACGCGATCGTGCTCACGCCGTCGTACGCCGCCCGCCTGCTCGAGCTCGCCGACCTGCACGCGTCGAGTGTCCGCCGGGTGCTCGTCGCGGGCGAGCCCGGCGGCGGCGAGCCGGCGTTCCGCGCGCGGCTCGAGCGGGGGTGGGGCGCGCGCGTGACCGAGGCGATGGGGATCGGCGACGTCGGGCCGTCGTTGTGGGGCGAGTGCGAGGAGCAGGCGGGCATGCACCTCGGCGCGCACGGGCTCGTCCACCCGGAGCTGATCGACCCCGGCTCCGGCGCTGCGCTGCCGTGGGAGGACGGCGCCACGGGCGAGCTCGTCCTCACGCACCTGCGCCACCGGGCGGCGCCCGTGCTCCGCTTCCGGACGCGCGACCACGTGCAGGTGTGGGCGAGCCCGTGCGCGTGCGGACGCACGACCCCGCGCGTCCGCTGCCTCGGCCGCACCGACGACATGCTGATCGTGCGCGGCGTCAACGTGTTCCCGTCGGCGGTGCGCGAGGTGGTGAGCGCGTTCGAGCCGGCCGTGAGCGGGCACATCCTCGTCAAGCCGCGGACGCCGGGCGTGAAGCAGGAGCCGCCGCTGCCCGTCGCGGTCGAGCTCGCGCGCGGCGCGCCGCCGCCGGACGGCCTCGCCGACTCGATCCGCGCGCGCCTCCGTGACGTGCTCGTCGTCCAGACGGACGTGGAGCTCGTGCCGTTCGGCAGCTTGCAGCGCAGCGACTACAAGTCCAGACTGATCGGACGTTGATGCGGAAGATCCAGACGCAGGGCGTGCACCACATCACGCTCGTCGGCGCCCGGCGGCAGCCGACGATCGACTTCTGGGAGGGGCTGCTCGGCATGCCGTTCGTGTTCGAGCAGCCGAACCTCGACAACGAGGCGGAGAGCCACCTGTACTTCGACCCCGGCGACGGCCGCCTCGTCACCGTCTTCACGAACGAGGAGCGCGAGCCCGTGGGGCCGCCCGAGGACGACAAGGTGCCGGGGCGCGTCCACCACCTGGCCTTCGCGGTCTCGAAGGCGACGTTCGACCAGGTGGTCGAGCGGCTCGACGAGCGCGGGATCAGACACAGCGGCGTCAAGGACCGCGGCTTCATGGACTCGATCTACTTCCACGACCCGCTCGGCCTCCTGATCGAGCTGGCCGCCTATCGCTTCGAGCCGCCCGCCGGCCGCACGCACGCCGACGTGCTGCTCGAGGCGCACAAGCTGCGCGTCGAGCGCGGCGACCACAACATCGAGCCGGTGCACCTCGCCGACGCGATCGAGCTGCTCGTCGCCCGCTCGCAGGCGAGCCTCTCCGAGGACCGGACGCCGAAGAACCCCTACTGAGGAGGAACCCCATGCCTGCCCACACGCTCAGCATCCTCAAGCCCAGCGTCAACAACCTCTCGACGCGCATCCTCGTCCGGGCCGCCGGCCTCGACTTCGAGGAGGTCGACGTGTGGGGCAAGAAGGGCACGCCCGAGTTCCTCGCCAAGGACCCGGCCGACCTGACGCCGCTGCTCGAGGAGGACGGCCTCCCGCGCGGCTCCCTGTGGGAGAGCTGCGCGATCATGCAGTACCTCTGCAACAAGCACGGCCTCGACAGCTTCTATCCGGCCGATCCGGCCGAGCGGGCGATGGTCGACAGCGCGATGTTCTACGTGATCGGGACGCTCTATCCGCTCATCGCGCGGGCCACCTACCCGACGCTGCACTTCCCGCAGTACGCGGGCGAGGTCGGCGCGTCCGACGCCGACGACGACGCGAAGGCGCGGGCCGCGGCCGACGCGGCGGCGGCGATCGCCGCACCGCTCGAGGCGTTCCGGCGCCACTTCCTCGACGGCCGCCGCTTCGTCGGCGGCGACTCGCCGTCGATCGCCGACATCCGGCTCGCCGCGAGCCTCGAGTTCCTGCACGCGATCGACTACCCGTTCCCCGAATGGGCCGAGCGGTACCTCTCGTCGGTCGAGGCCGCGCTCGGCGAGGCGTACAGCGAGCCGGCGGCCGACGTCCGCGGCTACGTCGAGAGCGTGAAGGCGGCGCCGGTCGGCGCGTAGCGTGCTCGCCGGGAGCGAAGGAGGCTGCGCCTGCGGCGAGGTCCGCTAGCGGCCGACCGGCGCGCAGCCCTGCGCGAGCCCGATCATCTGCCGGTTCGTCAGCTCGTCGAGCAGGGTGTTCGTGATCCACACGCGGGTCGGGCCGATCGACCAGGCGAGTTGGCGGATCCGGCCGTGCTCGGTCCACACCTCGTAGCGGCGGGCGCCGCGGCGCAGGCTGGTCGTCGGGCTGTCGAGCGCCGGCGGGTCACGCCACGTCGTCCAGGTGAAGAGCACCGACCGGCCCGAGCCGGCCGTCACCCACGCCGCGATCGCCGGGTGGCCCGCGAGCACGTACGAGCGGGCGGGATCCTGCGACGGCCACCAGTAGCCCGACGGGATCACCGTCGGCGCGCAGCGGCGGATCGGCACGAGCGGGGCGACGAGCGCGGCGCCGCGCCCGCCGTCCGGCACGAGCCCCGGCGGCTGCGCGGCCGGCGGCCCCGCCGCGCGCGCGAGCGCCCGCGACGTGGCGGCCGGCGCCACGCGGTGCGGAGCCGTGTAGAGCGCCTCGACCGCCGTCCGCAGCTCGTCCTCGGTGGCCGACAGGTAGAACGCCCCGTAGAGCGACAGGTCCTGCGCCTGCAGCGTCGTCCGCGTCAGGTTCGCCGTCGGGGTGCCGTGCACGGCGCGGAAGAGCCACCACAGCTCCGACAGGCTCGAGATGTCCGACGTCGTCGCCTTCGCGAACGCCTCCGCCCGGTCGCGCAGCGCGAGCAGGTCGGGCGTGAAGGTCAGCAGGTCGCCGAGCACCGCGCGCAGGAACACCTGCTGGCGGGCGGCCCGGTAGAAGTCGGAGTCGGTGTGGCGGAAGCGCGCGTACGCGAGCGCCTGCGCGCCGTTCAGCTTCTGGTAGCCGGGCTCGAGGTCGATGTCCGAGTAGTCCGTGGCGAGCGTGCCGACGTTCCTGTTGTAGTAGCGCTGGTCGACCGGCAGGTAGATGCCGCCGAGCGTGTCGACGAGCTTGCGGAAGCCGGCGAAGTTGACCTCGACGAAGTGGTCGATGCGGACGCCGAACGTCTCGCGCACCGTCCTGATCAGCAGCGCCGGCCCGCCGTAGGTGAACGCGTCGTTGATGCGGTCCATCCCGTGGCCGGCGATCGGCACGTAGAGGTCGCGCGGGATCGAGAGCAGCGAGATGCGATGGTGCGTCGCGTCGATCCGGGCGAGGATGATCGTGTCGGAGTGCTTGTCGTCGCCCGCCGTCCGGCTGCGGTGGTCGCTGCCGATCAGGAGGATCGTCTGTGCGCCGCGCGCCTGCTCCACCTTCGGCGCGAGCAGGCGGTGCTTCGGCTCCACCGCGAGCTGCCGGCGCGCGCCGACGACCTCGGCGTGCTTCGCGCCCGCCTGCAGCTGGTCGACGATCGAGCGCGCCTGCCAGTACCCCAGCCCGGCGATCGCGGCCGCGGCCACGAGCAGCGCTGCGAGCGCGATCAGCAGCAGGCGGCGCAGGCGGCGCACGGCTCAATGATGACGGGATCCCGCTGAGGCGCGCGCACACGGCGAGCCTCTACGATGGCGGAGGGGATGTCGACGGCTGCGACACTCGATCTCGCGCTCGAATCGCACCGGCGCGAGCTGACGGGCTACTGCTACCGCATGCTCGCCTCGCCCTTCGAGGCCGAGGACGCGGTGCAGGAGACGCTGCTCCGCGCCTGGCGCTCGCGCGGGCGATTCGAGGGACGGTCGAGCCTGCGGTCGTGGCTCTACCGGATCGCCACGAACGTCTGCCTCGACATGCTGAGCGGGCGGGAGCGGCGCGCCCGGCCGATCGACCTCGGCCCGGCGCAGGCGCCCGTGCTGGAGAACCTGCACGTCCGGCCGGAGGCGACGTGGCTGCAGCCGGTGCCCGACTCGCTCGTCGCGCCGGAGGGCGACCCGGCGGACGTGGCGGTCGCGCGCGACACGATCAGGCTCGCGTTCGTCGCCGCGCTGCAACGGCTGCCGCCGCGGCAGCGCGCCGTGCTGATCCTCTGCGAGGTGCTGCACTGGCGGGCGTCGGAGGCCGCCGAGCTGCTCGATACGACCGTCGCGTCGGTGACGAGCGCGCTGCAGCGCGCCCGCGCGGCGCTCGACGAGCTGCCCGGCGACGACGCGGAGCCGCTCGACGCAGCCGCGCAGGAGCTGCTCGACCGCTACGTCGTCGCGTTCCAGGACTACGACCTGGCGGCGCTGACGGAGCTGATCCGCGAGGACGCCCGCCAGTCGATGCCGCCGTACGACCTGTGGCTCGAGGGCAGGGACGACCTGTTCGCATGGTGGTGGGGGCCCGGCATCGGCTGCAAGGGCTCGCGGGTGCTGCCGGCGCCCGACGCGAACGGCCGGCCGGCGTTCGCCCAGTACAAGCCGGCCGCCGACGGCGGCTTCGACCCGTGGGCGCTGCAGGTGCTCGAGCTCCGCGGCGGGAAGATCGGCGAGCTGACGTTCTTCCTCGACACCGAGACGCTCTTCCCGCTGTTCGGGCTGCCGCCGCGCCTCGATCCTTAACGCACCGTCTCGCCTCGTGTCCGTACGGTTCACGTGATGGACGAGCCGCAAGCGGGCGGCGAGCGCCGGTACGGCCGCGCCGTGTTCCTCGGCACGGTGGCGACGGGGCTCTCGTCGCTTCTCTGGGCCAGGCCGCTCTGGAGCCGCGTCTCGCACGCCGCCGGCCCGCTCGAGTCGCTCGTGCCTCTCGTGCCGGCGGGCGGCTGGCGGATCTACACCGTCGCGGCGACCATGCCGCGCTTCGACCCCGCGACGTGGCGGCTCCGCATCGGCGGCCGCGTCGCACGGCCGGCCGTGCTGTCGTACGACGAGCTGCGCGCGCTTCCGCACGCGGCCGAGGTGCGCGACTTCCACTGCGTCACCGGCTGGACGGTGCACGGCGTCCACTGGCGCGGCGTGCGCGTGCGCGACCTGCTCGATCACGTCGGCGCGTCGCCGGCGGCGGGCGGCGTCCGCTTCGTCTCGGCCGAGCAGCCGTACGTCGACTCGCTGACGATGCAGCAGGCGCTTCTGCCGGACGTGCTGCTCGCGTGGGAGATGAACGGGCAGCCGCTCCCGCGCGAGCACGGCGCGCCGATCCGGCTCGTGATGCCGGAGATGTACGGCTACAAGAACGTGAAGTGGGTCGAGGGGATCGACGTGGTCGCCCACGCGGACAACGGCTACTGGGAGAACCTGGGCTACGACCGCGACGCCTGGGTCGGCCGCTCGAACGGGTACTCCTCGTGACGGCTCGCTACGTGCGGCGCTTCTCGCGCACCGAGCGCGCCGTGCACTGGGTGAACGCGCTCTTCTTCCTGACGCTGCTCGGCAGCGGGCTCGTCCTCTACCTGCCGAGCCTCGCCGCCGCGGTCGGCCGCCGCCCGACGGTGAAGGACGTGCACTTCTGGGCCGGCATCGGCTGGTTCGCGGCGCTCGCGCTCGTCGCGCTCGCCGGTGACAGCCGCGGCCTCGCCCGCACCGCGCGCGAGCTGGACGCCTTCGGCGTCGAGGACCGCCGGTGGCTCGCCGGCCGGCGGCCCGCGCCGCAAGGGAGGTTCAACGCGGGGCAGAAGCTGAACGCCGCCCTCACGGCGGCGTTCACGCTCCTGTTCGGCGCCTCCGGCCTCCTGCTGTGGCTCGGGGAGCGGGACACGCGCTACCGGTTCGCGAGCACGGTGATCCTCCACGACGGGCTGATGTACGCGTCGCTCGTCCTCCTCGTCGGCCACCTGTACCTCGCCGTCGTCCACCCGGCGACCCGGCACGCGCTCCGCGGGATGACGCTCGGCACGGTGCGCGAGGACTGGGCGGCGGAGCATCACGAGCGCTGGAACGCCGAGAGCTAGCGTCCGCGGGTTTGGCTCCCGCGAACGCGGGGATCGGACGCGGGAGCGACGAAAGGGGGCGCCGTGACGGAGAGAGCGGGGAGCGGGCAGGCCGTCCGGCCGGGGCCGCCCGGCAGGTCGACGGGATCGCACGAGGCGGCGGTCCGGCGGTGAAGGCGGTCACCTGGCACGGGAAGCGCGACGTCCGCGTCGAGACGGTGCCGGACCCCGTGCTCGAGGAGCGGCTCGACGTGATCGTGCGCGTCACCTCGTCGGCGATCTGCGGCTCCGACCTGCACCTCTACGAGCTGATGGGCCCCTACCTCGATCCGGGCGACGTCCTCGGCCACGAGCCGATGGGGATCGTCGAGGCGACCGCGCCGGACGTGACGGCGGTGCAGCCCGGCGACCGCGTCGTCGTCCCGTTCAACGTCGCGTGCGGCACGTGCTTCATGTGCGCGCAGGGCCTGCAGTCGCAGTGCGAGACGACGCAGGTGCACGAGCACGGCACCGGCGCCGCCCTCTTCGGCCACACGAAGCTGTACGGGCAGGTGCCGGGCGGGCAGGCCGAGTACCTGCGCGTCCCGTTCGGCGACACGATCCCGATCAAGGTGCCGGAGGGGCCGCCGGACGACCGCTTCCTGTTCCTGTCCGACGTGCTGCCGACGGCGTGGCAGGCCGTCGAGTACGCCGCGATCCCGGAGGGCGGCTCCGTGCTCGTGCTCGGGCTCGGGCCGATCGGGGACATGTCGGCGCGGATCGCCCAGCACCGCGGCCGCCGGGTGCTCGCCGTCGACCTGGTGCCGGAGCGGCTCGAGCGCGCACGGGCGCGCGGCGTCGAGGCGATCGACCTGCAGACGGCGGACGGCGACCTCCCGGCGCTCGTCCGCGACCTGACCGGCGGGCGCGGCCCGGACTCCGTCATCGACGCGGTCGGCATGGAGGCGCACGGCTCGCCGGTCGCGAAGGCCGCGCAGACGATGACCTCGCTGCTCCCCGACGCGCTCGCGCAGAAGCTGCTCGAGAAGGCCGGCGTCGACCGGCTCGCGGCGCTGCACCTCGCGATCGAGCTCGTCCGCCGCGGCGGCACGATCTCGATCGTGGGCGTCTACGGCGGCGAGGCGGACCCGCTGCCGATGATGAAGCTGTTCGACAAGCAGGTGCAGCTGCGGCTGGGGCAGGCGAACGTCAGGCGCTGGGTGCCGGAGATCATGCCGCTCCTCCTCGACGGCGACCCGCTCGGCTGCGACGAGTTTGCCTCGCACCACCTGCCGCTGTCGGCCGCGCCGGAGGCGTACGAGCGCTTCCAGAAGAAGCAGGACGGCTACGTCAAGGTCGTGCTCAACCCGTAGGCCCGCGGCGCTGCTGGCGGCGCAGCGCCTCGAGCCGCCGGCGGTCCTGCTTCGTCGGCCGCCGGCCGAGGTCGGCGCCGAGCGGACGGGCGAGCCGCCGCTCGGCCGCGTGCCGCTCGCGTCCGGCGCGGGACTCGTCGGTCTCCTCGTAGAGGGACGCGGCGAGGCTCGCCGTGCCGCGACGGTCGGCGAGGGCGCGCACGTCGACCGTCCAGTCCACGCCGCCGATGCGGATCGCGACGCGATCGCCCACGCGGACCTCCTTCGCCGGCTTCACGCGCACGCCGTTCACCTGCACGTGGCCGCCGAGCACGGCCTCGGTTGCGAGCGCGCGCGTCTTGAAGAAGCGCGCCGCCCACAGCCACTTGTCGACCCGAACCGCCTCCACGCTCCTATGATCGCCGCATGAGCGGCCTCCTGCCCGACGCGACCCGCATGGGCGCGGTGCACCTGACGGTCGCCGACCTCGAGCGCTCGCTCGACTGGTACCGCGGCCCGATCGGCCTCCGGGTCCACGCCCGCGACGGCGGGACGGCCCGGCTCGGCGCCGGCGGCGAGGACCTGCTCGTGCTGCGCGAGCTGCCCGGGGCGCCGCCCGCCGACGGGCACACCGGCCTCTTCCACTTCGCGCTCCTCCTCCCGAGCCGTCCCGACCTCGCCCGCTGGCTCGCCCACGCGGCGCGGAACCGCGTGCCGCTCACCGGCCTCTCCGACCACTGGGTGAGCGAGGCGATCTACCTGCGCGACCCCGACCACCACGGCATCGAGATCTACGCCGACCGGCCGCGCCAGCTCTGGGAAGGCCGCGTCCGCGAGGGGATGACGACCCTGCCGCTCGACACGAACGACCTGCTCGGCGAGCTCGCCGACCCGGAGGCCCCGTTCGAGGGGCTGCCGGCGGGGACGACGATCGGCCACGTGCACCTGCGCGTCGCCGACATCCCGGAGACGATCCGCTTCTACCGGGACGGGCTCGGCTTCGAGCTCGTCGCCGCGCTCGGCTCGCAGGCCGCCTTCCTCTCGGCCGGCGGCTACCACCATCACTTCGCCGGCAACACGTGGGAGAGCGCCGGGGCCGCGTTCGCGCCCGACGGCTCGGCCACGCTCGAGCGCATGACCGTGCTCGTGCCGGACGGCGGCGCCCTCGACGCCGTCGAAGCGCGGCTCGGCGGCGAGCGGACGCCCGACGGGCTCGCGCTGCGCGACCCGTCGGGCAATCCGGTGCTGGTCGCTACGGCAGCGTGACGAACTGTCCGAGGAACGCCCGCGCCGACGGCGTGTCGAGCCGGTAGTCGACGTTCGTCGAGCGGCAGGTCGCGTCGCCGGTGATCGTCGTGCCGCCGATCACATCCGTGTCGCCGATGAAGTTCGGGCCGCCCGAGTCGCCGTAGCACGTGCCGCCGTCGCCGTGCGACGGGTTCATGGAGGCGCGGATCCACGACGGCGTGATCGAGTTGACCGAGCCGGTCGCCACGTAGCGGACGTCGGCGTAGTGGAAGGTGTGCCCGCCCTTCCCGTTCGCCTTCGACACCGACTGGGCGCCGTAGCCGACCGACGTGACGGTGTCGCCGTGGGCGAGCGCCCCGACCTCGCCGGGCGTCGGCAGCTCGGCGGGCGCGATGCCATGGACGCCCGGCTCGGGGAAGACGACGACCGCCAGGTCGTGCGGGTCGCTCTGCGAATTCCCGTACAGCGGGTCGCCGACCCACGTGCCCTCGTAGGTCGTCCCGGGGGCGGTGTAGCTCGAGTCGAACGTGACCTTGACCGTCGACAGCCCCTCGTCGCAGTGCTCCGCGGTGAGGAACACCGTCGGCGAGATCAGCGTGCCGGTGCACTCCTCCCAGGTGCCGTCGGAGAACGCCTGCGGCGCGAGCAGGGCGCCCACCTCGGGATGGCCGTTCCCGTCGGGGCCGCCGCCGACGATCGCGGGCGACACGCCCGCCGCCGCCAGGGCGGCCATGGTCACGAGCACGAACACGAACGCGTTGCGCATGAGGACCCTCCCTTTCCCCGCCGGAACGCGCCGAGCATAGCGGTAGTCTGTGGCGCCGATGGCGGTCCAGGAGCAGCCGGCGCCCGAGGCGGAGCCTCGCGACCTCAAGGGCGTCTACCGCTACTACGAGCTCGCGAAGCGCGCCGAGTGGCAGGTGCGCGACCTGCCCTGGGGGGAGCTGCCGCCTGTTCCCGAGTACAGCGGCTCGCCGCAGAAGCTCGCACGCCGCCGCGACCTGTGGCGCTCGGTGGTCACCCAGCAGCTGCAGGCCGACGAGCTCGCGGTCGAGATGGCGACGCAGCTCTTCGCGATCGCGCCCGACCACGAGGCGAAGCTCTACTACACGACGATGGTGCAGGACGAGTCGCGTCACACCGAGGCGTGGCTGAAGCTGATCCACGAGGCGGGCGGGATGGCCGAGCGCGACCCGTACCTCGACCGGCTCGCGCACATGACGCTCGACGCCGACACGCTCGAGGAGAAGGTCTTCCTGATGCAGGTGTTCTACGAGCGGCTGATCATCCCGCGCTTCCGGATGATCGCGCGCTCCTCCCGCGGCACGGTGCTCGAGGACCTCTGCAACCGGCTTGCGATCGACGACGGCATCCACCACGGCGCCGGGATGGCCTACGAGCGCGTGCTGCTCGAAGGCGCGGGACGCCGCGTGCAGTCGAAGCTGATCGAGGCAGCGAACCGGATGCTGCCGCTGTTCGCGCAGCACGCGCTGTGGCGGCCGAAGGCGCGGGAGTTCATCGGCGCGCTGATGCGCGACACGGACATCCGCATGCTCAAGGAGGACCTGGAGCACGGCGTCCGGCTTGCGAAGTCGCTCGGGATCGACGTCGCGGGGATCGAGATCCCCGCCGACCTGCACTGACGTCTCAGCTCTGCGCGAGGATCAGGCGCCGGCCGACGACGTCCTCGACGCGCACCTGTCTCGACCCGAGCTTCAGCACGTCACCGGGGGACGGGCGCTCCTCGAGCTGGATGCGGCCGGTGGCGACGACCTCGTCGCCACGGCGCAGTTCGTATTCGTAGTCGGCCACAGCGTGTACGCGTTCCCCCCAGGCGCGGCAGCATAGCTTTCGGCGCAGGGCGGGTAGGCTCGTAGCGTGAGCGAGCCGATCCTTCCGATCCGCGGCGGGTGCCTCTGCGGCGGCGTGCGCTACGAGGTGACCGAGCCGTTCGTCTCCGCGGGCTACTGCCACTGCATGCGCTGCCAGCGGCGCAGCGGCACCGCCGCCTCCGTGTCCGCGTCGGTCGTGCCGGGTTCGCTGCGCATCGTCGCGGGCGCCGAGCTCGTCGAGTGCTGGACGCCTCCCGACGGGTACCGCAAGTGCTTCTGCTCGCGCTGCGGCGGCGCCCTCTGGAGCAGCCACCCGGCCGAGGAGGGGCGGCTCAGCGTCCGGCTCGGCACGGTCGACGGCGACCCGGGCATCCGGCCCGGCTACCGCCAGTACGTCGCGTACGCCGCGCCGTGGGAGCCGATCCCGGACGACGGCCTGCCGCGCTACGACGAACGCCGCCCCGCCGGGTAGGCGGGGCGGCTGTCGCGCGGTCTACCTCCCCGGCTCCCCTAGGCGGAAGCGGCGGCCGCGTGCTCGTCGACCCAGGTGGTCTTCCCCGGGTCGGTGGGGCGGGCGATCAAAACCGGGCAGGGCGCCTCGTGCAGCACGCCGGTCGAGACGCTCCCGAAGACGAAGCGGCGGATCGGCCCCCAGCCGTGCGCGCCCATCACGATCATCGCGGCGCCGCGGTCGCGCGCCGCCCGGCAGATCTCCTCGACGACGGGCCCTTCGAGCGCGAGCGTCGTGCAGCCGACACCCGCCTCGGCGGCCTTCGCGGCCACCTCCTCGAGCAGCTGCTCGGCATGCTCGTGCTCGGACTTGCGCAGCTCGCTGTAGACGTCCGCGTAGCCGTAGTACCCGTAGGACGGCACCGTCACGTGCTCGACGCAGACGACGAGCAGAGACGCGCCGAGCGCGCGGGCGAGCTCGAGCGCCTCGCGTGTCGCCTCCGCCGAAGCGGGGGAGCCGTCCGTCGCCAGCATGATCGGTCTCATGTCCTTCTCCTTTCCACGGTGTCACTCTCGCGCCGCCGCGGCGCGCTGTGATCGGGGCGGCGACCGATCGACCTGCGGAAAACCCCTGATTCGGGCTCGGGCCTCCGAGGCGACGATGCCTGCATGACGCCTCCGATCACCCCGTCGTCGACGACGACGGCGGAGGACGTCGTCCTGCGTGACGGGTCGACGCTCCGCCTCCGTTCGACTGCGCCCTCCGACGGCGCCGCCCTCGTCGCCTTCTTCGACCGGCTGTCGCCCGAGAGCCGCTACCTGCGCTTCCAGGGCGCCGGCGTCGTCGACCTCCGCACCGTCGAGCCGTTCCTGCACACCGACTGGCGGGACAGCGTGTCGCTCGTCGGCGAGCTCGGCGGCGACGTCGTCGCGCTCGGCACCTTCATCCGCCTGCGCGACCCGCGCCGCGCCGAGGTGGCCTTCGCGGTCGCCGACGAGCTGCAGGGGCGCGGCATCGGCACCCGTCTCCTCGAGCGGCTCGCCCTCCATGCGGCGGGGGCGGGCATCGAGGAGTTCGTCGCGCAGGTGCTGCCGCAGAACGCGCACATGCTGAACGTGTTCGCCGACGCCGGGTTCGGGGTGTCGCGCCGCCTCGAGGAGGGTGTGGTCGAGGTGCGCCTGACGCTCGCCGCCACCGAGGCGTACCGGCTGCGGCTGGACGAACGCGACCACGTCGCCGTCACCGCGTCGGTACGGCCGTTCTTCACGCCGGAGACGGTCGCCGTGATCGGCGCCTCGTCGCGGCGCGGCACGATCGGCGGCGAGCTCTTCCGCAACATCCTCACCGGCGACTTCAAGGGCGCCGCGTACCCGATCAACGCGCGCGGCGAGCCGGTGGGCGGCGTGCCCGCCTACTCCTCGATCGAGGACGTCCCGGCGGCGATCGACCTCGCCGTGATCTGCGTGCCCGGGGCCGCCGTGCTGGACGCCGCGGAGGCGGCGCTGCGGAAAGGCGTGCGCGCGCTCTGCGTCATCTCGGCCGGCTTCGCCGAGGTCGGCCGCGAGGGCCAGCGCCGCCAGGACGAGCTGCTCGCCCTCGTGCGCTCGCACGGCGCGCGCCTGATCGGGCCGAACTGCCTCGGCATCGCAAGCTCGAGCATGCGCCTCAACGCCACCTTCGCCGGCCGCGCCTTCCCGCCGGGCCGCGCCGCCTTCTCGTCGCAGAGCGGCGCGCTCGGCATCGCCCTGCTCGAGCAGGCGGAGCAGCGCGGGCTCGGCCTCTCGGCGTTCGTCTCGATCGGCAACAAGGCGGACGTCTCGTCGAACGACCTGCTCGAGTACTGGGAGGACGACCCGGACACCGATCTCGTGCTGCTCTACCTCGAGTCGTTCGGCAACCCCGGCAAGTTCGCGCGCATCGCGCGGCGGGTCGCGCGCTCGAAGCCGATCCTCGCCATGCGGAGCGGCACCAGCTCGCGCGGCGCCCGCGCCGCCAGCTCGCACACGGCGGCGCTCGCCGGCTCGGACGCCGCCGTCGAGGCGCTCTTCCGGCAGACCGGCGTGCTGCGCGCGAACACGCTCGAGGAGCTGATCGACACCGCCGTCCTGCTCTCGTCGCAGCCGCTGCCGCTCGGCAACCGCGTCGCGGTCGTGACGAACGCGGGCGGCATGGGCATCCTCGCCGCGGACGCGTGCGACCAGAGCGGGCTCGCGCTGCCCGACCTCGCCGACGAGACGCGGGCGAAGCTCGCCGAGTTCCTGCCGCGCGAGGCGTCGACCGCGAACCCGGTCGACCTGCTCGGGTCGGCCGTCGGCGAGACGTACGCCCGCGCCCTGCCGATCATCCTCGACGACCCGGGCGTCGACGCGGTGCTCGCGATGTTCGTGCTCACGATCGTCGCCGACACCGAGGACGTCGTCGCCGCGATCAAGGCCGTCGCCCGGGCGGCCGAAAAGCCGGTCGTGCCCGTGATCATGAGCGCCGAAGGGGCGCCGCGCGGCAGCTTCGCGTACCCCGAGTCGGCCGCCCGCGCGCTCGGCCTCGCCGCCGGCCGCGCCGCCTGGCTGCGCCGCCCGGCCGGCGTCGTCCCCGAGCTCGAGGGGATCGACGCAGGCGGCGCCCGCAAGCTGATCGAAACGGCGCTCGAGCGCTCGAGCGACACCTGGCTCGACTCCGACCGCACCCGCCGGCTGCTCGGCGCCTACGGCCTGCCGCTCGTGGGCGAGCGGGTCGCCCTCACCCCGGACGAGGCGGTCGCGGCGGCGGTCGAGCTCGGCCTGCCGGCGGTCGTCAAGACCGCGGCGGCGGGCGCCCACAAGACGGAGTCGGGAGGCGTCGCCCTCGACCTCCGCGCGGAGGACGACGTGCGCGCCGCCGCCGAGCGGATCGGCTGCCCGGTGCTCGTCCAGCCGTATCTCACGGGCTCGGTCGAGCTGCTCGCCGGCGTCGTCCAGGACCCGGTGTTCGGCCCGCTCGTCGCGTTCGGCCCGGGCGGGACGATGGCCGAGCTGATCGGCGACGCCCGCTTCGCGCTCGCGCCGCTGACCGACGTGGACGTCGAGCTGGCGCTGGCCGGCGGCAAGGCCGGCAAGCTGATCGCCGGCTGGCGAGGCGCTCCGCCCGCCGATCGCGCCGCCCTCTCGTCGCTGCTCCACCGCCTGTCGCGGCTCGCCGTCGACCATCCGGAGGTCGCCGAGCTCGACCTGAACCCGGTGCTGGCCGGCCCCGACGGCTGCGTCGCGGTCGACGCCCGGGTACGTTTGCGGAGGGTGGAGCGGGCAACGAGCACGAAGACCTGGTGAGCGGCGCCGACCGCGAGCTCGAGCTGCTCGACGCGTACTGGCGCGCGGCGAACTACCTGTCCGTCGGGCAGATCTACCTGCTCGGCAACCCGCTCCTGCGCGAGCCGCTCCGGCCCGAGCACGTGAAGCCGCGCCTGCTCGGCCACTGGGGCACGACGCCCGGGCTGAACCTGCTGTACGCCCATCTGAACCGGGTGATCAGGGCGCGCGACCTGAGCGTCGTCTACGTCACCGGCCCGGGGCACGGCGGGCCCGGGCTCGTCGCGAACACGTACCTCGAGGGCTCCTACAGCGAGGTGTATCCCGCGATCTCCGAGGACGAGGAGGGGATGGCCCGCCTCTTCCGCCAGTTCTCGTACCCGGGCGGCATCCCGAGCCACGTCGCGCCCGAGACGCCCGGCTCGATCCACGAGGGCGGCGAGCTCGGCTACGCGCTCTCGCACGCCTTCGGCGCCGCTTTCGACAACCCCGACCTTCTCGTCGCCTGCGTGGTCGGCGACGGCGAGGCCGAGACCGGGCCGCTCGCGACCGGCTGGCACTCGAACAAGTTCCTCGACCCGGCCACCGACGGCGCGGTGCTGCCGATCCTGCACCTGAACGGCTACAAGATCGCGAACCCGACCGTCCTCGCCCGCATCCCCGAGGACGAGCTGCTCTCGCTGATGCGCGGCTACGGGTGGGAGCCGTACGTGGTCGCCGGAAGCGATCCGCCGCAGGTGCACGCCGACCTGGCGGGGACGCTCGACCGGATCCTCGACCGGATCGCCGAGATCCAGTCGGCCGCACGCTCGGGCGGGGAGACCGGCCGGCCCCGCTGGCCGATGCTGATCCTGCGCACGCCGAAGGGATGGACGGGCCCGAAGGAGGTCGACGGGCAGCCGGTCGAGGACACGTGGCGCGCGCACCAGGTGCCGGTGACGCAGGCGCGCGGAAACGACGAGCACCGCCGCCTGCTCGAGGAGTGGCTGCGCAGCTACCGGCCCGACGAGCTCTTCGACGAGCACGGCCGGCTCGTGCCGGAGCTGCGGGCGCTCGCTCCGGAGGGCGACCGGCGCATGGGCGCGAACCCGCACGCGAACGGCGGCCTGCTCTTGCGCGACCTCGACCTGCCGGACTTCCGCGACTACGCCGTCTCCGTGGAGCGGCCGGCGGCCTCGTTCAGCGAGGCGACGCGCGTGCTCGGGGCGTTCCTCCGCGACGTCGTCGCGCGCAACGACCGCACCTTCCGCATCTTCGGCCCCGACGAGACCGCCTCGAACCGGCTCGGGGCGGTGCTGGAGCAGACCGACAAGCAGTGGGACGCCGCGGTGCTGCCGGTCGACGAGCATCTCGCGCCGACCGGCCGGGTGATGGAGATGCTCTCGGAGCACCAGTGCGAGGGCTGGCTCGAGGGCTACCTGCTCACCGGCAGGCACGGCCTCTTCAACTGCTACGAGGCGTTCATCCACATCGTCGACTCGATGTTCAACCAGCACGCGAAGTGGCTGAAGGTGACGCGGGACATCCCGTGGCGGCGCCCGATCGCGTCGCTCAACTACCTGCTCAGCTCGCACGTGTGGCGGCAGGACCACAACGGCTTCTCGCACCAGGATCCCGGCTTCATCGACCATGTCGTCAA